>Ga0157377_10000146_pt1 | contig 44456 bp, 47 predicted proteins | sample M55metaG_FD_121116 | JGI IMG/M metagenome (GOLD analysis project Ga0157377, IMG submission 121116) | Miscanthus rhizosphere microbial communities from Kellogg Biological Station, Michigan, USA - M5-5 metaG | ecosystem: Host-associated > Plants > Roots > Rhizosphere > Soil | place: USA: Michigan...
GCCTTGATCTTCTCGTTGAGGTAGTACTCCTTCTGGGCGCGCTCCATCTGCTTCTTGACCTTGGAGTTGATGCGCTTGTCGATGTTGATCTTCTCGATCTCGACTTCCAGGAAGTCCTGGAGCTTCTGCAGGCGCTCGTACGGGGAGATCGTCTCCAGGAGCTGCTGCTTTTCGGCGGTGGTGATGAGGATGTGCGAGGCGAGGGTGTCGGCGAAGCGGTCGGGGTCGTCGAGCTTGAGCGTCGACATCACCCCTTCGAAGGCCAAGTGGTGCGACATCTTCGCGTACTGCTCGAAGATCTCCACCAGCTTCTGCATGTACTGCGCGATCTCGGGGGTGAGGGTGATCCTGGTGTCGATCTCGCGGACCACCACCGAGGTGTAGCCGTCGCTTTCGTGCGTGGAGAGGATCTCGGCGCGGGTGGCGCCTTCGACCATCACCTTCACGTTCTGGTTGGGAAGCTTGAGGTTCTGGACCACGGTGGCCATCACGCCGATGGGATAGATCTCATCCATCGTCGGGTCGTCGACCTTTGGGTCCTTCTGCGTGGCGAGGAAGATCCGCTTCTCGTTGGAGGCCAGGGTGGCCTCGAGGGCCAGGATCGATGCGCGGCGTCCGACGACGAACGGCGCCATCATCGAAGGGAAGACGACCATGTCGCGCAGCGGAACGAGGGGAAGATGAATGGTTTGGTCGGACATTTTTTTGGACGTTCTCTCTCTACGCAACAAGCGGCCATTCCCGCCGCTCCACTCCCCGCGCCCTATCCTGCCTTGCGGTAGAGGGTGATCGGCTGGCTGCGATTCTCGACGACCTCACGGGTGATCACGCACTCCGAAATCGCATCCTGGGACGGGATCGTGTACATGATGTCCAGCATCAGCTCTTCGATGATGATCTTCAGGCCGCGGGCGCCGACGTTGCGCTTGAGTGCCTCCTCGGCAATGGCCTCGAGGGCGTCGTCCGTGAACTTCAGCGTGACGTTCTCGAAGCCCATGATCGTCTGGTACTGGCGAACGAGCGAGTTCTTCGGCTCCTTGAGGATCTCGATGAGCGCGCCCTTGTCCAGCTCGTTGAGCGTGGCCACGACCGGGAGCCGGCCGACGAATTCGGGGATCAGCCCGAACTTGATCAGGTCCTCGGGGTGCACCTGCGCCAGCAGCTCGCCGGTGCGCTTCTCTTTCTTGGTGGCGATCTTCGCGCCGAAACCCATCGAGGTCGCCGACAGGCGCCGCTCGATGACGTTCTCCAGCCCGACGAACGCGCCGCCGCACATGAAGAGAATGTTGGTGGTGTCGATCTGGATGAACTCCTGGTGCGGGTGCTTGCGACCGCCCTGCGGCGGAACGTTGGCGACCGTTCCTTCCAGGATCTTCAGCAGCGCCTGCTGCACGCCCTCGCCGCTGACGTCGCGGGTGATGGAGGGGTTGTCGCCCTTGCGGCAGATCTTGTCGACCTCGTCGATGTAGACGATGCCGCGCTGCGTCTTCTCTTTGTCGTTGCCGGCTGCCTGGTAGAGCTTGAGGATGATGTTCTCGACGTCCTCGCCGACGTAGCCGGCCTCGGTGAGGGTGGTGGCGTCGACGATGGTGAACGGCACCGAGAGCATCCGGGCCAGCGTCTGCGCCAGCAGCGTCTTGCCGGTCCCGGTGGGACCGATCAGCATGATGTTGGACTTCTGCAGCTCGACGTCCTGCCGCGTGTTGCGCTGGTGGTAGTCGATCCGCTTGTAGTGGTTGTAGACGGCGACGGCGAGCTTCTTCTTGGCCCGCTCCTGCCCGATCACGTAGAGGTCGAGGAACTCTTTGATTTCCTTCGGCTTGGGCAGCTGGCCGGCGCCCTCGAGGGTGCCCGGCTCGTCCTTGCGGTCCTCGGCGATGATGTCGAGGCAGATGTCGACGCATTCGTCGCAGATGTAGACCGTCGGTCCGGCGATCAACTTCTTGACGTCGCGCTGGCTCTTATTGCAGAAGCTACAACGCAGTACGTCGCCGCTGTTGCCCTTCTTCGACATGTCGGGATGGCTTCCTTTTCTGAGGTCGCTCAGGCATTGTTCACCTGAGAATCGTCCAAGTCAACTGACGTACCCCTGACTGCATTCCTGCCTTTACTCGCGCTTGGCGATCACCTGGTCGACGATGCCGTAATCGGTGGCCTCCTGCGCCTGCAGGATGTAGTCGCGGTCGGTGTCGCGCGTGATCTTCTCGATCGGCTGCCCGGTGTGGTTCGCCAGGATCTCGTTCAGGCGCTGCCGCTGCCGGAGGATGTCCTTGGCGTGGATGTCGATGTCGCTGGCCTGCCCGCCCAGCCCCTGCAGCCACGGCTGATGGATGAGCACGCGCGAGTTCGGAAGCGCGTAGCGCTTCCCCTTCTGCCCCGCCGCCAGCAGCACCGCCGCCATCGATGCCGCCTGCCCGAGGCAGATGGTCTGGATGTCGGGCTTCACGTACTGCATGGTGTCGTAGATGGCCAGGCCGGAGGTGATCGATCCGCCCGGCGAGTTGATGTAGATCGAGATGTCCTTCTCGGGGTTCTCCGCTTCGAGGAAGAGGAGCTGCGCAATGATCAGGTTGGCGATGTTGTCGTCGATCGGCTGGCCGAGGAAGATGACGTTGTCTTTGAGCAGGCGGGAGTAGATGTCGTAGGCGCGCTCGCCTCGCGACGTCTGCTCGACCACCATCGGGATCAGCACCATTGGTTCTCCTTAGCTTGTAGCTTGTAGCGGGTAGCAGGTAGGAACGGCCTGCCCGTATGGCTAGGGCTACCGGCTGACGGCCGACGACATCACCAGCTCCAGCGCCTTCTCCTGCGCCAGCGACGTCCGCAGCTGTTCGTAGCCGCCGTCGTGCTTCAGGCGATGCCGCACCTCGGCGAAGTCGCGCTCGGCTTCGTTCGCCGCGCGGCGGATCTCCGCGTCGACCTCCACGTCGCTCACGTGCAGCTTCTCCTGCTTGGCGATCTGCTCGAGGATCAGCGAGCGTTTGACGCGCCGCACCGCCTCGGGCTGGAAGTCGTCGCGCACCTTCTGCCAGTCGATCTCGGCCTTCTCGATGTCGACGCCCTGCGAGGCGAGGTAACGGGCGTAGTTCTGCATCGACTTACCCAGCTCCTCCTCCACCAGCGTCTCCGGGACGTCGAACTCGTGCCGCGACAGCAGCGCATCGCCGATCTGCGTCTGCTTCTTCCGCCGCGCCTCGAGCTCGCGATGCTTGCGGATGTCGGCACCGATCACCTCGCGCATCTGGTCGACGCTCTCCCAGCCGCCCACCGCCTGCGCGAACTCGTCGTTGACTTCCGGCTTCTCCTGGACGCGGATCTCCTTCAGCGCTACTTCATGCCGCACGTTCTTGCCGCGCAGCTTCTCGTTCTGCGCGTCGTCGCCGTAGGTCTTCTCGAACGAGCCGCTCTCGCCCGGCTTCCTGCCGCGCAACACCTCATGCATCTCCGGCATCGGCGACTCCTCGCCGAGGCGGAAGTGGCCGGCGCGCGTCTCCGGCTCGACGTCGTCGGCCGAGGTGGTGATCTCGATCATGGCATAGTCGCCGTCCTCGAGACCGCGTTCGCTCTCCACGCGGTACGAGCTGGCCTGCTCGCGCAGCCGCTCGATCATCGTCTCCACGTCGTGCTCGCTGACCTCGATCGGCGTCTCGTCGACCTGCAGCCCGCGGTACTCGCCGAGCTCGAACTGCGGCTTGACCTCGAACTCCGCCTTGTACTTCACCGGTGCCCCCTCGATGAAGGCGTCGATGTGCTGCAGGTGCGGGTCGCCCACCGGCTCCACGCCGCGGTCGGCGATGGCCTCGCGGAAGGTGCGCGGCAGGAGGCGGTTCATCACCTCGTCCTGGATCTCCTTGGCGAAGCGGGTCCGCACCACCTGAGTCGGGACCTTGCCCGGCCGGAAGCCGGGGATCTTCGCCTGGCGGCCGAATTCGTCGGCCACGCGGCGGGACTCGGAGGTGATGAGGTCGGAGGGGATCTCCACCTCGATGGATTTCTTGATGGGGGACAGGTCTTCGTAATTTAGAAGCATGCGTTTGTCTCTCGAAGGAGCCGAGGAATGTTGAGTGTTAAATGTTGAAGGTTAAATGACTCTTTCATTCAACATTAAACATTCAACATTTAACATTCCCGAAGGGTTGGTGCGAAAGGGGGGACTCGAACCCCCACGGCTTTGGGCCACTGGATCCTAAGTCCAGCGCGTCTGCCAATTCCGCCACTTTCGCCGGCCGGGGTGAGTTGTTGGTGCCCCCACTAGGACTCGAACCTAGAACCAACAGATTAAGAGTCTGCTGCTCTACCAATTGAGCTATGGAGGCAGGGATCGCTGTTAACCAATGGGCGCGCAAGGCTATTTCGGCGCAGCCAGCGGGTCAAGCATTCTTTCCGCCCTGCGCATGTAATCCCACCCCGACACCAGCGTGGTCACCACCGTCACCCGGAACAGCATCTCTGCCAGCCACAGCAGCCACGCCGCCCCCCAGGCATTCGCCGCGATGACCGCCCCCAGCGTCATGGCCTGGATCACCGTCGACGCCTTCCCCGCCACCGACGGCGGGAAGCGCGTCACCCGCACCCGCGTGTACATCAGGTAGGCGAAGCTGATGATCAGGAAGTCGCGGATGAAGACGGTGAAGGTCAGCCAGGGCGGCATGGTCACCACCGGCAGTCCGTGGCGCAGCGTGTAGAAGAGGTAGCCGGAGACCATCATGGTCTTGTCCGCGGCCGGGTCGAGCACCGCGCCGAGGCGCGAGCGCTGGTTGAAGCGCCGGGCGATCATCCCGTCGAGGATGTCGGTCACCGCCGCGCCGACGAACAGCACGAAGGCCAGCGCGTAGTGGCCCCGAAACGACGCGACGATGAAGATCGGCACCGCGAGGAGGCGGGCCATGGTGAGGGCGTTGGGTACGTTGAGCATGAGGTTGCGGGTTACGAAGTTGCGGGGCGGCGGGGACTCCGCAACCTCGCAACCTACGTTTCCGCCCGGAACTGGTCGAGCGCGGTCTTCCGCAGGTAGATCGTTTTCCCTTCCGAGAGCAGCAGGTTCTGCTTCATCAGGTCGTGGATGAGGCGCGACACCGTCTCGCGCGAGGTGCCGATCATGTTGGCGATGGCCTGATGCGTCGGCCGCGTCACGGCGACGTAGCCGTTGTCGAGCACCTTCCCGCTCTGCCGCGCGGTGTCGAGGAAGAAGCGCGCCAGCCGGCCGTAGACGTCCATCGTGGCCAGCGACTCGATCCGGTTCGACGCGCTGCGCAGCCGGCGCGAAAGCTCCGCCAGCACTTTCTGCGTGATGCCGAAGTTCTCGCTCAGGATGTGCAGGAAGTCGGAGCGCCAGATGGTGAGGATCTCCAGCGCTTCGGTGGCGATGACGCTGGCCGAGCGCGGCTCGTTGTCGAGCAGCGCCATCTCGCCGAAAAAGTCGCCCGGCCCGAGGATGGTCAGGATGATCTCCTTCCCCTCGGGCGAGATCATGGTCACCTTCACCTGCCCTTCCTTGATCAGGCAGAAAATGTCGCCGCTTTCGTCGGCGTGGAAGACCACGTCGTCCTTGTCGTAGCGGCGCGATTTGGCCACCGCCGCGATCGAGGCGAGCTCGCGATCGTCCAACTCCGCGAAAAGAGCGAACTTACGAAAGAATGAAGGTTGCATTGAGTTAGGCTGGATTCTAACAGCGTGGCCATCAAGCGAATCATCCCGGTGTCGTCCGGCAAGGGTGGCGTGGGCAAGACCACCTTCGCCATCAACTTCTCGCTGGCTCTCTCCCGGCACGGCCGGACGGTGCTCGTCGACCTCGATACCGGCACCTCCGCCATCCGCAACGCCATCGACGTCCCGATCGAAAAAGACCTCTACCACTTCTTCCGCAGGAACGAGCCGCTCAACCATTGCGTCACCGGCCTGGACAAGCGCCTCGACCCCGAGGGGCGTTATCCAAACTTCGGCTTCATCGCCGGGCCGCTGCATCTCATCGACGAGATCACCAACTTCGGCGCGGGACACAAGGCGCGGCTGATCGAGGCCATCAACGGCCTCGACGCCGACTACGTCATCCTCGACATGCGGGCCGGGCTCGACTCGAACGTCATCGACTTCCTCCCCTTCTCGAACTCCGGGATCCTGATCTTTACCCCGCACCTGCCGAGCGCCACGCTCGCCGCGTCGGACATCGTCAAGGCCATCCTCTTCCGCAAGCTGCGGTTGATCTTCAGCAAGGACTCGCCGTTCTTTTCCACCGTCGATGGAAAACTCGACTTCTGGCGCCTGACCAACGAGCTGATCGACCGCGTGGAAGACGTCTACGACTCCTCGGTGCCGAACCTCGACGCCTTCGCCGACGACCTGCTGGCCAGCCTCGGCGACCACCCCATCACCCGCACCGTGCAGCAGACGCTCGACGAGTTCCGCGTGCACTACGTGCTCAACCTCTTCAACGGCGTCGACGACTCCTTCGAGACAGCGGTCAAGCCGTTCATCGAGAACCTGACGCACAACGTCTCCGCCCGTTGCGGCGTCACCAACCTCGGATGGATCACCCGCAGCGAGGCCGTCCACCGCGCCAACTGCAGCAAGATCCCGGCGCTGCTCCTCGGCAAGGAGACGAAGAAGTCGAAGCTGTCGCGCGTGGAGCAGGAGCTCGACGACATCCGCCTGGCCATCGGCCTCGAGCCGCAGCCGCGCCGCCGACCGAAAGAGACGCGCCCCGTGTTCTATGAGGCCGATCCCACCGACCATCTGGCCAACCAGCTCAACGTGCTGAAGCTGATGTTCGATCAGAAGAAGGACGACGACTACCACGCCAACTTCGACTACGCCTCACAGCGCGCGCTTTTCACCATGAAGACGCGGCGGGCGTCCGAGTTCGGCGACATCCGCATCTACAAGCCGCAGGAGATGCTGGAGACGATCTTCGCCAAATCGAACGTGCCGTCGACGATCGATTGGAACGAACTGGAGTTCTAGTTTTGCTGAACGTCACGTTTCTCGGCGTCTCGACGCTCCTGTTCGACGACGGGACGACGAAGCTGATGATTGATGGATTCCTCAGCCGGCCTTCGCGGCTGCAGTTGTTGTTATCCAGATTGATGCCCGACGCGAGGCGGATCGACGCGGCGCTGGAACGAGCGAAGGTCGCCGAGCTCGAGGCGATCTTCGTCGCGCACTCGCATTACGATCACGTACTCGACACGGCCACCGTCGCCCGGCGCACCGGCGCAAAGGTTTTCGGCTCGCGATCGACCGCGAACGTGATGTACGGCGAAAGCTTCCCGCGCAATCGCGTCGGCATCTTCGACGGCAAACCGATCGAGTGCGGGCGTTTCAAAGTCACCCCATACGCGACGCCGCATTCGCGCCGCGCGCATTTCCGCGGCACGATCGACGCACCGCTGACGGTTCCGGCGCGGGTGTACAACTACCGGGGAGGGGGTAACTACTCGTTTCTCTTCGAGCATACCGAGGGAAACGCGCTCGTGGTGACAAGCTGCAATTACGCCGATGCAGAGAACATGTTTGCCGGCGCGCGCGCGAACACCGTGTTCCTCGCGGTCGGCCGGCTAGGCCGAGAAAACGACCATTTCGCGGATGAGTTCTGGTGCGAGACCGTTCAAAAAACCAAGGCGAAGCGCGTTATCCCCATGCACTGGGACGATTTCACGAAGCCGCTTGCCGAACGCCTCGATCCGATGCCGTGGTTCGCGGACAACTTCCGGCGCGGCTGGTCGATGATCATGGACCGGAGCCACAAAGACGGCGTCGAGGTGCATTGGCCTAAAGGCTTCGAGACATTTACACTCTCGGCCCCATGAAGAAGCTGCTGCTCGTCGTCCTCGCACTCACGTTTCCGCTCATCGCCGCCGACACCCCCGACCTGACGATGCAGACGCGCATCCGTCAGGAGGGCTTCCGCAACTCGAAGGATGGATCTCGCCACGGGGTTGATGGACTACGTCGGCCCCCGCCTCACCGGCTCGCCGAACATGAAGCGCGCCAATGAGTGGACGCGCGACAAGCTGACGGAGCTCGGCCTGTCGAACGCGCACCTCGAGCAGTGGGGACCGTTCGGCCGCGGCTGGAGCTACCAGTCGTGCACGGTGCGCCTGGTCTCGCCCGACACCGCGGAGATGTGGGCGCTCCCGCGCGCCTGGACTCCCGGCACGAACGGACCGGTACGCGGCACGCCGGTGAAGATCAAGGTCGAGAAGATCGAGGACATCGAAAAGTACAAGGGGAAGGTCGGCGGCAAGATCGTCCTGGAAGGCGACGTGCGCGAGCTGAAGCCGAAGGAGAAGTCGGACTTCGCGCGCTACGACGACAAGTCGCTCGGCAACCTGGCGCAGTACGAGATGCCGCGCGGCGGACAGCGCTTCACGCGCGAGGAGTTCATCAAACGCCGCGACTTCCGCAAGGCGCTGGCGAAGTTCTTCGCCGACGAGAAGCCGCTGGCCGTCATCGAGCCGGGCAACACCGACTTCGGCACCTTCATCGTGCAGGGTCTCGGCACGCAGAAAGACGGCGAGCAGTTCCCGGTGCCGTCGGTGGTCGTCTCCGCCGAGCACTACAACCGCCTGGCACGCCTCGCCGACCAGAAGAAGAGCTTCGAAGTGGAAGTCGACGTGAAGACGACCTACCACGACGACGACAAGAACGCCTACAACACCATCGCCGAGATCCCCGGCACGGACAAGAAAGGGGAGGTGGTGATGATCGGCGCGCACCTCGACTCCTGGCACGGCGGCACCGGCGCCACCGACAACGGCGCCGGCAGCGTGGCGGCGATGGAGGCGGTGCGCATCCTCAAGGCGATCGGCATTGCGCCGAAGCGCACCATCCGCATCGCGCTCTGGTCCGGCGAGGAGCAGGGGCTCCTCGGCTCGCGCGCCTACGTGGCGCAGCACTTCGCCTCGCGTCCCGAGTCGACCGATCCGGAAGAGAAGGATCTGCCGACCTCGATGCGCAAAAAGATGCCGCTGACCATCAAGCCGGAGCACGCCAAGCTCGCCGCCTACTTCAACATGGACAACGGCACCGGCAAGATCCGCGGCATCTACATGCAGGAAAACGCCGCGGTGCGCCCCATCTTCGAGTCATGGGTCGAGCCGCTCAAAGACCTCGGCGTGACCACGCTGACCATGCGCAACACCGGCGGCACCGACCATCTGTCGTACGACGACGTCGGCCTCCCCGGCTTCCAGTTCATCCAGGACGAGATCGAGTACGAGACGCTCACGCACCACACGAACTACGACGTCTACGAGCGCCTGCAACGCGACGACCTGGCGCAGGCGGCGGTGGTGATGGCCACCTTCGTCTGGGAAGCGGCGAACCGGCCCGAGATGCTGCCGCGCAAGCCGCTGTCGAAGGAAGACCTGGAGGGAACGAAGCCGGCGAAGTAGCGGGGTCTCGCGGTTGCGGGGTCTCGCGGTGCTCGCGCCGAAGCGTTTCGCGCTGCGAGACCGCGCGACCTCGCTACCCCGCAACCTCGTCGTTCACCGCCAGAACAGCCGCGCGCGCGTTACCGTCCAGAAGATCCGCAGCGAGTCGGCCACCGGCTTGTAGTGGCTGGTGGACAACCCGTCGACGAATCCGAGGTCGATGGGGATGGTGATGACGCGGAAGCCGTCGCAGCCGGCGCGGACGATCACCTCGCTCTCCAGGTCGAAGCCGTCGCTGCGCAGCCGCGCCTTGAGCAGCAGGTTCGACGAGTAGAGGCGGAAGCCGCTCTGCGAGTCGGTGACGTTGGTGGTCGACGCGCGTGCGATGCACCAGGCGGAGAACTGGTTGGCCATCCTGCGGCGCGGCAGCATCTGGTGGAAGAGGTGCGAACGGCCGCCGATGATGAGGTCCGCGTGCGTTTCGGCGCGCGCGGTGAGGAACTTCGGGATCTCGCGCGGGAGATGCTGGCCGTCGGCGTCGAGGGTGATGACGGCGTCGTAGCCGCGCTGCATGGCGTAGCCGAAACCGGTCTTCAGCGCGGCACCTTTGCCGCGGTTGACGCCGTGGCTGACCACCTGTGCGCCGGCCTCACGCGCCACCGCGGCGGTGCCGTCGCGGGAACCGTCATCGATGACCAGGACGTCGTCGAGCACCGCGCGCGCGCCGCGGATGACGTCGCCGAGGCTGCGCTCCGCGTTCAGCGCCGGGATCACCACCAGCACCCGTTCGCTCACGCCGATTCCTTCGAGATCACGGCCGTAACGATACCGCCGCCGGCGGACAAGGAGCTCACCAGGACATGTTGGAGATTCGTCGTTCGGAGTTCCTGGTTGGGTGTAATGCCCACGCCTTCCTCTTCAAAGCCCACTGATTTGTGCAGTGTCTGGTCTTTGACCGCGAGGATCGCCGCGGCAAGTTGCAACGCACCGGCGGCGGCGTACTCGCCGAAGAGGCCTTTGAGGGCGACAACCGGCGGGGCGCTTTCGCCGAACAGCGCGCGGATGGCGCGGGCTTCAACGGCGTCGCCGCGGACGCCGCCGTTCGCCGAGGCGTAGATCGCGTCGACGTCCGAGGCGGCGATCTCGGCGTCGTCGAGCGCGGCGCGCATCGCCGTGACCACCGCGTTTTCGTCTGAGCCCCAGTCAGAGATCGTGGCAGTAGTATCGCGGGCGATGCCAAATCCCGAGAGCCACGCGTAAGGCGCTCGGCTCGGCTCCGCTTCCAGGACAAAGATGGCGCTTCCCTCCCCGACGGCGAAGCCGTTGCGGCGGCGGTCGAACGGACGCGCCACCTCGGCCAGAGCGCCGACGCGATCGAGCACGCTGAAGACCATCTCGCTCAGCTCGTCCACGCCGCCGGTCAGCGCGGCGGGCACCACGCCCTTCACGACCTGCGCGGCGGCGTACATCGCGGCGGCGAGCGCCGACGACTCGCGCTGCGTGATGGTCACGTTGAAGCCGCGCAGATCGTGCTCGATGGCGATGTGACTCCCCGGCGCGTTGGCCACCGATTCCGCGAAGAGCTGCGGCGGCGCGAGGGCGGCGCCCTTCTCCACATACTCCTGCATGTAGTCGACCGAGGTCTGCACCGGGCCGAAGGCGGTGCCCATCGCGACACCCGCGGTGTTCGGCAGCGTGGCGCCGGCATCTTCGAGCGCCAGCTTCGCCGCGGCGACGCCGTAGCGCGAGAGGAGGTTCATCCGCCGCATCTTCATCGGCGCGATGAAATCGCGCGGCTTGAAGTCGCGCACCGCCGCGGCGGCGCGCACGCGCAGGCCGTCGGTGTCGAAGCGGTCGATCGGCGCCGCCAGGCTTTGCCCCTCGGCGAGTCGCGCGCGGAACGCCTCGACGCCGACCGCTCCCGGCGCGACGAGCCCCATGCCGGTCACGGCGACGCGCACGCTTACGTTCCTGCTCGCTCGAACATCAGCGACACGTTGCTCCCGCCGAATCCGAACGTATTCGACACCGCGGCATTCATCGCCATCGGCCGCGGCGTGTGCGGGATGTAATCGAGCGTGCAGTCGTCTGCGACGCGGTCGAGGCGGAGCGTCGGCGGCGCGAGCTGATGCTGCAGCGCGAGCACGGTGATCACCGCCTCCACGCCGCCGGCGGCGCCGAGGGTGTGGCCGAAGTACGACTTGGACGAGGAGACGGGGATGTTCGAGCCGAGCGCGGCGACGATGGCCTTCGTCTCCGCGGAGTCATTGAGCAGCGTGCCGGTGCCGTGCGCGTTGACGTAGTCGACACCGCGGCCGGCCGCCGCCTCGCGCATCGCCGACTCCGCACCGCGCCCGTCCTCGTGCGGCGCGGTGGGGTGGTGCGCATCGCAGGTGGCGCCGTAGCCGGTGAGCTCCGCCAGGATCGTCGCGCCGCGCGCCACCGCGTCGTCCCACCGCTCGAGCACAAGGTACGCAGCGCCTTCGCCGAGCGTGATGCCGCGGCGCTGCGCGCCGAACGGCGAGCAGGGGCGCTCGTCGACCGCCTGCAGCACGTTGAAGCCGGAGTAGGTCAGGCGGCAGAGCGCGTCGCTGCCGCCGGCGATCGCCGCGTCGGCCTGGCGCGCGCGCAGCAGGTCGGCGGCCATGGCGATCGCCGCGCCGCCCGACGCACACGCGGTGGCATTCGACAGTACGCCGCCGCCGAGGTTGAGAGCGCGCGCAACGGCGTCCGAGGGACCGGAGGTCGGCTGCTGGAGCACGCGCGACTCGCGTCCGCGGCTCCGCCCGCGAACCAGCCGGTTGAAGTAGTACTCCTCCCCTTCAAGCAGCCCGCCGGTCGACGTCCCCGTCGAAACGAGCGTCCGTCCGCGGGGGATGTCGCCGGCCTGCTCCAGCGCTTCGTGCGCGGCGATGATGGCCAGCCGGTCGCTGCGCGACATCCGCCGCGCGTCGCGCCTCGCGATCGGCAGCAGCGGCGCGATGTCGCCGCTCACCTCCGCGGCGATGTCGCTCGGAAAGGTCTCGCCGGGAAAGCGCGACAGCTTGCCGATCCCCGCGCGCGACTCGCGGATCGACTGCCACACCTCGTCCTTATTGCGGCCGATCGAGCAGATGATCCCCGCGCCGGTGACGGCGATGCGGATGTTCGGGTCAGGTGAACGCATTCAATGCTGAGCGAAGCAAAGCATCTTCGGTTCGAGCGAGCGCGCCGCGCCCTAACTGGAGGCCAGCGCCGATCGAGCCGAAGATCCCTCGCTACGCTCGGGATAAATAGAACGTACCGCGCAAAACTTCCACCTCATCGAGCCATCCCCGCCCGGCAAAGCGGAACGTACTGCCGAACGACGCCTCCAGCGTGACCACGAAGCGCACCACGTCACCCGGCGCCACGGCCCGATCGAGCTCGCAGCGGTCGATGCCGGTGAGGAAGCCTTGCTTCTCGAAGACCAGCCCTCCGGCCAGCTGCGCCATCGCCTCTACCGCCATCACCTCCAGCGGCATGGCGTCGTTGGCGGTGCAGACGAACGTCCCCTCGATGGTCCTGTCGTCGATGCGCGTCGCGGCGGACGCGGCGCGGAAGGGAATCTGATGGGGGAGTGCGGCGAGCCAGCTCACCGCGCCCGTTCCGCGAGCCGCTCCTCCACGAAGCCGGCCAGCGTGGCGATCGACCGGAAGTGATCGCGCGCCGAGGTCTCGTTCTTGACGCGGATGCCGAACTCGCTCTCCAGCATCACCACGATCTCCAGCGCGTCGATAGAGTCAAGGCCAAGGCCGCCGGCGAAGAGCGGATCGTCGTCGGCGATGTCGTCCGGCGTCATGTCCTCGAACTTCAGGCGTTCGATGAGCAGTTCTTTCAGTTTGCGGCGGAGATCCATGGACGCGTCATTCTCACACAGATCAATTTTGATTATTCTCGCAAATTGACCACGATGCTCGAACGATTCCTCGCGCTGACCGCGGCGCGCCCCGACGCGGCCGCGCTGATCGACGCGGCATCGGGGCGGGTCACCACGCGCGCCGAGCTCCTGGCGCGCGCCGGCGAGATCGGCCGGCGGTACGCGGAAGGCGAGACCATCGCCGTGCAGCTGCCGAACTCCGTCGACTTCGTGGCAACGTTCATCGCCGTGCTGCAGCGGCGGCTGGTGGCGATCCTCATCGATCGGGACGCGCTGCCGGAGGATGTGGCGAGAATTGTCGAGCAGCTCGCGCCCTCACCCGAGCAGGAGACGGCCGGGGTACCCCCCGACGCGCGCCTGATCAAGCTCACTTCCGGCTCCACCGGCGCGCCGAAGGGAATCGTGGCCAGCGAGGCCAACCTCCTCGCCGACACGCTGAACATCTGCGCCACGATGGGCATCGGCCCGGACGACGTCAACTTCGGCGCCATCCCGATGTCGCACTCGTACGGCTTCTCCAACCTGGTGGGACCGCTCCTGGCGCAGGGGACGGCGGTGGTCATCTCCAACGACTACCTGCCGCAGTCGCTGCTCGACTCCTGCAATCGATACCAATGTACCGTGGTACCGGCGATCCCGATGGTCTTCGACCACCTCACGACCGCCGCGCGCGGCGACTTCGCTACCGTGCGCACGTTCCTCTCCGCCGGCGCACCGCTGCCACCCGCGGTCTCGCGCGGCTTCCGCGAGCGCTTCGGCCGGCCGATCCACACCTTCTACGGCTGCAGCGAGTGCGGCGGGATCACCTACGACCGCGAAGGTGCGTCGGTCGAGCGCGGGACGGTCGGGCGGGCGCTGGAGGGCGTGGCGCTCTCCGCCGACGGCGCGCGCCTCGTCGTCCGCGGCGCCAACGTGGCCCTCGGATACCTGCACGACGCGCGGACCTTCGAGCCGTTCGAGCCCGGCCTCTTCGTCGCCGACGACCTGGTCGAGTTCCGCGACGACGGCGAGGTCGCGCTGATCGGCCGCGCCAGCGAGTTGATCAACACCGCCGGCCGCAAGGTCAACCCGCGCGAGGTCGAGCAGGTGCTGCTGCAAATGGATGGCGTGCGCCAGGCGAAAGCGTACGGCGAACCGGCCGGCGCGCGAGGGGACGTCGTGGCGGTGGCGGTCGTCGCCGAGGCGGGCGTCACGCGCGAGCAGCTCCGCGAGTTCTGCCGCGCGCGGCTCGCGCCGCACAAAGTCCCGCGCATCATCAAGCTCATCGATTCGATCCCCGTCGACGAGCGCGGAAAAGTGCGCCGCGCGGCTCTCGCCGCGCTGTAGCGCGCTACCATGCGCGCCGCATGGAAGAGACCCTCCACCGTTTTCTCGCCACCTGGATGCAGTTCGTCCTCGACTGGGGCTACATCGGCGTCTTCGTCATGATGGTGTTCGAGAGCACCGCGGTGCCGATCCCCGCCGAGGTGGTCATCCCCCCCGCGGCGTACTGGGCGGCGCAGGGGCGCTTCAACATCTGGCTGATCGTCGTCGCCGCGACCGCCGGCTCGTGGGTCGGCTCGGCGCTGAGCTACTGGGTGGCGTACAAGCTCGGGCGGCCGCTGGTCGAAAAGTACGGCCGCTACGTCTTTCTTTCGCCGGCCAAGATCGAGAAGGCCGACTACTGGTTCCAGACCTACGGCGCCGGCGGCATCTTCGTGGCACGCCTGCTGCCGGGCATCCGCCACCTCATCTCCATCCCCGCCGGGCTGTTCAAGATGAACTTCAAGAGCTTCTCGCTGATGACGGTCCTCGGCGCGGGACTCTTCAACGGCGCGCTGGCGTGGTTCGGCATCCGCGTCCTCGGCGACCAGCCGGCGCTGATGAAGGACCCCGGCGCGATGATGGTCGTGCTGAAGGAGAAGTCGCACTACCTCATCGGCTTCGCCGTGGTCATCGGCATCCTCTACTGGCTGATGACGTGGATGCAGAAGCGCGCGTCGGCGAAGCGCGCGGCCTGACGCTACTTCGTCAGCAGCGCCTCGCCGAGCTCGCGTGAGCGGCGCGTGGCTGCCTCCACCGCGTTCATCAGCGTGGTGCGCACGCCGCCGTTCTCGAGCGTGTGCAGGCCGGTGATGGCGGTGCCGCCGGGCGAGGTGACCATGTCCTTCAGCCGGCCGGGATGCTCGTTCGTTTCGAGCAGCAGCTTGGCCGATCCGAGGAGCGTCTGCGCGGCGAGCAGTTGCGCGTTGCGGCGCGAGAGGCCGACTTTCACGCCGGCGTCGCTGAGCGCCTCGAGGATGAGGAAGACGTAGGCCGGGCCGGAGCCGGAGAGGCCGGTGACGGCGTCCATCTGCGACTCGTCGAGGACGACGGTGATGCCGATGGCGTCGAAGATGCGGCGCGCGTCGTCGAGGTCGGACTCTCGCGCGTGCTCGCCGCGGGCGAGCGCGGTCGCCGCGGCGTCGACCAGCGCGGGCGTGTTCGGCATGGCGCGCACCACGCGCGTGCCGGGCGGCAGCTTCGACTGGATGACCGAGACAGGGACGCCGGCGGCGATGGAGATGACCAGCGCGTCGGCGCCGACGGCCTCGGCGATCTCGTCGAGGATGCGCCCGAAGATCTGCGGCTTGACGGAGAGGACGACGATGTCCTGCCGCGCCGCCTCGCGGTTGTCACGCGTGGCATTGATGCCGTACGTTTCCGACAGCTCGCGCTGCCGTTCCTCGCGCGGCGCGGAGGCGGTGACGTCCTTCGGCGCGAACACTTTGCCGCGCAACAGCCCGCGGATCATCGCCTCGGCCATGTTCCCCGCGCCGACGAAGCCGATCGTTTTCTCGCTCATCCAGACCGGATTGTACGATTAGCGGCTGCAGGAGCGCCGGCGTCCCGCCGGCTGGCCGGGCGTCGTCTCGACGCCCGCGTGCTTCCTTCCGGTGGCGAGACGCCACCGGGCCAGCCGCCGAGACGGCGGCGCTCCATGCCCTATGCCGCCGTCCCGTGGCACTTCTTGTACTTCTTCCCCGACCCGCACGGGCAGGGGTCGTTGCGGCCGACCTTGGCCTCCTTGCGCTTCACCGTCAGCGCCTCGGCGCCGCCGGAGCCGGAGAAGTACATCGGCTGCTGCTTGGGCTTGGGCGGGGGGGTGGCGCGGCGGATCGGCTGGGCCTCGCGGGACGATTCGCCTTCGCGCTCCACGACCACCTCGGTCTTCCAGAGGTACTTGACCACGCGGTCCTGGATGCGCTCCATCATTTCCTGGAAGATCTCGAACGATTCCTTCTTGTACTCGATGAGCGGGTCGCGCTGGCCGTAGCCGCGCAGGCCGATGCCTTCCTTCAGGTGGTCGACATTGAGCAGGTGATCCTTCCACTGCTGGTCGATGACCTGCAGCAGCAGGTACCGCTCGTGGAGGCGCATCATCTCGGGGCCGATCTGCGCTTCCTTCTGCTCGTAGCGCGCGTTGACCGCGTCGAGCACCGCGTCCTTCGCCGCGTTGCGTCCCGTCTCGGCCAGGTCGACGCCGCAGGCCTTGAGGTCGACGCCGAAGAAGTCGTACAGCTCGGCGTTCAGCTCCGCCTCGTCCGGATGCTCGCGCGCGTCCTCTGGATAGTGGACTTCGAAGAGGTAGTCGACGATGTCGGCGGCGGCGTTGAGGATGTACTCGCGCCCCTCGCGGCCTTCGAGAATCGAGCGGCGCAGCGTGTAGATCGACTCACGCTGCTTGTTCATCACGTCGTCGTACTCGAGCAGGTGTTTGCGTGCCTCGAAGTTGCGTCCTTCGACCTGCTTCTGCGCGCGCTCGATGGAGCGCGTCACCATGCGGTGCTCGATGGGAACGCCTTCCTCCATGCCGAGGCGCTGCATCCAGTCCTTCAGGCGATCGCCGCCGAAGATGCGCATCAGGTCGTCGTCGAGCGACAGGTAGAAGCGCGATGAGCCGGGATCGCCCTGGCGGCCGGAGCGGCCGCGCAGCTGGTTGTCGATGCGGCGCGACTCATGGCGCTCGGTGCCGAGGATGTGGAGGCCGCCGAGGCGGACCACTTCGTCGTGATCGCGTTGCCACTGCTCGCGGATCTCCTCCTCGATGCGCTTGCGCTCGGCCGGATCGGTGACGTCCTTCGACTTCTGGTTGGCGAGGAACTCCGGGTTGCCGCCGAGGAGGATGTCGGTGCCGCGGCCGGCCATGTTGGTGGCGATGGTGACGGCGCCCTTGTGTCCGGCCTGCGCCACGATCTCCGCCTCGCGCTCGTGATGCTTCGCGTTGAGCACGACGTGCGGCACACCCTGGCGCTTCAGCATCGAGGCGATCTGCTCCGACTTTTCGATGGAGATGGTGCCGACCAGCGACGGCTGCCCGTGCGAGTGCTTCTCCTTGATCTCGTGAACGATGGCCTCGAGCTTCTCGCGCTCGGTGCGGTAGACGAGATCCGCCTGATCCTTGCGCACCATGTTGCGGTTCGGCGGGATGACCACCACCTCGAGGTTGTAGATCTTGTCGAACTCCGCCGCCTCGGTATCGGCCGTACCGGTCATGCCGGCGAGCTTCTCGTACATCCGGAAGAGGTTCTGGAAGGTGATGGTGGCGAGGGTCTGGTTCTCCGCCTCGATCTTGACGCCTTCCTTGGCCTCGACGGCCTGGTGCAGGCCGTCCGACCAGCGGCGTCCCGGCATCAGCCGTCCGGTGAACTCGTCGACGATGAGGACCTCTCCGTCCTTGACCACGTACTCCACGTCGAGCTTGTAGAGCGTGTGGGCGCGGAGCGCCTGCTGCACGGCGTGCAGCGTGTCCATATTGTTCGGGTCATAGAGGTTCTCGACGTTGAGGAGCTTCTCGGCGTGCGCCACGCCCTCCTCGGTCAGCACGGCAGTGTGCTGCTTCTCATCGACCTGGTAATCGGTGTCCTTGATCAGGCGCGGGACGATGCGGTCGACCGCGTAGTACTTGCCGGGGCTCTCTTCCGAGGGACCGGAAATGATGAGCGGCGTGCGCGCCTCGTCGATGAGGATGGAGTCAACCTCGTCGATGATGGCGTAGACGGGATCGCGCTGCACCATCGACTCGAGGTCGAACTTCATGTTGTCGCGGAGATAGTCGAAGCCGAACTCGTTGTTGGTGCCGTAGGTGACGTCGCAGCTGTACGCCTCCTGCCGCTCCTTGTCGCCGTGCGGGTTCTGGATGACGCCGACGGTCAGCCCGAGGAACTTGTAGAGGCGGCCCATCCACTCGGAGTCACGGCGCGCCAGGTAGTCATTGACCGTCACCAGGTGCACGCCGCGGCTGGTGAGCGCGTTGAGGTAGACGGGCAGCGTGGCGACGAGCGTCTTGCCCTCGCCGGTCTTCATCTCCGCGATCTTGCCGCGGTGCAGGACGATGCCACCCATCAGCTGGACGTCGAAGTGCCGCATGTTGAGCACGCGCTTGCCGGCCTCGCGGCAGACGGCGAAGGCCTCGGGGAGGAGGTCGTCGAGCGCCGCCTGCAGGTCGGCCCGCGCCCCCTTGATGCGCGCGTCGTCGCGGGGAATCTCCTTCTTGGCCTCGGCCAGCGCGTCGACCACCGGCTTGAGGCGCTCGCGGAACTCCTGGGTCTTGCCGCGCAGCCCGTCATCGGACAGGCGGCTGGTCTCCGGCTCCAACGCGTTGATCTGATGGACGATGGGGACCATCCGCTTGACGTCGCGCTCGTGCTTCGAGCCGAAAATGGATGTGAGTACTTTGTCGATCATGGTGATGCCTCCAGCAACAACGAAACCGGCGAGAGAGGAAACGAGGCTCAGCCGATCGTGGCGGGAGCGCGCGGCGAGGCCGCGCCGGTGAGGGGGGACTCGAGGCGGAGGAACAGGCGTGGCGCGACGCGCGATACCGCGGCGCGCGTGCGGGGCTGAATTCGGCTGATGCCGGTGGAGCGGCGGGCTTCAGCCCGCCGACCAGCGGCCTGAAGGCCGCCGCTCCACACGAGCGCGCGACGCACCGCCGGCGCCTCGACCGAGGGGGCGATGGCGCCGAAGGCGATGGCGAAGAGAAGATAGAAATTCATGCAGGCAGCAGGCGTGAAGCCTATCAAAAACCCTATTTCGGCCCTTTATTTCGCCAGCGCGGCGAGACGATGCCAGGTGACGTAGGTCTGGTGTCCGAGGAAGACGACGAGGATGAAGTAAGCGGCGGCGATGCCGGCGCGCTGCCCGAGGGTGACGTCGTAGAAAACCTTATCGTCCTTTTCGCGGACGATCGAGAGGTAGACCTGCAGCGCCACCAGCACGAGGATGAGCAGCATCAGCGGGTTCGGCTGGCGCACCACCTTGTAGACCAGCCAGCCGCCGCCGAAGACCCACATCCACTTGGTCACCGCGCCGGAGATGCGGCCGCCGTCGAGCATGCCGATCGGGATCAGGTTGAAGAGATTGACCATGAAGCCGGCGGCGGCGATGGCGAGGTAGAGCGGCTCCTCGAGCCACTTGTACATCTGCAGCACCACCAGGCAGGCCGCGGTGCCGAAGATCGGTCCGGCCAGACCGATCTGGGCGTCGTCGTACGCGGAGCGCGGCTGGTCCTTCAGCGTCACGGCGCCGCCGATGAACGGGATGAAGACCATGAATCCGGCGCGAAGCCCCTTGGCCCGGATGACGATGGCGTGGCCGATCTCGTGGATGAAGATGATCAGCAGGAAGCCGAAGATCAGCGCGAACGGGTAGGCGCGGAAGATGATCGCGTAGGTGGCCAGGGACACCGCCATCGACCCGCCGGCCAGCGCAAACTGCGCCGCGCCGAACCCCTCGAACGGATTGACCGCGTAGACGCGGAGGTAGTCGTAGGCGACGAAGACCAGCGCCTTGAGCTTGACGAGGACGATGGTGAGCGCGAAGAGGGTGCCGGAGAGGAACTTGGCGAAGCGGTTCCGGCGCGGCGAATCGTCGGAATTCATTGACAGGTCTGGCGATACAACGCTCGGCCCGGTGCTATATTCCGGCGCGTGTCCGCCCCGGAAGTCGACGATCTGCGCGCCCAGCTCCGGGAGCGCGGCTACCTCTCCCACGGCATCGAACGATGGTTCGCGCTCGACCCGTGGCGGTCGCGCGCCTTCTGGGTGGAGCTCGCCGCCGTCGCCGGAAAAGGCGCCGCCCTGACCGGCCTTTTCGCCGTCGTGCCGCTCGTCGCCGTCATGCTCTTCCGCAACCATCCGCTGACCGCGCTGGAAACGCTCGCAATGTCTCTCCTCTACGGAGTGACGGCCGTGGCTGTTTCGTTTCTCTTTCTCGTCACTATTGCAATGCTGCTCCGGCTGCGGCCGGCGCTGGCGGTCGACACCCCGCGCGCGCTCCTGGCCATCTCCTTCGCCGCCGCCGCGCTGCTCGCCGCACCGATCGCCCTCTGGTGGTACCGCTTCGACGCGCCGCCGTCGACGCCCGAGCTGCTGACTGGCGTCGCGCTCATCGCGCTGTTCTTCGTCATGGCCACGATCGTCGTCTCCGCCGCGCTGCTCTCCTTCTCCATCTACGAGCTGCGGCGCGTGCCGGCCCTGCACCGGAAGCCGCGTGGCGTGGCGATGACGGTCGCCGCGGCGGTGATGATCGCGCTGCTGTTCATCCCGGCGTACGCCACGCAGGAGAAAGGCCCCGCCGCGCCGCCGCTCCAAGTGGTGACCACGCCGACGGACCGACGGATCGCGCTGGTGGCCGTCGACGGGCTGACGCGCGAGATCTTCGACTCCCGCCCCGCGCTCGCGGCGTCGTTCCGGCAGACCAGCGCCGCCCCGCCGCCGGCCGGCGGCTCGACTGCCGAACGCTGGGCCACGCTCGGCACCGGTGTGCCGGCGCGCGTGCACGGCGTACGCGCCATCGAGGGGATCCGCTTCCGCGGCGGCCCGCACCTGCTGCAGGCGCTCTCGCGCGCCGACTTCGTGCTGCACGACGTGGCCGAGGCGACGGGGCTGGCGCGGCGCCAGCCGCTGCCGCCGACCGTGCGGCGGCGCGATTACGTCTGGGAGATCTTCGCGGCGCGCGGCGTCCCCTCGGCCGCCGTGAACTGGTGGACGACCGACAGCCAGGAGGCGATCTTCGCCGCGGCGAAAGGCGACGCCGCCGCGATCGACGACATCGCCGCCGCGCGGCTGCTCGCCGCGGTCGACCGCGACAAGCCGCGCTTCGCCACCGTCTACCTCCCCGCCCTCGATATCATCCTCAACCGCCTCGCGCTCGACCCCTCGGCGCGCCTCGCCTCGTCGGTCCGCGCGCTCGACGGGCTGGCCACCGCCGTCGCCGCGCTGCGCAACCGCGGCTACGACGTCGTCCTCGCCGGCCTTCCCGGCGAAGGGCAGGCCGGGCAGGCGGTCGTGGCGGCGACATTTCCACTGCCGGCGGCGCAGCCGCTCGACCTCGCCCCGACGCTCTGCGCGCTGCAGGGCTTCCCGCCGTCGGCGGAAATGCCCGGCCGCGCCCTTGCAGGCGAGCCCACTCGGATTTCTTCATACGGCGCGCGGCACTCCGACGCGTCCGCCGCCCGGATCAACCAGGAGTACTACGACAATCTGAAATCGCTGGGGTACATCAAATGATACGAAACGTACTGTTTGCCCTTCTGGTCGCCGCGACCGCGACCGCCCAGACGCATCCCATGACCTTCGAGGACATGCTGTCGCTGCGCCGCATCGGCGCGCCACAGCTGTCGCCGGACGGGAAGTGGATCGCCTACGACGCCTCCACCCCCGACCTGAAGGCGAACAAGAGCTCGAGCGCGGTCTACCTGATGCCGGCGGGCGGTGGCGCGGCACGCCAGCTCACCGACGGTAGCGGACCGGCGTGGTCGCCGGACGGGCGGACCATCGCCTTCGTCAAGGACTCGCAGGCGTACCTCTTCGACGTCGCCGCTGGCACGTCGCGCAAGGTCTCCGACCTCCAGGGCGGCGCCGGCACCATCAAGTGGATGCCGGACGGCGCGGGGCTGATCGTCGTCTCCGACATCTACCCCGACTGCGGCGTCGACCCGACCTGCATCAAGGACAAGTCCTCGGCCGACGAGAGTCGCCCGTCGAAGGCACGCGTCATCGACAGCCTGCTCTACCGGCACTGGCGCTCGTGGACGCCGGCGACTCGCGCGCACATCGTCCACGTGCCGCTCAACGGCGGAACACCGCGCGACCTGACGCCGGGCGCCTTCGACGCGCCGCCGTTCTCCGTCGGCGGCGGCGACGAGTTCGACGTCTCGCCCGACGGCCGCGAGCTGGTTTACGCGCGCGACACCGAGAAGAACCCCGAGCTGTCGACCAACGCCGACCTTTTCATCGTGAGTGTGGGCGCTGCCGCCCTCGGCAGCGCGTCCGGGGCGGGCGCGCCCACACGCATCACCTCACGCAAGGGCGCCGACACGTCGCCGAAGTACTCGCCCGATGGCCGCTGGATCGCCTGGCGCTCGCAGGCGCGAGCCGGCTACGAGTCCGACCTTTGGGAGCTCTGGCTCTATGACCGCTCCAGCGGTGCCACACGCCGGCTCGCGCCGCAGTTCGACAACTGGATCGAGTCGTACAGCTGGTCGCCCGACTCGCGCTCCATCTTCTTCACCGCGCCGGAGAAGTCGAACGTGCCGATCTACGAGGTCGCGCTGAACGGCGGCGCGCCGCAGCAGGTCTGGACCGGGATGTCCGCCGACGCGCCGGTCGCCGCGCGCGATGGGCGCACCATCTACTTCAGCGCCTCGTCGCTGGCGCGGCCGTCCGACATCTACTCGATCTCGCGCAACGCGAAGCAGGCCACACAGCTGACGCACGACAACGACGCGCTGCTGTCGACCATCGCCGTCACGCCGGCCACCGACATCTGGTACGCCGGCGGCGGCGGAACGCAGGTGCACGCGCTGGTGGTCCGCCCGCCGAACTTCGACGCATCGAAGAAGTACCCGGCGGTAGTCCTCATCCACGGCGGCCCGCAGGGCGCCTGGAACAACGCCTGGTCGTACCGCTGGAACCCGCAGATGTACGCCGCGCGCGGCTACGTGGTGCTGATGCCGAACCCGCGCGGATCCAGCGGCTACGGGCAGAAATTCGTGGAGGAGATCTCCGGCGACTGGGGCGGCAAGGCGATGACCGACATCATGAACGGCGTCGACCAGCTGGCGGCCATGCCGTTCGTCGACGGCTCGCGCCTCGGCGCCGCCGGGGCCTCCTACGGCGGCTACATGGTCGACTGGCTCCTCGGACACACCGACCGCTTCAAGGCGCTCGTCTCGCACGCCGGCGTCTATAACCTCGAGTCGATGTACGGCGTCACCGAGGAGCTGTGGTTCCCGGAGTGGGAGTTCAAGGGGAACCCGTGGGACAACCCCGAGCAGTACGAGAAGTGGTCGCCGCACCGCTTCGTCAAGAACTTCAAGACGCCGACGCTCGTCTCGCACGGCGAGCTCGATTTCCGCGTGCCGATCGACCAGGGACTGCAGCTCTTCACCGCGCTGCAGCGCCGCGGCGTGCCGTCGCGGCTGCTCTACTTCCCCGACGAGGGGCACTGGGTGCTGAAGCCGCAGAACTCGAAGGTGTTCTACGACACGGCGCTCGGCTGGCTGGACCAGTGGCTGAAGAAATGAGGAGCGCCGGCGTCCTCGCCGGCTGGCTCGCAGGCGTCTCGCCTGCGTAGTCGGCGGCGGAGACGCCGCCAGGCCAACCGCCGGGACGGCGGCGTTCCGTTCAGCGGTCCAGCCGGCAGGCGAAGCAGCCGTACGCCGGAAACCGCGCGTGCAGGAACGCCGCGTCCGATCGGGCGAAGAGCTGGTCGACGACGTTTTGCGCGTCGCCCGCCTCCACCAGCGCCGCGTCGACGATCTCCTCGTCGCTCGAGTAGGCGCGGATGGCGAACCGCTCGCGCAGGTAGCTGAGGTCGGCGCCGACCGGCAGCGCGTCGCGGTCCACCGCTTCGTCGGATTCGTGCGCCAGCACGAAGATCGGCCCGTACTCCTTGTACGGACCCGGCTTCACGAACGGCGAAAAGCTGGCGAGGATCAGCTCCTCGCCGGGATGCGCCCTTCGTAAGACGTCGCGACAGGGCTCGCCGCCGGTGGCCGTCAGGCGCTTCACCTGCTGGCCGAGGTCGTCACGACCTTCGGTGCGAACCCGCTTCAGAAATGCGGCCGGGATGGGAGCGAGGCGGGCGCGGATCAGACTCATGTCCCGAAGAACACGGCCCGGCGCGCCCGCGTTCGCGGCGCTACGTCCGGCCCACTCCCGCGCCGGTGGGAGCGGCGGCGCCCGGCGTGCCGGCTCCGCCCTCGCCAAGGGCCGGGCGGGCGACGGTGCCGGTGATGCCGACGGCCTCGGCGTACTTCAGGTAAGTGTCGATCGAAGCGATGACGACGCGCGCTTCAACCGTGATCAGGTCGATGCCAACGAGCGAGATTCTGACCCACGCATCGACGACGATACCTTTGTCGAGAATTCGGTCGAGTACGTCAATGAGGCTAGTGCCGCCCGGTGCGCGTTCGACTGCCATTGCTTACCTGCCTTTCCTCTCTCCCGGCTTCGGAAGACTTTTCGAATTGAGCTGTTGTTCGAGCTCCGCCACGCGCGACGACAGCGCCGCGTACTCCGCCGCGCCGACCGCGTCGGGGCCGCTCGAGTAGAAACGGTCGGCCCGCCACCAGTTGATGCCGATGGCCTCCGCCTTGTCGATCGAGCAGATCACCAGCCGGAGCTGGATGGTCAGCAGCTCGACGTTGGCCAGCGAGACCTTGATGTCGCCCGCCACCACCAGACCCTTGTCGAGGATCTTGTCGAGGATGTCGACCAACCCCTGCGGCTGTCGTGACTCGATGGGCATGCAGGCGCACAAGGTAGTGGCACGAGGGTCCCTCGTCAAGGTTAGTTCAGAGTTTATCCTTCGGCGCGAAGCGCCGGAGGATCTGGCGCCCTTCGCGCCCATGGGCGCCAGATCCCGCGCTGTCGCGCGGGATAAACTTAAATAAACTGCTGACGATGATCCTCTACCTCTACGCGTTCGGTCGCGCCCGCCATCCGCTTCCGGAGCGCGCCGAGGCGATCGACGGCGGCGACACAGTCCTCGCCGTCGACTGCGGCGATCTCGCCGCCTTCGCCACGCCGGTCGACCCGGTCGATTTCTCGCAGCCGGTGATCGACGCGCGGTCGAAGGACGTGGAGTGGCTCGGCGGCATCGGCTATCGCCACCAGAGCGTGATGGCGGCGCTGATGCGCGGCGGCACCATCATCCCGCTGCGCGCCTTCACCCTCTTCGCTTCCGAGGAGAGCGTGCGAAGGCACGTCGACGCCGAGCGCGCGAAGCTGATGAAGATCCTCGACCGCCTCGACGGCAAGCAGGAGTGGACGCTGCGCATCGAGTTCAATCCCGAGAACTGGAGCGAAGCGCTGGTGCGACGCGTCTCATCGCTGCGCGACCTCCACGACGAGATGTCGCGCGCCACCACGGGCAAGGCATTCCTCCTCGGCAAGAAGCTCGACGAAGAGAAGAAGCGCGCCTCGCGCGAGGCGGAGGAGGCGGTGGTCGGCGAGATCGAGCGCGCGGTGCTCGACAAGCTCGCCTGCGACACCGTGGCCGAGTCGCGCCAGCAGCGCAGCGGCGCCTTCCCGCAGATCAACGTGCTCATCGAGCGCGACGAAGAGGCGCGGCTGGAGGAGCTGCGCCGCGATCTCGAGTCGCGCTACGCCGCCGATGGCGTGACCGTTGCCTTGACCGGCCCCTGGCCGCCGTACACCTTCGCCAATGCCTGACCAGGACGAAGACCTCTCGCTGCTCGAAACGCTCGATCATCTGCTGGATCGCGGCGTGGTGATCTCCGGCGAGGCGGTCATCTCCATCGGAGACGTCGACCTTCTCTACCTCGGGCTGAACATCGTGCTGGCCAACGTCGACGCCATCGTCCGCACGGCGCGCCGCACATGAAAGTCGTGGTCATCGGCGCGCACCTCCATCGCACCGACATCGAGCCGCTGGCCGAGGCGGTGCCGGCGGGCGCGCTGTGGCTCAGCGGCATTTCGGTCGACGACAACCAGCCGCTCGGCGACCGCGACCTGCTGCTGCGCGTGGCGAACGTCCGCGCGGCGCTGCTCGAGCGCGCCACGTTCGTAGCCATCCGCTACGGCTTCGCCGCGGACGTCGCGAAGGTCGCGCCGTACCTGGCAAAGTGGCAGCAGCTTCTGGAAGCGCATCGCGGTCACGTGGAGATGACGCTGAAGGTCGCCGCCGCCGCACCGCTGCCGCGCCCCGATCGCCGCGACTACGCCAGCGGCGCCGGCTACCTCCGCGCGCTGCACGCCTCGGCCGCCGAGATCGACCCGCGCTTTCGCGAAGCCGCCGAGGCGCGCATCGGCGGCATCGAGCGGCGCTGGACGCCGCGCGATAACGCGTCGGTCGAGATGGCCGCGCTGGTCGAGCGCGCCGACGTGGCGCGCGTCATCGAGGCCGGCCAGTCGCTCAAGCGCGACTTCCCCGAGGTGCCCTTCCTGCTGTCGGGCCCGTGGCCGCTGGAGGTCTTCGCCGATGATCACCAATGACGAAGCGCGCCTCCGCGAGGCACTGACCTTCACCGAGTCCACCATCCCCGAGCGCATCTCCGCCGACCCCGAGGTGGTGGAGAACGGGCTGGCGCGGCTCGTCCTCTCCATCATCGAGCTGGTCCGCCGCCTCCTCGAAAAGCAGGCGCTGCGCCGGATGGACGCCGGCAACTTGTCCGAGGAGGAAATCGAGCGCCTTGGCAGCGCGCTGATGAAGCTCGAGGAGAAGATGGGGGAGATGAAGCAGGTGTTCGGGCTGACGGACGAGGATTTGAATCTGTCGCTGGGGCCGGTGAAAACGCTGGATTGAGCCGTCTAAGCGGATATGCGTCGAATCATCGCCTTCGCCGTCTTTCTTCTCGCCTCAACTACGTTCGCTCAGCTGACGTATGACCCGGCGAAACTCGTCTACACGACCGACCGCAAAGCGCACACCATCGACGAACTCGGAAAGCTCTTCAACACGGTCCTACGGCAGCCGCGGCCGGTCGTCCTCTTCGTCCATGGCCGCGGCGATGAGCCGCAGAAAAGCCTCGCGAAAAAGGACGGTGCGGCGTTGGGACTGGAAGAGGACTACGGCCTGAAAGTGCTCATGTACGACTGGGAATCGAAAGCGGCTAGCACGAAAGACCGTGCACGCCCGCTCAGCCACATGACCGAGGCGCAGGAGCGTTTTGGGATGGTGATCGACAAGCTCGGACAGACGCTGTTGAACCTCGAGCGCGAAGGGGTCACACCGACGAAGATCACCCTGCTTGCGCACAGCATGGGAACGATCGTCGTCGAACGATACGTCGAAGCCAATAACGCCTGGCGCACACCCGGAGGCCGCCCGCTTTTCACCACCGTCGTGATTTGCAGCTCCGACACTGCTCGCGTCGGTCACGCCGCGTGGGTCGACAAGATCGCCGACGTCGAGCGTCGTATCTTCATCAGCGTGAACTCGCGCGACGTCGTGCTCGGACAGTCGCGTACGGCCAATCCGCCGAATCCAAGTCCCCTCGGCAAAGATGAACCCGGCGACCAGAAATCACAACGGGCGAACGTGACCTACTCGGTGGTCAAGTCCCTGAACCACGAACTCTTCGACACCGGCAATGGCCGCCCATTCTTTCGCGCCGTGCTGCTTGGAAACGAGCCTTAGAGCGGGACCAAACGGCAAAGATCAGCCAGCCGCACCACCGGCTCGTCGCGGCGCTCGACGACGATGACGTCGCCGAGGTTTTGCAGCTCTTCGAGCTCATAGCCGCGCATTGAACGGTCGCAGGCGCAGTCGTTTTCGGGCGTGACGTAGTTGGCAATCACGCCGCCGACGCGGAGGCCGCGGCGCTCGACTTCGGCGATGAGGCGGCGGCTCTCGGCGACGACGATGCGCTCGGGGCGGGTGACGACGAGCACGCGCGCGTCGTCGGAGCGCATCGTCTCCTCCAGCGCGTGCAGCGCGCGCGAGGCGCGGACGAGCTCCTCGCCGAGGGAGCCGGCCGGGACGAGCTCGCGATAGCGGAGAAGGATGCGCATGAACTCGCGCACCCACTCGCCGGCGGTTTTCGGGAGGTCGATCAGGCGGAGGAAGTGGCCGGTGGGCGCGGTGTCGACCACGATGGCTTCGACCGAGGCGTCGGCGATCAGGTCGGCCAGGCGCGAAACGGCGAACAACTCGTCTGCCCCCGGCGGCGCGATCTGCACCAGCTTCTTCATCGCCTCGGTGTCGTAGGCGATGCTGAAGTTGCCGCTCGGCGTGAGCGCGGCGACCGCGCGCTCGATCTCCTCGCCGAGCGTGTCGCGGAAGCGCCGCCACTTCTCGCGCGTGTCGACGGTCTCGACGGTGAGGTTGGGCGGCGGCGCCTCGTGCGCGAAGACGTCGCGCAGCGAGTGCGCGGGATCGACGGAGATGACGGTGGTCTTCTTCGTCTTCGCCAGCTGCAGCGCGATGGACGCGGAGCAGGTGGTCTTGCCGACGCCGCCCTTGCCGGCCAGGAAGGTGAGGCGTCGGAGCGCCGGCGTCCCGCCGGCTGGCTCGGCGGCGTCACGCCGCCGGGACGGCGGCGGTCCAGCCGGCGGGACGCCGGCGCTCCACGCCAGGATGCGCTCAGCGGTATCCAACGGCACGCACGCCCGCGGCGCCTCTACCACCCGCGGGAACGGCACGGATGCGGATTGGGCGCGATTCAGGATCACGAACGGCACGTCGATGTCGATCTCGGCCATCAGCCGCTTGGTCTGCTCCACCACCCATGGCTCCGACAGCGTCACCGGCACGAAAGCGGCGCGTTGCGGATCGGTCAGCAGCTCGTGGCGGCGGCGCGCCTGCGCGGCGAAGTCGTCGAGGAACGCGTCGAGCTCGTCGCGCACGCGGCGGCGCGTGAACTGCTGCACCATCCCGCGGTGCTTCGCCTGCATCGAGTCGAGTGCCTCGGCGAACTGGCGGAAGTGGTCCGCGGCGGATAGCATCCGCAGCGTGTGCCCCGTCGGAGCTGTATCAACAATGACGATGGCGTCCGGGTTGGCCTCGGCCAGTTCGCCGATGCGCATCCAGGCCATCAGCTCGTCGACACCCGGCAGCGACAGCTCGAAGAAGCGCCGCAGCTCGTCCTTGTCGAGATAGGTCCCGCGGTCGCCCAGCTCCAGGAAGGCGGGGAGGTTCTTCCGGAGAAAGTCCGCGTAGAGCCGTTCCGCGTCGAGCGACTCGAAGCGGATTTCTCCATGCAGGAGATCGCTGAGGTTCGAGGCGGGGTCGGTGGTAAAGAGGACGACTTCCCGTCCGTTTTGCGCGAGGCGCAACGCCGCGGCGATGGAAATGGTGGTCTTGCCGACGCCGCCCTTGCCGCCGAACAGGAGAACGCGGCGCGACGACAGGCCGTCGAGCGCCTCGGCCAGCGTCATTGGCCGTAGCCGGTGTAGATGCCGATCCCGCCTTCGTCGTCGTCGCGCTCGGCGGCCATCTGGCGCGCCAGCTCTTCCCTGCGCGCGCGGATGTCGCGCAGCGCCTGGAAGACCTGCGCCTCCTCGCGCGTGTACTCCTCCTCGCTGATGTCGCCGCCTTCCAGCATCATCTGCAGCCCGATCAGCCGCTCTTTCCACGGCTGGTCGTTCATCAGCTCCTCGTCCGCCATGGTCTGGATCTGCTTCATGATCCAGTTGAAGCCCGCCACCGGAAGGCGCAGCGGGAGGAGGAGGATGTCGTCGAGAAGGAACATCGCGCCGCTCAGCGCTCCGCGCGCTCCAGCTTCAGGCGGATGTTGACGAAGTTGTACGGCGGCCACGGGCCGGTGTAGAGGAACGACAGCTTGCTCTCGTACTTTTTGGCGATCTCGGAGATCTGATCGTCGAAGGTCTTCGTCTTCTCGCGGTCGACCAAGAACGCCGCGTTCATGATCATCTTGTCGCCGATCGGCTTGTTGGAGCGCGAGGCGATGGCCGCATCTCGCAGCGCCTCATAGATTTCGCTGACGTACGCGTCGGCCTTGGCCTGCAGCGCCGACTCCACCACGCGGCCGAGCTGCATGCGCGAGAAGTAGGTCGAGGTCGAGGTGTTGGACTGGATCTCTTCCTTCAGCCGGCGGATCTCCTCGTTCTCCGACTCGATCTCCTTGATGACCTGGTCCTTGTCCCAGTTCACCTTCAGACCGAACTCGATCTTGCCGTCCATCTTCTGGAGCACGTCGCTCAGCGCGTCGTAGGTCCCCTTGAGGAACTCCTTGATGTCGTTCTCGGTGCGGAAGACGGTGCCGAAGCTCATCGGCAGGACGGTGAAGTCCTTCATAACCAGCTCGTTGACGTGCTCGTGCGCCAGCGCGTTCTCGCGCGTGGGGTCGAACACGATCAGCGGACAGTTGGAGACGACCGCGGCGAACTCCTTGTAGTGCACGGTGTAGACGCGGTCGCCGCGCCCGCCAATGCCGACCGGGCCGAAGTCGCGCGGCGGGTCCGTCTTGATGATGCAGTAGACGTACTTGCCCTGCTCGGTATCGGTCTGCGGCGGAGGCGTGGCTTGAGTCTGTAATTGTTCTTCCATGGATCCTCGGCTGAATCGGGGCCATAGAATACAGGTAAATTGCCGGCCCGCGACCTGGTCCCCCGCATCGAGCGTTGGTTCCGCAAACACCAGCGCCCACTGCCGTGGCGTGAAAACTACGAGCCGTATAGGGTGTGGGTATCCGAGGTGATGGCGCAGCAGACCAGGCTCGACGTGGTGCTGGCGTACTTCGAGCGGTTCGTGGCGCGATTTCCGAGCATCGACGCGCTCGCCGACGCGTCCGAGGACGACGTCACCGCCGCCTGGTCCGGACTCGGGTACTACCGCCGCGCGCGGATGCTGCGCGAGGGGGCGGCGGCGGTGCGCGAGCGGTTCGGCGGACATGTGCCACGGGACGTCGACGCGCTGCTGAGCATCTCCGGGATTGGCCGCTACACCGCCGGCGCGATCGCCTCCATCGCGTACGGACAACGCGCGCCGATCGTCGACGGCAACGTCGCGCGCATCCTGGCGCGGCTGTTCGGCGACGACGATCCGCGCGCGGCGTGGTCGCGCGCGGAGGAACTGGTGGCGCTCTCGAGGTCGCCGCGCGACTTCAACCAGGGAATGATGGAGATCGCCGCGCTGATCTGCACGCCGCGCAAGCCGGCGTGCGCGCGATGCCCGCTCACCGCGCACTGCACCGCGTTCACCAGCGGGCGCGTGGACGAGCTGCCGCGGCCGAAGGCAAAACCGGCGACGCGCGCCATGACCATCGCGCTCTACGTCGTCACGCATCGAGGCAAGGTGATGATGCAGCGCGAGAAGGGACAGCTGATGCGCGACATGTTTCATCTGCCGCACGGCGACACCAGCCTGCTGACCGGCAAGCCGTTGCGCGTGAAGAACGCCACGATGGTGGGGACCTTCCGGCACACCATCACGAACCGCCGGATCGTGTTCGAAGTCTATTGTGTGGGCGCTGCCGCCCTCGGCAGCGCAGCGCGCCCGGGGGCGGGCGCGCCCACACACTGGATCAGGCCGAATGACCTCTCCTCCATCCCCCACCCCTCCTACGTCCGCAAGGCGTTACAGCTCGCTGGAATTTGCAAGTAAAGACTTGCTGTATATTGCGTCCATGAGATTTGCCATCGCAGTGGCAGTCGCGTTCACCGCCTCCAGCCTGCTCGCGCAGTCGCGCACCTACGACATCAGGAAGGACCCGAAAAACCTCGTCGAGTTCCACGCCGAGGATACGTACGATGCGTTCGACGGGCGGACGAACAACGTGACCGGCAGCATCGTCGCCGACGCGGCGAACCCCTCCGCCGCGAAGGTCGACCTCGCCATCGACCTCGCCTCGCTCGACACCGGCATCGCGCTGCGCAACAGCGAGATGCGCAACCGCTACCTGCAGACGCCGCGCTTCCCCAACGCCACCTTCAAGTCGGTGAGCGTCGCCGCGCCGAACGCCATTGCCGCCAACCAGCCGGCGGACATCAAGATCACCGGCGACTTCACCCTGCACGGCGTCACCAAGCGCGTCACCCTGCCGGTGCGCGTGGTGTTGCTGCCCGACAACCGCATCCACATCACTTCGCAGTTCAACGTGCACATGCCGGACTACGACATTCACGTGCCGAAGAACATCCTGGTCACGGTCGACGACATGATTCCGGTGCGGCTGGACCTCTGGGCCGTGGCCAAGTGAGCGAGCGGGATGCAGCGAGCGGCGAGCAGGGGATCTCCTGATCGCTGCTCGCTGCATCCTGCTCGCTATAATTCTCCAATGCGCGGGCGTGTTGCGGCGGTCCTCCTCTCCCTCTCCTTTCTCGCCATCCCCCTCTTCCCGCAGTGCATAGTCGCGCCGGTCGCGAGCGTGCAGTTCCGCAGCACGATCTTCGACCTCGCGGTGGACGGCACGCGTCTCTGGGCGGCAACGTCGTACGGGCTCACCGTCTACGACATCCAGGCCGATCCGCCGCTGATCGATGCCACCATCGCGCTGCCCGGAACCACGCGCGTGGTGCGCGCGCTGGTCGGCACCGCGTACGCGGCGAGCGGCAGCGCGATCCAGGTCGTCCGCTGGAACGGCACCTCACCACAGCTCGTCGCCTCGGTCGACGCCGGCGCGACGGTGAACGACCTGGTGCTGACCGCGCGCTATCTCTACGCCGCGACGTCGAACGGCATCGCGCAGTACGACCTGATCAACCCCAACCTGCCGGTGAAGACCAGCGCCACCTTTACCACCAGCGGCGCCAACATCGCCGCGCTCGCTCTGGTCGGCGACACGCTCTACGCCGCCGACAGCGACGCCACGGTCGAAGCCTTCAGCGTGATCGCGCCGGCGGTCCCGCAGCGTCTCGGCGCGTTCAACTCGCTGGCGCGGCCGACGGCCATCGCGGCGAGCGACGGCCGCGTCTACGTCTCCGACGGCCAGCAGACCGAGATCTTCCTCGGCAGCGGCGTCAATTTGACGCGCACCGCCGACGCCTTCGCCTTCGGCACGACTTCCGTAGCGCCGCTGACATCGACGGCGATCTTCGCCGCGGGCAGCGACCGCCGCCTGCGCGCCTTCGACGTCAGCAGCTCCGGCGCGCCGGTGGAGATCTTCCGCAGCGAGCTGGCCGCGACCTCCGGCACCGTCAATCGCATCAACGCACTCGCCGTCGCCGGCGGCCGCCTTTATGCCGGCGCCGGCGACATCGGCCTGCTCACCTACGACCTGCGGCAGTTCAACGCGCCGTTCCCGCTCCGCAGCTACGCCACCATCCCGACCAACTCGGTGGCGGCGACGAACAACCGCGTCTACTTCGGCCGCGCGCAGGGCATCGCCGAGTACGCGCAGACCTCCAGCGGTGCGCTGACCGAGCTGCGGTCGTGGGACAAGACGCACGCCGACGTGGTTCACGACATCGACAATGACTTCCTCCTCACCTCCTCGGGCGCGACCGCGACGATGTGGGCGCTTTCGCCGCAGACGCCGGCCGCCGCGGGAACCGCGACGTTTCCCAAACCGGTGCTGCAGGCGGTGCTGGTCGGGACCACGGGTTACGCGGTGCTCGACGACCGCACGCTCTGGACCGCCGACCTGACGCAGCTGCCGGCGACACCGCAGAAAGTGGCGCTGAACTTCGCGCCGCAGTTCATCGCACGCTCCGGCTCGGCCGTGGCGCTGGCCGATCTGCGCGCCGACGGAACGACATTAGTGACGACCCTCGGCGGGAACTCGAACGTCATCGTGCAGGGTGTGGCCACCGCCGGCATCGCGATCTCCGGCTCGACCGTCGCCGTCTGGACCTTCCGCGGCCTGACGCTGATCAGCTTTCCCGCCGGGACGACGACGCTGCTGCCGGCGTCGAATACCGTCGCGGCGACGCGGCTGGCGCTGAACGGCACGCGGCTGGTGGAGATGACCGACTCCGGCATCGTGGTCTGGGACACCGCGCAGCAGCGCATCACCGCGCAGTACGCGCTGCCGGCCACGCCCGCCGCGGCGGTGATCACGCCGAACGCGCTCTTCGCCGACCTCGCCACCTTCGACGGCGTCATCGCCGTGCAGCTGGCGCCGGTGTCGAAGCTCCCGGCGCTGTTCCCCGTGTCGAACGCGAACCTCTACGCGAAGAAGGTGGTCGCCGCCGGCGGCCGCGTCATCCTCTTCGACGGCCGCAACGCCGACATCTTCGACTCCGCGCTCGACTACCGCGGCGGCATTCACGCCGGCGGCACGGTCGACGTCGCGGCGAACGACGCCGGCATCTTCACGCTCACCAACACCCTCGGCGTCAACGCGTACACGCGCGACGGCGATCCGCTCGGCACCACGAACATCATCGAGAGCGGAGCGAGTCCGCAGGCCATTCACGCGATCAACGGCGCGGTGTGGGCCTCGATCGTCCGCGGCTGCCCGCTGAACTGCGAAAAGAAGACGATCGTCTTTGACGCGCGCGGCGCGCTGGGACAGACGGTGACCATGACCGGCGCGGTGCGCGACGTCGCCGTGAGCGGCGCGCGCGCCTACGTGCTGACCGAGCTGCCGGACGAGATCCGCGTGCTCGACGTCAGCGACCCCGCGCATCCGCGCGAGATCGCCAAGCGCGCGGCCGAGGGGACGCGGCTGCCGGTGTCGATCGCGTACGCGAACGGCGTCGTCTACGCCCTCGGCGAGCGGCTCTTCACGTACGACGAGGCGCTGGCGAAGACCGGCGAGCCGCTCGGCGCGTACGCCGACGACCCCGCGCTCGGCGTGACCTACGCCGACCAGCGCGTACGGATCGACGGCGCGTGCATGGCCATCACCGGCCGGCAGTACGCGCCACAGCTCTTCACTACCGCGGTGGCGCCGCAGGCGAGCTTCGCCACGCCGTCGGCGTCGCGCGGCGTCGCCGCGCAGCCGGGACGGTTCTATATCCTCACCGATCACTCGCTGGAGGTGTGGGCGACGGCGCCGCTAAAGGCACCGGCGAGGCGGCGGCCGGCGCGATAAGATCCGGTGTGGGCGCGCCCGCCTCGGGCGCGCGCCCGGGGCGGGCGCGCCCACACTGCCATGAAAATCACGATCACGACCGACCCGAACGCCTACCGCATCACGCTCGCCGACCCGCCGCTGAACATCCTCGACATCACCATGCTCGAGGAGCTGCGCGACGCGATCGCGCGCGTGCGGCCCGACCGGCACGCGCTGGTCATCGACGCACAGGGCGAAAAGGCCTTTTCCGCCGGGGCCAGCGTGGCGGACCACGTCGGCGAAAAAGTAGCGATCATGCTGAAGCATTTTCACGACTGCTTTCGCCTGCTGGCGCGGCTCGACCTGGTCACCGTCGCGCTGGTGCGCGGCGCCGCGCTCGGCGGCGGCTGCGAGTTGGCCATGGCCTGCGACTTCGTCCTCGCCTCCGACCGCGCCAAATTCGGCCAGCCGGAGATCAACCTCGGCGTCTTCCCGCCGGTCGCCGCGTACCAGCTCTCGCGCCTCACCTCACCGCGCAAGGGGCTCGAGCTGCTGCTGACCGGCGACGCGCTCGATGCCGCCGCCGCGGAGCGCGCCGGCCTGGTCAACGCCGTCTTTCCCGCCGCGGAGTTCGACGCGCGCGCCGACGAGTGGCTGCGGCGGCTGTACAAACAGAGCGCGTCGTCGCTGCGCTTCACCAAGCGCGCCTTCCGCCTGGCGCAGGCGGCGGACTTTGAGGAAAAACTCGCCGCCGTCGAGGGCCTCTACCTCGAGGAGTTGATGAAGACCAGCGACGCCAACGAGGGCCTCGCCGCGTTCATGGAGAAGCGCAAGCCGGCGTGGAGCGGGCGCTGAGCTACTTCACGCCCGCCATCAGCCGTTTGATGATCGGGATCAGCACCGCCAGGATCAGCGTCACCACCGCCGAGGTCACGAAAGCGATCATGAACACCTCGGAGAAGCTGCGCTCGCCCACCAGTCCCGCCACCCAGCCGGCGACGTAGTTGCCCATCGCCGTGGCGAAGAACCAGAAGCCCATCATCAGGCCGACGATGCGCGCCGGCGAGAGCTTGGTGACCATGCTCAGGCCGACCGGGCTGAGACAGAGCTCGCCGACGCACTGCAGAAAATAGAGACCGATCAGCCAGAAGGGACTCACGCGCTGCCCGTGAAGCTGGAAGTAGCGCGCCGCCGGCACGATCAGCAGAAAGGAGAGACTGAGGAAGAAGAGGCCGAGGGTGAACTTCGCGGGGCTGGAAGGCTCGCGGCGGCCGAGGCGAAGCCAGAGCCAGGCGAAGACCGCCGAGAAGATGATGACGAACAGCGGCTCGACCGACTGGAACCAGCTTGAGGGATAGGTGAACCCGAAGACGGTCAGGCGCGTGGCGCGGTCGGCGAAGAGCGTCAGGCTCGATCCCGCCTGTTCGAAGCCGGCCCAGAAGATCAGCGCGAACAGCGTCAGGATCAGCGCCGCCGTGATGCGGCCCCAATCCTGGCTGGTGAACGAGCCTTTGGGCGCGGCCACGTTTTCGATCGCCTTGGTCTGGGGCGTCTCGCGCTCCTCGACCGGGTTGAGGTACTTACGGCCGAAGACGTACTGGATGATGCCGAAGACCATCCCAACGCCCGCGGCGGCGAAGCCGATGTGCCAGTTGATCTTCTGGCCGAGCCAGCCGGTGACGAGGGGCGCCAGGAACGCGCCGGTGTTGATGCCCATGTAGAAGAGGGAGAAGCCGGCGTCGCGGCGCGGATCGTCGCGGCGGTAGAGCGTTCCCACCAGCGTGCTGACGTTCGGCTTGAGCAGGCCGGTGCCGATGATGATCAGCAGCAGTCCTCCGTAGAAGAACGGAAGGCCGGGAAAGGCCATCGAGAAATGGCCGGCGGCGATGATGATCCCGCCGATGAGCACCGCGCGGTGGTGGCCGATGAATCGGTCGGCGATGAAGCCGCCCGGGATACCCATCAGGTAGACGAGCATCGTGTAGAGGCCGTAGATCTGCGTCGCCTTCTTGTCGGGGAAGCCGAGGCCCGGCTGCATGACCGAGCCGGTCATGTAGAGCACAAGCAGCGCGCGCATGCCGTAGTAGCTGGCGCGCTCCCACATCTCGGTGAAAAAGAGCGTGGCCAGACCGCGCGGGTGTCCGAACCACTGTTTCTCGCTGACGGCGCTGTTCGACATGCGGGGCATTCTCAGGCAGCGATGATGCACAATGCAACGCCGATGACGACGGTGGCCGCTCCCGCCGCCCTGCAGCGCAACGTCCCTCTCGCCCCGCTGACCACCATCGGCATCGGCGGCCCGGCGAAGATTTTCGTCCGCGCCTCGACCGTCGACGAGATCCGCGAGGCGATCGCCTGGACCTCCGAGGTCGGCGAGCCGCTGTTCATCCTGGCCGGCGGCAGCAACCTGCTCATCTCCGACGAAGGCTTCGACGGCGTGGTGCTGCAGCTCGACCTGCGCGGCGTGACGGTGGAGAGCGAGGACCCCGGCGCGGTGATGGTGAAGGTCGCGGCGAGCGAGCGATGGGACGACTTCGTCGCCTTCGCCGTGGAGAATGACTGGGCGGGCATCGAGTGTCTCTCCGGCATCCCCGGCTCCGCCGGCGCCACGCCGATCCAGAACGTCGGCGCGTACGGGCAGGACGTCAGCGAGACGATCATCCGCGTGGAAGTACTGGAGCGCGACACCGGGCGGGTGGTGACGCTGACCAACTGGGACTGCCGCTTCGCCTACCGCAACAGCGTCTTCAAGTCGGCGGCGAAGGACCGCTACGTCGTCCTCGCCGTCACCTTCCGTCTGACGCCGCACGGCGCGCCGGCGGTCCGCTATCCCGAGCTGCAGAAGCTGGTCGGCGACTCCGCGTCGCTGCAGGAGGTGCGCGAGACGGTGCTCGCCGTCCGCCGCCGCAAAGGGATGGTCATCGATCCGTCGGACCCCGACACCCGCAGCGACGGCTCGTTCTTCATGAACCCGGTGCTGGCGCGCGCCGACTTCGAGCGCCTGCCGGTGCGCGACATGCCGAACTACCCGTCAGGCGACGAGGTGAAGCTCTCCGCCGCTTGGCTGATCGAGCACGCCGGGTTCCACAAAGGCTTCGCGCTCGGCAACGTCGGACTGTCGAGCAAGCACACGCTGGCGGTGGTCAACCGCGGCGGCGGCACCGCGCGCGAGGTGCTCGCGCTGGTGAAGACGATCCAGGACAAGGTGCGCGCGACGTTCGGCGTGGAGCTGCATCCGGAGCCGAATTTCATCGGGTTCCGCGCCGGCTGACCGTCCATTTCTACACCGGGTGGAGTTTTGCGGCCCAAGCGGAACACCGAGGTATCCTCGGGCTCGTGCTGCGGAAACGCTGGGGCGATCCCAAGGCGCGCCTGAATCTCGAGAAGCACGGCGTGCCGTTCGAGGAAGCGGACACCGTCTTCCGCGACCGTCTCGCCGTCACCTGCGACGACGCCACGCACTCGGCCGGCGAGGATCGGCATCTCATCATCGGGATGTCGGACCGCCGCCGGCTGCTGGTCGTCGTTTTCACGGTGCTCGACGACGGCGAGCCGTGGCTGATCAGCGCGCGCCCGGCGGAGAAGTTCGAGAAGCGGCGATACACGGTTGGCGACTCACTACGAGATGCGGTGATCCGCGAAGACGATATGGAAGACGATCTCGAAGATGTCTACGTTCCCCCGTTCGATTTCAGCAGAGGCGTCCGCGGTGCGGCCTACCGGCCGTTCTACGGCATCCGCGTCCTGCTCGACCAGGATGTGGCGGAGTACTTCCCCGACGACGACAAGGTCAACGACGCGCTGCGGATCCTGATCGCGGAAGGGCGGGCGAAGAAGCAGCCGCCGCCGCTGCACCCGAGCCTGGTCTAGCCTCGCTTGTCGAACAGCCGCACGATGGTCGACAGCGGGACGCTGCGCTCCAGGTACTCCCACACCGCCAGGACGTCCTCGCGGCCGCGGATCTCCGCGGCGATCGGCGAGGCGCTCTCGACGATGGCGTAGCGCGCGCGGTTGTACCACTTGCGCGCTTCGTCGGGGTCGGCCAGCAGCCGCTCGCGCGCGTGCTGGACGAGCAGCGCCTGATCGGCCGGCACATCCTCGGTGCGGATCATCTTCACGGTCGGCTTCACGGACTTCTCGTGCTCGCGCTCGATGAACTTGCGGCGCTTCCGCTCGAGCGACTCGGTGTCGCGGCGGATGACGTTGTGGTCCGCCAGCGCCTGGATGGAGGAGGCCAAGCCGTCGCCGGGCTCGTCGACGCGCAGGCCGGAGCGGTAGAGCAGCTTCCCCTCGTTGTTCGGCGTCTGCGAGAGGCGGCTCCAGATGACCAGGGCGTGGACGCTGCCGGCCACTTCGCCGCGCTTGAACCAGAGGCGCGCGCGCGACGCGAGCCGCAGCGGCTGCGGATGCTCGACCTGCGCCCCCTGCTCGGCGATGTCGATCACGGAGATCGCCACCGCACCGAAGCTTCCCAACAGCCTCTCCACCACGACATAGCGTTCGATGGAGCGTAAGTCTCTGATTTCGGGGTTCATACCTGCTCGGACGGGGATCGGTAGTGTATCTCCTCTTCCACGTACTGCGCGAGCGCCTGGCGCACCACGTCCGGCACGGCCGTCGGCTTGAACTCCCCCTTCCGCACGCTGACCAGGATGTACTTGCCGGTGGCGACGACTAGGTCGCGATCCTCGCTGCGGCGCACTTCGAAGTTGAGGTGGATCGAGCTGCTGCCGATCCGCCCGAAGTAAGCGTCGACCACCAGCAGCTCGTCGAGCGTCACGGGGTGGAAGAAGTCGCACTCCACGTGCACGCGCGGCAGCCAGAGTCCCAGCTCGTCGAACAGCCGGCGGTACGACAGGCCGCACGAGCGGAACAGCTCGACCTCGGCCAGTCCGAAGAAGCGGAGGTAGGCCTGGTAGTTGATGATGCCGGCGGCGTCAATGTCCTCCCACCGCACGTATTCGGACACGGAGAAGCGCATACCGATAGAATTGAATCATGAGAACAGCACTAATTACCATGACGATTTTCCTCACTGGTGTGGGCGGCGCCGCCCTCGGCGCCGCAGGCGCGCCCGAGGCGAGCGCGCCCACACCGATTGTCATCCGCGCCGCGCGCCTCATCGACGGCCGCGGCGGCAACGTGGTCGCGCCGGCGGTGATCGTCGTGCGCGGCAACAAGATCGAGTCGGCCGGCGGCAGCGTCCCCGCGGGCGCGCAGGTCATCGACCTCGGCGACATGACGCTGCTGCCCGGCCTGATCGACGCGCACACGCATGCGCTGCTGCAGGGCGACATCACGGCCGAGGACTACGACCGGCAGCTGTTCCGCGAGTCGCTGCCATACCGCGCGTTGCGCGCCACGCGCGCGCTGAAGATCGCGCTCGACCATGGCTTCACCACCATCCGCGACGTGGAGACCGAAGGGGCGATGTACACCGACGTCGACCTCAAGCGCGCCGTCAACAACGGCGTAATCGCCGGGCCGCGCATGATCGTCTCCACGCGCGCCATGTCGGTCACCGGCGGCTACGGTCCGGGAGGCTACTCGCCCGAGGTGACGTTCCCGAAGGGCGTGCAGCTCGTCGACGGCGTGGAGAACGCGCGCAAGGCGGTGCGCGAGCAGGTGGGCAACGGCGCCGACTGGATCAAGATCTACTCTGACCGCGCCTACTTCGTGGCTAAGGATGGCTCGCTGTCGTCGGTCCCCACCTTCACGCTCGAGGAGACGAAGGCCATCGTGGAGGAGGCGCACCGGCTGCGGCGCAAGGTCGCCGCGCACGCCATGGCGCGGCCGGGACTGGAGAACGCGCTGACCGCCGGCGTCGACTCCATCGAGCACGGCGTAGCCATCCCCGACGACCTGCTCGACGTGATGGTGGCGAAGGGGACCTATCTCTGCCCGACGCTGACCGTGACGGAGTACGTCGCCCCCGGCCGCACCGCCGCCGGCGCGCCGATCTGGGGAAAGATGCTCGACTACCACCGCGACTCCTTCCGCCGCGCGCTGAAGAAGGGTGTGAAGATCGCCCTCGGAACGGACGCCGGGGGATTTGCCTGGGACGAGATCAATCAGGCCAAGGAGTTCTCGTACTACACCCGCTTCGGCATGACGCCGATGCAGTCGATCCTCAGCGGCACGAAAGTCGCCGCCGAGCTGCTCGACATGACCGATCGCATCGGCACGATCGAGGCGGGGAAGCTGGCGGACATCGTCGCCGTGCCGGGCAACCCGCTGGATGACATCACCTTGATGGAGAAGGTGGGCTTCGTGATGAAGGACGGCGTGGTGGTGAAAAAGCCGTAGTTGCGGTTGCGGGGTCTCGCAGCGCGAAACGCTGGATCAGCGGAGCACCGCGAGACCCCGAGACCCCGCAACTCCGCAACCCCTCCGTTAACCATCCCTCCCCCCTTCCGTATTAGGAGCGACATTCGGAGGTTTAAGTTCAAATGGACGACAGTTTCACGCTCATGCCCATCATCGTTTCGCTCGGCTTCTTCGCCATGGTTGTCTGGATCGTCTGGCTGGGCACCAATTCCAAGAACCGCCGCGCGCAGGCGCAGGCGGAGGTCCAGAGCAAGCTGATCGAGCGCTTCGGCTCGGCCAAGGAATTCATCGAGTTCCTGCAGTCGCCCGCCGGCCGCCAGTTCGTCACCGGTGTGGAGGTGACCTCGAACCTCTACGCACGCGACCGCATCATCAGCGGATTCGGGAAAGGGGTAGTCCTGTCGCTGCTCGGCCTCGGCTTCCTGGCCATCTGGATCTTCGACAGCAACCGCGGCTTTCTCTATCCCGGCTTCATCCTGCTCGGCCTCGGCGTCGGCTTCTTCCTCTCCACGGTCATCTCGCTGAAGTTGTCGCGCAACTATGGTCTGATCGACACCGACCGCACCACCGTCGATGCGACCGCCGGAAATTAGTGAGGAACCGATGGTCGCGGAAGGGATCCTGATCGCGCCGCCCTTCGTGGCGGCGCGCGCCGCGACGGCGGGGCGCATGCCGAACCAGCCGATGGATGAAGCTCGATTCGAGGCGTTCTACCGGAAGATGGCCGGAAAGATCTGGTCGTACATCTACCGGATGACCGGCGACTCGTCCGCGGCCGACGACCTGATGCAGAAGACGTTCTTCCGTTTCCTGCGCAGCAACCCGGTCATCGCCGACGACGACCACCTCCGCCGCTACGTCTACAAGACGGCGACGAACCTGGTCTTCGATCACTTCCGCGAGGCGAAGCGCGATCGCGCGGTGGCCATCGAGATGCCGCAGTCGGACTTCCGTGCCGACCGCGGCGAGCTGCGCCACGACATGGCGCGCGTCTTCGGCGAGCTCAAGCCGCAGGAGCGCGCCCTGCTCTGGCTGGCGCACGTGGAAGGGTCGTCGCACGAGGAGATCGCCGAGGCGCTCGGCGTGAAGGCGAAGAGCATCAAGGTGATGCTGTTCCGCGCGCGCAAGCGCCTGGGCGCACTGCTGTCGAAGAAAGGTCTTGCCCCATGATGGCCTGTCGCTTCGAACCGGATGCCATTCGCGCCGCCGCCAGCGGCGAGTGGACGTCGTCGCTGCGCACGCACGTGGCGAGCTGCGCGGACTGCGCCGCCGCCGCCGAGGTCGGGCCGTGGATGGAGGAGTTCGCGCGCGTCGACGACCGCGAGCACATCCTCCCCGATCCCGCCGTGATCTGGCTGCAGGCGAAGCTGACGCAGTCGAACGTGATCATGCAGCGCGCCGCGCTGCCGATCACGCGGCTGCAGATCGCCTCGTATCTCGCGGTGGCCGCCTGCTGGGCCTCGCTGCTGACGTGGAAGTGGTCCGCGGTGCAGGCGTGGGTGGCCAGCCTGACCCCGAGCCGGATGGTGATGGCCTCCGCCAGCGCGCAGGCCACGGCGTCGCTGTCGGTCAGCTTCTTCGCGCTGGTGGTGGTGCTGTCATCCGCTACGGTGTTCGTGGCGATGCACACGATCCTGGCGGAGGAGTGATCACCGCGCCGCCCACAACAGCAACCGCTTGAACGGGAAAAAGTGCGGGCGCTCGTCGCCGAGCGCGCGCACCAGGCGCTCGGTGTACTCAGCGACGAAGGCTTCGTAGCGGTCGCCGAGCTTGCGCTGGTACTCGGTCAGCGTCGTTCCCTTCGTCCACTCCGCCACGTCGCGCGACGACGGCAGCACGTGCCCGTAGACCTGCAGGCGGACGTGCTGCCGCGCGAAGCCGAGCTGGTGCAGCAGCGCGGCGTACCGCTCGGGCGGGAGGAGGGGCGGGCGGCGCGGCTCGACGCCCAGCTCCTCCGCCAGCGTGGCGGCGATGGTCTGCGACGGGTGATCGTGGTTGTACGGCATCTGCACCGCGAGCTGGCCGTGCGGCGCGAGCGACGACGCCAGCCGCGCGAAGAGGCGCTCGTGGTCCTCGATCCAGTGCAGCGCGGCGTTGGAGAAGATCAGGTCGAATCCGCGACGGTCGAACGACTCGATGGACTCCCGTTCGAAGCGCAGGCCGGGCGCGGACGGCGCCTTCGCCAGCATCGTCTCGGAGCTGTCGATGCCGAGCGTCTCGGCGGCCTGCAGCTGCTCGTGCAGCGCGCGCGTCAGCTCGCCCGTCCCGCACCCGAGGTCGACCACGCGCATCCGCGGCCGGCGCTCGATCAGCGCGGCGAGGTCGTGGAACGGCTGCGCGCGCTCCGCCTTGAACTTCTCGTACTGGTCAGGCGACCACATCGTAGTTGCGGGGTTACGCACGGTTGAGCGTTTCGCACTGCGAGACCTCGCAACCGCGAGACCCCGATACCTCTATCTCAATTTGTCCCAGTTCATGATCGCGTTCATCACCAGCGCGTACGAGCCCTGCGTGTTGTTGCGCCACATCGGGTTCGCGGCGAAGAGGATGACGTGCCCCTTGCCGCGCGGCGCGTCGATGACCACCGGCTTGCCGGCGAGCTCGTCGCCGCCGTCGAGCATGCCGGAGAGCAGCAGCTGGTCGGCCTTCGCCGCGAACGAGACGATCGTGCGCGGGCGGTCCTCCGGCCGCGGCATCAGGTGCTCGCTGTTCCACGGCGCATCCTCGGCCGCCTGGAAGCCTTCCTCGCCCGGCGCGGGCTTCGGGCGCTCGGGCGTCGGCACGAATGGGCGGCCCTGCGGCACGTCGGGGTCGGTGCGGCCGCCGCGGCCGCTCACCCGCGTCTCCTGCTCGGGCGGCGGCTGGTTGACGCCGACGCGGAAGATCGGCGAGCTGGCGAAGTAGATCGGGAGGGTGTCGTCGTAGCCGGCGGCGATGGGACTCTTCTTGTCGGTCACCGACGCGGAGAGGA
>Ga0157377_10000147_pt1 | contig 44259 bp, 36 predicted proteins | sample M55metaG_FD_121116 | JGI IMG/M metagenome (GOLD analysis project Ga0157377, IMG submission 121116) | Miscanthus rhizosphere microbial communities from Kellogg Biological Station, Michigan, USA - M5-5 metaG | ecosystem: Host-associated > Plants > Roots > Rhizosphere > Soil | place: USA: Michigan...
CGGGATCAGGTTGACGTAGCTCTCGGTGACCAGGTCGCCGTCGTCGTTGACCCACACCACCGCCCAGTCCACTTCCTCGCTCGAGCTCTTGAAGTTCTCCACGAACGGCGCCTCGGGGATGGTGGCCGCGCCGGCCAGCTCCGACATCAGGTACGCCGGCAGCCCGTTCTCGTAATGCCATTCCTCGTTGTCCGCCGGGTCGACCTCGCTGATGAAGCGCATCCGCAGCCCCGGCGCGAGCACCGCCTTGGCGCGCATGACGTGTTTGAGCCGCGGGATGGCGTACTTGGTGGAGTCGAAGAACTTCTCGTCGGGCCAGAAGCGGATGGTGGTGCCGGTGTTGCGCTTGCCGACGGTGCCGACGACTTTCAGCTCCTGCTTCTTCTTCCCGTCGGCGTACCACATGAAGTACTCGTTGCCGTCGCGGCGCACCCGGACCTCGAGCCGCTTCGAGAGCGCGTTGACCACGCTGACGCCGACGCCGTGCAGGCCGCCGGAGAAGCGATAGTTCTTGTCCGAGAACTTCGCGCCGGCGTGCAGGCGTGTGAGGATGACCTCCACGCCGCTGACGCCTTCCTTGGCGTGGCGGTCGACCGGCATGCCGCGGCCGTTGTCGGCCACCGAGAGCGAGCCGTCGTCGTGCAGGGTGACGACGATCTCGTCGCAGTAGCCGGCGATGGCCTCGTCGGCGGAGTTGTCGATCACTTCCTGGGCCAGATGGTTCGGCCGCTCGGTGGTGGTGTACATGCCCGGCCGCTTGCGCACGGGCTCGAGACCGGTGAGGACTTCGATGGCGGAGGAGTCGTATGTCGTCATTGGAGATCGGGGGACGGGAATGTTGAATGTTTAATGTTGAAGGTTAAATGCGAGCACAAATTCATTCAACATTTAACATTAAACATTCAACATTCCCGTCCTCGGGCGGGCGGATGATACCCGATCACCGCGCCACCGCACGCCGCCGCGGGGACGCCGCCGGCGGCTCCGACTCGATCAGCACCGCCACCCGCCCGCCGGCCGGCGCGCCGGCGTCGCTGATGAACGACGGCGAGGCCTTGATGCGCTGTTCCAGCTCCACCGGCGTCAGCGCCGGCTCGTCTTCCAGCATCCGCGCGGCGATGCCGGCGACGTACGGCGCGGCGTACGAGGTGCCGCTGGAGTAGTCGCGCCCGAGTCCCTTGCCGCGATAGCGGTTCACGGCACTGATGGAGGCGACCAGGATGTTCTCCGCGGGCGCCAGGATGTCGATTGCGCCGCCGGCGCAGGAGCCGGACCAGAAGTGATTGGCGCGGTCGATGCCGCCGACCGTGATCAGCCCGTCGATCTGCGTGCCGAGGATGCCGGGATAGACGGCCACCGCGCCGCTCGACGAGCACTGGCCGGTGTTGCCGGCCACGGCGACGAAGAGGAAGCGCTTGCCGTTCGGATCGGGGTTGCCGTCGCGATCGACGCCGTCGATCATCCGCCGCATTATCTGCTCGAAGAGCGGCCAGGCCGGCGACGACGGCGACCCTGTCAAAGGATAGCTGCTGAGGTTGACGATGGCGGTGCGGAACTGCGGCGTCGACGGGGCGAAGGCATGCTGCACGATCCGGTCGAGCGCGCGGACGAAGATGTCGGTCTCGGTCGAGCCCAGCTTCAACGCGAACCCGCCGGAGCGGACGGCGACGATGCTCGCCTCCGGCGCCACGCCGGTGTTGCGCCCGGCGATGACCGAGGCCACCGCGGTGCCGTGCGTGTAGTAGATGAGGTTCGCATCCGTCCAGCACGGCGCGGTCGGCGGGCAGCCCGCGACGGTGCCGGCCGGCGCGAGCTCCAGCGCCGGGTCGAGGCCGCCGATGACGCGGCTGCCGTCGGCGCCGGCGAACTCCTGGTGGCCGGCCATCACGCCGCTGTCGACGACGTAGACCACCGCGCCGCGGCCGCGCGTGCGGCGGGTGGCGGTCATGTCGGTGATGCCGTCGGCGCGGTCGAGGTGCCAGAGCACGTTCTCGCTGAACGAGTCGCCGCAGCCGACCAGCGTCTTGTCGACGGCAAAGGTGCCGATGGCGACGTCGATCGTCGCGCAGCGCGTCGGCGTCCGCTCCAGCTTCTCCATCGGAAAGACGGCCAGCCGCCCGCCCGCCGCGCCCGTCCCCGCGTTCTCCACGCGCGCCGGCGTCGCCTCGATCCTCTCTTCCAGCTCTTCCGGGGTCAGACCCGGATTCTGCTGCAGCATCCGCGCGGCGATGCCGGCCACGTACGGCGCCGCGTACGACGTCCCGCTGCTCAGGTACGCGCCGCGGTAGTGATCGTGGCCGGTGAGAGAGGCGACCAGGACGTCCGCGGCGGGCGCGAGCACCTCGATCCCCTCGCTGCGGCACGACCAGCTCCAGACGCGGTTCGGCCACTCCACCCCGCCCACCGCCACCGCGCCGCGGATGGCCGCGCCGCGGTTGCTGGGGAAAACCACCAGCGCGCCGTCCTCGCAGTGGCTGGAGTTGGCGTTGCCGCCAAAGAAGGTGAAGAAGAAGCGCTTGCCCTTCGGGTCGGGATGGCCGTCGCGGTCGACGCCGCCGATCATCTCGCGGATCTTCGTCTCCACGCCGGCGTCGATGCGCGGCAGGCCGACGCTGAGGTTGACGATGCCGGTGCGCGAGGACTGAAGCTTCCAGGCCTGCTCGATCACCGCGTCGAGCGCCGCCATGAGCCGCGCCGGCGTCAGGGCCGGAAATCCGAATGCCCGGATGGAGACGAGCTTCGCCCCCGGCGCCACGCCGACGCGGTTGCCGGCGGCGGCGGAGGCCACCGCGGTGCCGTGCCCGTCGATCAGCACGCCGAGCTCCCAGTCGGTGCAGGCGTTGACCGCCCAGTTGCCGTCGCACGGCATGGCGCCGCCGAAGATGTCGGCGAGCAGGTCGACGCCGGCGATGACCTTGCTGCCGCCGTCGCGCATCCGGAACTCGTCGTGCGACGCCATGATCCCGCTGTCGATGATGTAGATGACGCTGCCGGTGCCGTCGATGCGCCGGTTGAACTCGCCGTCCAGCGCGCCGTCCACCTGGTCCGCGCGGTCGAGGTTCCAGAGGACGTTGTCCGGCTGCGCCTCGCCGCACGCGCCGAGCAGGCGCGCGCCGTGCGGGTCGTAGGGAACGGCGACGGTGGAGGTGGCGCAGCGGGTGGAGACGATCTGCGCGTGGAGAGGAAGAACGAGGAGCGCAATTACTACAGCGAGCAGGAGGCAGCGAGCAGCGAGCGGGGGCGCGGCGATTTCCTGCTCGCTGCTCGCTGCTCCCTGCTCGCTACCAATCAAGGCGCCAGCGCGGTGAGCACCGCCGGCGCCACCGGCAGCACGGCCACCTTGCCGAAGGCGTAGGCCGGCTCGGGATTGAAGATGCGCGACGGCGTGGCCAGGATCATCGACTCCAGCTCCTGCGGCGTCAGCTCCGGGTTCTCCGAAAGCATGCGCGCCGCGATGCCGGAGATGATCGGCGCGCCGAAGGATGTCCCCGAGCGGAAGTTCGGACGGGTTCCGCGATAGTGGTCGTTGGCGGTGATCGATGCGCTGAAAACCGCATGCGACGGCGCCAGGATTTCCACTCCACCTCGGCAGGCCCCGGCCCACCAGCTGTTTTCCTGCGTCATGCCGCCGACGGTGATCAATCCGTCGGTGTTGCGCCCGAGGGTGGCGGGGAAACGGTCGACCACGCCGGAGCGGCCGCAGCCGTTGTCGACGTTGTTGCCGGCCACGACGAAGAGGAAGCGCTTGCCGTTCGGATCGACGCGGCCCTGCGCGTCGACGCCGGCGATCATGTCGCGCATCTTCTGCTCCACGGCGGCGAACGGCACCGGGCGCGGATCGGGATTGGCGATCAGCCGCTCCAGCACCCAGCCGCTGATGTTGACCACCGCGGTGTGGAACGGCGGGGCGTCGGCGCTCCAGGAGTGGCGGACGATGGCGTTGAGACCGTCGAGGTAGGTGCGGGTGGTGGCCAGCGCCGACTCGTTCATGACGCGGACGCTGACGATGAAGGCGTCCGAGGCGACGCCGATGTTCGAGCCGGCGGCGAGCGAGGCGACGCTGGTGCCGTGCGACGCGCCGATCAGCTCGGCCATGTCGTCGTAGCAGGGGCGCAGCGCCTTGTTCGCGCTGCGGCAGGCCGAGCCGCCGACGTTGACCGCCTGCGTGACGTCGAAGCCGGCGATGACGCGCGTCACGCCGTCGCCGCGCATGAACTCCGCGTGCGAGGCCAGCACGCCGGTGTCCATCACGTAGATGACGCTTCCCGCGCCGGGATGGCGGCGGTGGTACTGTCCGTCGAGGATGCCGTCGAGCTGGTCGATCCGGTCGAGATGCCAGAGGAGATCGGGCGAGGAGGGATCGCCGCAGCGGTCGAGGCGCGACGCGGTGTGCGTCGAGTCGAGGGCCACTTCCACCTCGCGGCAGCGTGTAGAGACAGTTTCCTGCGCCCGCGCTGCGTGGCAAAACAGCAGCACGACGAGACCGACGGCGAGCGATCGCAGGTGGGTCACCGAATTTTTAGAGCGTCTTGGACGACGTGCTCAAGAATGGGCCACGGTGTAGGAAATGGCAAGTAAATATTCTGCGAGCGGCGAGCAGCGAGCGGCGAGCAGGGGGCTGTCTTTCCCGCTCGCCGCTCGCTGCTCGCTGCTCGCTTTTGCCGTGGCCCTTGCGCTTCGCCTGCTCAACTTCCCCTACGCCTTCGACGGCGCGCGCCCCGTGATCGCCCCCGTCGACGAGCTGTATCACTGGAAGCGGATCTCGTTCTCGGCGCAGCACTTTCCGCAGGTGCTGGAGTTCGATGGCGACCGCGGCGACGGCGGCGCCTTCTGCCCCTGGCCGCCGCTCTACGACCTGACCGCGGGTGGCGCGGCGCGCCTGCTGGGCGCCCGCGACGCCGACAGTGTGCTGGCGCGCGTGGTCTGGTTCCCGCCACTCGTCTTCGCGCTGTTCGTCGGCGCCGCGGTGGCGGTGCTGGCCCGCGCGTACGGCACCTTCACCGCCGTCGTCGCCGGCGCCGCTCTGGCCGCGTCGCCGTTCCTGGTGACGTCATCGTCGATCGGGTCGATCGATCACCACTTCCTGGAGCCGATTCTGGTCTTCGCCATTCTGGGAACGACGCTCGCCGCCCGCCGCTCGCCGCTCGCCATAGCCCTGACGGCAGCGCTGTTCGTGCAGACCGCGCTGATCGTCGCGGCCGGGCTCTCGTTCATCGTGCTTTTCGTGCGCGGCGAGCGGCGCGCGTGGGTGAGCTTCTTCGCCGCGTCGGTCGCGGTCGCGCTCTATCGCCTTACCCGCGCGCCGGGCTATCCCGACAATCAATGGTTCCTCGGCTGGACGCACGCGGTGCTGCTGCTCGCCGCGGCGGTGGCGCTGTTCGTACCGCGCCGCATGCTCGGCCTGGCGCTCGGCGCGTTGGTCGCTGCGCCACTCGTGCCGCAAGTCATCCGCGGCTCGCACTTTTTCGGCGGCGACCCGTGGCTGCGCACCATCAACGAGTTCCAGCCCGTCTGGCGCGCGCGCGGCGAGGACCTGCTGTCGATCACCGTCGGGCTCGGCGCGGGCGCGGTTCTGGTCTGGCTGCTGGCTTGGCGGCGCCGCAATGCAGCGGAAATCGCCATCGCCCTCTTCGCCGTCGTCTACCTGCTGATGACGCTCGCCAACCGCCGCTTCTGGATCGTCGCCATCCCGTTGCTGGCGCTGGCCGGCGCGCTGGCCGCCGGCAAGCGTCTGGTGCTCGCGCTGCTGGTGGCAATTCCTCCGCCGCTGCAGCTCGCCGGCTGGCTGATGACCGCGACGCCGCCGGTGACCGGCGACCAGCACCGCTGGCTGCGTATCGCCGCCGAGCTACGGACGAAGCCGCGCGGCCGCGTCCTCGCCCCGTGGTCGATGGGCCACGCCATCGACGTCCTCGGCGGGCAACCGGTGGTCATCGACAACTTCGGCTCCATGCCCGATCCGGCGCTGTTCGAGGGGGCAAACGAGGCACTGGAAGGGCACAATTTGGAAGGGTTCTGCCGCGCACATGGCGTGGCCTACGTCATCCCGAGCCGCGCAGACGGCGAGGGATCTCGGCCGCGCCAGCCGGAGATCCTTCGCTTCGCTCAGGATGACGGACGTGCTCGCTGACGCACCGCAGTATCTTCGCGCCCGCTGGCTTTGGCTGCGCGCGCTCGGCCTGATCTTCCTCTCCGCCTTCTACTCGCTCCTCTTCCAGATCCACGGCCTCATCGGGCCGAACGGCATCCTTCCCGCGCGCGACTACCTCCGCGCGGTGCGCGACGCGGTCGGCGCGAAGGCGTACTGGCTGGCGCCGACGCTGCTCTGGCTCGACGCCGGCGACCTCGCGCTGCACATCCTGGTCTGGACCGGCATCGCCGCCTCGCTGGCCATCGTCTTCAACATCGTCCCGCGCGCGGCGATCGCCGTGGCCGGCGTCGCCTTTCTCTCCTTCGTCGCCGCGGCGCAGGAGTTCTCCGGCTACCAGTCCGACGGCATGCTGCTCGAGGCCGCGTTTCTCTCGCTCTTCCTCGGCCGCGCCGACCAGGCGCCGCCGCGCGCCGCGGTCTTCATGCTGCAGTGGGAGTGGTTCCGCATCTACTTCGAGTCGGGCGTAGTAAAGATCCTGAGTGGCGAGACGCAGTGGCGCGACCTCACCGCCATGGACAAGTACTACGAGAACGGCCCGCTGCCGACCTGGCTCGGCTGGCACGCGCAGCAGCTCCCGCACGGCTTCCACGCCGCCACCGCCGCCGCCACGCTCGTCATCGAGCTGCTCGTCGCCGCGCTGGTCTTCTTCCCGAAAAAGTCGCGCCTCATCGCCTTCGCCATCACCACCCCGCTGCAGATCGGCATCATCCTCACCGGCAACTACGCCTTCCTGAACTACCTGGTGCTGGCCCTCGGCATCTTCCTCATCGAGACCCCGAAAAACATCCCATCATCCCAACGTCCCAACATCCCAACGATCGCGGCGCTGGCGATTGTGTTCGTCACCACGGTGGCCAGCTTCTTCGCGCCGGGCTTTCCCACCGTCAGGCTCCTCGATCCCTTCCGCATTGCCAACAGCTACGGCCTCTTCGCGGTGATGACGCGCGAACGCTACGAGATCGAGTTCCAGGGAACGCGCGACAGCACGACGTGGATCGCCTATCCCTTCCCCTACAAGCCGCAGGACCCGCGCGAGCCGCCCGGCATCTACGCGCCGTACCAGCCGCGCTTCGAGTGGAACCTCTGGTTCGCCGCCCTCGGCGACTGGCGCGACAACCCCTGGGTGGTGCAGACCGAGGCGCGGCTGCTGCAGAACGAGCCCGCGGTGCTGCGGCTGTTCGCGGGCAACCCGTTCGCCGCCGCCCCACCCACCCAGGTGCGCGCCGTGAAGTGGCGCTACTGGTTCACCACGCGCGAGGAGCGGCGTCGCACCGGCGCGTGGTGGCGGCGAGAGCTGATCGGCGACTACGCGCCCCCCACCCCCTTCTCGCGCCAGCAGACTCGCTGAAATCACGACCGCATCATCCGCAAAAATCAGACAACTCGCTGAAAAACTCGACGTTCACGCTTACGAGCTCGGAGATTTCGCTGGTTGTGTAAGCAAACTCGCTGAATCCACCACTGATCACGCTTCAATTTTAAGCGAACTCGCTTAAAACTCATCCCGATTGCCTGTCGTGTTAAGCGGATTTGCTGAAAAGCTCTGCTTTGTTGCTTGCAAGTTCAGCGAACTCGCTGACCACGCCAGCAAAATCGCTCAATTCGCCATCGATCACTCTTCCGTTTTCAGCAGACTCGCTAAAAATGCCTAGGATCGCCCTTTCGTTTTAAGCGCACTCGCTGAAACATGTGTTGCTCGCGGTCGGAGCGCCGGCACATACGCTGACCTCCGCACCCTCATCGCAGGGTTTTTCAGCTGTCACTTACTCGCCTGCCACGCCTCCACCTCCGCCGCCGAGCGCGGCGCCGCCGCCGACAGAATCCGCGGCTCCGCCGAGGTGACCAGGATGTCGTCCTCGATGCGCACGCCGATGCCGTCGTAGCGCTCCAGCGCGGCGCGGATCTTTTCCTGGTCCTCCTTCGGCAGCTTGAGGAACGTCGGGTGCGCCACCACGTCGTCCTTGCGCACGTAGATCCCCGGCTCGATGGCGAAGGTCATCCCCGGCTCGGCGCGGCGGTCGCGGTCCCAGACGTCGTGCACGTCGAGGCCGATGTGGTGGCCGATGGTGTGGCGGAAGTAGAGGAAGACCTGGCGCGGATCGTTCTTGGCGATCAGTCCCATCTTCACCAGCTCGGGTCCGAGGACGGCGATGGCGGCGTTGTCGGCATCGCCAAGGCGCGCGCCGGGTCGCATGACGGCAATGGCGGCGGACTGCGCGGCGTAGACCGCGTCGTGCACCGCGCGCTGTTCGGGCGAGAACTTGCCGTCGGCGGGATAAGTTCGGGTGACGTCGCAGGAGTAGCCGTCGATCTCCGCGCCGATGTCGGTCAGGAACAGCCCCGCGCGGTCGACGGGAGCGTCGTTGGCCTCGTAGTGCAGCGTGGTGGAGTTGCGCCCCGAGGCGGTGATCGACGGGAAGCCCCAGTGCGGCGCGCCCATGTCGCGGAAGGTGAAGCCGACCACCGCGTCGACCTGCGCCTCGTTGGTGGCGGTGAGCACGCGTTTCATCGCCGCCTTCTGCGCGGCGACGGTGATGTCGACCGCGCGTTGAATGGACGCCAGCTCCGCCGCGCTCTTCACCTCACGCATGGCCCGCACCCGCGGATACGCGTCGCGGAAGCTCACCTCGGGGAAGCGCTTGCGAAGGTCGTCGACGAACTGCATCTCGGCCCCCTCGGTGTTCCGCGCGGCCAGCGACACCCACACCTCCGCCCGCCCGCCCGTCACTCTCGCGTAAAAGTCGGGCATGGCGCGCAGCGGGATGCGGTCCACCGCGTCGGGGCTCGGCCAGGTGCCGCCGCTCAGCGCGGTGTTGACGAACTGCCGGAAGCGCCCGCCGGAGTAGACCTGCTTGATGCCGCTGATCTTCGACACCTCGTCGTTCGACAGCACCTTGCCGGTGTACAGCTCAGCCTGCGGGTTGCGCTCGCGCACGAAGATCGCCTCGCTGAAGCCCGCCTCGCCCGGCAGCATCACCAGCGTGGTGTCTCCCTGCGCGATGCCGGTGAGGTAGAGGAGGTCGTCCGACTGGCGGAAGGGATAGGTGACGTCGCCGTTGCGCGTGGCCGGCCGCGCGGAGAAGACCACCAGCATGGCGTTGGGGCCGAGCTCCTTGGCCAGCCGCGCGCGGCGCGCGGCGAACTCGTTCTGGGCGTTTGCGGCGGCGGCGATGAACGCGAGGAGGATGACGGCTTTTCGCATGGCGATATCGTAATCGCCCGTGAACCACCTCGCCCACCTCTTCCTGGCCGAGCCGACCACGGAGTCGCTCATCGGCAACCTCTCCGGCGACTTCGTCAAAGGGCCGCTCGGCGACCGTTTCCCACCGGCCATCGCCGCGGGGATCCGGCATCACCGCCGCGTCGACGCCTTCACGGACGCGCATGCCGAGGTGGCGGCGTTCCGGCGCGTGCTGGTGCCGGAGCACGGGCACTACGCGCGCGTCATCGCCGACATGTTCTTCGACCACTTCCTCGCCGCCGACTTCGAGCGCTGGGGCGGCGAGCCGCTGGACGACTTCCTGGCGCGCAGCTATGGCCTGATCGATCGACAGGCCGACCAGCTGCCGGGACGGCTGTCCTGGCTCTACCCGCGCATCCGCGACGAGCAGTGGCTGCAGTCGTACGCCAGCATCGAAGGAATCCACCTGGCGCTGACGAACATCTCGTTCCGCCTCTCGCGCCGCCCGCACCTGGAGACGGCCACGCGTCACCTGATCGACTCGCGCGCGGAGCTGGAGCGGCACTTCCGCGCCTTCTTCCCCGACGTGGTGGAGCTAAGATGAGGGCCGCATGTAGGACGGGCTTCAGCCCGTCCCCGCGCGATCGACGGGCTGAAGCCCGTCCTACATCATGCAGAGCATCCAGGAGACCTACGCGCCGCACAACCGCTGCTTCGGCTGCGGCCCCGCCAACGACAAGGGGTTGCGCATCCGCAGCTTCGAGGAGGGCGAGGAGCTCGTCTGCAGCTGGATGCCGGAGCCACATCACCAGGCCTTCGAGAACGTCCTCAACGGCGGCATCTGCGGCGCGCTGCTCGACTGCCACAGCAACTGGATGGCGACGGTGCATCTGATGCGCAAGTCCGGCTCGGCGACGCCGCCGTGCACCGTCACCGCCGACTTTCACGTCGTCCTCAAGCGGCCGACGCCGATGACCGGCGCGCTGCAGCTCCGCGCGCGCGTGGTGGAGTCAGGCGACGACCGCGCGGTGGTCGAGGCGACGCTCGAGGCGAACGGCAAGATCACCTGCACCTGCCGCGGCACCTTCGTGGCGGTGAAGGAAGGTCATCCCGCGTATCACCGCTGGTGAGAGGCGAGCGGCGCCGTCTGGGGCGTACAATCATCGAAATCCCCGGACAATTGAAGGAGGCGCCATGACCCCGCTGCCCTTGCTCTGGCTTCCGATCCTCGTCTCGGCCGTTTTCGTCTTCATCGCCGCCAACCTGCTCTGGATGGCGCTGCCGTTCTGGCACCGCAAGGACTACCACCGGCTGGGCAACGAGGGGACAATCCTCGGCGCGCTGCGCGACGTCCGCTCGGGGCAGTACGTCGCGCCGATGATGGACTGGAAGAACACCACGCCCGAGCAGCGCGCCGAGGCGCAAAAGGGGCCGATGGCGACCATCATCGTGCGCAATCCCGGCACCTTCTCGTTCCCCGCGACGCTCCTCAAGTACTTCATCTTCCTGATCGTGGTCTCCACCTTCGTGGCGTACCTGACCGGCGTCACGCTCGCGCCGGGGACCGACTACATGCGCGTCTTCCGCGTGGCCGGCACGGCGGGCGTGCTGGCGTACGCGTTCAACAGCATCGCCGACTCGATCTGGTACGGGAAGCCGTGGTCGGTGACCTTCAAGACGGTCATCGACGGCGTGATCTTCGGCCTGCTGATCGCCGGCACCTTCGGGTGGCTCTGGCCCCGGTAGTGTTCACCGATCCTCGGGTGGTGCGGATGGGTGCCTTTCTCCAGGAGATCGGCATCCCGCTGCTCGCAGCCTCGTCGCTGCTGGAGACGAATTTCCCCGGCCTGGACATCCAGTACGGCGCGGTGATGGTCGACGAGACGCGCGTGGTCTACGTGGGCGACATCCTCCACGAGGCCGGCCACGTCGCGATGACGAAGGCCGAGGCGCGCAACGCGCTGCGCCTCGCGCCGACGGGCGGCGAGGAGCTGTCGACGATGGCGTGGTCCTACGCCGCCGCCATGCACCTCGACCTCGACCCCGAGACCGTGTTCTATCCCGGCAGCTACCTGAACAACGGCACCGTGCTGGCAGAAAACTTCGCGCAGGGCAATTACGTCGGCCTCCCGCTCATGCAGGCCTTCGGCATGACCACGGAGCCGAAAAATGCCGCCGCCCGCGGCGTCCCCCCCTTCCCGCACATGCTGCGCTGGCTGCGCTGACGCCATGCTGGAAATCCTCGAAGCGCTGTCAGTGATCGCCGCGGCCTTCGCGCTCTATTACAGGTTCCGCTACGCGCGCGGAGTGAAGCGGCTCCAGAAGATGCTCGAGGAGCAGAAACGGACAAAGGACGACTGATCCCCCATGCTCATCCGAAGAACGCTGCTCGCGGTAGCCGTTCTCATCGCCGCCACCACCGGCACCGCCGAAGAATCGCTGCACGGCAACACCCGCAGCCGCGTCTTTCACCAGTCGTCCTGCCAGTACTACTCCTGCCCGAACTGCACCGCGCGATTCGCCACCGCCCGCGATGCCGCCGAACACGGCTACAGACCCTGCGGCCTCTGCCGCCCCGACCAACCGGCATCGCCCGCCGCGGCGGCCTACGTCGGCAACACCAGCTCGCACAAGTTCCACCGCGGCTCGTGCCGCTACGCCGGCTGCTCGAACTGCACCGCGAACTTCCAGACCCGCGAGGAGGCGCTCAAGGCGGGGTACAAGCCGGGCGGGTGCTGCAATCCATGAACGAGACGGCATCCGGCGGTATCGCCAGCGAAGACACTTCAGCCATCATCAGATCGGCCATCATGCAGTGATCGATTCCGCGCGCCTCAATACGACCTTGGGGTTCGCACGTGCGTACCGGCGGTGACACACCGCGGTCCGCACATGGCATTCGTCTAAGGGGCAAGAACTTACAGCGCGGCGGCGGGACGCCGCCGGGCCAGCCGCCGGGACGGCGGCGCTCCACAACGCGTCACCCGTTGGCTTGCAGCTCGAAGAGGATCTCTTCGATGGCGTCCGCCGCGGAGTCCAGCGGCAGGATGCAGGTCCCCGCGCCACGGTGTCCGCCGCCGCCGTACTTGGACATCAGCTCCCCCACCGACGTGTTGCACGTCCGGTTGAAGATGCTGTGCCCCACCGCGGCCACCACGGTCTCGTGCGACGGCCCCCAGTGCACGCGCAGCGACACGTTCGCCTCCGGAAACAGCGAATAGACCAGGAAGCGGTTGCCGGCGGGCAGGCGCTCGATCTCGCGCAGATCGGTCACCACCACGTTGTTCAGCTGGAAGCTGTTGCGCTGCAGCAGCGCGCGGAACGTCTCCTGCTCGTTGCGGATGCGGTCCACCCTCTCCCGCACCTCGGGCTGTTGCAGCACCTCGGCGATCGGCATCGACTTCAGCCAGTCGATCAGCTTGCGGAAGTAGTCGTCGAGCGAGCCGAGCCCGGTGCGGCTGTCGATGGTGTATCCGAGGAGGATGTAGTCGCGCGGGTGCTCCACGTCGTCGGGGGTGAGCAGCGCGGCGTCGAGGCGGTCGGTCTCGTCGACCAGCCGCGCCAGGCGCAGCAGCGCCGGATCGTCCGGCTCGCGCTCCAGGTAGTACTCGTAGACCAGCCTCGCGGCGGAAGCGGCGGTGCGATAGCGCCCGTCGAATCCCGGCGGCGGCGTGGACTGGTTGGTCGGCGTGATCAGGTGATGCGCGAACCACTTGGCGCAGCGCGGGTCGTACGGCACGTTGGCCAGGATGTCGTCGGGGCGGATCTCGATCCGGTCGTCGGTGATGTCCTGCGGATGGATGAGCAGGATCTGGTCGACGGGCTCCTTCATGGTGATGATCACGGCGCTGGTCAGCCCATCGAGGTCGCCGCGCGTCACTAGCCGCATGGCCTTGTTTTAAACCAAGTAAGCTACGTCCGTCCAATGAACGCCGAACGCGAGCGGCTCTCCGGCGACGCGCATGCCGTCGCCCGGTGGCGCAACTGGGGTCCGTACCTCGCCGACCGCGCCTGGGGCACCGTCCGCGAGGACTACAGCGCCGGCGGCGACGCGTGGAGCTACTTCCCGCACGACCTGGCGCGCTCCAAGGCCTACCGGTGGGGCGAGGACGGCATCGCCGGCTTCTGCGACCGCTACCAGATCCTCTGCTGGTCGATGGCCTTCTGGAACGAGCGCGATTCGATCCTCAAGGAGCGCTTCTTCGGCCTGATCCCGAACGAAGGCAACCACGGCGAGGACGTCAAGGAGTGCTACTTCTACCTCGACGCGCTGCCGAGCCACGCCTACCAGCGGATGCTCTACAAGTACCCGCAGCGCCCCTTTCCCTACCGCGAGCTGATCGACGTCAACCGCGGGCGCGGCGCGCGCGAGCCGGAGTTCGAGCTGATCGACACCGGCGTCTTCGACGACCGCCGCTACTTCGACATCGAGATCGAGGTGGCCAAGGAGGACGAGGAGACGCTGGTCATGCGCGTCACCGCGCACAACCGCGGCCCCGACCGCGCGCCGCTGCATCTCGTCCCGCAGCTCTGGTACCGCAACACCTGGGCGTGGAGCGGCGAGGCGGCGCCGGCGATGCCTGTGATCCGTGCGGAGGGCGACCACACGCTGATCGCCGACGACTCAGCCTCCGCGCCGCTGGCCGGCCTGCTGCACGACGCGCGCGCCGGCGCGTACGCGCTCGAGCTCCCCGCCGGCTGCACATTGCTCTTCACCGACAACGAGACCAACGGCCCGCGCGTGCACGGCTTCCCGTCCCGCGGCCCGTTCGTAAAGGACGCCTTCCACCGCCGCATCATCGACAAGGAGCGCGACGCGGTGAACCCGGCCATGACAGGGACCAAGGCGTGCGGGTGGATGCGGGTGGAGATCGACGGGGGGGCGTCGCATGTGATGGAGATGCGGTTGGCGCCGGCGAGCGGCGAGCGGCGAGCGGCGAGTGGGGAGGTGGTCGAGCTGCGACGCCAGGAGGCCGACGAGTTCTACGAGTCCATCCACCCCAGGAACGCGACCGCCGAGGAGAAGCGCATCCAGCGCCAGGCCTTCGCCGGCATGCTCTGGAACAAGCAGAGCTACCTCTACGACGTCGACGTCTGGCTCGACGGCGACAATCCCAACCTCCCCCCGCCCGCGCAGCGCAACCTCGGACGCAACCGCCGCTGGCGCCATCTCAACTCCATGCGCATCCTCTCCATGCCGGACAAGTGGGAGTACCCCTGGTTCGCGGCGTGGGACCTCGCCTTTCACTCCGTCGTCTACGCCCTCATCGACGCGCAGTTCGCCAAGGAGCAGCTCTGGCTGATGCTCTTCGAGCAGTTCCAGCATCCCAACGGACAGATCCCGGCGTACGAGTGGGAGTTCTCCGATCTCAATCCGCCGGTGCACGCCTGGGCGGTCTGGCGCGTCTACAACATGGACCGCATCCGCAACGGCGCCGACCGGCAGTTCCTGGAGAAGTGCTTCCACAAGCTGCTGCTCAACTTCAACTGGTGGGTGAACAAGGTCGACGCCGAGGGCAACAACGTCTTCGAGGGCGGCTTCCTCGGGCTGGACAACATCACCGTCCTCGATCGCAGCGACAGCCTCCCCGCCGGCGCCACGCTGGAGCAGAGCGACGCCACCGGCTGGATGGGGATGTTCTGCCTGGTGATGATGCGCATCGCCCTCGAGCTGGCCAAGGACGACGAGGCGTACGAGGGGCTGGCCACCAAGTTCTTCGAGCACTACGTCTACATCGGCGCGGCGATGAAGATGGTGCGCGGCGGCAGCACGCTGTGGGACCAGACCGACTCGTTCTTCTACGACCTCCTGCGCTTTCCCGACGGCCACTCCATCCCGTTCCGCGTCCGTTCCATGGTTGGGCTGATCCCGCTCTACGCCATCGAGCGGCTGGAGCTGAAATGGATCGAGCCGTTCGACGTCTTCCGCGAGAACCTGGAGTGGTTCATGAAGCACCGCCGAGACATCGTGGAAGAGACGGTGGAGACGGTGCGCAACGAGAGCGGCGTGGCGCACGTGCTGGCGGTGGTCGATCCCAACCAGCTGCAGCACCTGCTGGCGCGCGTGGTCGATCCGGGCGAGTTCCTCTCGCCGCACGGCATGCGCAGCCTGAGCCGGGCGCACCAGCAGCAGCCGTTCCGCTTCGGCGACGCGGAAGTGGCCTACGAGCCGGCCGAGGCGGTGGCGAAGCTGAAGGGAGGAAACAGCAACTGGCGCGGGCCGGTGTGGTTCCCCACCAGCTTCCTGATGATCGAGAGCCTGCGCAAGCTGGAGAAGGCCTTCGGCGGCAGCGTGCGCGTGGCGACCCACGACGACAGCGTCGGACCGGCGCCGCCGATGACCGAGACGCGCGCGGAGGAAGGGATCGGCGCCGGCGCGCACCGCGCGCGCGGCATGACGCTGCAGAACACGCCGACGTCCGCGCCCGCCGGCACCACCACGCTCAGCGGCATCGCCTCCGACCTGGCCAACCGGATGATCAACATCTTCGTCCCGGACGCGGACGGCTATCGCCCGCTGTACGGTCCGCGCGGCACGCGCAAGGCCGAGCTCTTCGCGCACGACCCGCACTGGCAGGATCTCGTCCTCTTCCACGAATACTTCAACGGCGACACCGGCGAAGGCCTCGGCGCCTCGCACCAGACCGGCTGGACCGGACTGATTGCCAATCTGATCGACGAATGGCGGCGATGAGGTCTCGGGGTGAGGACGCGGAGCACCGCGAGACCGCGAGACCGCGAGACCTCGCAACCCATGCCGACCAGATCGAGCAGAACCGCACCGCCTGGCAAAGCCGCCCCCTCCTGCGCGACATCTACGCCGGCTTCCACCGGCGGATCGCCGCGGCGATCCCTGAAGGCGACGGCGCGGTGATCGAGCTGGGGTCGGGGATCGGCAGTTTTCCCGATGCGGTCCTGACCGACGTCCTGGTCAGCCAGTGGCTGGACGTCGCCTGCAGCGCGTACCGGCTGCCGTTCCGCAACGGCGCGGCGCGCGCGGTGGTGCTGTTCGACGTCTTCCACCACCTCGCGCGGCCCGCGGCGGCGCTGCGCGAGTGCGCGCGCGTGCTGAAACCGGGCGGACGCGTCATCATCTTCGATGTGTACGTCAGCGTCACGAGTTTCCTCGTCTACCAGCTGCATCCGGAGCGGGTGCGGTGGCGCGCACCGATCGATCTCTCGCCGGAGCCGCCGGAGCGCGACGACTACTACGCCGCGCAGGGCAACGCCACCCGCCTCTTTTTCCGGGGGTCAGACCCCTCCACCGGGCGTGGAATTCTCCACGCCCCGTGGAGGGGTCTGACCCCGGTGAAGGCGGAGGCGTTCTCCGCGTGGCACTACCTGCTGTCGGGCGGCTTCAGCAAGCCGGGCCTCTATCCGCGGCGCGCGCTGCCGTTGCTGCGCTGGATCGACGAACATCTGCCGGCGCGCCTTTTCGGCGGACGCTGCCTCGTGGTACTCGAAAAGCGATGAAGTACCGTCATCGCCTGATCGCCGCGGAGATCTCCTCGTTCGCGCGCTACTACGACCGCGTGGTGCAGACCGAGGTCGTCGACCGCGACGACGGCACGCTGCTCGAGGGCATCGACGCGCCGGCAAAGACAGTGGCGGACGAGCTGCCGTCGATGCACGACGAGCGGACGGCGCGCAGCGTGGTCCTGCTCAACGGCACGCTCAACTACCACCTCGACATCGAGTCGCTGCTGCACGCCATCAAGTCGAAACTGTCGCGGACCTCGCGTGTGGCGGTCGTCGCGTACAACCCCTATTTCCGCATGCTTTACCGGTTGCGGCGCGGCGAGATCCCGAAGACGTTTCTCACCCGCACCTCGCTGGAGAACCTGGCGCGCCTCACCGGCTTCGAGGTGGTGCGCATCCGCCCGGCGGCGTACCTGCCGTGGTACATCCCGCTTCTCAGCTCGCTGGTCAACCGGGTGATGCCGACGCTCCCGCTGCTCCGCTGGCTCGGGCTGGTCAACGTCATCGTGCTGCGGCCGATCATCGCCGACGACCGCCGCCCGGCGCTCAGCGTGATCATCCCGGCGCGCAACGAGCGCGGGAACATCGAGAGCGCGCTGCAGCGGATGCCCGACCTGCGCGCCGACGTCGAGATCGTCTTCGTCGAAGGCCATTCCACCGACGGCACCTGGGAAGAGATCCAGCGCGTCGCCGCGCGGCGGCCGGATGTGCGCGCGCTGCGCCAGAGCGGCACGGGCAAGAGCGACGCGGTGCGGCTGGGATTCGCCGAGGCGCGCGGCGAGCTGCTGACCATCCTCGATGCGGACCTGACCATGCCGCCGGAGAAGCTCGGCAGCTTCTACGAGGCCTACGTCGCCGGCCGCGCGGACTTCGTCAACGGCAGCCGGCTGGTCTACCCGATGGAAGGAGCGGCCATGCGCTTCCTCAACCACGTCGGCAACATCTTCTTCGCCAAGGCGCTCAGCGGCGTGCTCGACATGCGCGTCGGCGACTCGCTCTGCGGCACCAAGCTGGTGGCGCGCCACGACTACGAGCGCTTCGTCCGCTGGCGCGCGGCCTTCGGCGAGTTCGACCCGTTCGGCGACTTCGAGCTCCTCTTCCCCGCCGCGGTCCTCGGCATCGGCTCCATCGACGTGCCGGTCCACTACCGCGCGCGGACGTACGGCACCACGCAGATCCGCCGCTTCCGCCACGGCCTGGAACTGCTGCGCATGGTGGTCACCGGCTTCTTCGACATCAAGATGGGGCGGGTGCCGTGATCGAGCTGCTGCTGCGCGCGTACGCGCTGGCGGAGCGCAGCGGCGCGCTGAACATCGCGCCGCTCGAATGGATGTTCGTCCGGAGCTACTTCGCCTATAAGCGCTTCGTGGAGGACGTCTTCGCGCAACTGGTGCGCGAGCGGCCGGAGCTCTTCCGCGGGGGGCACGTCATCGACGCCGGCGCGAACATCGGCTACACCGCGCGCGTCTTTGCCAAGGCGATCGAGGCGCCGTACCGCGTCTATGCCTTCGAGCCCGACGCCACGAACTTCGGCCGCCTGACGCGCTTCGCCGGCGACAACCGCATCGTGCCGATCCGCTCCGCGCTCGGCGAGCGCGAGGGGAGCGCCGAGCTGTGGCACAACGCCGGGCATCCCGGCGATCACCGCGTCGCCGCCGGCGAAGTGCGCGACTTCCCCGGCCTGAAGCTCACCGTGCCGATGACGACCGTCGACGCCTTCGCGCGGACGCTCGACCATCCCATCCGCTTCATCAAGATCGACGTGCAGGGCTACGAGCCGGCGGTGCTGCGCGGCATGCGCGAGACGCTGCGCGGCGACGTGGTGGTGGCGGTGGAGTACGCGCCGTCGCACATCCGCGCGCTCGGCTTCGAGCCGGGCGAGGTCTTCGACCTGCTGCGCGATTTCTCGGTCGAGCGCCTCGGCGACGACTCGCGCGGGTATCTCGATTTGCTGGCCACGAGGTAGCGAGCAGGTTGCAGCGAGCGGCGAGCAGGGCCCCCGCCCCTGCGCGCTGCTCGCTGCAACCTGCTCGCTAAAAAAGGCGGCCGATGATCGCGGCGACGGCGGTCTCGACGCGCAGCACGCGCGCGCCGAGGTGGACGGGGGTGAAGCCGGCGCGCTCGAGCGAGGCGATCTCCTCGGCGATGAAGCCGCCTTCCGGTCCGATGGCGAGCGTCACCGGCTCGTTCACCGCGCGTGGGCATTCCGCGGCGGCGCCGGGATGCGCGACGATCGCGCGTGTACCGGACGCAATCGACGGCAGCTCGTCCTCGACGAACGGCCGGAAGAGGCGGCGCAGCTCGATCGACGGGAGCATGGTGTCCTTCGCTTGCTCCAGTCCGAGGATGGCCTGGTCGCGAAGCGTGGCAAGGCGCGGCGACTTCCAGTAGCTCTTCTCCACACGCCAGGCATTGACGAGAAAGACGCGCTTCACGCCGAGCGACGCGATACTGGCAATCACGCGGTTCAACACTTTCGGTCTGGGCAGCGCCAGCACCAGCGTGAGCGGCAGCGGCGCCGGCGGATCGCGGTCGAGCGCGACGTCCATCTCCAGGGCCTCCGCATCGAGGCGCGTCACGCGTCCGACGCCGATGCCACCGCCTACCACTCCGACCGTCAGCTCGTCGCCCACCGCCGCGCGATGCACGCCGCGCACGTGCTCGAGTCGGCGCCCGGTGAGCCGCACGCGCGCGGCGGCGGTGAAGTCGTCGTCGAAGAGGAGGATCAAATTCACGCTGATATATGATCACGCCCCATGAACATCGAGACCCGCAAGAAAGGTGACGTGGTCATCGTCGACTTCGAAGGGCGCCTGGCCGTCGGCGTCGGCGACGAAGTGCTCCCGCGCCTGATCGAACAGCTCCTCAACGAGGGCAACACCAAGATCCTGCTCAACCTCTCCCAGATGGAGTACATCGACAGCAACGGCCTCGGCGAGCTGGTGCAGAGCCTGAAGACCTCCAAGCGTTTCGGCGCCTCGCTGCGGCTGCTCAAGCCGCAGGACCGGGTGAAGAAGACGCTGCGCCTCACCAATCTGCTGCCGATGTTCAGCGTCTACGACAGCGAGTCGGAGGCGATCAAGAGCTTCGCCGACGCGTAATCCACCCCCTGTAGAGGGGTCTGACCCCTCGGATTGGGCGGCGGATGGCAGGTGCCATGCACTAGTTATGGTGCATGAGACCCTTCCCCATCTTACTCATGGCATTGAGTTTTGCCGCCCTCGTTCCGGTTGAGGCGGCTGCGGAACCGCTGACCCTGGCAGTCTCCACGAAGAAGAAGATTCTCGTCGTCCGCGAGGGCGGCAAGGAAGTGAAACGCTACTCGGTGGCCATCGGCTCGAAGAAGCACGCCACGCCGACCGGCCGCTTCAACGTCCGCCACATCGTCTGGAACCCGTCGTGGCATCCGCCCAACGAAGTGTGGGCGCGCGGCAAGAAGCCGACGCCTCCCGGCCATCCCGACAATCCGATGAAGGTGGTGAAGATCTTTTTCCAGGAGCCCGACTACTACATCCACGGCACCGACGACGACGACTCCCTCGGCGAGGCGGCGTCGCACGGCTGCATCCGCATGGGCGAGTCCGACGTCTTCGAGCTCGCGCGCTACGTGCAGGAGCACGGCGGCGCGACGAAGCCGGACGCGTGGTACGACAAGGTCCTGAACGGCGGGCGTCCGGCCAGCGTCATGCTGCCGCAGCCGGTCACGATCCTGATCGGGCTTTAGACTTTATCCTGAGCCGCCACGCGGCTCAGGATCTGGCGCCCACTTGCGCTGGTGGGCCAGATCCTCCGGCAGAGGAAGAGTTGCTACCATCACGGTCGAGCGCTAACGTGCGTCGGCCATGAGCGGCAGCGGCGGAGGCAGCGGCTACAACTTTCAAGCGGATGCGTTCGCGTACGTCGCTAGCCTCATCCTCTCCGGAAAACCTCTCGATTGGTTGCCGAGCGCCGATGATGTTCCGGTTGCCGTCGCGCTGGAGACAGGTAGCCCAGGAGACGATCTACAAATCGATACGGTCACTGGCATACACATCGAGGTACAGGCTAGGTTTCATGCGAAGCTGAACGTCAAACTCATCAAATCCCTCGTCCGCCTGATTGGTGGGTTGATCGGCGATTCGGCTCTGCGCGGCGTGTTACTCGTCGATAGCGCTAGTAGCAACAACGTCCGCAGCCACTTACGTACGGACATCAAACGGCTCGGGCAGGGACGGCGCGACAACCTTTCTGACGCTGGGCAGACCTTATTGAAGGCACTTGACGCATGCGACTTGAAGCCGTCAGCGAACGTGTTTAACCGTCTTGCCGTCATTGTTCTCGATTTGGACCCAGGGAGCGCTGGTGAGCATATGGCGCTGGACGCTCTGCGATCTCTTCTCGCCGACCCGAATCGCGCGCGCGATGCGTGGCAGCGCCTCGGCAAACGCGGGTTAGAGGAGACAGGGCACAGCGGAGCCGACGATCTCTCTTCGCTCATCATGTTCCTCGAACCGACCATCACTGTTGGCAGAAGAAACGACTCGGCGGCCGCTGTGTTTCTGCAGTACCGCGAGTGGATTCGCTCATGCTTTGGTACGTTTAGGGTCGTTGGCTTCCCGTCAGTGTTGCTGCCGGCCTCCGTCGCATGGGACGAGATGGTCGAAATAGAAATCAATGGAGTCGTACCCGGGTCGCTGAATGATGAACTAAGCCGTTATCACAACCCGAAACGTGACACTTCGGCTGACCGCGAACTGCACGCCGAGGATTTGATCCTCATAAGAGAAGACTGCGTGATAGTCGGCCCAGCCGGCGTGGGCAAAAGTACCCTGGTCCACAGACTGATCGTCGAAGCACTCGATGAGGGGCTGGTGGCCATTCGTGTTCCTCTGAAAATGACAGCGTCGCGAATTGCGAAGGGCGAGACACTGGAAGAGGCAATACTTCACACCGCCTTTGAAGGAAGTCCACTGGCGCTCGACGCGCGGGCGATGATTGCACCGACGCTCCTGATCGCGGATGGGCTGGACGAGTGTGGCACCCAAAGGAGTGACGTCGCCGCTCGCCTATTGACATGGCGGCACGGGCATCGACAAGCACGGTTGATCGTGACAACGCGCTCATTCGGATACGCGGCAGCCGACTTTCCTCGGTTCATCCACTCTGAGGTTGAACAGCTGTCGCCGAGGGCAGTCTCCGACCTCGCTGAGAAGATTTTCGCCGCACGCATCGCGGATCACAATGCGGCCACATTGAAGGCGGCGGAGTTCGATGCCGAGCTAGACAACAATCGCGCCGCGGCTCTGGCTGCACGGACTCCCTTGCTTCTCGGCTGTCTCGCCGCCCTATTCACGGAGGGTCGACGTTTGCCCGCACGCCGCGCCGCACTGCTCGATTCAGTGGTGCAACTTCTCCGCGATCAGCCTCTCAATCGGCCGGGCGTCGAGGCGGCCAATACAGCGGTCGCCGACCGGGCAATGGAGATTGCCGGATGGAACCTGATCGACGAGCCGATCCTCACGAAGCCAGAACTGCGCGACCGGATCGGCGCACAGCTCGTTGACGATGGTTTGGCCGCCTCGCGTTGGGCCGGCTGCGCATTGGCTGATTCGGCTCTGGCGTTTTGGGAGGATCGCCGGCTCATGGAGCGGCTCACCACAGGCGCTTCCGAAATCTACACTTTCGTTCATCGCACTCTCGGCGAATTCGCCGCCGCACGCTATGCAAATGGTCTCGCGCCGGAACAGCGAGAGGAGTGGCTTCTACGCGTGTATGGTGACCCGCAATGGCGTGAGCCGATCCTTCTCGCCGCTGGACTGGGACTAGCGGAATGGATGACCACACTCCTCCTCAAATGCACTTGCCGCAACGAGGAGCCGCAGGCCGCACTGCTAGCCGCGGACACACTTGCGGAATCGACACCGATCTCGCTCGATCTTTCGAATACCGTCGTCGCCGCACTTCAACCGCTGCTGCTCTCGGACACCACACGCGTGGTGATCGATGCAGCAGAGCGACTGATTGCGCTAACGCGTTTGGCGCCGAGAATCGCAAGTCACGCCTGCAAGCCATTGCTTGAACATCATCGACCACTCGTCCGGCTGGCCGCAGAGGCGGTCGTCTTATCAGATGCTTCCGAAGAAATCCCCACCGGGCTGGCAGAGACCTGGCTCGATGGCTTTCTTCCGATCGGCTTTCTATTGTCCAAAGGCCGCCTGACTCCGCGCAACAAAGCACTTCCCAGTACCGCACGCGAATTACAGCTGCAGACCATCGGCACTGCGATTGACGCGCTTTTCAGAACGCTGCCGGAGGACCAAGCACTCCATGCCGTAAGTCAATTCTTGTCCCGCCACAGAAACGACTTACAGATCTACGCCCATGTCGAAACACCGATGGCACGCCACGGCCATCACGATGCATTTTGTGAGATGACTCGTTCGGCACGCGAGATGTTCCGGCATTCTTTACCCTCCTTTGATACCCCGGAGTATCGCGCTGAGCTCGATGAGCTGCTGAATGCAGTAGCGGCTGTCATAGGAGAACCCACCCCCTCCAAAGAGAAAGCCGAGCATTTGCGATTCATGTCACGCCTCCTCTCAGCCTTCGGCCTCTTTCGATGGTACGATCCTCTCAAAGTCTGTTCAGATGAAGATCGCGAGTTGATACGCTTCGCCGTCGAGCGAACGATCGTCGCTCTTGGGTTACCTCACGAAAGCCTGCGCCGGGAACTCGCCGCCGCTCGTCAGATCGCGACGCAACTATCAACGCGAGGCATCTATGCGCACATTCGCGAAGTACGAGTGAACCCCAATTGGCGACGAGCGGCGGTTGCGAAACGTGACCAGGTTCGCGCGATGATGCTCCATGACTCCAGCATTATCAGCTGGGTCGGGGTGAACCTCCTCGAATATGGCGCACTGGGCGGAGAAACACTCGATATGCTTCGCCACGGCTTTCTTCATGGGCGGCATAACCTGCTCTTCTGGCTGACTCAAATCGCACCTGAGATCGCCAGCCCAAACATTGCTGCAGAAATGATCGCGGAACGGCTGACAACAAAGCCAAACCAATCATGCGTCGGCATTCTACGTGCGCTGGTGCTGGCCGATGTCTCGCTGATGCGAACTCCGGCAACGCGCGTCATTCTCGAACCGGCAATCACGCCGTTAGTAACTTCCGACGTCAAAGAACTCGCCGAGGCGGCGTCGAACGCCATCACGATCCTGATCGGGCCCTAAAGTTTATCCTGAGCCGCCACGCGGCTCAGGATCTGGCGCCCACTTGCGCTGGTGGGCGCCAGATCCTCCGGCGCTTCGCGCCGAAGGATGAATTTGAGCCGCCGCACCAGCGCCCAGTAGACGCTCACCGAGCGCTCCAGCACCCACAGCGGCGCGAGAAGGCACGCGCGCAGCGGAAAAAACGGCGTGGCGCCGACGCGTCCGCGCAGCGCGAGCGCAAAGGCACCGAAAGCGACGGCGCCGGCGTAGCTGCCTGCCAGGCGCACGCCGCCGAGCGCGGCGAGCAGCAGCGCCATGGGGATCAGGGCGAAGAAGAACGCCGTCTTCATCGGGAAGTGAAAGTCGTCGTCGGCCTGCCGCGGACGCTCGTCGATCCACTGGTAGAGGCGCGGCGGGAGGCGGCGGACGAAGACGCTGTCGCCGGCCACGAGCGCGCGCGGGTCGAGCGCGGCGGTGGCGCGGACGGCGGTCTTGCGGAAGCCGAAGGTCGCGCCATGATCGGGCAGCGGCTCGATGCCGCGGTGCACCAGCATCCGTCCCGCCTCGATGCCGGTCCACCACGGCAGCGGATCGAAGTAGTCCTGAGGACCGACGGCGTCGTGTGCCTCGAGCAGCGCGCAGAGATCGGCGAGCGCCTCGACACCGTAGCGGACGTTCGGGTCGGCGATGATGACCTTGTCGCAGCCGGCCAGGTCGAGCGCGGCGCGGACGGGATCGACGCGGCCGAATGCGTCGCGGTGCCGCGGGCCCGGCGCGACGTGGCGTCCCACCCAGCAGAGCACGCGGCGATGACGCGCGAAGGTGTGCTCGGAGGAGGCGTCGACGATGACGACGTCGCACTTTGCCACGCCGAGGTCGGAGAGATACGAGGCGAATTCGCGCGGATCGGCGACCTGCTCGTCCTCGACCACAACGAGGTACGAGCAGCGGCGATCCATCAGGGCTCGGGTTCTCATTTCGGGTGTCGTAGATAGCGAAATGGGTGCCCGGAAACGGGGGGAGGTCCTGCGTCCTGGGTGCTGCGTGCTGCGTGCATCCTCCACACAGGACGCAGCACGCAGGACACAGGACCTGTCTGGCATCCCAATTGCCGAGCACGTTTCCGACTTGCGCATCTGGCCCGGCAACCCCTACCCGTTAGGCGCGACCTACGACGGCGCGGGGACGAATTTTTCGCTCTTCTCCGAGGTGGCCACGCGCGTGGAGCTCTGCCTGTTCGACGAGAGCGGCGCGCAGAGCTGCGTCGAGCTGCCGGAGATGACCGGCTTCATCTGGCACGGCTACATCCCGAACGTCAACCCCGGCCAGCGCTACGGCTACCGCGTGCACGGGCCGTGGGATCCGAACGCCGGGCACCGCTGCAACCCGGCCAAGCTGCTGCTCGACCCGTACGGCAAGGCGGTCGACGGCGAGGTGACGTGGAACGAGGCGGTGTTCGGCTATCACTTCAACGACGAGCACTCAAAGAACGACCTCGACAGCGCGCCGTTCATGCCGAAGTCGGTGGTCATCAATCCCTTCTTCGACTGGGGCAACGACCGCTACCCCCGCACGCCGTTCCACGAGACGATCATCTACGAGGCGCACGTCAAGGGGATGACCAGGCGCCATCCACAGGTCCCCGAGTCGCTGCGCGGCACGTACGCCGGCCTGGCCCACTCCGCGGCCATCAAGCACCTCCGCACCCTCGGCGTCACGGCCATCGAGCTACTCCCCGTCCACCAGTTCATCCACGACTCGCTGCTGCTCGAGCGCGGGCTGCGCAACTACTGGGGCTACAACTCGATCAGCTTCCTCGCCGCGCACAACGAGTACTCGTCGGGCGGGCAGACCGGGCAGCAGGTGCAGGAGTTCAAGCAGATGGTGAAGACCCTCCACTCGGAGGGGATCGAGGTCATCCTCGACGTCGTCTACAACCACACCGCCGAAGGGAATCACCTGGGGCCGGTGCTGTCGATGAAGGGAATCGACAACACAGGCTACTACCGGGTGAAGGCCGACGAGCCGCGCTACTACATGGACTACACCGGCACCGGCAACAGCCTGAACATGCGGCACCCGCACGTGCTGCAGCTGATCATGGACTCGCTGCGCTACTGGGTGCTGGAGATGCACGTGGACGGCTTCCGCTTCGACCTCGCCTCCACCCTCGCGCGCGAGCTGCACGACGTCGACCGCCTCTCCGCCTTCTTCGACATCATCCAGCAGGACCCGGTCATCTCGCAGGTGAAGCTGATCGCCGAGCCGTGGGACGTCGGCGAGGGCGGCTACCAGGTCGGCAACTTCCCGCCGCTCTGGTCGGAGTGGAACGGCAAGTACCGCGACGAGGTGCGCGACTACTGGCGCGGCACGGACAACATGGTCGACGAGTTCGCCAACCGGCTGACCGGCAGCTCGGACCTCTACGCGCTGACCGGGCGGCGGCCGTACGCGTCGATCAACTTCGTCACCGCGCACGACGGCTTCACGCTGCGCGACCTGGTCTCGTACAACGAGAAGCACAACGAGGCGAACGGCGAGAACAACCAGGACGGCGCGAACGACAACCGCTCCTGGAACTGCGGCGCCGAGGGGGAGACGGACGATCCGGAGATCAAGGCGCTGCGCGCGCGGCAGCAGCGCAACCTCCTGACCACGCTGGTCCTCTCCATCGGCGTGCCGATGATCTGCGGCGGCGACGAGATCGGCCGCACGCAGCGCGGCAACAACAACGCCTACTGCCAGGACAACGAGATCTCCTGGTACGACTGGGAGAACGCGGACGACGACCTGCTGGCCTTCGTCTCGCGCATCATCCACTTCCGGCACGAGCACGCGGTGTTCCAGCGGCGGCGCTGGTTCGTGGGACGCGCGTTGCGCGGCGCCGACGTCACCGACATCGCCTGGTTCAAGTCCGACGGCCAGCCGATGACCGACCAGGACTGGCAGACCGGCTTCGCCCGCACCCTCGGCGTCTACCTCAACGGCAAGGCCATCCCCACGCCCGACGCACACGGCGACCCGATCGTCGACGACAGCTTCTACATCCTCTTCAACGCCCACTACGAGCCGCTCAGCTTCACCCTCCCGACCTGCGGCTGGGGCGACCGTTGGGTGAAGGCCATCGACACCGACAAGCCGATCCCCGACCTCCGCGAGCAGTACCAGCACCACGCCGGCGAGGCGGTGGAGCTGGCGGCGCACTCGATGGTGGTGCTGCGCCAGGCGGACTAGCGCTCGTGGCACCACCCCTCACCCGGCCCTTCGCTACGCTCAGGGCCACCCTCTCCCCGCTTCGCGGGGCGAGGGGCACTCGCCATGGCTACTTCGCGTCGAAGATGCGGATCGCGGTGACCTGCCGGACGCACCGGCCCATCCGCTTCTCTCCCTCCACGGCGATCTGAAACGGACCTTCGTCGGCGGAGAGCGGCTTGCCGTCGCGGCGGGTGGCGAGAAGGACTTTCCGGTCCGAGAACGCCGGGCTCAGCTCGGCGAGGGAGAAGAGGGCGCGGTAGCCGTCGCTCGCCTCGACCACCACGTACTTTGTGAGCTCCTTGCCGCGGAGCGATTCACCGGCGGGCGCGCCGACTCTTTCGAGGAGGCTGAAGAGCACGACGCCTTCGAAGCTGGCCGGCTTGCCGTGATCGGAGAGGGCCGCCTCGGCCCGCGGGAGCGCGGCGAGATCGGCGGCGGAGATCGTCTGTTCGCCCTTCGGGCCGGAGATGAGCACAACGGTAGCGAGGAGGAGGTTGAGCATGGCGGGAGCATAACGCGAACCTTTGGTACGATCGCGCGTCCTATCCGTCGATGAAACGCGCACTGATTCAGGCTGTGATCATCATCGTCGCCTCGCTGGTTCTGGCGGTGGCGGCGAACGCGCTCGCCTCGCGGCAGCGCAAGGTAGCGCTGGTGGGGTGGTATCCGAATGCCACCGTCGTCAGCGAGCAGCGGGCGGCGAGCAGCGAGCAGGTGGCGGCGCCGGCTCCGGCGCCTGTGGTTGCGACCGCGCCGGTCGTGCCGACCACCACCACGGAGACGGTCGCGCCGATCAAGCCTGCGGTCAAACCGCCAACCCCGGCCCCGGCCCCGGCCCCTGTCGCGCCGGCGCCGGCTCCGGCTCCCGACGTCCTGGCCCGCTTCCAGCAGCATCCCGAAAAGGCGTACGTCGAGATCGCCTACGACGACGTCGCCGCGCTGCACGGCAAGGGCGTGCTCTTTCTCGACGCCCGCCGCACCTCGGTCTACGAGCAGGGGCACATCACCGGTGCGCGGACGTACTCGGTGTGGGAGTCCGACATCGACGAGAAGGTCAACAAGCTCTTCGAGGAGCGGAGCGACCCGCAGGCGCAGACGCTGCCGATCGTCATCTACTGCAGCGGCGGCGACTGCGAGGACTCGCACATGCTGGCGCAGAAGCTGTGGGGCATCCAGTTCAACAACGTCTACGTCTACAAGGACGGATTCCCCGACTGGCAGAAGCGCGGCGGCGCGGTGAAGACCGGCGCGACGCCTTAGGCGCTCACCGCCTCCCACACCACATGCCCTGACGCGTCAGGCGCATCGGCGGGCCGGGGACGGGAGACGTCGACGGCCAGCGCGAGCAAGCGGCCGTTGAGATCGAGCAGCAACTTGTCATCGAGCAGCCGTGCGATCGCCTCCTCGTCATCGGGCGGGAACTGCGAGCGCGCGGTCGCCTCGTCGCAGCTCAGGTAGATGCGGGCTGCGCGGCCCTCGAGGCGGTGGCGTTCGGCGGCGCGGCAGGAGCGGGTGTCGATGATCTCCAGCTCTCCGTCGCCCGCGTGGCGCATCTCCAGCACGGGGCGGGGGCCGGCGGCGCGGTGCAGATCGCGCCAGACGCCGAGCCAGGCCACGAGCAGTTGCTGTCCGAGCCCCGCCTCCGGCGTCCCGCGGCGGTCGACGAAGTAATTCGCCAGGTCCATCAGCTCCGTCTCGGGCAGCGGATAGACCTGCGAGTACCGCTCTTCCGGCATGAGGTCGAAGCCGTAGCGCGCCGCGTCGCGGTAGTAGGGGCTGAAGCGGACGAATTGGATCGGCGTGGCGTAGGCGGGCGGCGTGAGATGCGTCAGCAGCGGCAGCCAGCCGAGCATCTCGAAATACCACTCGTCCTGCTGCAGCGGGACGTCGATCAGGAAGACCCAGGAGAGGTCCATCCCCAGCTCGTTCGCCCACTTGAGCAGCTGCACGTTCATCCACGCCTTGTTGCCTTTGGCCAGCAACCGCAGGATCTCGTCGTGGAAGCTCTCCATCCCCGGCTGGATGGCGCGCACGCCGGCATCGGCGAATCCCTGCATGTGGTGCCGGCGAAGGTTGGCCTTGGTCTCGTAAAAAATGTCGTAGCCGTGGCCGGCCAGACGCGGCAGGACGGACTGGTGGTACTGCATGTCCATGATGTTGTCGACGACGGTGAACCGCGGCACGCCGTAGCGCGCGAAGAGGCGATGGAACTCTTCCACCGCGCGGTCGGGACTCTTGGCCCGGTAGGTCATGTTCCCGCCGTTCAGTCCGCAGAACGTGCAGTGTGACTTGGCGCCCCACCAGCAGCCGCGCGACGTCTCCACCACCACCGCCGGCACGATCGCGTCGCGCAGGGCGGAGTGCTCGAGATCGCGGAAGTAGTCGTCGTAGTCGGGGGTGGGAATGGCATCGACCGACCAGACCGAGGCGCGCGGCGGGTCGGCGCCGGCGCGGGCGGCGATGGCGCCGTCGATTACGCCGGGCGGCGGGACGACGTCGCGTCCGTTCTCGAGCAGCGAGCGGACGAACGGCACGATGAGCTCGTCGGCCTCGCCCGAGACCACGAAGTCGACCCACGGGAAATTGCGGCGCGTGGCCATCCCCATTGCGGCCTCGCAATTGGTGCCGCCGATCATGGTGATGATCTCCGGGGCGCGTTCACGGACGGCGCGCAGCAGCGCCAGCGAGGCGGCGTGCTGCTGGAAGGTCGAGGTGCATCCCACGATGCGCGGGCGGGAGGCGACGATCCGATCGGCCACCTCGGCGACGAACCGCGCCGCCACGTCGCGCACGGCCAGCAGATCGTCCTCGCCGCAGCCCACGACCTGGGCGCAGACGGCGAGGTACTCCGGGTCGATAGCGTGCATTTCCGGAAAGGCCGCCGCCGCGAAGGTCCACTCGCCGGTGAACAGCGTGGTGGTGGCGCCCATGATGCGGTCGTAGACGCGCATGCCGATCCGCGCGGCGAAATCGAGGAGCGGATAGCGGGTGTCGACGGTGATGCCCGCGCCGCGCAGCTCGGCGCTCAGCAGACCGAGCGCGATGGAAGGACGCTCCACGGCGGCGTAGGGCATGGAGACCAGACAGATATCCATCCCGGAGAATTTAAGTCAGGGACGGCAATTTGTCTCGTCTCCAAAAATGGAGGTATGGCTCATGCACGTTTCCGGCACTCCTAAGGATATGGCGAACTGTCTCGCCGGAAAGGAGCGTCTATGAGCAGCAGTGACAGCGGTAGCGGCTACGGTGGTGGCGGAGGCGGCCGTGGTGGGAACCAGATCGTCATCCTGTACGGGGTGACGATTCAGGATGCGATCAAGCGCGGGAACAAGGACGAGATCAAGAGACTCCTCGACCAGGCCCGCGCCACCCACAAGGATCAGGGCGATCTCGCCCAGGCCATCAAGGATCTCGAGAACGCCTCGAAGTAGCCATGGAACAGCCCAAGCTGCCGCACCGCTACGCGACCAACGACGACTACGCGCGGAGCCATCCCATCCATGCCGTCTGGGAGATCACGCTGGCGTGCAACCTCAAGTGCATGCACTGCGGGTCGCGCGCCGGCAAGGCGCGCCCCTCCGAGCTGTCGACCGAGGAATGCCTGGAAGTGGTGCGGCAGCTTGCGCGGCTGCGCGTGCGCGAGGTGACCATCATCGGCGGCGAGGCTTTCCTCCGCCGCGACTGGCTCGACATCATCCGGGCCATCAGCAGCTACGACATGCACCCCAGCATGCAGAGCGGCGGCCTGGCGCTGAACGAGGACCGCATCCGTGCGGCGAAGGAGGCGGGGCTGCGCTCCTGCGGCATTTCCATCGACGGCTCCCCGGAGCTGCACGACCGGCTGCGCGGCGTGAAGCACTCCTACGAGCACGCCATGCGCGCCCTGCGCCTGCTCAAGCAGTACGGGATCCCGAGCAGCGTCAATACGCAGATCGGCGCCACCACCCTCCCCCACCTCCGTGAGCTCCTGCACCAGATCGCCGACGCCGGCGCGCGCGCCTGGCAGATCCAGCTCACCGTGGCCATGGGCAACGCCGTCGACCACGACGAGGTGCTCATGCAGCCGTACCAGATCCTCGAGCTGATGCCGCACCTGGCCGAGCTCTACGAGGAGGCGCACGAGCTGGGCGTGTCGATGATCCCCGGCAACAACATCGGCTATTTCGGTCCGTACGAGCATCGCTGGCGCTCGCCGAACGTCGAGTTCGGCCACTTCCAGGGCTGCTCGGCCGGCCACGCCAGCCTCGGCATCGAGGCGGACGGCACCATCAAGGGATGTCCGTCGCTGGCCACCGGCGATTACGCCGGCGGCAACGTGCGCGACATGACCATCGAAGACATCTGGAACCACTCCGCCCAGCTGCGCTTCACGCGCGACCGGACCGTCGACGATCTCTGGGGCTTCTGCCGGGGCTGCTATTACGCCGACGTCTGCCGCGCCGGGTGCACCTGGACCAACCACACCCTCCTCGGCCGCGCCGGCAACAACCCTTACTGCCACCACCGCGCTCTCGAGCTGGCGAAACAGGGGAAGCGCGAGCGGATCATGAAGGTGGAGGACGCGCCGGGAAAGTCGTTCGACCGCGGCCGCTTCGCGTTGCTGCTCGAATCGCTCGACGGCAGCGGCGAGGCGGTCGTCCAGGAGCCGCCGCCGCCGCGGCTGCTCACCGAAGTGACCCGCAGCAATGCCGACCGCGTCCCGCCGCTGCTCACCCTCTGCCGAGGCTGCGAGCAATACGTGCACCCCGGAACGCGGACCTGCCCGTTCTGCAACGGGGACGTCGATCAGCTCGCCGCGGCGTACGTGGCGAAGGAGGCGGAGATCGCCGCGGCCGCCGACCGGTTGCGCGCCATTCTCGCCCGCACCGAGGCAGCCGCGTCGTAGCCTGGGGCCGCGCGAACCTTTGGTACCATCGCGCGTCCTAGTGGTCGATGAAACTCGGAGTCACACGTTGACGCGGTGGTTTTCGCATCCCTGGCTGACCATCCGCGTACAGTTGGCGCTCGGCGCGCTCTTCGTCATCGCCGCCATCCCCAAGATCGCCGACCCGCCGTCGTTCGCGCACATGATCTACAACTACCGGATCGTGCCGGCGCAGCTGATCAACCTGATGGCGCTGACCATGCCGTGGGTGGAGCTGCTGGCCGGGCTGGCGCTGATCGCCGGCGTCTGGCGCCGCGCGGCGCTGCTGCTCATCGCCGCCATGCTGCTGGTCTTCATCACCGCCATCGGCATCAACCTGGCGCGCGGCAATGCCATCGACTGCGGCTGCTTCAACGTGGCCGACGCCGGCAAGACCCACGAGCAGCGGATCTTCGACATGAAGCTCGACATCTGGCGCGACCTGGGGATGCTGTTGATGGTGGCGCAGGTGGGGTGGGCACGGGGACGGGAAGACAGAATGACAGGATGACAGGATGAGGAAGACGGGAGACGCTACATCCCGTCATCCCTACATCCTTACTTTTCGTCGCAGTCTCCGAGGCGCTTGCCGCTGTACTTCATGTGCATCTCGCGGTCGGCCACCTTCATGTCCATCTTGCCGGTGTAGCTGTCGCCGGCGTAGGTCACGGTGCCGGTGCCGGTCATCTGCTGCTTCTCGCAGGTCATCTTCCAGGAGATGGTGGAGCCGTCGACCTTCACGTCGCTGAAGGTGCAACCCGACTGCTTGTCGTTCTTGGGGATGGCGTTGGTGGCGTCTTCCGCCTGCTCCTTGGTGATGCACGTGGTGTGCGACATCGGCGGCATCTTCATCGGCATGCCGGGCATGTCCATCTCGATGGTGGTCTGCCACTTGCCGGACTTCACGGGGCTGGCGGCGAACGTCGGGAGCGCGAGCGCGCACACGACGGCGAACAGAATGAGATTGCGCAACTTCATCTGGGCGATTCCTCCTTGATTTTGGAGGCGCCAGTATAACTTATTTGCGCGCGATGACCGACCGCGCGCGGCCTCGCGGCTCCACGCGCAGCGCGCCGGTCAGCGCCGCCGACTCGCTCCCGCTCTTGGCCAGCACCACCACCGAGCCGGCGGGGGCGTCGAGGTTCAGGCGGTAGGTGGCGGAGACGTAGTTGCCCGACCAGGCGAATTCGGAGACGCGCTGGAAGCCGGGGCTGGCGATGTCGAAGGTGGTCATGCCGCTGACGAATCCGTCGCCGCCGATGGCGATGGTCACCAGCTGCCCGGCGCGCACCGCGATCGGCATGGCGCCCATGCTGACGTTCGCCGAGTACGGCGCGCCGGCGCCGATCCACTTCGGGTTGAGCTGCACCGCCCCCGCGCCGTTGACGTTGATGTTGCCGTAGATCTTGCCGCTCTCCACCCGCAGCGGCGCGCCGCCGTCGGCGAACTGCGTGGGGAACGACTTCACTTTCGCCAGGCGCCAGGCGCCGGAGAGATTGGAGACGTTGACCGGGCCGTCCAGCGGCTCGGCGTAGATCCGGTAGTTGCCGCTCGGCATGTTCTGCAGCGAGTAGGTGCCGTCCTTCTCCGTCAGCGCGGTGGCCACCGGCTCGCCCTGTTCGTTGAGCGCCACGACCTGCGCGGCGAAGATGCCGCCGTCGTCGCCGGAGACGCGCCCCTGCAGCGTGGCGCCGGCCATCGGCGCGGTCCGCGGGTACATCGTGGAGATGACGATGCGGTCGTCGCTGTCGAGCGACGAGGTGCCGCCGTTGCCGACGTACGGGTACATCACCGAGGTCAGCACCGCGGAGTGGTCGAGTCCGAGGAGGTGTCCCGACTCGTGCTCGATCAGCTGCGGCAGGTTGTAGCCGTTCTTCATCGCCATCGGGTCGATCTGGATGTCGGCCTCGATCACGCGCCCGTTGTCGTCGTACCAGTTGGTGGTCATGGCGATGTAGTGCTGGTTGGCGAAGAGGTCGTCCGCCATGGTGATGCTGTTCTGTCCGTCCTTGCCGGCCTTCAGGCCGTCGGCGACGCCGCGGGGATCGAAGCTGACCTGGGCGTCGGCGACGCCGGTCCATTCCGCGATGGCGCGGTCGATCTGCGCGGCGCCGTTGGGCGCGGCGTCGGCCACGCGGCGGTCGATCGAATAGCTGATCGGAAACGACTTCCACGAGACGGGCACGGCCGTGCCGTTGATGGTGTAGGTCAGGCGCGCCGCGGAGAAGGCGGGAAGGGCGACGAGGAAGGAAAGGAGAGCGGTCCGGAGGGGGCGCATGTTGGCTGTAAGGACTGCAACCCGGTTGCCATGTAGGGCGGGCTTCAGCCCGCCAACGCCGGGCTTCAGCCCGCCAACGCCTCGACGGGCTGAAGCCCGTCCTACATTCCCTAAGTCACACCACAGCAATGAGATCGATCTCGAGCTCCGCGCCCTTCGGCAGTCCCGCCACCTGCACCGTGGTCCGGGCCGGTTTGTGATTGCCGAAGCGCTCGGCATAGATGGCGTTCAAAGCCTGGAAATTCGCCAGGTCGCTCAGGTAGACGGTGGCCTTGACCACGTCGCTGAACCCGGCGCCGGCGGCGGCGAGTACGGCGGCGAGGTTGTCGAAGACGCGGCGCGCCTGCGCGGAGAAGTCGCCGGGCACCAGCTCGCCCGTCTTCGGATCGAGCGAGACCTGCCCGGAGGTGTAGATGACGTTCCCCACCTTGATCGCCTGGGAGTACGGGCCGATCGCCTTCGGCGCGTCGTCGCTGTGAATGAGCTCCATCGCCTCTCCTTTCGCTGAAACGGCGGCAAGTATAATCGCGCGACTCATGGCCACTTACCTCGGCAATGCATCGCTGTCGTCTGCGGTGAAGGAGCGCGTTCTCTCCACCTTCGAGCAGGCGGTCGCCCTCTTCAAGCAGGGGCGCGTCGACGAAGTGGAGCAGGGCTGCGGCCTGATCCTGCGCATGGATCCGATGTTCGATCCGGCGAAGAAGCTGCTGGAAAAAGCGCGCAACCCGGGCGCGGCGATCGACGTCGACGCGCTCATCCCCCGTACCGAGCCCGACGCGCGGATGCGCGACGCCCGCACGGCGATGGCCGGCCGCGACTTCGAGACGGCGCTGCGCATCACCACCGAGCTGCTGACCGACGACCTGACCAACGACGAGGCGCGCGTGCTCAACGAGCAGGCCCGCGAGAAGACCGAGGCCGCGCCGTTCGTCGAGCAGTTCATCCGCAAGGCGGAGTCGCTGGTGACGCAGGGAAACAACGCCGCCGCGCGGCAGGAGCTGGACAAGGCCCGCGCGCTCGACGACGACCACCCCGCCATCCGCCGGGTGGAGCAGTCGATGAGCGCCTCGCCGCTGCCGGCGTCGAGCTCCACGTTCATCGTGGAAAACCCGGCGCCGTCCGCCTCGTCCGCGCGCAGCGCCGCGCAGGCCACCGACTTCGGCTTCACTTTCGAGGAAGAGAAGCCGCAGGGCTCGCCGCTCGACTTCTTCACGCCGTCGGCCGCCGCGCCGCCGAAATCGCCGTTCTCCACCGACACCGGGCCGGTCGCGCCGTTCACACCGCCCGCGGGCTTCTCCTTCGACGGCCCCGCCACGCCGGCGCCGCCAACGCCGGCGGCACCGCCCGCGCCTCCCCCACCGCCGGCGAACGACGCGCCGTTCAGCGGCTTCTCGTTCGACACGCCGGCGAGCGCATCGTCGGCGTCGGCGCCGTTCGGCAGCTTCTCATTCGATACGCCCTCTCCCGCCGCGCCGCCTCCTCCGCCTCCGCCTCCGGCTCCGCCCAGCGAGCCGGCGAGCTCGTTCGACTTCTCGACCGCCGACATCGTCACCAGCCCCGACGACCAGAAGAAGATCGAGCAGTACCTGGCCGACGGCGACCGCGCCGCCAACTCCGGCGACTACCAGCAGGCCATCGATCTCTGGTCGCGCATCTTCCTGATCGACGTCACCAACGACGAGGCCTCGCAGCGCATCGAGCAAGCCAAAGCGAAACGGCGCGAGGTGGAGTCGAAGGTGGAGGCGGCGCTGACCGCCGGCATCCAGGCCTTCGAGCGCCGCGACACGGAGACGGCGCGCACGCGCTTCAACGAGGTGCTGCGCATCGATCCGGCCAACGCCAGCGCGCACGACTACCTCGACCAGCTCTCCAACACGGTGACCGAAGGCGGCGCCGGCGCGTACGAGATGCCGTTCGAGCCGCCGTCCTCCGCGCCCAAGACCGACATCTTCGACGACGACCTCGGCATCAGCGGCTCGTACGACTCGCTGATGCCGCCCGATACACCGCCCGCTCCCCCTCCCACCGCGAAGTCGGCGAAGGCAGCGGCCGCCGCGGCGGCGGCGACGGCCAAAGCGAAATCGAAGGGCGCACGCAGCGCGCCGATGGGCGTGGTCCTCACCATTCTCGGCGTCCTCGCGCTGGCCGCCGGCGGCTGGTTCGCCTGGCAGAAGTTCGCCTCGAAGCCGGCCGCCGATCCCGCCGCGACGCAGGCCGTGCTCCAGCAGGCGAACAACCTGGCCAAACGCGGCAAGTTCGACCAGGCCATCGCGCTGCTGCGCGACGTGAAGCCCGACGATCCGCAGCACGACAAGGCGCTGCAGCTGCTCGCGGACCTGCAGGCGAAGAAGGCGCAGGCCTCGGAGCTGATCGACGGGCGTCCCGCGGCCGAGGTGCTGCAGGAGGCGCTCACCGCCGGCCAGCGCGCCTTCGAGGCGCACGACTACGAGGCGGCGAAGAAGGCCTTCGACGCCGCCGCGCGCATCAAGCCGCTGCCGCCCGACATGCAGGCGCTCTCCGACCAGGCGGTGCTGCAGGCGGCCAAGCTCGGCGGCGCCAAGGCGCTGTTCAACGAGCGCAAGTACCAGGACGCCATCACCAGCCTGGAGCAGCTGGCGCAGACCGACCCGCAGAACCTCTCCATCAAGCGGATGATCACCGACGCGCACTTCAACCTCGGCGCGGAGGCGCTGCAGCACGACAAGCTCGCCGACGCCATCAAGGAGTTCGACGCGGTGCTGAAGACAGACCCCAACGACGAGCTGGCCCGCCGCAGCCGCACGCTGGCGGAGCGCTACAATGGTCAACCGAAAGACCTGCTGTACCAGATTTACGTGAAGTACTTGCCGATGAGGTCTGTCGGGTAGTTGGGACGTCCTCGGGTGGGAGGGTGTGAATGCGTTTCGACCAGATCGAGCTCGAGCCGGTGGTGTTCGACGTTGACGTTCCCGCTCCCGTCACCACGGAGCCGTCAACCGCGGATTCCGGGAGCCACGCACCGCGGCTGAAGCGCCTCGCCGCGCTCCTCACCGACCTGTCGCTTTTCGCCGCCCTGGCGCTGGCGCTCTCGCCGCTGCTGCCCGCCTCGCGCGATCTCTTCGCCATCGGCGCGCTGGCCGGATTCGTGGTGGTGGTCTCGTACTACTACTTCGTCGGGACGTGGATGCTGTGGGGCAAGACCATCGGCGGCACGATCTTCGACGTCCGCGTGGTCCCCACCCGCCCTCCCGCCATCGCGCTGAAGAGCGCGACGCTCCGGTGGCTCGGGCTCTACCTCTCCCTCGCCACCGGAGGCCTCGGATTCATGCTCGCGGCGCTGCCGGCGAGGCGTTCCCTCGCCGACAGGATCTCGCGAACGCGTTGCGTCAGCTCCTGACCGGCATCCTCTCCTTCAACGACGCGCCACCGCCGCCCGGGGGGTTGCCGCCGAGGCGATCGATGGCTTCCGCGACGCGGTCGACGCTTCCGGCGATGACCTCTTCCGGCTTCGGCCTGGCGCCGCTCGCCGCCTGGGTGCGCACCAGCGAGACGAAGGCGGCGACGGCCGGCAGCGGGTTGGCCTGCGCGCCGTAGTAGCCGCAGATCTCGTTGACGACGTGGCGTCCCAGCGCGCGGTAGCTCTCGAACTGCGATTCGCTGAAGAACTGGTCGCTGGTCGACTCGTGCGGGAAGTCGGGCGATCCCTGCGAGTAGTTGTAGACGTCGCGCGGGAAGTAGTCGCTCTCGTAGATGCCCGGCTTGAGGTAGATCAGATCGCCGTCCTCGCCGTTCTTGTCGATGGCGCTGTAGCGGATCTTGCCGAAGGCGACGTACTGTCCCCTCACCGGCTGCCCGTCCGCCGAGCGCGGGAACATCTCGATCTTGCCGATGATGTCGATGGGGACGCCGAGGTCGGTGCGGATCTTCCGGACGGCGTTGCCGAGATCGTCGAAGGTGCACTTGGGGTCGCAACCGCCGTCGCTGAGCACGATGCGGTGGCAGCGCCGCACCACCATCTCGTAGAGCGCGAGGTTCTCGAAGTGGCCGCCGTCGGAGAGGTTCACCCACTCGCTGGTATCGGTGGAATTGCCGGTCAGCTCCTGGAGCATCGGCACCAGTCCGGTGGTGGGGTGACCCTTCATGAAGGAGCGCTGGCCGTGCACGCCCGGGTTGCCCAGCCACGCGCCGAGACGGACGTTGAAGAACGTCAGCAGGAAGGCCATGAGCGGCGACGAGCTGTAGCCCATGTTCGGATTGGCCGCCGCGCCGGAGATGCCCACCGCGGTGCCGAGCGAGATACCGTCGTCGCCGCCGTATTCGCGAGCGCACCGGTAGCCGAGATAGAGGCTTCCGGCATGCAGCGGCGAGGCGGTGAACGACTCCGCCTTCCGCTGCTGCCAGGCCAGCTCCTGGCCGCTGGTGAGGTTGAGCGCCATGTTCAGGACGTGCATCGGGCCGCGAACCACCGACGCGGGCGGCGCGCCGTCGGCATCCGCCGGCGGAGCCATCACGGCAATCCACTGCGCGAAGTTCGCGTCGAGCATGGCGCGATTGCGCATCAGGCGTGAGTAGCCGAGCTTCCCGGACGTCTCCGCCACCCACGCGGGGGCGGCGACGCCGGATTCCGTCAGTTCCTCGTGCAGCAGGATGTGGTTCAGGTTCTGGATCAGCGCGTCGGTGGAGATGTCGTTGATTCCGTCCGTGAGCGCCTTCTTCGTCATCTCGTCGAGCTCGTTCCACAGCCAGGCGCCGAGCTTGTTTTCCGGCTTCTGCAGTGCGGCGAGGAAGCCCTTCACGTCGCGGAAGCTGTAGGTCCAGAGCAGCTCCGGCTGCAGCTCCCACATCTGCAGGTTGTCGTTCTCGTCGAAGCCGGTGAACTTGTCCGGATCGCGCCGGTACCGCGAGGCGCCGAGGTAGGCGCGGACGATGCGGTTCCGATACAACGCCTGCATGGAGAACTTGTTCACGCCGATGCAGAACGACAGCGCGAAGCCCACCGCGCCCACCGCCAGGAAGCCGAGCAGCTGCCGCCAGTTGGTGTGTTGCACGGTCTGCAGGTGCGCCACCGCCTTCAGCGCCGGGATGCTCACCCGCGGCGCGGGCGTGGTGCGCAGCTGCTGCGGCCCCGCCTTGGTCGGCTCGTTCGTCGTGTAGTACGCCTGGAGCATCGCCTTGTCGGCGAACTTGTCCGGCTGCACGAAGTCGTATTTCGCCGCTTCCGCGTCGCTCCGCAACTGCTGGATGAGCCACGTCGAGCCGAGCGAGATCATCGCCAGCAGGGCCACCACGAAGAGCGGCACGGTCAGGGCGGAAGCGAGGCCGCTGGCCTTCGCTGTGGCGCCGCCTTCCTGCTTCTGCTTGTCGTTCGCCGGGGTTTTGGAGCTGTAGCCGAGGAGCGCGGCGATGATGCCCGCGCCGCCGCCGACCGAGGCCAGGATGACCGGGGCGTAATAGAACGCGACGGGGCCGAACACGGCCACCGCGCTGAACACCGCCAGCAGCACCGAGGCGGCCACCAGCCACGCGCCGGCGCGGCCCCACCACTCGCGGTCGGAGTCTTCGTTGTGACGGCTGGAGAGCCCGACGAAGATGCTGGCCTGCACGAAGAAGACGAGCAGCACCAACGGGACGACGAAGCAGACGTAGAGCTGCGCCATCGGGGCCGCCGCCTGACCCGCACGATCGATCGGCGCGAGCATCTCGACGGTCGGCACCGGGAGGATCGGCTTGTCGAACACCTTGACCGCCAGCAGGATGAACAGCAGCGCGGTGACGGCCACCGCGATCAGGACGGAGAGCAGTTCCATCCCCTGCTTCTGCAGGTGGTCATGACGGAACTTCTTGGAGTCGGCGAACACGGCTCGGCGTTCCGTCGGCAGCGCCTTCCAGTAGCGGCGGTAGTAGAGGATGTACGGCACCAGCGTCATGCCGGCCAGCGCCAGCGCGGCGGGGCCGGCGAGATCCCAGCTCTTGAACAGGTCCAGGTGCTTCTGCACGCGGGCCCAGAAGACGGCCAGCGAGGTCCCCGCGAAGGTCAGCGGCAGGACGCACCACAGGAGGAACATGCCGTCGGTGGTGACGGTCTTGGCCGCTTTCTGCGCTTTCTGGCCCTGTTCCACCGGGCGCTTCTGGCCGAGGTAGATGAAGCCGAGCGTGGTGAACGCCGCGAAGGCGTAGGCCCAGCCGATGGTCGACGTCCTGCTGTCATACGCCGCGCTGAACTCCAGCAGCCAGCTGAAGAAGCGCGGCGCCGCCAGCGCCAGCGCGAGCAGCGGAACGAGAACCAGGAGGTTGAGCAGGAGGTTGCGGATGTAGTGCGCGGCCAGCGTCCAGGTATCGCCGGAGAAGAGGCCCAGCTTCGGGCTGAGATAGTTGCTGTAGGCGCGGAGGTGCCGCAGCGGCTCCGGCTCCGGATCGATCTTGCTGACGGGAACCGCCCGCGGACGGGCCTGCCTCGTCTGCTGCACGAGGTTGGCGTCCGCCGCCGCGCCGAGCGCGGTGTCGGCGCGCTGCAGTTCCTCCTGCACGCCGGTCGCGCCGCCGCCGTTGCGGCGGATCCACGACGACAGCCAGCTGCCGATGTAGCCTCCGCCGGAGACGGTGGAGAGGTAGTCGAACTTGTCGAGGACGCTCGATCCGGCCAGGCCCTGCATCACACCCAGCGCAAACGTGGCGCTGCGGATGCCTCCGCCGGAGATGCAGACCGCCGTGCGCGGCTTCTCCCTCCTGGCGCGCGTGTGGACCGCGCCGTAGACGTTGTCGAGGCGGACGTCGCGCAGCCGCCGCACCGCGTCGTTCAAGGCATCGTCGACCACGCGGCGGTTGATCTCCGCGCGGCGCTCCTTCGACTGACCGGCGACGTAGTCGTCATAGTCCTCGAGGATCGCGCGCCCCGCCTCATTGATGCACGGCGAGTCGGCCAGCTTGCCCAGCTCGGTCGTCGACGCGGCGGCCACCAGGCCGTTCAGCGCCTCCAGGACGGAGTCGCACTTGATCTTGCACTCCTCCAGGATCCGGCGCGCTCCAGCCGGGTCGAGGATTTGTTCGTCGGTGTACTGCGCGCCGGACTCCGGCAGCGTGAGCTGCCCGTACATCGAGACGTACTCCTCCTCGAGCACTTCGTGCACTTCGAGCGGAAGCGTGGACATAGATCCTCCTGAAGGATTCTTGTGGACCCGTTGATGTTGGTGATTGAAGTAATGATAGGTCTTTTTCAGGCTACCGCAACGCGGTGCGCGGATTTTTCGCGCTCGCTTTGCCGGCCTCGACCCAGGCCAGGCGGGTCAGAAGCGAGCCGAGCAATGCGGCGCCGGCGGCGACGCGGCGCAGCCGCTTCGACTTGAGGCCGCCGATGCGCAGCACCGCGGGGATCAGCCCGGAGAAGAGCTCCGCGGCGCCGATCCGCTTGGTCTGCCGCGCCAGCGCCGCCTCGGCGGCCGCGGCGGCGAAGCCGAGCGCGTTGAGCGCCGGCTCGTCATGGCCGCGCAGCTCCAGCAGCGCGACGGCCGAGGCCAGTCCGGAGGCGCCGAAGATGATCGGCAGCGTCTTCTTGTGCTCCGCCCAGACCGGAATGGCGGTCGCGCCGAGGAGCACGCCGGTGTAGGTCGCCATAACCAGGCCCGTCGCGGCGCTCAGCGCGGCGGCGAGATCGCCGAGGCGTCCCTTGACGAGCGCGGCGCCGGCGGACGCGCCGCCGAAGACAGTGAGCGTCCAGGCGCCCACCGACATCGCCGACCGCGGCTTGAAGACGCGCAGCATGTGGAGGAAGCGCTCGGGCCGCCCGAGGTCGGCCACCAGCAGCGGTCCGGAGAGCACCGCGCCGCCGGCAGCGAGCCGGCGCGCGTCGCGCACCAGCTTGCGGTCGGCGCCGGTGAGCTGCGCCGCCAGCGCGATCACCGCGGAGGCGCCGGCCGCGCCGCCGACGAAAAAGTAGACCGGCACTTCCCACGTCCAGACGGGCGGCTTGAGCAGCGGGACGTCGTAGTAGGTCTCGTCGCTCACTTCCGCCCGCCCAGCGCGAAGGCCAGCAGCGACCCCACCGCGATCGCCGCCGCGCCGATGGCCGCCGAGGTCCAGGCGTCCTTCAGGTGCGCCGTCGGCATCACCGGATTCTCCGGCAGGTTGTACGCGCGCGGCTCGCCGCGCACCAGGAAGAAGGCGTGCGTGCCGCCGACGCTCGTCTCCTTCGGGTTCCAGATCGTGGCGTCCTCCATCCCCATGGCGTGCAGGCGCGCGATCCGCTCGTCGGCCACGCGCTCCAGTTTCTCCAGGTCGCCGAAGAGGATCGAGCCGGTCGGACACGCCTTGGCGCACGCCGGCTCCAGCCCGGCCTTCTGCCGGTCGTAGCAGAAGGTGCACTTGAAGGCGCGGCCGTCGCTCTCGCGGCGGTCGATCACGCCGAACGGGCAGCTGACCACGCAGTAGCCGCAGCCGTTGCAGATGTCGGGCTGCACGTAGACGCTGCCGAACTCGGTGCGGATGATCGAGCCGGTGGGACAGGCCTCGAGGCAGCCGGCGTTCTCGCAATGCTTGCAGACGTCCGAGGAGAACTCCCACGCCATTTTCTCCACGGCGTTGCCGCCGCGGCCGATCTCCGGCTCGCGCTCCACGAACTTCACGTGCCGCCAGGTGGAGTGGCCGAGGCTGAGGGTGTTGTCGTACGAGTTGCCGCTCCAGCGGAAGCCGTCCTCCGGCACGTCGTTCCACTCCTTGCACGCCACCTCGCAAGCCTTGCATCCGATGCAGAGGGTGGAGTCGGTGAAAAAGCCGGTGACGACGGCGGGCGGCGAGCGGCGAGCGGCGAGCGGGTCGTCGCTCATGATTCCTCCCGCTCGCCGCTCGCTGCCCGCCGCTCGCTCGATTCGAACCACCCGCTCTCCGGCGGCTCGCTCTTCCGCACCGAGCACGTCATCGCCTTCGCCTCCATGATCTTCACGTTCGGCTCCTCGGAGATGGCCACCAGGTCGTTGACCACGTCGCCGGTGACCAGGCCGCGGCCGCCCCAGTGGTACGGCAGGCCGACCTGATGGACGCGGCGGCCCTGCACGTCGAGCGACGGCATGCGCGGCGTGACCAGCGCGCGCGCCTCGATCTCGCCGCGCGCGGTGGCGACGATGATGTTGTCGCCGTTGGCCACGCCCGCCTCGGCCGCCAGCTCCGGCGAGATCTCCGCGAACAGCTCCGGCTGCAACTCGGCCAGGTGCGAGAGCGTGCGCGACATCCCGCCGGCGGTGTGGTGCTCGGTCAGGCGATAGGTGGTGAGGACGTGCGGGAAGCGCGCGTCCGGCGAGCCGGCGTACGCGTTGTCCGGCCGGGTCATCGGATTCGCGACCGGATTGCGCAGCTGCGACGGATAGAGATCGTTGGCCAGGTTCGTCTCCAGCGGCTCGTAGTGCGCGGGGAGCGGGCCGTCCTTCAGCCCGGAGGGGACGTAGATCCAGCCCATGCCGTCGGGATGCATGATGAACGGCGCGTCGCCGGCGAGCGCCTCGTCGCCGCCTTTGTCCGGCTGCGCCGGCGCGTCGGGGCGCTTGCCGCGCGTGAAGTCGGCGACGTCGTCGCCCACCCACTCCCCTTTCGCCTCGTCCCACCAGACGAGCTTCTTCCGCTCGCTCCACGGCGCGCCGTCCGGCGCGGCGGAGGCGCGGTTGTAGAGGATGCGGCGGTCGAGCGGCCAGGCGTACCCCCACCCGTGGCCGTAGCGGCCGCGCGGCGCGCGGCCATTGGCCTTGTTCCCGCCGTCGAAGACGCCGGAGTAGATCCAGCAGCCGCACGACGTGGAGCCGTCGTTCTTCAGCTCGCCGAAGTGCTTGATCGGCGCGCGGCCCTCACCCG
>Ga0157377_10000150_pt1 | contig 43266 bp, 84 predicted proteins | sample M55metaG_FD_121116 | JGI IMG/M metagenome (GOLD analysis project Ga0157377, IMG submission 121116) | Miscanthus rhizosphere microbial communities from Kellogg Biological Station, Michigan, USA - M5-5 metaG | ecosystem: Host-associated > Plants > Roots > Rhizosphere > Soil | place: USA: Michigan...
CCCTCTGTGTGATGTCTGACGCTGTACGCTACGGGTTACTTAGTGGCCGAACGGGCAGCATTAAGCGCTGCGCGAAGCCGGCGACGGTGCTTTTCTTCCTTCGTGCAAATCACGTTTCCACCGCTGACAGCCGCAAGGCTAGCTTGCAGCATCGCCTTTGTCGGCTCAGTAGAGCTTATCACCAAGTGATTATCCTCAAGCACGCGATGCAGCGTTTTCGATGAAATCCCAGCCCCGGCTTGGGCGAGAAGCCAATCCAGCGTGTTGCGCGCGCCTGATTTCTGCCCAAGCTGTCGCGCGCCGTTCCATATTTCTTTAACTAGCATTCGGATCATACGCGGATCATCAACGCCTGCCATTACGCAGGCACGGACAATCGGGAGCCCAAACTCATGCACGCATTGCCGAAGATGCGGCGACATTTCATCCACAATGACGAGTTGCTTCCGACGCTGTTCGCCAATCTCGTAAGCCGTCTCGATCATCTCGCTCTCCCTGCTCTGAGGATGGTGGGTTACTGCATGGCTTGCATACGTGACATAGCGATTTCGTTCGCGCGCTCGGGCTGTTTGTAACCAGGTGGCCAGTAAGCCGGCAGACGCCAACCCCCACGGGAGTTGCGCGGAAATGACTTTCCGCCTTTCGATCGGGCGTAGTCGTCCCAAGCCTGAAGCTGTTCAGGATCCGTGACCTCGACCTTGCCGTCGTCCGTAGCAGCGCCCGGTGTAGTTGGCCTGCTCGGCGTCTTGCCAAGCTTCTCCGCAGAATTGCGAACCCAATTGCGCCAGGTGGCCTGCCAGTCCAGTTTCACGCCACCAGCACCAGCCTTGGCCGTCCAGTAGTCGCGGAATCGCAAAGCCTCGCGATCGATCTCGCTCTCCGAGAACCCCTCGTCCTTGGCAGTCTGCCGATCCTCCGCGCTTGGCGACCAGTCAGCGGCGATCCGCGAACCTCGTGACGGTCGCTCGCTGTTTTGCATAGAAGACTTTCTAATATTCTTCTCTCTATGCAAAACAGGAATTCCGGTGGATTCCGGTGGAATTCCGGTGGAATTCCGTTTCCTTTCCCGGTCATAAGCACGCCTTTTCTCCGCAACGGAATCCACCGGATTCCGCGGAATTCCGGTGGAATTTGCGCCAGCAACAAACGCGCGAGCGACAACAGCAGCCGCGACTTGGGGCGTACAGCCAGCCTCAATTAGCTCTGCAACCATGTCGCCAACATCGATCACGAAAGCATCCCCAAGGCTGCCATCATGACCTCAACGTCGGCCTCAAGTTCGGCCTGCTTCTTGGCATCGGCGCGCTGTTTGCGCACCACAACTCGAAGGGCTTTCGGATTATAGCCAGCAGATTTCGCCTCCGCGTAGACATCGGAAATGTCGTTGGCGATGACCTTTTTCTCGTCTTCTAAACGATTGATGCGCTCGGTTATTGCCTTAAGCTGGCCATCGCTGTTGCTGATGCTCATCGTTCTCTTCCCGCGTTTCGGATTGAACCATCAAACCGGCGCCACTGAGTGATCGAGCGCGGTTTATGGATGTCTCTGGCCTTCTTGAAGTTTCGCTTGGCCTTCGCGATACGCGGTACATCTGATTTGGTGGTCTTGACCGAATGGCAGGAGCGGCACAGAACCTGGCAATTGCTTAGCAGCGGCTCGCCGCCCAGCGCGTCCGGTATAATGTGATCATAGTGATAGTCCCCGGTCATGAGACGGCGCGTGCAGCCTTCGCAGTGCCCATTGGCACGTATGGCGGCCTCAGCCATCACTTTGCCGCTGAACTCACGCCTCATGCTACGGCCTTGCGAATACAGGTCTCGTTGTTCACCATCCAGCGCAGTGTCTTTGCCGCGGCCTCAAGCGCCGGCAGACGGCCGGCGGCCACGTCTAGCTCAGCCTGGGTGCGACGGTTGCGCTCGACCAGATCCTCCAGATTATCGACATGACCACGCAGATTGACGGCTGATATCTCGACGGCTGCGGCCTGCTCTTCCAAGGTGATCATGCTGCCACCTCTTCGTGGTGCAGATCCACACCGCGCTCTGCCGCAAATGCCTCTATGAGTTCCATAAGAGCGCCGAACTCAGCCTTAGACATGGACGAAGTAGACATCCCGATAGGCACCAGCGTGCCGGCATCAATGCCAGGCACCACGTTCGCCTTGCGCAGCGATGCTGTGAATATGACCTTCCAGTCGTCAGGCGTAAGCTTTTGGCCATACCATTCGACTTGCCGCGCCACGTCAGTCAGCATGGCCCACAAGCGATCGTTCTGCGGCAGTGATCGCTTGCCAGCCTTGAACGCGATGCGTGTTCCAGCCGGCACCTGAGACGCCAGCCGGGCCGCGCGCTCCCTGTCGGCCTTCCCATACACCGTGATAAAGGCTGTGGTCATGCGGCCTGCCTCACATTGGAGAACGCATTGATGCGCTCGACCATATCGGCCAAGTCCTTGTTAAACTCCGCGACGCCGGCAGCGATCTCCTTGATGTATTCTTCGTCACGCTCAACGGTGATCTTGAAAAGCGGCAGTCGAGGGCAATAGCTGACGAAATCCCACGACTTCCGTCCCGAGATCCATAGATTGCCCTGAACCTGCGCTTTGTGCTCACTCGGAAGCATTCCGTTCAGGAGCCGATCTACCTGGATGTGCGGCAGCGCAGTCTTGATCTCCAAGCCGCGATCGTCGCCCACCAACGAATCCGGCGACGCGCCAGCGCCAAACGCCTTGATGAAACCGACACGCACAGGATCAACGTCGGCCATGAACACATAGGCTGCGCGGGCCTCGTCTTCCATTTCCTTGCCGCGCTCCATGTGAACGTTCGTATAGCTTTCAGCAGGCTCGCCAGTGATGATCTCACCGGCCAGCTTCATCATGTACGTCTGGCGCGTTTTCTTGTCCTTGGCATCTTTGCGTCCACTGAGCAGCACGCTGAACATGCTGGCTGTCGGAATGCCGAGCCGAGCTGCGAACCATTCATCTCCGCCCTGATCGCAGTCGATGATTTCCATCATTTGCGAGCCCTCGCGTTCAGCATGTCAACCGCGGTGCGATACGATTTAGCCGGCAAGTCGCCGAGGCGCTCAACCTTGAAGTAAGCGAGGAAACGTCCTTTGTCGGCTCCGGTGCTCTCGATCATCGCCAGCAATTCGCCGGCCTGGTCGTCGGTGATAGTGGTTGCGCCGACAGGATCATTGCCGTCGCGGTCATCTTCCCCGACCGCGACGTTGAAAATCATCTTCAAGAGGTAACGCGATGCATAGGACGTGGCAGCGCCGACCGCGTGCGTCTTGGTCATTACGTCGCCGCCCTTGGCGCCCTTGCCATCGGCCGGCATATCCCTGTGGTATGTGCGCGTGAATCCACTGTCATGCGAGACGTAGCAAAGCACACGGATATGGTCTGGCTTCGGCGAATCCGCCTCGTCGAAGCTAAGTGCAAACCCGTGACCCGTGTAGACTGGGCGAAGAACTCTATCGAGCTTCGCATAGGTCGCATATTTACTGCGAGTCTGCGGATTGTGCGCATCAGCCGAGACGGGTCGCATTTCAGCCTGGGCACAACGCATAGACGCATTAAAGGCCATCTCGGCGGCCTCTTTCTGCGTTTCCTTGCGCATCTCCATAAGGCGCTGCAGCTTGTCAATATCCACTGCAGGATCGCGAGCCGCGCGCTCAATCATGTTGAGAACCGCGGCGCTCTCGCTGTTGACTATTGGGATTTGCTCCACCTGGCCATGAACTGGCAATTTAGAGGTATTCATCACGCTACACTCCTCTCGGTGAGACGGTTGGCGATGATCGCCGCTTCGATTTTCTGGTCGGCTTCTCGAATCTTCAGTCTTGCGGCCACCAGCAACTGGTATTCGTCGGAGCGCGGAAGCTCCGAAGGTGACTGCAGATTAAAGACCAACCCATCGACGTCGTGGGCGACCCAATCCGCATACATTCCAATCCGATGCTCACGTGCTGCGCTTCTGCTCGTCATCTTGAAGTCCCTCCCCTTCTTCAAATTCAACGCGGACGCATGCGATGCGACCCTTGCGCCAGATATCGGCGGCCTCTTTGGTCGTGTGGGCGGATCCGCGATTGCCCACGAAATCATGATAAAAATTGACCCACGCGACTTGCTTGGTCATTTCAACTTCCGGCGTTCGCGGCGAACTTCTTGGCGAAGCAGAGAAGTCATAAGATTTGTAAGCCTCGATTGAACGACGGCGCGCCTTTGCGACCTTGGCTTCAGCTTTTGCAGCTCTGACCTGGTTTGCTCGAATTGCTTCAATACGGTCATTGAACCAACCTCTCATTCCGACGCTTCATCACATGGACAGCGATGTCCGTGGTGATGGCGTCGTGATCCTTTTTGAGCTGCTCGTCTTTCTGCAGCATCTGCAGCATACGATCGGCGGCATGCAGAATCGTCGTGTGATCCCTGCCACCAAGACGGCGCCCCATCTGCGGGAAAGACATTCCCGTTAGATGCCGGCCAAGGTACGAGATCATCTGGCGAGGCACGATCAATTCGCCTGTGCGGCGGCTACTGATTACGTCAGAGTGAGAAACCTTGTAGTACACACAGACACAATCCATGATGTCGCTGAACCGTGGCTTTTCGTCAGTTTCCTTGATCAGATACTTGGAGATGACCTCAGCATGAGAAGACAGTTGCTCGGTCAGAGCTTTAACTTGTGCGCCCATGGTTTCGACCACTTTACGCAAAGCGGATATTTCGCGCGCAGCATCTGGGGTTGGCAGCGCAGGCTTGGGGCCATTCATTCTCGCAAGGCGCGCCTTGTGTTCAGCATGCATACTCTCAACCAAACTCATCTCGAAACTCCCATCGCGACAATGTCGTCCGCTACTTCCTGCTTCAGCCGGTCTATGAAGCCGTAGTCATCCCTTTGGAGATGAAGCTCCAAAGCGGCAGCGCAAATTGCCATGACAGCGGCCTGTGCTATTTTATCAAAGTGGTCTTTTGCTTCTGCCTCAGATGAACCGTAAGCAATCAGGTTGACAGTAAAACCGTTTCCATCAGGGCTCGATAATTCGGCTTCTGCCGTCCAGCTCTGATGCTTTTCCTTGCCGTCGTTGGTGATTTTTACTGTCATTGCTCGCCCTCATGAGTTCTTCAAAGTCCTTCTCAGCGGCCTTGCGTTGTTTCTGCACGCTCAGCAACTCTATCAACAGACGAAATAACCGCATCGATCTTTCCCTTAAGCGCGAGATGCTTGGCTCGCTCTGTCTCGATCTCCTGTTCGACGCGATTACAAATCCGATTGTACTGATCGAGAATGTTCCACCCCGTAGACCATCCAGGCTCTTTTGCTTCTTGGCCTGTGATAAATTTGCGCAACCAGCTCGACGATGTTCCGACCGTCTGAGCGACCACCTCGTAAGCCGCCATTCGAGAGCCAGTCTGCCGCTCGGCGCGCTCCACAAGCGCGTTAGCGACGGTACGGGTAAGGCTGGCATTTTGGACTGCGGTACTCATTGGCGATTTCCGGTCACTAATTTTTTTCACTGGGACACTCCATGCTGATTGACTGATCTGCATGGAAACGAACTACACGAACGATAACGACGAAAACGATCCGATGCCTTTTGTGAGCATCGCGGCGGCAACCGCGAATGCGCTCAGATTTTTACGTCTTGACGAAGAACAGAATGAACAGCGCCCAAGTGACGGCGACGGAACAACTCAGCCCAAAGACAACCGCGACGGCAATCGCGAGTACGTCGAGCAAAGGCTGCGGGAGCTGCAGAGATTCGAACGCCGCGCGAACGGCGGAAAATAGTGCGTGTGCTTTCTTGCGCAGCACCACACGCAGGCTGCGAGGCCTCACCGCGTGGGGGGACGCGCGATGAGAGGCAAGCTCTTGGTCGATTGACGACCATGTATTGAAATTACGCTGCGCCCCCAGCGTAAGAATGGGACGGGAAGCGGCGGACTGGTTTGCGTAGCTGCTTCCCGTGCTCATCGAAAATGCCTCGCAATTGCCTTGCCGATGATCGGAGCAAGGATGAATGAAACGATCGTCCAAACCAGGAGGAATGCGAGCGCATTCATGCTGACACCATTGACAACACTGCTGATGGATATGTCGGCTGAGGGCGGCGACCTGCACGTTTGTCGGCCCAGTAGTCTTTGATGTTTTGAGACCCGGTGGCTATGTAGACATTTCCAACCGCGTATGGGCCGACGTCGCCGACGCGGCACATGCAATAACCAGGGCCGCGGCCACGCTGATGCCAATGACCGGATCCCTGCCAAATGCCCCACCACTCGATGAGTTTCAGCTTGAATTCGATGCCGCGGTCTCTGGCTGCTCGCTCCTGATAGCGAAAGGCGGTTACAGGCTTGGACGGATGATCTCGCAGAGCGAGATAGTCGGAATGAGAGCACCCCCATCTAGCCTGCGCTCTGGCCTCACGCGCAATATTTTGCTGTGTGGTTCGCGCAGCAGTCACGGCGCTCTTGCCGCCGTCATAACGCTTGAGACCATGTTTTTTATTGATAACGAGCCATACGCTATTGCGAGTGAGACTAAAGCACTCGCCGATCTGTTGCAGCGTACACCCGGAAAGATAAAGCTGGGCCATCGTGCTGTTGCGCTTAGCTCGCTCTGTCGCGTTCATGCCGCACTCTCCTGTTCGGAGGGAAGTTTCATTCCCCACAGAGAGGCTGGTGCCGTCTTGCCCTTCAGGCGCAGCGCTTCAATCATCGCGACGTATGTGTTTGACGGGAAAGTTTCCGAACCGCGCCAGTTCCAAACGGCTTTGGTATTGCTACCGGTCAGCTCAGCAACCGAGGGGTTGCCGCCGAGGGCATCCATAACGTCTGAGGTGGTGTTAAGCTCGATCATGTAGCCACGCTATTCCAAGAAATTTGGAATAGCAATATCCAAGAAGCTTCCTTGGCGAAATAATTTGGAATTCGGCATCTTCCCGCCCATGGCGAAAAGCACCGTTAAACGAGAGATTCCCGGCACGGCCGAGCGATTGAAGGCTCTGAGGCAGTTTGTCGCAGGCGATAATCAGACGCTCTTTGCCACGCGTATGGGCATTGAGGTTAAACGCTGGAACAATTTCGAACGTGGGTCGCCGCTCTCTAAAGAGATTGCGATCCTACTCGTGACAAAGGTGCCAGGCCTCACACTTGACTGGCTTTACTTAGGAATTGAGAGCGGGCTACCTATTGCGCTGCAACGTGAGTTAGCTGCCGCGGGAAACGGTAAGACCTCCGCAGGAGAGCCGCTCTCCGCTAAATCGTGATCCGGATTTAAAAACTCCGCTACAAACCGCTTCGCAAGTTCCAATACCGCAAGCGCATCAGCGTGATTTTCGGGTAGCTGTGCAACAATTTGCACTGCGTGGCGGCGCAGCCAGGCATCGTCTTCTCGCATTCCGCTCCCCTATCAATAAAATAGAACATTTAATGAACGCAGCATGACATACCGCCGTGACGGGTTAAAGTCCTATTTTATTAAATTTGTAGCATCCAAATAATTTTGAACTTTGCTATTGCATATCCAAATTTCTTGGATAATACTCCACCCCATCGAAGCACGCCGGCCCACCCGGCAGCACACCGCCAGCGGCGGGAAGATGGGGAGAAGGCAAGATGGCGGACAGCTACCAAGCAATATACGACGCAGTGCGCAGCCGCATCTCTGGCGGCAATGTTGGCGAGATTGTCGCCGACGCCTGCCGCAACGCTTTCGACATCTCGCACCAGATCGCGATTATCCAGCAAGAGTTCTGCATCGCAGCAGGCGAGATGACGCGCCCGTCTGTCGTCTACAAGCCGACTATCGGTGCAGACGGAGACATGTGGTGTGTCCTCCTGGGCGACGATCTGGTGAACGGCATCGCCGGGTTCGGCAAAACCGTTGCCGAGGCCATGATCGAATTTGATCAGGCCTTCTACAAGCAGAATACGCCTGCTCGTATCCGCGCTGAAGCGAGCGCCTAACCATGCTCGCCCCCCTCACCCAATCCGAGCCTGTCAGATGGCGAGTGAAGTGCCCGAAGGCGCGTGAGTTGTTGCGGGTGAAGATCATGAACCGTCGTGCACGCAACAAGATGGCTCGGAGCCGCGACTTCCGCAACTACAATGAGATGAGCGAGGACTATGAGTGATGCAGCTCGCAGCAGAACTTCACCAAGCGATCATCTTGCTCAAGAACTACGCGAAGCATGATGAGGAAACCGGGCAGCCGGAAGACGCTGCTTTCACCCGTATGCACATCGAGCGCCTTGAGTCTGCTTTGCCAGAGGATTGGCGTGAGAAGGAGGAAGCGTGATGCCCTTCGCAGACCTTATCATTTATCTCGACGACATCAAAGAGCGCGCAGACCTCGAACAGAAGATGGCCGAGCTTCGCCGCATCTTCGGCATGGACGAGTGTCGCGCCCGCGGCACCTACGACGACACGGTTGAGATGCAGGGAGAAGTGAAGTGAGCCAGGAAAATATGAAGAGGGCTTTCGAACTCGAACTTGCACGGGTTGTAGGTGAGTTCTTGAGCGCAGGCTTAGAGCAGGATCGCTTGATCCTGTCACTGAAGGGCCGCGTCACGTTTGAAGAATGTATGCGCGAAGACCGCCGCATAGCCGAACGCACCTACTTTTAATCCCCGTCGGTAGCCGGCATTTTAACAGAGGGAATGAGTGAGATGGAAATCAATGCTGGCGACGTTCGCCTGAAGAAATCGCAGGCGCGGTTTGCGATCAAGAACAACCGCGGCAACATCGAATACGTGGCTATCGATGTGAAGGATTGCTGGCAGACGACTTGGGCTTCGTGGGGTCAAAAGACTGACCGCATCATTCTGGAGGCCGGCGGCAAATTCTATTCGGTCACCATTGCCGAAGTCCCCGCCTAACCCCTTCCCCCAGGCCATCACGAGGGCAGATCATGACTATCTCGGCACGTAGCTCAACTGGATCAGAGCAGGAGAGTTCTATTCCCAAGGTTGCAGGTTCGAGTCCTGCCGTGCTGACCACGCCTTCCGAAGGAGCGCGCGAAATGAGCGGGCATACTCCGAGCGAGCCTGTGCTGTGGACGTTAGTCTTCTCCGAGCATTACGGCGCAAACGCTGAAACGACGTTCAAGACGAAAGAGAAGGCAGAAGACTATATCGATAGGTGTGGCGGCGGCAGAATTATGCCTCTCTACTCCCACGCCGCCAACGAGGCGAAGATCGAGGCGCTGGTGAGCCTTCTGCGCAGGATTTTGAAACACGGCGAACTTGGCAATATTGGCACAGGTGGATGGGCCGGGAATAAGCCGGCTGGCAATCCGATGTCGAAAGACGTTTGGCAGTTTCCTCGCCACATGCTGACGGACATTGAAGAAGCCCTTCAGACCGCAGCCGGGGAGAAGTACAATGGGTGAGCCGATGCGCAAAAAGGATGCACGCTGGCTTGGTTTCATCAAGGCTGCGTCGTCGCCCGGCTCTGGAATGTATTCTGGTTTGCAAACGGACATGGTGCCGGCAGGTGCTGCCGATCGATTATATAAGCTGGGATACATTCTGCGAAACTCACCGCACAATCCGGCTCACAAAGACAGGTTCGTTATCACCGATGCAGGGCGCGCCGCCCTCTCGTCCTCTCAAGGCAATGGGTGAGCGGATGAGCCGGGCGCTGTCCAAAATCAGATCAGTCAGTCTGCCGCGCCGGGGCCTGTCACGGGAGGAGGCCGCGATGTACCTTGGCATCGGCGCCGGCACCTTTGATGAGATGCGCGCAGCCGGGAAAATCGAACCGCCCCGTCTGATTAAAGGCCGGAAGCTGTGGGACATCCGCGATCTGGATGTGGCGTTTGAAGCCTTGCCGCGCGAAGATGCGCCGGCATTAGGCTCGTCATGGGATGACGTGTGATGCCGAAACCGGGGCGCACCATGGCCAAGATTCCCTATGTGAAGCGATACGCGGATGACTGCGGTATTCCCCGCATGTATTTTCGTCGAAAAGGCTTCGCGGGTGGCCCGCTGCCGGCTCCGATCGGATCAGTTGAATTTCTGGAGGCCTACAAGGCCTACATGGAAGGCAAGCCGGCGCCACTTGCGAAGCCGGTCATCAATGGATCTGGCACGTTTGGCGGACTGATCGCGTCTTATTATCAGACGGTCGATTTCGCCAATCTGAAGCCGAACTCGAAGACAGCATATCGCTATGCGCTGGAGCCGTTGAAGAAGGATCACGGCCACCGGAGCGCCAACGATATGCCGCGCGATAAGATTTTGAAGATCATCGAAGGCATTGGCGCTAGAGCACCAGGAATGGCGAATTTTACGCAGTCGGTCCTGCAAAAGGTATTCGCCAGCGCGGTCGAGCGCGGGCTGATCAAGATCAATCCGCTCGCTCAGAAGCTCAAGGCTTACAGGCGAGGTACGCACCACACGTGGACCGACGATGAGATGGCCAAGTTTGAAAAACGCTGGCCATTGGGAACGCGCGAACGGTTGATCTATGCCTTGCTCTTCTACACCGGGCAGCGCGGCGGCGATGTTGTCCGCATGAAGCGAGGCGACATCATCAAGGGACGCATTCACCTCAAGCAGGAAAAGACTGGCGCGGAATTGCAAATCCCGGTTCACCCGGAACTCACTGCGGCTTTGAAGGCCGGTCCAACAAAAGGGCTGTCGCTCGTAGGAGACGATGCCGGCCGCCCGATCCGCCGTGCGACCATGACAGCAATCATCCGCTCGGCCGTGCTTGCGGCAGAGCTTCCGGCCCGCTGCAAGCCCCATGGGCTGCGCAAGGCGGTGCTTCGTGTGATGGCCGAGAATGGCGCCAGCGCAAAGCAGCTTGCGTCGGTCTCGGGGCACAAAACGACCAAGGAATTGGACCGCTATACGGCCGCCGCGGACCAGCCGACGCTGGCTACTCTCGGCATCGCTACGATCAAAAAGCGAACGCGAGTGTCTAGTCCTAAAAAGCGAAGTGTCTAGTTAAAGAAAAATATCAACCAAACCAGATGGATTGGTCACGATGACCTTTAGAAGCGGTTACGCGAATTTTTCGCAAAATCAGAGGCTTAGGCCAAAACTAGACACAACCAGCGCTCGTTGTAACCATTGGGGTTTTCCGGGCCAGTGTCTAGGGCTTAGCGCCGCCTCCCGTTCGCGCGGGGGAGTGCGGAGATGAGCGAGCATGTTCGGACTGTCGCCCTAGCAATCTGTAAATCGCGAACCTGTGAAGGTGCAAGCTGCTGCCAGTGGCCAGCAAATCGTGGTCGCGTCAATTGCAACGCAATGGCTGGTGCATATGACGAAGCCGCTGAGGCGGCCATCGCCGCCATGCCCGGCTGGCAGCCTATCGAGACGGCGCCGAAGGATGGGACGCGCATTCTTGCATGGCCCGTGTACAGCGACGATTTGCCTGCTGAAGCTCGTTGGCGGTATATGAGGCGGACGCCGGGTCGATGGGAAACCGGTTCTGGCCCCATTTACGGCAATGGCCCCACCCACTGGATGCCTCTCCCTCCGTCCCCGGAGGCCCAGCCATGACCTCCACCCCCAAATGGCAAAGCCCCCGCCGACTGTCACGGCCGGTAGCCAAGGCGCGTCCGGTCGATAAGCAGAGCGAAACACTTCGCCGTGCCGAAGCTCTCAAGACCTCCCAGATGCGCGATCGGCGCCGGGGATATCGGAGGGGCGTGCGATGAGTGGCGCACAGACTTCCCATCAGCGCGGCCGTGAGACGGAAGGTCGCGCCATTTCGGCCGGGCCCGGCATCTTCGCGCGGCTTTGGTGCCTGCTTCGCGGGCGCCACGATTTTCACACCCACGATCAGCTTGAGCATTTCTGGGACTGCCAGACCTGCGGGAAGCGCAACTACGTGCCGAACACCCGATGACCGCCCTTTACAATGAGATTGATCCCTATGCCGTTGACTGGCTCAACCGCCTTATCCAAGCCGGAAACATCGGGCCCGGCACCGTCGATGCCCGCTCAATTGTCGATGTTCGACCAGACGACCTCGCCGGGCCCAAGCAATGTCATTTCTTCGCCGGCATCGGCGGATGGTCACTTGCACTCCGTCTCGCCGGTTGGCCCGACGACCGGCCGTGCTGGACGGCGAGCCTCCCCTGCCAGCCCTACAGCGTTGGCTCGGTCGCACATGGCGGCGCAAAAGGTCAGGAAGACGAACGGCATCTTCTGCCCGTCTTCATCCCGCTCGTCGCCGAGTGTCGCCCTCCAATCATTTTTGGAGAGCAGGTTGCGAGCGCAATTAAGTGGGGATGGCTCGACGAAGCATTCGGGGCGCTGGAAGATCTTGGATACGCCTGCGGAGCGGCCGTATTGCCAGCTCTTGCTGTCGGCGCGCGACATGAACGAAAGCGGATTTATTGGGTGGCCGACGCCCGCGGCAAGGGACGGGCGGGACATCAGTCGATCGAACGCATTCCTCTCCCAACGCAAGAGACACTCGCCCTCTATGGCGACCCGATTGCTGGAGCAAGGCGCGCACTGGACGGTGATTACAGCCACCTACTGCCTAGCGATGGGCTTTCCGTCGTCATGGAACGAGCTGCGCTCAAAGGCTACGGCAACGCGATCCACCCGAAACTCGCCGCCGAGTTCATCAGGGCCGCGGCCGATGCGTAGGGCTTCCGCGCTCAGCTCCAAGGACGGAGGCACCAATGGCCCTGCATGAGCAGTGCGTCGGTGCCACGGACGAGTGGTACACGCCCAAACACGTATTCGATGCTCTCGGCTGCCGGTTCGACATGGACGTAGCCGCGCCGGCTGATCGTCGCTTCATCTCTACCCCAACCAGCCGCTTCTTGTGGGCGGACAGCCTCTCACTGCCCTGGGACGGCTTCGTCTGGATGAACCCGCCATTCGGTAAGCGGAACGGCCTGGAGCCGTGGCTGGCTAAGTTTTTCGAACATGGAAACGGCATTGCCCTGACGCCAGACCGGACATCCGCGCCCTGGTGGCAGATCAATGCCGCTCGCTCTGACGCCATCCTGTTCGTCGGCAAAAAGCTGAAGTTCATCCGCGCCGATGGCAAGCCCGGCACCTCGCCCGCTCAGGGCACGACGCTAATGGCTGCCGGCCGCAAGGCGACGGAGGCACTGTTTAACGCTGCGCATAGTGGGCTTGGGATTTTCACGGTCCCGGCACCGCTCGCACTGAACCCGCACAAGTCCCTCTTGGATGAAAGGGGGGCAAATCTGCACCCCCGCACCCGGAGAGAGACCAATGAAGCACGATATCTGGATGGCCCTGATCCAAGCAGCAGTCGAAATCATCAAGGCGCTGATCGACAAGCTGCTGTGACGGACCACCTCCGCGCTCAACCCGCATCACCGCCCGCACAGGAGAACGATCGTGGCTAAGCTGACAGATTCTGAACACACCGTGTTGCGTGATGCAGAGACATACGGCCCAGCGATCGACTTTGGCGGTCGCGACGCTAAGGCGACGTTCCGCAATGCGGCAAAGCACCTGATCGAGATTGGCTTCCTTTCCGGCGAATACCGGAATTGTCGCATTACCGACGCCGGCCGCGCCGCCCTCCAGGAGGCAGGCCGCTCATGACCATCGCCATAGCACTAGGCGTCCTGTGGGCCGTTCGTGAATGGCTCCTGATCGCAACCAACAGCGGCAAGTACGGCTACCCGGAGGATGCAGGACGATGAGCGAGACCCTATTGCCGTGCCCGTTCTGCGGGGAAACCAATATCAAAGATCGCTACGTCCGCGATGGCCGACAGGTCTACTGCCCTTCATGCCACGCTTCGGCCGGTCCTGAGTTTCATGGTCCGAAGGGTGATACCAACGAGCGCGCCGATGCTGCATGGAATGCCCGTGCGGGCTCTGGCGATCCTGCCCCATCAGGAAACATGCCCGACCAAGAGGGCCTGCATCAGATCATCTACAAGCATCTTTACCGGTGCCTGGATGGCGGCGTCGTCCCGGACGGTTTTCTGACGGCCGACTTATGGAAGGCAACAGAGGCTGCTGCGGCTGAGATCACGGGCGCCGCACCACCCGTCCGCTCTGCTGCAAGCACCGTCGAACCTGTTCCTTTTGCGTGGGTTCTTCCGGGAGATGACACAGCGCGTGACGACGGCTTTATTGATGCGCGGATTGATCGTGAAGGTGAGTTCACCAAGCCTCTCTACACCACCCCGCCCAATCCAGTTGTTGCAGAAAATGCAACAACTGAAACGACTGCCCGCGTTCGTGTGTGGGACGAGGCTCGCGGCGCTCACTTCCTTCAAGACGTCCCGAACTCAGAGCCGAACTGTTCGAAATCTTCTAATGGTTCGCCCGAGCCGGATGCGGTGAGGGGCATTCCGGAGGAAGCTTTGCGTGAGCTCCGCATTCTCCAGAATATCGGGAACGCGAACAACGCCAATGTGCAAGCTGCCGCAACCCGCATCCTCGCCGCCCTCTCCCGGCCAGCGCATGGGGGATGGGAAGCCGCGCTGCGCCAGATCATGCAGCGGGCTAATGAAAGCGGCGCTGGCGAGATGGCCCTGATGGATACCATCCACGCCATGCACCGTCTCGCGGCCGACGCCCTTGCTCGCAATGACCGTGGAGGGGGTGCGTCATGAACGTAAGTAAGCCGTGCCCATTTTGCGAAAGCCCGATGAATGTCGTTGAACGCAAGCGCGGGCCAACCGTTTTTGTGACGTGTCGCCAGTGCTGCGCCCAAGGTCCAGAATCCGACTGTTCGGAAGGCGCGTTAGAAAAGTGGAATTTGCGCCGTGGTGCCGCGCTGTCGGTCAATAGCCCTCGCAATGACGGCCAGAATGGGGAGTCGCGCTCATGAGCGACCTTCACAATGTCCACGATATGCGCCGGCAATGGATCGGCGGCTGGAAAACTGAGCCGCTTGATTTCAGCCAGCTATGGGCCGGTGACGAAGGCCGCACTGTGATCTACAGCGACCAGCATCGGCGCGAAGCCGGAACGCTTATCTCTTGGGGCAAGGGAATTGTTTTCGCTCGTTATTCGACTGGCGAGACGGCATCGGGTGCGCATGCGAGTAATCTTGTATTTGGCATCGATCCGCTGGATGGCCCCGCGCTCCCGGCCAACAGCCCTCGTAATCAGTGCGGAGGTCCTGCCAATGGATGATTACATCGACGGTTTTGCAGTCCGCGGCGACAAAGGTGTCATGCTGTCTACCGTGGCAAAGACGCGCCGCATGGCGATCGTTCGCTGGCTGATGGAGACCGGAGGCGTGCTCCTGCTCTCTACTCGTCACTCCGACGAAGAAGTCGAGAAGCTATGGGCCGAGTACGGCGGCGACCGCACCATCGCTCAGGTTCGGGTTTACAGCCATGGGTAAAAACAAGGATTGGGACGACGGCTGGGCCTGCGGCGTTGCTTATGCTGCCGCATATATCGCGCAGACGCATGGCGAAGATGCGCTTGCGGCTTTCTTGCTCGGGGACACAAATCTATCGGTGCAAGATTTTCGGAGAGCAAAGCCGCACGGTGACGATATGCGGGCAGTGAGCAAGCTCTACCGCACGGACCCGTACCTGAAGAAGAGTGCGCCGCCCTCTGACGCGCTCACGGGCAAGCACGAAACGGATGGTGCGGCATGATGGAGCGCGTGCGCGTCTATTCATGGTTCTCGTGGTCTTGCTGGGGAATGTTCCGCGAGCCGCTTTTTACGTGCCCGGCATGGTTCGCCATGGGCATGACCGACCTCGACGACGAGGACGTTGAGTTTTTGGAGGACCGCCCATGAGCACCGAGGCCGATATCGTCGAGAGGATCGAAGCCGAAAGAACCGCGCGCGCCTCCGATCCATTGCGTCCTGCAAATCCGCTACTGGCAGAAGCGAAGGCGGAGATCGAGCATCTGCGCGACGAGCTTGGCGAGGCCGCCCTAGAATGCGAAATCCTTAAGCAGCAGATCACTAAGCTTCGCGCCGATCTTGCGACTGAGAAAGAGGAGTCCACCTCCTATCATCGGTTCTGGATTGAGCAGCGGGATGAAGTTGCCAAGCTCCGCGCCGAACGCGACGCCGCCGCGCGGGACATGCGGGAGAGGTGCGCAAAGGTGGCGCTTAACTCGTACAACCTAATGTTCCCAAAGCCGAGAAATAGGATCACCGCCGAAAACGCCGGTCATGCCGTAGCCAAAGCCATCCGTGCCCTACCCTCAACGGTGATTGCGACTGATGGAAAGGATGCGACATGACAATAACAGTTGGTGTTTGGGTTTTGCCGCTGCTCGTGACAATCATCGCGTTCTGCGTGGCGAGCTATTCGACCCCGGAATCTCATGGCGATTATGGCGGGATCGGCGCTGGACTGGTCGGTGTGATCTACCTCGCCGGCGCACTGATCGTCAGCCTCATAGCATGGTTTGTGTGGGCGCTTGTGCGATGAACAGCTTTGACATGCGTCGGCCAAGCAAGCCTGACTACGATGACGCGCTGCGGCTCACCGTTCGCCGCCGGTCGCTTATCGAGCGCATTCTCGGCGCTTGGTGGCTACTTCGCGGGGGTGACGCGCTCCCCTCTCAACCGCGCGGGAGTGAGGAATGACCGACCTCCCCACATGCGACGTATGCGTCGGGACCGGCGCATATCCGATCATCAACAGCAAGGGACAGGAGCTGTATTCGATCCGTTGCCCCGAATGTTTCGGCCACGGCAACGCCCCGGCAGAGGTGGAGACAGAAACGGATGAGTTCGATCTGCCGCCGGTGAGCAGCGCTGCTCGAATCCAGTCGATGGCAGATCTGCGCAAGCACATTGTCGAGCACTGGGCCACCGCGCCTATTCCGCAGCAGCAGAACACCACCCAGGAGAAGACGTGATGACCGAGCAGGAACGCGCTTATCGCAATCTCCACCCGCATGCTGAAGCGCGGCTGGCGATGTGGCTGTGGAGCGATGAGTACGCACATAAGCAGCGAGGCGGCTCAATGGATTTCTGGGATTCCCTTGGCGCCAGTCGCCGCAATCATTGCATCGACTGCGTGGGTGAGATCCTGAAGTCCTACGAAGAGAACGGCCGGGCCACAGGCGAGATGCCTGCCCGATAATCAGTGAGGAGCGCGAGAGCCTATGCGCATCATGAAGCTTTTCCAAAACGAAACAGGCGCCAAGACTTCGATCTTCGTCGAAACGCAGGAGATGGACGCGCTTTTTTCGATCGAACGAGACAACAAAACCATTCACGCTCTTCTAACTCGCATGGAAGCGAAAGAGCTTCACGCCGCGCTGGGCAAGGCCCTGCGCGGGCCACCCACCCTCATCCGCTGACCCACAAAGAGCTCTGGAGCCTAACATGACCCGAGACGAAGCCCGGAAGAAGGCCGATACGATCATCAACCTGTTCTGGCATAATTTCCAGAAGTCGGAACCGGCATTCATCATGCGCGACGTGATTGCGATCGCGCTTGAAAATGCCGATGCGCAGACCGAATTGCCGCGCTTTGATCCTCGCGAGGCAATAAAACCGGACCCTGTAGGCAGCGGCAGCGTAACCTTCCCGAAGCACTATGACAGCGAAGGGTATTGCGACAGTCCCGGCCGCGGGTACTGACGCACTCTGCCCCCATGATGGAGACAGCCCTATGAGCGAGCACGACGTGATGTTGCTGAAAATGATGTTTGGCACCATGATTTGCCAAGCCAGCCTGGTTGCCTGCGCCTATGGTGCTGGCCTGATCTATCGAAATTTGGGCTGGTGGAATCTATGATCACCGCGCTCTTGGAGTGACAGCAAATGGTCTGGTATCTCATGGCGTCGGTCGGGTTGCTGCTGATCGGCCTGATCCTTTTCCGCTGCGGGATCAACTTCAAAGGCGGCGCCGGAGCGCCTGGCAGCATCATCATGCTTGCCGGCGCGGCCGTGATGCTGGTCAGCGTGTTCGTGTTCGGGATGGCTGTAGGCGTCGCCATCGCGGCACCCCCGGTCGCGTTCATGGAATAGGAGTGGGAAGATGGGACATATGTTGGAAATTGCTGTTCAGGCGGCCTTGCATGAGGCTCGCGAAGAAGGCGCTGATTCCTCCGTTGACTATGGAGATGCGGAGCAAATAGCCATTGCTGTCATAAAGGCAATCCGCGAACCTTTAGCTAGGAACCTGTCTCGTGCAATCTCAGAAGGCCGGGCGTCAAAATATCGCGGGTTCCGAATGGATGACGAATGGGTGTGGGGAGAAATTTTGAAGGACGCTATCAACTACGAGCTAGGCACCTACGCGCCCGCTCAATCTGCCAGTGCGGCCAGTTGCTAGCCTTTGCATAAGCCTCAGCAGCCTTGATCCCATGCACCGCCACGTAATAGCGGATCGTGGCGCAGTCTAGCTTGGGGTCGTCGGCTCTGGATCTGACGCAGGTCGTCAGGAGGATCAAGGCGCAGAGGGTGAGGGTTTTCATTCGCTGTCCTCCACCACCCGGCGCATCTTGCGGAACTCGTCAATGAAGTTCTCGAATTTGTCGATGAAGTCGCTAAACCGATCGACCATGGCGTGCATGTCTTGCTTGCTCTCGGCAGTCAGCAGCGAGATCTTATCAGCAGCCAATGCGAGACGATCGATGGACATCGCCAGCTTGTCGATGGAGCCCGAATCCGACAGGAGGGCCGTGAAGCCCATGCCCGCCTTTTCAGGCTCTCCGCGCCGCCCTTCCCGCGATGCCTTCATGTACGAAATGACGGCAATGATGATGCTGGTGATGCCGCCGGCACCGATCAGAGGAGCAAGAGCTGCAAGAGCATCGTAAGCGGTCAGGGAGTTTGATGCCATCGCTGCAGTGCCCCAGTGTGGTAAGAATCACGGGCACCGCGGTAGACACTGTAGCCCTCAAACGCGATGAAAACTGGATAGAACATCAACCCGGCCGGAGCCGCGCCATTGGTAGCGCTTTGGAATAGATAACCTAGTATGAGCCACCACATCATGCCGAAGGCGGCACAAGACGCCCTGATCAATGGCGTCCGCTTCCACGATCCATTGACGTACAACGCCACGATGCGAAGGCCGCCAACCGAGATCGACCACGAAGCCCAGACCAATTCAGGAGCGATCGCCGCAAGCAGCCTGTATTGAGGCAGTCCCATGGTATCGCCGGGCAGCATGAGGCCAAGGCCCCAAGCCACCATCAGTGCGGCTAAAAGCCATTCGACAGATCTAGTTTGGCTCATTTCTTCTTCGCCGCACTGATAGCCGCCACCACAGACGGTGACGGGTTGGGCTTCTCGACAATCTGCTGCGCCAAGGTGGCGAACCGGTCTGCGCTGTTCTTTGAGCCAGCCGACGAACCAAAGAAATAGCCAAGGATCTGCACTTCGCCGGCCGTCAGTGTGCCGAGCAACACCAGCAGTATCTGGTTTTCCTTGATGTCGTGGGTCAGCACGATCGCCAATACAACGAAGAACGCGATGGTGAAGACGGTTGCCAGAACAGATGCCCCCCATGAGAGCGGAGAATTGCTGCTGGCGAGGCTGAGATTGAACTGCCTGGCCCGGTCAGTGTCGTCAGCCTGAATCTGGAACTGAGCGGTCTGCTGCTTTAGCTCTTCGATTTTGACTTGCGCTTGGGAGAGGATTTCTTGGCCGCGGTCGGCTTCGAGCTGCTGGAGCTTATTCGCCGCGTTCGGGTCTTGGGCGATGGCTTTGCCGACTGCTTCCGGCGTGTCTTCGACTCCGAACGTAGCTGCGATTGCTGACCCTGCAAGGCCGCCAATTGTAGCGCCGATTGGGCCACCGATAGCTGTTCCGAGGACGGCCCCGAGCTTGGGGGCAAGAGGGGCAACGGTTCCTGCGATACTTTTCCAGTCAATGTCCACGGCCAATGTCCTTTGGTGATGCGATATCCGATGATGAGGGCGGCGATAGCGACGACCGACAGCCCGCCGATCCAGCCGAGGATTTGAAGAGCCGAGATGCCCTGCTGATGCGCCGCAACGATTGCACCAGTCCCGACTGTGGCGCCGGCCGTAGCAGCGGCGGTCGTGGTCTTGTCGATGGGCTTGGCGGGCTCTGGAACAGCCGTCGTAATGCTTGCGACCGTCTCCAGTTTCTTCAGGATCGGATCGTTGCCGGCCATGAGTTGCTGGCGATCGGCCAAACCATTCGTCCCGCCGTTCCAAGCCTTCACGCAGCCAAGGAAGTCGTTGGCGTCGGCAAAGCGGTTGAGGTTCTTCCACGTCCAGAAGGCGGTGCAGATTTCGGGCTGTAGGCTCAGGCTGGAGGCCAGCGAAGGCGTTGCAACGGCCGGGATGCCCGTCAGGCGCTCAAGGGCCGCGTAGCCGTCCCTACCCGTCCACTGAGGCCCGCCACGGCCAATATAGGTGGACCCGTCCGACGTTCCCGGCCGGTTGCCCATGCGGTTGCCGTAGATGTCGTCAAAGGCCTTCTTCTGCCAGCCGGCCGCCTTGCCGTACTTGGCCTGCACCGCCGAAGCACTCTTGAACCGGTTGGGCCAGACCTGCGCCATTCGGGTCGCGGTGTAATTGATGTTCTCGGTCAGGTTCGGGATTGTGAAGCCGCCGCACTCGTGCTCGATATTGGCGAAGAAATACGCCAGTCGGGTCTTGGTGGCGTTGATACCGGCCTTGGTCAGCACGTCTTGCTTGGTGACAAAGGCGTCGATCACCGCCTGTGGCGCGCGCGGGAAGATCGCCCGAACGGCTTCCGCCGTCAGCTTGATTGGCATGCTCTCTCCGATGTTATGGAATCAAAAAGCCGCCTGCGAGGGCGGCTGGGTGGCTTGATAAGGTCGGGCTGATCGCTAAAGTCGCAGAAAACGAGGCTTGTATGGGTGACCAGATTTCGCTGCGGCTTCTTACGATGGATGATGTCTCAGAACGCTATGTCCAGTGGCTGAATGACCCATTGATCAATCAGTATTTGGAGTCTCGCTTCGCGTTGCAGACCCTAGATACGGTGAAAGATTTTGTTGCTGCTATGATCAGCAGTGACAGAGATGTCTTGTACGGGATATTCCACGACGACGAGCACGTCGGGAACATCAAGATCGGCAACATCGATAAATACCATTCTCACGCGGATATAGGTCTGTTAATCGGGTCAAGACGATCTCGCGGCATTGGCACTGCCTCAATATCGCTCGCGACAACAATAGCATTTGACGAACTCGGCTTGCGCAAATTGACTGCCGGCATCTACCAACCGAATGTTGCTTCGCACAAAGCTTTTCTTAAGAATGGATACCGAACAGTTGGCGTCCTTGAATGCCACCGCAGACTGGGCGACCAATGGGTCGATCAGATCGTCGTTGAAAAGGTGAACCTGCCATTATGCTCTTCAGAAACGCGACCTTGGACGACTCTGAGCTACTGTTCAAATGGCGCAACGATCCCCTGACGCGGGAGATGTCTAAAAACCGGAATGCGGTCGAGTTCGACGGGCATATGAAGTGGCTAACGTCCAGGCTGGGGCGGGAGGCGCCCAAGCTATTCATCGCCACCATCGACCATGTTCCGGTAGGCACATTCCGCATTGATGACGATGAAATATCTTACACCGTAGCGCCTGATCATCGAGGGGAAGGAATTGCGACGCGGATGCTAACAGAAGCGAGAAAGATGTTCGGCCCCCTGCGAGCCGAAATATACGAGCGCAACACAGCGTCTATCAAAGCGGCGAAGGCGGCGGGCCATACCGTCGTGATCTTGGCTGAGGCTACGGCCTGACGTAGCTCAATGTTGAATTGACGGTATGCGGGGCTGCCTGCCCGGTGTCTTGCCAATTCTCAATTTCAACCCGCTGGGCGGTGCCGTCCCAGTTCGCTACGCCGTGGCGGGAACCGCTGGTGGTGCCGCTGGTCACGATGTCCCGCACTGCCATGTTGCCGTTGCCTCCCAAGAATATGATGGCAGGCTTACTTTCTTCCCACTCAATCCCTTGGATGCGGAGCGATGAGTTTTCGTTGTGGAACAGGTAGTGTGACCCGTTGTTTGAATAGTGGTTGACCCGGCCGCCGTTGATGTTGACGTTCTTAGAGTTCAGAACCTTGAAATACCAATTCGGCGTCAGCGCGGCGCCCGGCCCAATCTCGCTGGTAAGATGCCCGATGTTCACCGTGAAGCTGGATACGATCTTGAGCAGTTCATAAGCGGACGGCCCTGCAACGGAGCCGTTGTCCAGGTACAGCGAATCTATCGACACCGCCGCGCAACTCTCGATCAGCATACCGATTCCGCTGGTGCGCTCAATCGAGAGATGATCGAACCGGGGATAATAGGTGCCGTGACAGCGGACGCCGTTGCTGCAATCGCTTATGTGCAGATTGCCGAACCTGCCGAGCGTCGGGCCTTCAATGTTGACAGCCCAGCCCGCGCCGCGCTGGCCCTTGATCCAGATGTTATCAAGCCGGGAGAACATCGCCCCGACTTTGATCGCGCCCCCCGTGCAGCCGTTCTGATCGATCGTAAAGCCGCCAAAGTCCATGAACGAGGTTTTGAGATTGGCGCCAACGTGCTTCTCAAACTCGAACATGCGCGACGTTGCGGACAGGTTTTTGAAGCTAGTTTTCAGCATGTTTGCCGTCCGCACGATTGGCGGTGCGGTAAACGACGGCAGATCAGCCACGCCATAGACACCAGGTCCGAAGTATACCGGATCGGTCTGTGCCGCCGTAAATGCGTCCGCTATCTTAGTGGTCTCGTCGGAGCCATCGGCGAGAATGCCGAACGCTGCTTTGGCATCAATCATTATGAAGCCGCCACATAAGAGATCGTCATGAAATAGAATCCGAACGTTCCGCTTGCCGTAAAGCCAGAACCGGCCATATCCTTCAACAAGGTAAGAACGCCACCGGTCGTGACGTAACAAAGGCTTGGGCTAAATGCCCCGCCGTTGTCTTGGCTAGACCCAAGAAAGAATGTGCTGGCAACGGGGTATAGTGACGCCGGCATCCCTGTAAGCGTCTTGGCAGTCGCGTTGCTCGTACCCGTGATCCCGCCCAACCCACTGGCGGATAAGGTGACTACTCGCCCTACCTTCGCATAATTGACCGTCATAGTCGGGCTGGTCGTACAGCCTGTAAGCGTTGCGGTGAAAGAACTGCTCACCGGATTTCCGATATCTGCTGCCAACGCCACACCAGCAACCTGCGGTGCGGTAGAGAAGTTTATCTTCGAGGTGTTTCCAGCGGAGTTATAGAGCACCGTAGAGCGAGCAAGCGTGGTCGTCCCGGTCGTGTAAGTGCCAAAGCCAACTTCCCACTCTGATAGGCTCGGGTTCTCGGCTCGGTAGCTATAGGTCGCGCCATTCACGGCCCCCGCGCTGGCCGGGGTTTGATATCCTGTAGCTGCAGACGAGACGATAAAATCACCTGTCCCGCTGGACGTGGCATTAAACCGGCAAACATCGATCAATGAGGACATTAGATAATCCTCATGATGTAGTTGCAAACGATGCTAGGCTGGATGTTCCCGTGAGGGAAACCGCTGCCGATGGGGTTCATCGTGATGGCGACATTTTGAGTTTGTGGGGATGCGAATGTGCCTTGAGCGCCAAGATACCTGACGGCCGCTTCCGGGCCAGGGCCGCTACCCCCAGTCGAGTTTTCGCCGGGGGATTTGTAACTGAAAGCTGGCTGCGTGATGCTCGCGACAGTCGGTGTGAACGACTGGATTTGGCTGACGCTCAATACCAAGCTATCAACACCGCCCTTTGCGCCAATAACAGTCGAGTCGGCACCGAAGTAAGCTGGAGACAAAACAGAAGCAGTTGTCTCCTTCATCACTGACGCGCGGCCCATCTTGTTCGGCAGGTTGAAGGTCGTTGATCCGTCGCCAGAGCCGTGGGTGGTCCCCATTTGTGCGAACAGCGCCGAATAGGTTGTTCTGGAAATTGCCTGTCCTATAGGGAAGGCAAAGGCACTGCTCGGTGACGTTGGCAGCCAGAAATCCATGCCAGCGCCAAGAGGAATGCCGTACGGATTGCCGCCAAGTCCGCGCAGGTACCAAGCCGCGTCGGCGTTGCTGTAGGTGGCGACATACGGCGTGCCGGCGATCAGCGTATTTGATTGCAATTCGACCGCAGGCGATAACCGAAGTGGCTTGCTGCCAAGGCCGTCCACATTCAGCGTCACCGTTGCGCCATTGATCACATGCGGCGTGAACGCAATCATCGCCCCGTCCATATGAGCCAATGTGTCGAACACTTGGTTCGAAGAGACGGTGTAGGCGGTCGATGTGCCGCCAGTGACGATCGCCCCCGAAATGTCATCCCGCCACTGGGCGACACGCGCCATCTCAGCACGAGCGGAATCGTTCACGGCAGACGGCGCCATGCCTTCTGCCCAATTGATCGTGCTATCAGCGTTCGAGTTCGTCGCGGCTGTTTTCGACCAGCGCCAGACCATTAGGCTTATCCTCGTCCATTAATAGAAGGCGCCTGAAAAAGGGCGCGCAGTTTCGACAGATCGGGAGAACGTCGTTGCGGGAATTGGATTGCGGAAAGCTGCATGGGAGCAGGCTGCTCGAACCCGCCGCCTTGAGCCGACTGCTGTTGAGGCTGGGGCACGCCTTGAACGCCCATAAGCTGGTTCGCCACATCGCCGGCAGACCGCGGCATTGGTGCAGACGGCGCCTGAGGCGCGCCCATGATGGTGGCCGCAACGGCATTGGGAGCGTTAGGTGCAGCGGCACCACCCATCTTGCGATCGGCCCAATTGCGAAGATCCGCGACGGTCATTTTTTGAAGAAACGGATTGGCCTGTATCGCGTCCGGCCGCAGCACCGACGAAACCGGAGCGTTGGGGTCAGCATTGAGGACGGAAACCGCACCTTGCGGCCCAGCGAAATGTGCGAGGTATGTCGTTCCGGGCGTGACGGGGAGTCCGGCTTTTGTTAGCGTCTCCCCGTTCTTGGCCGCGTAAGCTTCCGTCATCTGGCGAGAAAGTTGAGGATCCGTGCGAAGCTCTAAAAGCTGCTGGTCCGACATTCCTTGAGCGAGATCAGGACGGGCGTTTTTAATCGTGTCTAGCCAGGTCGAACTGATGAACTGACCAGCACCGGTCGCAGACGAATTAGGGTTTTTGGCGTTCGGGTTGCCCCCGCTTTCCGCGCCGATGATGGAGTCGATTATACCCATGAATATTGATCTTCCGCCGAGTGAGTACAGTTCAGAACGCAAAAAGCCCCGCGAACCCATTTTCGGGCCGGGGCTTCCAAATGCTCTCGCTTACTTGATCGGAATGTTTGGAGTGATGGCGATCCTGTATTACTTCAGGAACTAGTTTCGACTTTGGCCAGGCCCGGCGACACCCAGTCCACCAGCCGCACCGCGTCCCATAGATCTTGCGATCTGCTGCATCTGCTGGATGCGCTGTACGGTCTCATCCAGCATTCGCTGGAATTGAGCCGCATTGGCGTTACCGCCGCGGGTCAGGAGGATATCTGCCACAGCCTGCCGAACAGCTGGCGTGTTTCCAGTCAGCGCATTTTGACCAGCGCCCAACACGGTACGGAGCGCGCCGCCCATATTTCCGGTGCCGATCTGCGTGACCAATGACCCGATAACGGTCGGATCGATTCCCATCGCGGCGTCGTCAGCGGCGTTCTCAATTGTTTTAGAACCACCCAGCGCCGCGTTGCGGGTCTGAAACATTGTATCTTCGCGGCCAATTCGCTGTTGAAGTGGAGAGATTTGTCCCGGAGCGACCGGCCCTTGATGAAGGGAAAGCCGCTCCATCTCCGCAATTGATTTATCTGACGTAAGCGGGCGAACTTTGTTTTCTCCCATTGGCCCTCTCTCGGCACGAGCAGCCAAAGTGTCGGCATAGCCTTTTCTGAAACCCTGCTGGGCGGGGTCAGCTAGTCTATCAAACTGGTCGATATTGTCCGCAGCGCGACCTCGTGCGGGAGCTTTAGCGCCCATATTAACCGCATCACGAATCTGAGACGGCCCGGCGTATAGAGCGCGAGCTTTCGCATAATCAGGGTTGACGGAATCAACCTCTTTAAGAAACATTCGGCGTACGTTATCTAGAGCACGACCGTATTCATCCAGCATCAGCTTGCCTGTCGTACTGTCACGGTAACCTTCCAGCTGCTTATCCCACCCTTTCTTGATGAGGTTGATAGTTCGCATGTTTGGAACGCCCGACATAATCGGGTCACCAGCCTCGTTGAATCCCGTAATTGCATAGTCCTTGGGGTCGAATTTTTTCCCGGCTGCAAGGGATTCCAGGCGTTGAACGGCCACACCTTCGCGAAGCCCACTGTTTGTCACCGGATCATCAAAAAATTGCTGAATACGATCATTCCAAACCGGCTTGCGAGACAGAGCAGACGCGTAGAATGGCGCCGATTGTTCTTGTGCCGCTTTGGTCAATTCTGCGTTGGTTTGTCGGGCCGTGCCAGCCGCCCCGAGCGCCTCATCGGCTATTTGGACAACGCGCTCTGCCTGCCCTGCTTGTCGATTATTCAAAAAGTTGACAATGCCGGTTCGCGCTTCGCCTGGCGCGCGGGCAGTTGAGGCAAGCATTCTTTGCCCGGCATTCCCCATGGCGTCGGCTGCGGTAAACATGCCCTGACCAGATGCCTCGGCGTCCGTAATTTTCTGCGCGATTTGCTGGGGCGTCATGCCGCTTTCGGACACGCCGCGGGCAACCTGAGACTGCGCAAACCCGGTCGGGTTCATCCGTGCCCTGATATTGCTGGTGATCGGTGATAGAGCTGCACCACCCAGCGCCAATACAGGAGGCAGCACACCGCCAGCCAGCAACCCTATCCCGCCGCCCTGAAGCGCATTGCCGCCACGCTCGGCAAGCCCGTTGCCCTCCATCCCACCAGAGAATGCACCTATGGCCGCAGCATCACCCGCAGATGCCCCAGCACGGGCCAATAGACCCGCCTCAGGCGCGAGGAAGCGCGCAAGGGTCATACCCCCATTCGCTAAACCCGCGCCACTGACGCCGCCGCCAAGCACCTCGGCGGCGGTCCCGGCCACGCCCGTATTCTTACGAGCATCGCCCATGATCTGATCTTCGCGAGCCTTGGCGTAGTTATAGCCCTCGACCGGGCTGAAAGTGCCGCGTCGGATCATCTCAAGCGGAGTCATCGCAGCCGCAAGAATAGTGCTGTCCGCACCAAGGGTCGCGCCGTGAGCAAGGCGGCGAGTTAGGCCGGCGCCGGGATCAATGCCCTTGGCTTTTAGGTCAACCTGCTCGTCGATCGCCGCCTTTTGGTATTTGTCAGGTGCTTTCAGTTGATCAAGCGAGACACCTTCTCCCGCCAAGTAAGCATCGATATCAGCCTCAGGCGCACCTTGGGCGATCATCTTGGAGATATTGCCTTTTACCAGCGCGATATCTGCCATCAGTCGAGACCATACTTGGCTTTGAGGTTGGTGGCAGGCGCCGGGCTAGCCGCAGCCACCGGCTGACCACCCTTTCCGGCGCGGACCTTCGCCCGCTCGATACCAGACTTAACCACCTCTTCAAGCTCTCCCAAGGCTTCCAGAAACGCACCTTCGGATTGTCCTGCGCTGAGACGGGCGATAGCGTTTTCGGCCTTCTTGCCCTCGATATCGGTGATAGCACCGCCGCCCTTGAGTTGCGTGAAAGCCTCCAGGAAGGTCTTACCCTTGAGCTGTTCCAGCTTCTGAGCGAAATCGTAACCACCCGTCGCCGGAATCATATTGAAGAATGACGACGCGCCAGTGCCGCGCTCACGGTATGGATCGTTCTTGACGCTCTGAATCGTCTTGAGCGTCTGCTCGGCATTGGCAATGACGTTCGGCAATGCTACTTCTGCCGCGCCTTTCGCCTTGCCGACTTCTTCGGCCGCTTCCTTGCCGACAATATCTTTCGGCTGTTGCCCGATCAGATTCCCGGTCCGTTTATCGACAATGCCCCAGCTTGTGCCGAGATCAATCTTGTCAACGCCGCTGGAAATTTTGACGCCGGCCGGGAGCTTGGTTTGAATGGCCTCGCCGCTCTTGCCGGTCTGGAGCAGGATCGTATTGCCCTTTTCATCCGTACCGTATTGCGGCGTCAGAGAGTATTCGCCAGATACGGCCTTCTTCTGCGACATGAACTTCGCAAACGTAAGCGTCGGATCTTCTCGCTTGGCAAACTGATATTCCTTGATGTCATCGGTTTGACCACCGGTCCCTAGAATATTGGGGAGGACCGCCCGCAGCAACGCGGGATCAGACACAACTGATTTTGCCAATCCAGGGTCATAGCCTTTCGAAATGAGATACTGAGCCGTTTGGTTCGCCTGCTGTTGCGAGACCGACTTGCTGTCGGTACCAGCGATCCTAGACAAAAGCCCATCTGGATTGCCAACGCGGCCGAGCAGCGACCCAAAGCCGCCCAACATCGAGGAGGGCTGCTCTACAACAGGCTGCGGCTGTATAGGCGCCGGAAGCTGGCCTTGTGCATATTGAGCATTCTGGGGAATAGCGGCGGGGTCAGAGGCAAAAGCCGTTTGAGGTCCAAGACGCGGCATCTGATAGTCGCCGACCGCAATCGGGGAAGCTTGCGGTGTGACAGGCGGCGGCTCGAAACCCTGCGACGGCTGGTACTGGTCGTTCTGCATCTGGGTCGTGCGCAGAAAATCCAGTAACCCGCCTTGCTGGCCGCCATAAGCATTAGGGCTAAAGAAGGAATCGAGGATGCCCATGCTTTACAGCCCGCCAGGAAAGAATGATTTGAATCCACTTCCAATCGCGGCAAACTGCTGAGCGCCCGACATCTGCTGCGTTCCCTCGGACTTGCCCGTGGACTGACCACCGAGGCCTGCAATCGGAATGCCGATCTGGGCCAACAGACCAAGCGCCTGAACAGGAATACCGCGGCGCGCGGCTTCTGCTGCGAGCGTGGCGTTGGCACCCGCATTTGACGCATCAGTCGCCGCACCGGCTGCCGTGATGCCTTGTGCCTGGTTCGAGAGACCCTGTTGGTTCATGCTGGAAAGGATGCCGCTCGTGGTGTTCTGGCCGTTGTAGAGCGCGTTTGCAGCGTTCTGCTGCGTCGCTCGATCTTGGTTGAACTGATTGAGGATCAGCGGAGCCTGTGCCGCCGACACGCCTCGCCCGTAGGCCATCTGGTTCGCGCCCGACAGGTCACGGCCGGCCGCTGCAAACTGTCCGTTTACCGAATTGCCGACATCGGACTGCACTTGATCCAGGGCGGCCCGCAATGCCGGATTATTCATCGATGAGTAGTTGGCGTCAGCGAAGGGCGACATCTGACTTTTGAATGTGTCATAGCCGCTCTGGACATTGCCGGCCTGCCCGTTTGCGCCGCCCCCACCTAGAAGGCTCTGTGCAAAGCTAGCGATCTGCGGTGCGAACTGGCTGGCCTGTCCGGCGTTGGACGTGAGAGTGTTAAGCGCATTGTTTTCGTTCGCGGTAACGCCGGTATTGCCGATCTGCGAGTTCAACTGACCAAGGATACCATTGAGAACGGGCTGCGCCGGCTCCCATGGGTTGGTCGTGCTGCTCTGCGTTTGCTGGGTTTTGCTTTCGCCGTCCATTATGCTGCTCTTTCATCGAAAGCGATGGAATCCACACAGATGCCCGCACTTTTCAGTGCACGCTTCCAGCCGTTGCGCCCCTGAATTCGGACAGTGCAACCTTCGTTTTTTGCGTAATCTTGAATACGAGCGAAGTCCGATATCCATTCATTCATTTCTTCGCCACTGCAGGCCGTCACGGTACAAACACCGTTCGACAAATGGGTTGTTGCCGCGGCCTTAATTTTCTCGCCCGACCAAATGATCCATAGCAGTTGATCGCCAGCCAAAACCGATCGCTCGATTTGCTCGAAAAGCTTCAACCTTCTTGTCGCCGTCCGGACTATATGGCCTACGTGCGGCCAAAATTCTCTGACCCTCGCCGGATCGACGCAGATCAGTTCAGCCGAGGATGGCATATCGAAACGTTCGGTTCGCCGTCGCGCTGTTGGCGTGAGCGAATGTGAAGCTCTTGTTGGCTGTGGCGAAGAGATACATCGTGCCGTTGCCAAGCTCTGTTGCGGCGTTAGCTGTGATCGGAATCGGGATCACAGTCGATCCCTCTGCGCAGTTGTCGTCTTGAACGGTCGTGGTTCCTGCACTTAGATTGAGCGTAAACGTCCGCACCGCATTAGAGCGCCCGGAGGCCAGCTCCCGCAGCGAGCGAGCGAAGTTTGTCAGGTTCTTATCATCTAGACCGGGGACATAAGCAGTCACTGCATGCCCTCCGCAGCCACGTCAGGCTCTATGCCGGCGAAGAAGGTCCAGTTCTGCCCGGCAGGAATTCGATTCTTGTAGCGAATGTACCTGGCGGCCTTGCGTACATCGATACGCCCGGTCCTCGCATTCTTGCCAACCTCATTCGTGTACGTCGTCGGGTTGCTCGTCAGTTCACGATAGGAAAGAGAACCCTGCACCACCGTGGCGTCCGTCACCGGCCGATAGCCACGGACAAACACTCGCTGCCCGTCTGTGCCCTGCTCCGCGCTTTCGATGGTCGCTTCCAGGTTAGCTCCACGAAAGAAGCCGAGCATGTTCCCACTGTTGAACTGTCCAATTTCTGGCTGCACCGCAGTTGCATACGCATCGAAGGTCAGCGTCATGGCGTCAATCGACGCGGAGATCGTGTCGAGATTTTCAAGCGTCAACCCCGTCTGCGAAATGCCCATCAGATACTGACCTGTGAGAGACAACGGGAAGAACCGATCGAGCACCTTGTCGTAGCCGATAACCTTGTCATAAAGCCCGGCCTGGCCATTGGTCGATTTGTAGGCCCAGAACACGCGCGAACTCTTCGGGTCCGCGGCGCCCATGAAGAGCTGTAAATTGCCCTTATCGATATCGATAGAGAATGTGCGATCGACCTTCTCTCGCCCAATCTGAACAGGAAAGCCGCCCGGATCGATCTTGTGGAAGCCCTGCCCCGCATAGAAGAAGATCGTCTCACCCGCTCGGATGATCGAATACGGCGCGTAAAGACCTTTGTCCTGTGAGATGCGATCAATCTGGAAGATGATCGGCGAGCCCGGCACATACGACATGCGCCGGATGGCCTGATCCTGGAAGATAATGGCGCTCTGATCGCCACCAGCCACACCGCGAACGATGCCGCCGTCTGGCAGATCCTGATAATCTGACGAGTTGATGCCTACAGTCCACGATCCTGGCGCATTGAGGCCAGACCACTGCACGCGATACGGGTTCGACAGAAGCCCCGATAAGATGACGAACCGCCCAACCACGTCCACGTAGGCAGCCTGAGGCGGCGAACCGCCGAGATCAGCGAACGCGCTCGATACAGATAGGTCGAACACTTGCGGAACGACATTAGCCTGCACCGCGATAACAAAATTGTTGAACTGGGCAAACCGCCACTGTGCCGAACCGGTCAGTCCGCTATACGCAGCGCCCGATTTCGAGACATCAACCCAAGTGTAATTCGTCTTGTCGAGGCGATAGATCCGCGTTGACGTTGCAGCAAAAACTTCAACCGATCCATCCGACTTCAGCGCGTAGAAAGCGCCACGGCATGGCCCCGGAAGTCCTGCAGAGTACACAGAGAAATCAGGGAACGGCCCATAACCATCACCACGTGGCACAACGTTCTGAATGCTGTAGACCGTCTGCCCTTCATAATCCGATACGTCCGGGCGCCAGTCGCCAAATGGGAGCAATGGCATCAGGGCGCCGGAATGTTCGTCCAGCCTTCGGACTGGATCGTGGCTGGAGTCCAGATTTCGCTTTGCACGGGTTGCTCTGTCCAATCTTCTGACTGTCCCGGCGTCGGATACCAAGACTCGCGGATCAACGTGTAGCCAGCATCAACGCCGACCACGTTGTAAGCGCCACCGACCGACACCAGGCCGATCCTGAAATAGGCCGGCATGCCGGCGACCGAATAGACACCCGTCGCGGCAGGAAGACCGCCAGCTCCCAAGGTTGCGGGATAACCAGTGACGACATATCCCGCCGGAGCGCTTGTCATCCCCACTCGGAATGATGCACCAACCCACCCCGTTGCGTAGGAAGTGCCAGCCCCCAACAGCTTCGTATTCATGCCGGCCATATTGCCGGCAACGCTGTATGAACCTGCGCTGTGGGGCGCGAGATACTTGAATAGTGCTGTCTGTCCCGAGACCGTTATAGCCCCGGTGACAGCCGAAAGCGTAATGGTCGAGACACCCGCCTGCCCGATCTGGCCAAGGGCAAAACGCCCTATTGCATCAAAGCCAAGCATCAGGTGATCGTCAGGATGCCGTTGGTCTGATCAAGATCGACCGTGAAGGTATTGCCATTGGTCAGTGTCAGGTTCGTGCCATAGTCCCACCAGCCAATCAGAGGCTTGGTGCCAGACGTAAAGTTATAAAGAACTGCGTATCGGAATGGACCAATCGAGCCGCCTGAAGCCGTCCAAGACGGATCGGAGCCGCCGACAAACTTGAAGACGCCCGATGTCTGCGTGCCAGTGATCGTTCCGACCGATGCACCGCCAGCCGTGTAGCCATTCGCGGTCGAGAGGTCCGCTGGCGTATTGTAGACCGTGTTCGTCACCACAGGCGCTGTATTGGTCAGATAGACCATGAATACATGCGTCGTGCCGCTCTGCATCTGATGCTTGGAACTAGCCACATCAAGCGTAAAGCAATCGAATTTGTTGAACGCGGCTATGGCAGCCTCCTATTGCTACGGCGTCGAGCCGGCAACACGCATTCGCGTGGCACCCGCACTAAATGTCGATGATGTTTGGCTGAGCTTGTTCAGTTCGCCCAAGGCGGTCTGAAAGCCGAGCGCCCATGTCTGGATTCGGCCGTCTTCCTTGATGTACGGGGCAGATTCCAGAAGAGCCGCGTAGAGGTAAAGATCAGGCGCCATGGTCAGCAACCAATTCGTGCCGTTAGTCTCCAGCGCCGGAATTTTCTTCCGATAAACCATCTCGATGGTGAATGCGTCGTTCGGCGTCGGCGCCAGCTCGATCTCATCGCCAAAAATGGTAAAGTAACCAGGTTGATGCACCTGGTTGTTGATGGATCGCCGATATTCATCAAGCCCGGCAGGAGACTTGAATTCCAGTGCAGGCTTCCCGCTTACGCCGGATAACCGAATGCGCCGCATCGACTGGAAATCCAGTGGGAGCGAGATGAATTCAGGCTCACCGCTCGCCATATTGACGAGAGCCGTTGCCCTCGCTTCCATCTGCCTGACGAAAAGCTCGCGGTTAAACTTCGCCTCTGCAAACTGAATGAAGGTCGGGATGCGGGCGATGAGAGTGGCGTCTTCTTCCCGAGCCAAATATTCAGCGACCGCCGATTGAAGATCGGCATAACTGGTGATGGTAGCCATCAGACCTCCAGCAGCCGCTTCTTGGCCATTTCCATCAGCCAAATGACCGACCCGCCGTCTGCAATCGACGACGCAAAGTAGAACTCGCCATCGTCATCGAAGCCAAGGACGACGACGCCATCTGAGCAATGGTCCTTAGCGCCTTCAAGAACTCGATTTGTCGGAAGGTCCAAACGCGTGATATTTCCCAGCGGAACAACAACACCCATCAGACCGTACCGTCCTTCGTTCGCCAGGCTGCGTTATCGCCGTCATTGAGCCAATTACTTAGCCACTTGTCGTCTTGCTGAGTAATAGCGTCCACAAAGCCCGAGTTGTGGGCGATGTTGAGAGGAATGGACGCAATGCGATGATATTCGCCCTTCCAGTTGGAAGACGCGGCTGCTCTTGCTTCCGCGTTCTCCTTGATTGTCGCATCTACCGGATAATCCACCCGGTAGATGTCCTTTTGCCCGTCAAAATAACTCCAGACAGTCCGCCCCGTCTTCATATCGTGATCAACAAGGGTGAAGCCGTTAGCGTCCTGGATGGGCATGGTTACAGCGGATCCGTGCGCTCGGCTTTGCGCTGCTCGATCAGATTGCGCGCATCATTGATCGCCATCTCAACTTCGCTGTTGAGCGGGTGACGTACGCCCTGGCCATCCCACCAGTCGTAAAGAAGCCGCACGACAACAGTGTCCTGCTTTTCCTCGCCGTTGATGCTGGTGCCCTTGAGATCGTCCGATTTGAACTCGGCCGGATCAGTCTGACGATCGGCATAAGCCATCGCCTTCTCATGAGCGGCCTTGGGGTCGCCCGGATATGGAGCGGCCTGAGTACGGCCGGCTCCGCCATCTTCGGCATCCTGACGCATCTCTTCCGAGGTTTGTGCACGAGGCTGGCCGATATTCGGGATGATCTTCGCATCAGCCGCATGGATCGGCGCGTTTGCACCGGTCTGGGTTGCGACATCATCGGCGCTTTTCTTCGCCTTGGCTTCATCGATCTTGCGCTGCAGCGTTTCGTCGCTCCAACGGTTGTCCACATCAATGCCGAGATCCTCGGCCTGCTTCTTCAGGGTCGCCATGACTGCATCTCCAAATGAAAAGGGACCAGCATGACGCTGGCCCCCTGATAACGCACGAAGTGTAGTTAAGTTACGTCGAAGCAGTCAGGCCGAACACGTCGGCAACAACGCCCAGACCGGCTTGGTTCTTGACGCGAAGCGTGCCTTCACCGATGAGAACACACTTCTCGGCGTCGCCGGTCTTCGCAACACCCTTCACTTCCTGGATCTTGCGCAGCCAATCCCATTCGAGCATGTCAGTGTCGATCAGGAAGGCGTTGCGAGCAACGCCAGCATTGACTGCCATGACACGGTTCGGGTGGACGAGGATCTTGCCGAATGGACCTTCGTAGGCGTCCGCATTGGAGATGATTGTCTTCCGGCCGGTATCCACCGCATATCGGAAGGTCGCCACGTTGGCATCCGACATGAACGTGACGAACACGCTCTTGACGTAGGGCGAACAGAACATGTGGTTGACGTTGGCGCCGGCCGTGTAAGCCGCTGACATCGTGGTATCCAGAAGGGCCTTGGTGAAGGCGCGCTGGGTGCCGTTGGTCGCAGCGACAGTAAGGCCGGTACCGCTGCTGAAGCCGCCATTGGCACCGGTAGCGCCTCGCGAGACGTTGGTGGTGAGCCAGGAAGGTAGGCCGCCCGAGACGCGCGTGGCGCCGCCAACTGAAGCGACATTCGAGACGATCGAGTATTCGACATCCTTGCGGATTTCGATGCCCTTCTTGATCTTCTGGTACTTGCGCTTCTGGATGCGGCCGGCGTCGTCAACCGCTTCCTGCGTTTCCGACAGAATGAACTCCTTGCGCATGATCTGCGTATAATTGCCCACGCGAACCGGAGGCGTGATTGCGCCGAAGGCAAATTCATCGCCTTCAAGCTGCACGTTGGCAGCCGGCGCCGCTAGATCGTCGATCTCCCACTCGGGGTGGGTGCCGTTGACTTTGCCCTTGCCAATCATGGAATAGATCGGGGTATCTTCCGGCGTGATACGGGACACAACGTCGGAAAGCTGTTCGCGATTGCCGACTGCAGAGGTGGACTGGAAGGTATTAGCAACAATGGCCATTAAGGCCTCCTATGGATGATGGGTTCAATCGAAATCAACCGCCATCGCATCGTGGATCGAGCCTGACTTTGCCAACCTGTTCATGGCATCCTGATTAGCCCGCACCTTCGTCGCGTTCGGTCCTGCCGGCCGCTTCTGTGCGGCAACGGGAGGGACATTCACGACTTTACTAGCGGCCTTTGCCTTCGCAGCCTCCGCCTCCATTCCAAGCTTCGCATAGTGCAAGACCTTGAAATGGCGGTGATCGGTAATGGATCCCAGCTCCTGATCGGAGAAGCCAATCTCACGAGCTGCACCAAGGGCAGCATCGAAAAACTTCTTCTTGCCTTCAGGTTTCACGATTTCGGGGAATGCTTCCGTGAGCTTGGCAACCTCGGCCTGAATGACCTCGGCCTGCTGCTCGTTCGTTAGCGTGTTCACCACATCTTTGGCTGAGGTAGCCCGTTCGACGATTGAGTTTACAAACTCAAGAGCGCCTTCATGCTGCGCCTTTTCCTGAATGTACCGCAGAGGGTCAGTCAGGGATAAGGACTGGTCAGGCGCTTTCGGCACCTGGGACATCAGAACTTCAGAAATCGCGTTTGCCGACTGGCTAACACGGGTTGACAGTGCCTCAAGCTCTCGCCGTTTGTTTGCGAGGTCAGTTGTCTTGTGGCGATAATCCCGATCGCGGAGATAACCCGATTTCAGCTCTTTAAGTTCGAGCTTCTCACCGCCTGGCATGGCGATAACAATGGAATCGTCCGGTTCGGCCGTGGCCTTGTCGGTTTCCGCTGTTTCGGTCTCTGTCTCGGGTGCATCGGCCTCTTGGCTCTCTTGAGCCTCATCCGTCTCGCTGTTGCTATCGGTCTCGTCGGCCTTGGTTTCGGGATTGCCCTGATCTTCATCAGGATCCGCATAGTCCCAAGTCTCGGGCGAGTTATCGAGTCCATCGGAGGGGTCGGCCTGAACGCTCGAAACGTCGTTAGACGCCTCGTTGGCGGGTGCCAAGTCGGTTGCCATTAGTGCTAGTCCTCTAAGAGGTTACCGGTTAGGCCGGCGCCTGCTTGCCGCCATTCGGTTGGCCCTCAACTGCGAGGGCTCCGATACGTGACCGCAAATTCCTGATCGCGCGCACTGCAGCCATATGGCCCTGTCGCGCTTCGTGGTTGTCATATGGCGCAGATACGGCGGCGTTCACTTCGCCCTTTTCCATATCGTCCATGATTTCGTTAAAGAGTGGGATGCCAAGAATGGCTTGAGCTGCAGCCCGCCGCTCTAGGTCACGTTCACTCATGAGCTGGCCTGCAGGGCAACAATCGTGAAACCCATGTTGGCTGCCGGCTCCTCAGGCAGAAAACCTGCCAACGCCGTGATGAGCGGCCCCACCAACAGGATCCCGCTCAATGCCGGCAGCGCACGCGCGCGAGACGCATAGATCGTACAGCCAGTGTATTTGCCAGCATTCATCTGAAATGCCTTTACCTTGAAGGCCGGCACAGGATTCGTATTGTTCTCGATCGCACACGGGATCACAGATGGCTGCGTGTCGAACGTGCGCGTAAACACCACAGTGGCCTCTCCGCTCCCGTTAGTTGTCCCAGATGTCGAAGACGACAACCGGGGGTGCCTGTGATCCTGCCTGGTGGCCTGCGCCGCTATTCCCGGACTCGGCGTACCGGCCTCCCCCATCGGAGGTGCGTCCGACAAGATCGCGGCCATTGGCATATTGATGTCCATCTACGTCTCCGTAGCTGTCCACTTTTGGCCGGTTGTCGCACCGATGACTGACACCGCACGACTGGTCGAAACGCTGAAGCTTGCGCCAGCAACGATCTTGTAAGAGCTGGCGGCATCAACCGCGGCCGTTCCGCCCACCTCGTTAATCCACAAATCTCCAGCGGAGATATTCTGACCTTTCAGCGACTTGCGAGCGCTATTTGCAGGCGCAAGGGGCTGTGCCGTGTTTCCCGTCGTTACCGATCCCGACCTATCAGTGCCCGCGGGCAAAATGCCTGTCCGCGGCGTTGCCGTGCCGCCGCCATTGTCCTCGACAACCTCGACCTGCAAAACCGGCTTATCAAGGTTGGTGTAGGATCTGGTGGCCATTACTGCACCGCTCCCTCAAACTGCCTGTCCTGTGCATCGGCCTGATTCTGACGTTCAGCACGAGCATCCTCGCGAGCCATGCGTTCACGCTCAATCTCGGCATTCGCCATGATCTTGGCAACTTCGATGCGCTCTTTGGAGGCGATTTCCTCACGCTTCAAAGCCATTTCCTGCTCGAACCGGGCGTCTTCCGCTGCCATCTCCTGCATGCGGTTTTGCGTATCCCGCTCAAGCTCGGCTTGCTTAATCACCAGATCGGCGTCGCGCTGCTCACGCTCCTTATTGGCCTCCTTGACGATATCCTTGTCCTTGAGCGCGATCTGCACCTCGCCCTTAGCATGTTCAATAGCAATAGCGCCTTGGGTCTTCTCCTGCGACTCAGACGGCTTCTGAGCCTGCTTTGCAGCAAACGCCTGCAGCTCTTCCGGTGATGGGCTGGTGAAATACTGATCGACCGATTTAAGACCAGACGCCTCAACCATCTTGGTCAGGCCGTTATAAAACTGATCCGGCTTGACGATCGGATTATCCATACCCAGCCCAGCAATGATTTCCTTTTGGGCTTCCCGGACAACCTGCATCATCATCATGTCGCGCTCACGGGTACCTGCACCGAGGCCCGTATTGACCGTGGCATCCATGTCCACGTTCCAAGTGCGCGGATCGAACTCAACCCATTTGCCCCGTAGCCGAACCGTCCGGGGCTGGTCCTGGTGCTGAATGATCAGCTTCAACAGTCCGCGGAACGCCGGCTTCAGGCAATTGGCAATGGTGCGAACCATCATCTCTGTCTGGCCAATACCAACCTGCTCGATCATGGCAGAGGCCTTGGCCGTCATGTTCTGCAGTGCGTCCGGCGCCAATCCGCCCGATGCGTCCGAAATACCGGTTCGCTCGTGAAGCTCCTTGTCGAGGTAGGCCAGCATGTTGAACGATTTCTCGGCAACAAACGGCACAAGACGAGTAGTGAGAACGGCCCGGACATCCGTACCCATATTGACGCGGATCGGTTGTCCAAATGCCGGATTGGTCACTGCTTCAGGATTGACGATCGCGCCATCCTGAACGATGTCCTGCTGGTTGTTCTGCCAGTACAGATTGTCGAGGGTCTGCCTCAGCAGCACAGTCTTAATGCGCTGGATCTCCATCGAATCATCGCTGGTGGAATTACCTTCCCACTGGTGGGGACGGCGCTCGCAAACGACATCGGCGTAATTAATATCGTCCCATTCAGTGTTTTCAAGCAAGTGCTCTTCAGTCAACCCGCCGGCAAACACAATACGACGAAGCTCCGCAATCCCGTCGTCGTCATAATCAATCCGAACCAGCAGTTCGTAATACTCAACCTCCTCCATAGATTTGGCGGTGATCTGGTCCTTATTCAGAATGTCGCGGCGCCGGGTCGTTTCTTCCTCATCCTTGCTGCGAGTCGAGCCGGCAATCGGCAACAGATCGATCTTGTCCCGGTCATAACCCATCGCCACCAGATCAGAGCGGCGAATACGATAGCCCTCTCCAACGATCGGCGCGTCCTGAATATTGATCGCGTCAGGATGGATCAGGAAGTTATCCATCGGCACGGAAGCCATCTTGGCCCGGCGCTTTTTGATCTTACGGCGGATGCGAACATCGTGCAGCAAAACAATCTGAGGACCAGCCTCAGTGATTATCTCCTCCGATTTTGCCGTGTGTTCAAGCACCTCAACTTCGTCGCTCGAAACCAACTGCGCAAAGGCGTTGTCATCCAGACCCGAATGCATCGAAACCTTGATGTCGATGCGCTCGTCCTGCCACCATTTCAGGATGCCATTGCGCAGCAGTAAGGCGTCATAAATCGCATCGTGCACAGCATCGGGCCCCTCGCTCTCGGGGAACGCCAAATAGTTCACATAGTCGGTAGCCTGCTCGGCAGACTTGTCATCGCCTTCTTTGACCGGCTGATATTCGACAACCTTGTCACCACCCAGGATAACCCGGACGATCGACGGCAAAACCTTTTTCAGCTCGCCACGGACATCACGGGAGACGACTTTTGAGCGGCCCGTATCAGACGGCGTGTCCCGCATTTCCCCGTCATAATACTCCATGGCACGGGTGCGGTTGACGCTCTGTTGCTCCCGATACTGCTCGCAATCCTTTACAAGCCCAGCGACGATTCTGCAGAACTCCTCGTCGTTCATGGGTTCATCGGGCATCAGGCAACTTTCCGCGGCTGGAATTTCCAGCTTTTGTCTGTGGTCTTCGGAATTTCGTAGGCAACGCACATCAGTCCGAACGCATCGGCAGCATGGCTCGACCAATCATGATCAGGACCAAGGCCAATGCCTCGCTCAGCATCTCGCTTCTCGTGGTACCAGCCCAAAGCATCAATGCCTGGCTGAGTCGTGGCCTGGTTGAACCACATCATCGGAAATAACCGACGCACCGCTTCAATGCGCATCGACGCTGCACCGCGGCCCTGATTAGGTATCGTGGTTACGGCGTACTCTGCCGATCGAAAGAACTTCTCATATGACGCGTCGTGGACCTTATCCTGCGTCGTACCGTCATGAGGCAGCCAGATCTGGCACCTGTCCGGTCCGTAACCCTTCTGCCTCAACCAACCAAGATGCGATGCTGCAGGCTGGCCAACAGCCTCGTAGTAGTCCAGCACCCTAATTTCGCGCCCGATGAACTGTGCAATCCAGATCGTGAAAGCATCAGCCCTGGCGCCTGTGCCGCCAATGTCGACGAATGCTCGTAGCGTCATCAGCGGGTCAGCAGCAACGCGGCCAATGCGATCTCGCGCTTCGATCAAGCTCTTGGCGAAATACGCGCCCTCAACCATGGTCTTGAAGCCACCCTCCCAGATGTGTTCGTACTGATCTGGTCGCTCAATCATGTCACGCTGGCGATCACGCTCCAGCTTCATAGGGAAGCGTGGGTTATCCCTCCAATTTATCTCGGCAATTTTGTAACGAGGATCCTTGGAAAGCCTGAAACGCTTGTGCGTCGCGCTTGCCTTTCGTTCAGGGTTCCAGGTAATCCAAAGCTCGCTGTCATCCTCACGAAGCGTTGGGATCAGCTTCGTCCAGGCATCGTCCGTAACGGGCTCAGCCTCATCGACCCACCCAAGCAGGATGCGCGATTTCGACTTGATGCTATCCAGGTTCCGATCAAGCCCGGTGAAGGTGTAGCTAATCCGGCCGCTCTTGGTTCGAACGTACTTGTCGCCGATATCGAAATGCTGAGCCAGCCAAGGCTCCTCGTGGATCGCCGCCTTAACCTCCTGAAGGCTCGAATCCTCCAGCGAGTTCATGAACTGGCGACCGCAGAGCACCAGGCCTTCCCGGCCCTCTTGGTCCCACATGAACATGCGAACTGCGGACATCTTGGCGAACGATCTGGTTTTGCCAGAACCTCGCCCGCCATAGGCTCCTCTAACGTCCGCCTCGCCTTCAAATACAGGAATAAGCTTCGGAGGAAGCTCAATCTGAGCTGTTGTCGTCACGCTTCTTGGCTCTCAACGCCACAAGCTCAATCTTGGTAACAACCTGCAGCGGGTTTTCCTCATCGCCTGCAATGGTTTGGACTGCCTTACCCCAACCACGATCAAGCAGGCTGTTGGCAGCAGCAACACGCGCCGATTCAGGCGCAGTTTCCTTGTTCATGATCCCGGCAAGCACGTTAATGGCACTCTCAGTGTGCCCGCGCGCCAAAGATCGAATTTCCGCTGGTGCTTTAGCCATTTGTCATTCTTGGGTTACTCACGCGCAATCGTCCGAAGGCGCTGTGTAGTCAGAGGGGGTGGTGTCAGCCGTATTGGACTCGTCGGGCCCCTTGTAGAGCTTGCTAGGGTCAACGTAAAAATCCGTCAGCCCATGGCGGTCAGGGTTAGGGCGCGGCACGAACTGGATCACATTATCGCTCATGACCTGATCCTTCGATAAGTCCCCACCCCTACCCTCCCACGACAGCTGAAGAAGGCCCGGGGGATGGGTTGGGAGAGAGGGGTGGAGGAGGTTAGCCGAGTGCCGACTGGATGCGGTTCAGCTGTTCTTCGATCTCGTTGACAACGCGATGGGCATCTTCGGCGGATTCATTCAGCCGCCAGACGGCGCCGCCCCCCCCAACGGGAGACGGTTTGTTCGTGCCGTTTTCGCCTGAAATGTTACGCGGGCCGCCGATCGCATCGTGAATATTGGAGACCTGGTCGAGCAGGCTTTTGAGCCGATCGCTGAGGCCGTCAACACGGCCGATGGCGCTGTTGATGGTGCGAGGGGCGATCGTCTGCACACCCTGCTGGAACTGCACATTGTTAGAGCCGAGATTCCCTGCTTGAGCAGTCAAAGCCATTCCCATCTCCTGTTGCTGTCAAAGAAAAACCCCGACACGGATGCCGGGGCTGCCAGATTTTCAGCCTACGCGTGGGACTGCACTTCCCCACAAACGCACCATTTCTGAGCCACGGCCTGCAGATTCACCGTGTCAACGTAGGCTTCAGAGCGGCCGAAGTGATTTACGGCTCTAGGCAACGGAGCCTCGCTCTGAATTGAAGACCACCGCGTACCGAAGCAGAGGCGATGGCCGTGTTAACAAACAGGAGGCGGGACACTACCCCCGCGTTGAGGCAAGCTGTTATCACTCGTACGGGCCAGGATCGTGTCTCTGATCCACTCCTGAATCAATCGGCCGCTCGACGGGTTTCCCCGGAGCGGCCTGAGAAGTAAATCTGCCTTTTGGGCAAATCACTTGATCGTCCTATTTCGCCATGATTTCGATTCAGCGTCAAGTGGGCTTGTTAGCTGTGCACAGGGCGGCATCGATAGCGTCCTGATATTGGTTCACGTCTGATTGCTGATGCCAATACGCCGCCTCGCACATTTCGTCGGTCGGCTCTCGCATAACTTTGATGGCTACACGCGCCATTTCCCTCCAGGTATTCTGACCTTTAAAATTTGGCCCGTCCCAAGCAAAATGTTCGGCAGCGCCAGGGAATGGATTGCCAGCATTTTCTCGCTCGTATAGCGCCCGCGCCACCCGCTCAATCATCTCGCTCATCGCTTCTCTCCCAGCAAATGCTTGGCAAGGCAGTTAAGCCCTAATCGCAGATTCCCGAGCGACGCATTATCCCGCCACATAGGCCCCTCGTCCTGCTCGACTATGCAAATATCCCTCAACACCTTCCGGATTCTATTACCGGTGCCGTGTGCCTGCTCAAGGACGGCCAAGCTTGTGTAGCAAGCATTGTACAAATCGCTGACATCCTGGTGCTCTCGTTCTTTCTCGACGACTGTGATATCATCCGATGAACGAGGCCCAAAACCGCTTGCTATGCGCTCGCTCATCGATCCTGACTTAGGACTACCGATTGCGATGCCGTTTAAACGGCCATACAGCCTCACCAGAGAGTTAAACTCGTTACCAGCGCGGAGTTGCTCACCAGTGATGGCAGAAGCAATCCTGAGTCTTCCTAGCGGGTATCCTGCTTGATTGATCAGCTTGGGCTCCGTGTGATCTAGATTTCGACCGACAAACACTGGCATGAACTCGCGCCGATGTGGCTGGTTGAGGTGGAAATTCAGATCGAACGCCTCCCCCCGCGATTTCCCCGACGAATCCCGAACCACGTTGATCTTCTTCTTGCGTCCAGCTCTTGCCACTGTCTCTGCCCTCTGTGTGATGTCTGACGCTGTACGCTACGGGTTACTTAGTGGCCGAACGGGCAGCATTAAGCGCTGCGCGAAGCCGGCGACGGTGCTTTTCTTCCTTCGTGCAAATCACGTTTCCACCG
>Ga0157377_10000152_pt1 | contig 42924 bp, 36 predicted proteins | sample M55metaG_FD_121116 | JGI IMG/M metagenome (GOLD analysis project Ga0157377, IMG submission 121116) | Miscanthus rhizosphere microbial communities from Kellogg Biological Station, Michigan, USA - M5-5 metaG | ecosystem: Host-associated > Plants > Roots > Rhizosphere > Soil | place: USA: Michigan...
ACCTCAACTTCTCGAACCGCCCGGTGCGGACCCGCATGCCGGGTGGTGTGGGAGGGGTCCGGCCTGCGGGTCGGCCCCTATCCCGATCGGCGCGACCCCGATGCGAGCAGCGCAGCGGAGTCGTCCGGAGGACGACCGCCGCAGTCTGAGTGGGTGGCGGGTGCCGCCTGCCGCGGCCCACCCGAACAGTTGCGAAAGAACCCTTCCGAAACCTCGAAAGACCAGACCAGAAAGCACCTACGAGATAATCCGCCCCGTGAAGCGAGCCAGACCGCCGCTGGTGCAAGGCCCGAAAGGGCGCACTGGAGGAAGGTCCGGACTGCGCAGGGCGGCGTAGCAGCTAACGACTGTCCACCGCAAGGTGAGGATCAGAGCAACAGAGACGAGCCGATTCAGTTCGGGTGAAACGGGCAATCTCTACGCGCAGCAATACCAAATAGGCACACGTTGATCCGGCCCGGGGAGTGTGCGGGTAGGTAGCATCGAGCCATCGCAGCGATGCATGGCCCAGAGGAATGGCGGTCACGCGGGCGTCTTCGCAAGAAGGCGCCGGCGCACAGAATCCGGCCTATCGGCTCGCTTCACACTTTCGTTTGTCAGGCCCCACGCTCACGCCGCCGATTGCGGTTGGGCTTGCGGCTCGAGCTCCGCCGGCGGATGTGTTTGCGCCACCGGCCCCTTGCGCGACTGCCGCATGAACGCCACCACCTGCCAGACGATGAACACGCCGATCAAGCCCAGCAGCGTGCCGCTGATCGGGCGCGTGAAGAATGCGCCGAAGCTGCCGCGGCTGATGAGCAATGCACGGCGGAAGTTCTCTTCCAGCATGGGCCCGAGGATGAAGCCCAGCATCAGCGGTGCCGCATCCATCTCCAGCCGCACGAACAGGTAGCCCAGCAGGCCGAACACCGCCGTGATGAAGATGTCGTCCAGGCTGTTGTTCACGCTGTAGGTGCCGATGCAGCAGAAGAACAGGATCGACGGGAACAGCACGTTGTACGGGATCTTGAACACCGACAGCCAGTAGCGCACCAGCGGCACGTTCAGGATGATCAGGAAGCAGTTGCCCACCCACATGCTGGCCACCAGGCCCCAGAAGAGGTCGGGGTGGCTGCCGATCATGTTCGGCCCCGGCTGGATGCCCTTGATGATGAAGGCTGCGAGCATCAGCGCCATCACCGGGTTCTCGGGAATGCCGATGCTCATGAGCGGGATGAAGCTGGTGCGCGACGCGGCTTCGTCCGCGGCGGCTTGGCCGGCCACGCCTTCGATCGCGCCGCTGCCGATCTCGTGCTTGTACTTGCTGAACTTCTTGTCGATGGCGTAGGCGGCGAACTGCGCGATGACCGGGCCACCGCCGGGCAGGATGCCGAGGAAGGAGCCGACCGCACTGCCGCGCAAGGCGCTCGGGATGATGCGCTTGAACTCGGGCCAGGTGGGCATGAGCTTGATCTTGCCGTTGAAGGGCGTGCGCTCGTCGCGGTTGTCCAGGTTCTTGCTGATCTCCGCGATGCCGAAGCAGCCCAGCGCAATGCTCACCAGGCCCACGCCATCGGAAAGAAAGGGCAGGTCCATGGTGAAGCGCTGCTGCCCGCTCATCACGTCGGTGCCGATCTGCGCGAGCAGCACGCCGATGAGGCACATCGCCAAACCGTTCAGCAGGCTGCCGGTGGTGACGAAGCTCACGCAGACGAAGCCCACCAGCATCAGTGCGCAATAGTCCGCCGGGCCGAAGAGGAAGGCCACCTCGCCCAGCACCGGCGCAAGCCACGACAGCACCACGATGGCCACCGTGCCGCCGATGAAGCTGGAGACGCCCGCGGTGAAGAGGGCCAGGCCCGTCTTGCCCTTGAGCGTCATCTGGTAGCCGTCGATGCAGGCCACGATGCTGCTCGCATGCGGGATCTTCATCGTGATCGCGCTCACGCTGTCGCCGTACTGCGCACCGTAGTAGATGCCCGCCAGCATGATGAGCGCGCCGGTGGTGGGAATGGAATACGTGAGCGGCAGCAGCAGGCTGATCGTGGCCAGCGGCCCCAGGCCCGGCAGCAGGCCGACGAGCGTGCCCACCGTGCAGCCAAGGGCGCAGAACATCAGGTTCTGCAGCGTCAGTGCGTGGCTGAAGCCGAATGCGAGGTTGTGCAGGACGTCCATCAGTACAGGGGCAGGTTGAGGCCGAGAAGCTTCTGGAACGCCAGCGCCATGAGGACGAGGCCGGCGGCGATCTTAGGTTGCGCACCACCGAGTAGGTGGAGGTGCCCGCGAACGCGGAGCAGAAGACCATGAAGACGATGCCCGCGATCATGTTCACGTGCGCGGAGATGAAGGCGAAGCCCGCGAGGCTGCCCAGGATCAGCGCGATGTTCTTGAGGTTGAACTCGAGCCGCGCTTTTTCAGTGAAGCGCGAACGCACGACGGTGGCGACGCCGACGAGAAAGAGCATCGAGCTCACCATCAGCGGGAACAGGCCCGGCCCCGCGCGGCTGAACTGGCCGATGGGATAGCGCAGCGCCTGCAGGCCGAAGGCCAGCGAGATCGCCATGAGGAAGAGTCCTCGGGTCAGGTCACGGTCTTTCATGCATCGCTTTCTGCGAGGCCGCGTGTCGATGGAAGCGGCGGGCGAACGCATGATCCGGCCGCATGCCTGACCGGAGGCCGACGCAGCGGTTCGTGAAAATACGTAGCGCCGTTGCCGTCTTCACGAATGCATGGGTCGCGGCGGCGCGAGGCGGCTGCCTACAATGCGCGCCCCTTTCGTCCACTTTCGCATTGCTTGCATCCGCACCCATGGACCTCGTCGTCAACGAAGAACTCAAGACCTACATCGACCCGTTGACCGCGGACGAACATGAAGCACTGGAGCGCAGCATCCTCGCCGAGGGCTGCCGCGACGCGCTGGTGCTATGGGGCGACGTGCTGGTGGACGGCCACAACCGCTACGGCATCTGCCGCAAGCACGGCCTGCCGTTCCAGACGGTGCAGAACACGCGCTTCCAGTCCATCGAGGACGTGCACTTGTGGATGATCGACCAGCACCTCGGGCGACGCAGCGTCTCGGACTTCCAGCGTGGCGTGCTCGCCCTGCGCAAGCGCGAGATCGTGGCGCAGCGCCATGCGCGCGCGGCGGGTGCATAGAGTGCCGCTCCGCAAGCGCCAGCCGGCGATGAGGGTCGAGCGGATGCCGATGCGGTCACCGAGGCCACTGCGGCCCCAACGCTCGAAACCCTCGCGACCCGCGAAGCACTGGCCAAGGCGGCTCGCCTGAGCAGTGCCCAGGTCGTGCTGATCGAAAAGATCCAGAAGCAGGCGGCGCCGGAGCTCGTGGCGGCCGTCAAGGCCGGCACCATTTCGATCAACGCCGCGGCTGCAGTGGCCAGCTTGCCGGCGGAAGAGCAGATCGCGGCCGCGGCTGCCGGCAAGGACGAATTGAAGCTGGCGGCCAAGCGGGTGCGTGAATCGCGGCGCAAGCCGGCGAGCGACTCCGCGGCGGTTCAGATCGACGATGCGGCGCCCGAAGACACCGTCGAGTCCTTGCGGCAACGCGTGGCGTCGCTCAGCGCAGAGAACACGGCCTTGCGTGCACTGGTGGCGAACCTGGAGGCGCAGTTGAAGGCGGCTGCGGGCAGCGCTCAAACGGCGGACCTGTCGTCGCCGTTCTGACAGGCCCCGTCGCGACCCGGTCGTTCAGCCTTCCATCGACACACGGCTCGCCCGCCGGGGCAATGCGTCGCAGCGGTGCACGAGAAATCCGTGGCCCGTTCATGGGGTTGTGTCCTTGTGCAACTCGCGAGTCGTGGCACCCTCGGGGTCTTCGACAGGACGCTTCTCACACAGGACCCTCGCCATGAAGTGCATCGCCGTCGTCACGTTCACGACCTTGTTCGCCAGCCACTGCTCGACCGGAAACAGCTGCGACACCACCCTCGAGGAAGACTTCAGCCAGGGCGCGCCGGCCTGGGTGGGCGGGCTCAGCGACTACACCGCCGCCAACCAGCCGACTGACGGCGCCTGGTCGGTCGACGCGCTGCCCAGCCCCACGTCCGGCACCGGCTACCACCTGTCGGTCACCAACACCAGCCAGGACGCGATGATCTGGGCGAAGAAGCGCTTCACCGGCCTGGAGCCCGGCGTGACGTACAGCTTCAATGCCGACGTCACGCTCGTCACCAATGCATCGACGGGCTGCGCCGATGCGTCCGGCGCGACCGGCGCCGACACCCACCTCGTCGTGCTGGCCGACGTGACCGAACCCAACACCACGCTGCTCGCCGATGGCAGCTACCGGCTCAACTCCGACACGCTGTCCGGCACGACGCTCACCCGCGCCATCACCGACCTCGGCTCGATCGCGGTGGGCACGGGCGATTGCAGCCACCTCACCTACGCATCGAAGGAGGTCACGGGCAGCTTGCAGCAGACGGTGGTGGCGCCCGCCGATGGCAGCGTGTGGCTCTTGATCGGCGTGGATGCGAAGTACGCCGGCAAGATCGACGTGTTCTTCCAGAGCGTGAAAGTCTCGGCGATTGCCGACACGTGATCTGCGCCGCTAGCATGCGGCCTTCCGATTTTGCAAAGGGAGAGTGCCATGGCCACTGTTCGTGAAGGAAACAAGACCGTCCTCGTCATCGTCGACGTGCAGGTGCGCGTGATGGCCGAGGCCTGGGAGGCGCCACGCGTGATCGCCAACATCGCCCGCGCCGTCGAGCGGGCGCGCTCGCAGCGCGTGCCCGTGCTGTGGGTGCAGCACGAGAGCGACGGCATGCCGCACGGCAGCCCGCAGTGGCAGTGGGTGCCCGAGCTGAAGCCCGCGCCGGGCGAGCCGCTCATCCACAAGCGCTTCAACTCGGGCTTCGAGCAGACGACGCTGGAAGCAGAGCTCGGCCGGCTGGGCGCGACGCACATCACGCTCGCCGGTGCGGAGACCAACTGGTGCATCCGCGCGACGGCCTACGGGGCGATCGAGCGCGGCTACGACCTCACGCTCGTGAAGGATGGCCACACCGCCATCAGCATGCAGCTGGACGATGGCGTGGCCGTCGAGGCGCCCCACGTCGTCGATGACCTCAACATCACGATGAACTGGCTCGAGTACCCGGGCCGCCGCACACGCACCGTCGCGACAGAGGCGCTGGATTTCACGGCTGCGTCGTAAGGCGAATCCCGGTCGAGACGGGTTGCCCGCCTGCGAAATGCCGAGCAAAGTCAAAGGCGCTGGATGAAACGGTCATCCGCACGTGCGATCAGCGCGTCTCGCTCCCGGCCGCTTCCCCTAGACTCAACCGCTTGAACCCCGACGCACATACCCTCTGGCGAGCACCTCGCTGGGCGCTCGCATTCCTGCTGGCATGCCTGGGCATGCTGGGGCCGTTCTCCATCGACACCTACCTGCCGGCCTTCACCGGCATTGCGCAGTCCATCGGCGCGACGCCGGTGCAGATGCAGCAGACGCTGTCGGCCTACCTCTTCGGGTTCGCGGTGATGAACCTCTTCCACGGGGCGCTGTCCGACAGCCTCGGGCGCCGGCCGGTCGTGCTGTGGGGCATCGTGATCTTCACCATCGCGTCGGCCGGGTGCGCGCTGTCGCAGCACATCGGATTGCTCGTGTTCTTCCGCGCGCTGCAGGGCATGTCGGCCGGTGCGGGCATCGTGATCTCGCTGGCCGTCATCCGCGACATGTTCCCGCCGGCCGATGCGCAGCGGGTGATGTCGCAGGTCACCATCTACTTCGGCGTGGCCCCTGCGGTGGCGCCGATGGTGGGCGGCTTCCTCTTCGTCAACGTGGGCTGGCACTCGATCTTCTGGTTCCTCACCTTCGTGGGCGCGGCGCTGTGGGTGGCCAACTACAAGCTGCTGCCCGAGACGCTGCACGACACGCAGCGCCAGCCTTTCAACGTGCGCAACCTGCTGAAGGGCTATTGGGAGCTGGGCTCCAGCCCGCGTTTCCTGATGCTCGCGCTGGCCAGCGGCATTCCGTTCAACGGCATGTTCCTGTACGTGTTGTCGGCGCCGGTGTTCCTCGGCGAGCACCTGCACCTGGGCCCGGGGCAATTCTTCTGGTTCTTCACGCTCACCATCTCGGGGATCATGGGCGGCGCATGGCTGTCCGGCCGGCTGGCCGGGCGCATCAAGCCCAAGCACCAGATCCGCAACGGCTTCCTGATCATGATCGGCGTGTCGGTGCTCAACCTCGCCCTGAACCTGGCGTTCACGCCGCAGGCCTGGTGGGCGCTGTTCCCCATCGCCATCTTTGCTTTCGGCTGGGCCTTGATGGTGCCGGTCGTGACGCTCATGGTGCTCGACCTCGTGCCCGAGCGGCGCGGCATGGCCTCCTCGTTCCAGGCTTGCATCGGCAGCCTCGCCAACGGCATCGTGGCGGGCGTGATCTCGCCGCTGGTGATGCATTCCACTGTCTCGCTGGCCATCGCGTCGATGCTCATGATGAGCATCGGCGTGTTCGCGTGGCTGTGGGTCAAGCCCCGGGTGACGAGCTGAGCTGACGAACTGGAGCGCGCGGGGTGCCGCGTCGCGTCATGACGCCCGCGCCGGCTCCAGTTCGGCGATGCGCGCCTGCAGTGCCTGGACGTCCGGCGCTCCCGGCATCGCCGCCAACGCCTTCAGCAAATGGACCTGCGCGACGCGCAGGGCGTCTTCCTCGGGCACGTCGATGTCGGGCACGACGCCCGTGCCTTCCCAGTTGCCCTGCGTGATCGGGCTCACCGAACGCCCATCCGGCACAAAGACCTCGAAGTGCGCCGAGACCTGGCGCGGCCCGCCCGGGTGGGCGCCGCCGCGCGTGCTGCGGCCGATGATCGTTGCGCGCCGGTGGCTCTGCAGGTTGTAGGCGAACTCCTCCGCGGCCGAGAAGGTGCGCTCCGAGGTCAGCACGCACACGGGCTTGCGCTGCCCGAAGCGCGGGCCCGGCACCCAGTCGAGCGACCAGTACTGGTCCGTGCGATCCCCCTCGCGCTGGTAGATGCTGTTGAGGTGCGTGCGCTCGTCGAAGAGGTAGCTGCAGGCGAGTGCGACGGTGGCCGGATCGCCGCCCCGGTTGTGGCGAAGGTCCACGATCAGCGCCTGGGTGTGGGCGACCAGCGTCATCGCCGCGGTGATGGCCCCGCCGGCAAGCGCGGCCATCTCGAACATGCGCAGGTCGAGGTAGCCGATGTTCATGGGCAGCCGCTCCACGCGCTCCACCCCGTGGTTGCGCGATTCCGAGAGCTGCTTGTATTGCGCCCAATCCTCTTCGGCGGACGGCGCATCGCTCACCGGCATGGCCGAACCGGGGGCGACGAGGCGCACCCGCAGGTGCTTGTCAGCCGTGACCGATTGCACATCGGCCGTCAGGCGCTCGGCGAAGGCCGTGGCGTCGGCCAGGCCGTCGTAGGTGCCGGCGGCGAGCCTGGTCTGCAGCAGCCGGGCGACGACGGCCGCCTTTTCCGGGAACACGTAGTACGCCAACAGTTGGCGTACTACGCCTTCGACGATCTCCTGGCGGGTGTCGGCTGTCGTGTCAGGGATGCCGTTGCTCGTGTCGGGAGTGATTGGCATTCGGTGGTCGGTTCGGGCAGTGAAGGGCGCAGCCTAACTCAAGCTTTGCCGACCCCGGCCGATATCCGGTCATGGCGAAGACCCCACCCGCTGCTGCTGACGCGCCCGTGCTGGACCAGGAGGTCGAGGCCCTGGCCGATGGCGCAGCCTCGCCCAGGAGCAAGGTGAAACGGGCGATGCAAGCCTTGCTCGCCCGCCTGCCCGGGCCCAAGCTCGGCCTGCCCAAGATTGCAATGTCGAAGAAGCTGATGATCATCATCGGCGCCAGCGTGCTTACGGTGAGCGGCGCGGGTGCCGCTGCGCTGGCCCTGTGGCCCAGCGACCCGCCCGAGCCGGCGAAGAAGCCCTTGGTGGCCAAGAAGTCCAAGAAGGCGAAGAAGGGGGCCGGTGCCGCATCCGCCGCGGCCCCTGCTTCCGCCGCGTCGGGGGCCGATGCCGCGCCCATGGCCGAGGCGGCCGCCTCCACGGCTTCCGAGCCGGCGCTGGCGCATGCCCCGGCCGCCAGCGGCCTCGAAGAATCCATGGATCGCCTGCAGCGCCGCCTGAGCGAGACCCTCGCGGGTGGCGGAAAGCTGGAGGCCGCCGGGCCCGGCGAGTTGAAGGTCACCTCCCGCCGGGGCGAGCCGCGGGCCGCGGCAGCCCCTCGCGCCGTGGCGCTCGGCAACGACGAAGCCGCCGTGGCGCCGCGTATGGAGAAAAAGTCGCTGCACGCCAGGGCGGACTTGGCAGGCGAGCATGAACCCCAGGTGGCCGGAAAGCCGTCTGCTGCCGCACTGCAGCATCTGCACTGGTCCTACGACGGTGCGGCCGGGCCTGATGCCTGGGGCCGGCTCAAGCCCGAATTCTCGAAGTGCTCGGCCGGCACGCGGCAAAGCCCGATCGACATCCGCGACGGCATCCAGGTGAACCTCGACGCGATTCGCTTCGACTACAAGCCAAGCGGCTTCCGCGTCATCGACAACGGCCACACGGTGCAGGTCAACGTCGACCCGGGCAACCTGATCGAGGTGAACGGAAAACGCTTCGAGCTGCAGCAGTTCCACTTCCACCGTCCGTCGGAAGAGCGCATCGACGGACGGCAATTCGACATGGTGGCCCACCTCGTGCACAAGGATGCCGACGGCAAGCTCGCGGTGGTGGCGGTGCTGCTCGATCGCGGCAGCGTCCACCCGCTGGTGCAGCAGGTCTGGAACAACCTGCCGCTGGAAAAAGGCGAGGAGCAGGTGGCCCAGTCCACCATGGACCTGAACCAGCTCCTGCCCGTCGAGCGCGGCTACTACACCTACATGGGCTCGCTCACCACGCCGCCGTGCAGCGAAGGCGTGCTGTGGATGGTGATGAAGAAGCCGGTCAACATCGCGCCGGAGCAGATCGGCATCTTCGCGCGCCTGTACCCGATGAATGCCCGGCCGATCCAGTCGGCGAGCGGGCGGATGATCAAGGAATCGAACTAGCCGGGCCGCCGGGCACTCCAAGCGAGCAGGCGGCGTGCGTTATTGACGCGCGCGGCGGGTGCTGAGTGCAAACACGGACCGCGCCCCCCGGCAGTCCGTGCTTTCATTCCGTGTTGGACTCGATCCCGTCTAGCGGAGTGACGTCATCATGATGCGGCTTTGGTCTGCCCTGTTCCTGAGTTTCCTTCTGAGCGCTTGTGCAAGCGTGGCGCCGGTGTCTTCCACGCCCGACGAGCTGTTCCGCGATCAGCTGTTCGGGCAGCCGTCGGAAATTCCGGACGCCAAGAAGATCTTTGCGCTCAGCGAGCCGATGCGCGAATACGTTCGTGGCGACATGACGCACCAGCTTCGCACCATGGGGCGCCAGCGCGGTCTGCTCGCTGCGCTTTACAAGCGCGATCAGCTGAAGCTGGAGTACGACTCGGGCCACACCCGCAACGCGGCGGAAGCGTTCGAGGCTCGCTCGGGCAATTGCCTGTCGCTCGTGATCATGACGGCCGCGTTCGCCAAGGAGCTGAACGTGCCGGTGGAGTTCCAAAGTGCCTTCACCGAGGAGACCTGGAGCCGCCACGGCGGCCTGCTGTTCCGCAGCGGCCACGTCAACCTCACGCTCGGGCGGCGCATGGCCGATGTCAACACCGCCGTTGACAACACGCCGCTGACGGTGGACTTCCTGAGTGCGGCGGAGCTGCGTGGCATGAAGACGCGCGTGATCAGCGAAGAGACGGTGGTCGCGATGTACATGAACAACCGCGCGGCGGAATCGCTGGTGCGCGGCAAGCTGGACGATGCCTATGCCTTCGCGAGAGAGGCGATCCGGCACGACCCGGCCTTCTCGAGTGGCTACAACACGCTCGGCGTGATCTACATGCGCCACGGCAACCATGACGACGCCCAGCGCGTCTTTGCGAGCGTGTTGCGCCGCGAGCCGGACAACACGCGCGCCATGTCCAACATGGCCGCCGTGCTCCAGCTTCAAGGGCGCACGGCCGAGGCGGACGCCCTGCTCAAGCGGCTGGCAAGCATCGACCCGAATCCGCCGTTCCACTACTTCAACCTCGGCATGGCAGCGATGGAGCGGCAGGATTTCCGTGCCGCGCGCGACCTCTTCGCCAAGGAAGTGGCGCGCGCCGAGTACTACCACGAGTTCCATTTCTGGCTGGGTTTGGCGAGCTACCGCCTCGGCGAAATGGACGAGGCCCGCAAGCAGCTTGCGCTCGCCATGGAAAACAGCACGACACGCGGCGATCACGACCTGTACGCCGCCAAGCTCGCCTGGATGCGCTCGCGCGACCAGGCACATCGATGAGGGGCGGGGCGGGATGGAAGTCCTGGAGGGCCGCTGAATAGCGCCGCTTCGCGGCGTGAATGGCTCCCTCTCCCCCTGGGAGAGGGAGCAATGCAAGGCCGAGCACACCACTGCCCGTTCAAGCGGCAGGCGGCACCCGCCCGTCCCCCAAATCACCAACCCTCACTCACACCAGCTGCAAGTCCTTCCCCACCGCCCCCGGAAACACCTGCGACACCTGTTGCGCATTCAGGCCATACATGCGCGCGAAGAGACCGCCCATCACCGCGCGGTATTCGTTGAGCACCGGATAGTCGCGATTCTGGAAGAGGCTGCCCGCGGAAATCGTCTGCTGCTCGCCCGCCAGCCGGCCGCCGTGTACGGCACCGCCCAGCACCCAGTGCACGCTGCCGTGTCCATGGTCCGTGCCTCGGTTGCCGTTCTCGCGGAAGGTGCGGCCGAACTCGCTGAGCACCACCACCACGGTGTTGTCCCACACCGGGCCCATCTCTTCGGCGAAGGCCGCGAGGCCCTGCCCGAGTTCGTCGAGCCGGTTGGCCAGCGTGCCCGTGGCGCCGCCTTCGCCCACGTGCGTGTCCCAGCCGCCGACGTCCACAAAACCGAGGTGCACGCGGTCTTTCATCAGCCGCGCGATGCGTCGCGCCTCGGCGGCGAAGCCCTTCGTGTTGATGGCGTTGCGGTTGGCCGCCTCCATCTCGCCCGCCATCTCGCGGCTGATCTCGCTGCGCACCTCGAAGCCGTCGACCACCGCGCCGGCCAGCGGAGTGTTGGCGTACATGCCGGCGATGAGCTTGGCCTGCTTCTCGCTCACGCCGGCCTTGCCCACGTCGCGCAACGATTGGTTGGCCACCGGCTCGCTGCCGCGAAAGACGAGCGGCAGCTGGTCGGTGAACGACAGCGACGACAGCCGCGCCGTGCCGGCGCCGCCCGTGACCATGGCGAGCCGGTTGAGAAACCCGCTGCCGAAATCACGGCTGCCTTGCGCGCCTTGCCCGAGCTCGATGCGATCCTGTGTCTCGAAGTGGCTGCGCGAGGTGTCGTCCGTGCCCGCGAACGGTACGAAGGCCGCCTGGCCACGCTGGAAGAGCGGGTACACCGTATCGCGCAAGGCGGGCGCCAAGCCCCATTGCGCATCGATGGGCAGGGCGGCGTTCGCGGCGCTGCCGGGCCGGGCGATGGCGATGTTGGGCCGTGCCTCGTAGTAGAACGAGCTGCCGTGCGGCACCAGGAGGTTGGCCGCGTCGTAGCCGCCGCGCAAGAAGACAAGCAGGAAGCGCGGCGACTCCTTCGTCGGCGCGGCCCACAGGCGCGTCGCGTTCAGCGACAAGGGCGCGGCGGCGACGGCCAATCGAAGCAGGTCGCGTCGGTTCATGGCGTGTCGGTTCATCATCCGGTCCTTCAGCGATGCATGAATTCGGGGGACGAGAGCAGGAGCGCATTCCATTCCTGCGGTGACGCCGCCTGGTCCAGCGCCTGCCGCGTCGCGCTGGCCAGCCGCGGTGCGATGCCGTTGTAGTACAGCGGATTCGCCAGTTGCGGAAATGCCGGCCGTTCGGTTGGCATGGCGCCCTCGGTCTTGAACAGCCCCGCGCTGCCGCCGCCGATGGCACGCGCCACCTCGAAGCGGGTGTTCATCTGGCCCGGTCCTGCCCACGCCATCGCGTCCAGCGGATATCCGTCGGGCGTCTGGCGGTTGTAGGGCGCTTCGCCCAGCCGGTTGAGCCAGCCCAGCATCGGGCCGGTGTTGAGGATGGGCTTGTCGTCGTAGGCGAGCCGCACGGCGGACACGACGTAGTGCACCGGGTCCTTGAACTTGTGGCCGAGCGAGGCCTGGAACTCGGGCGAATCGATCATCGTGCGCAGCACGTCGGCGATGCGGCCGTCGCTTTCGATGAAGCGATGCGACATGCGGTCCACCAGCGCGCGCGGCGGCTCGTCTGCGACGAAGTACTGCGCGAGCTTGCGGCTCACGAAGCGTGCGGTGGCAGGGTGGCGCGCGAGTGCATCCAGCACCTGCTCGATCTCGCCCACGCCCTGGCCCTTGATGTGCATGCCGAGCAATTGCTTCTCGCCGAAGTCGTGGCGATTGGGATTGAACTCGACCAGCCCGCGCCGCACGTAGAACGACTGCAGCGCCGGTTTCACCTTCGCGTTGTCGTCGTTGAAGTTGATGCCCAGGCCCGTCAGCACGCGCGCGAGCTCCTGCACGTCGCGCTGCGTGTAGCCGCCGTCCACGCCCAGCGTGTGCAGCTCCAGCAGTTCGCGCGCGTAGTTCTCGTTGATGCGCGATGCGGCGTTCTGCTCGTTGTCGAGGTAGCGAATCATCGCGGGGTGGAACACCGAGGCCTCGAGCAGGTCGCGGAAGCGGCCGAGCGCATGCGCGCGCAGTTGCTCTTCATAGTCGCCCACCACCACGCGGATGTTGGCCTTGTACTGGTGCACGTTGAAGTGGTTGAACCAGAACCAGGTCATCTGTTCCTGCAACTGGTTGGGCGAGTAGAGGGCACGCAGCAGCATGCGCGACGATGCCTCGCGTGTGAGACGGTTGAGCTCCTGCTGGTAAGCCTGTTGCGCGGCCTTCTTCTGTTCGTCGTCGGCCATCGCATCCGCGTTCTTGCGCTGGGTGTCGAGATTGCGTACCAGCTCGGCCATGGGCGTGCGGTTGATCGTCATCTCGGCGATCTGCGCCTGCACCGGGGCGGGCAGGGCGGCGCTGCGCGGCGGGTGCAGCTGCCGCTCCAGCCAGGCATTGCGGCCCACGCGTGCGATCTCGCGCGCTTCGCTCGATGTGGCACCGAAGCTCAGGCGGTCGAGCAGCGAGACCTGGTCCAGCTGTGCGTTAGAGCTTGCGTTGACGGACGAGTCTTGCGGCGAGCTGACCGGCACGTTGGCGCAGGCTGTGAGCGCGGCCGCAAGCACGATGGCGAGAAGGCATGCGGCCGGGCTTCGAAGGCTCATGACAGGTCCTGGCGGAGGCGGGTGTGTTGAGCGAACGGCAGCCACAGAAGCGGCGTTGACTGCAAGCGCAGCAACATGGTGTGCTCTTGTTGCAGGTTGTGCGCTGGCCGCTCACTGGGCGCTTACGCACAGCGGAGGAACCCCTCAGCATCACTTCTTGGGGTCACCTTGAATCTGCAGCAAGTCATGCACGCGCACGAGCTCATCTGCCTTGAACCGCTGCCCGATGTACCGGCTCAGTGCCTCATCCCGCTGCGCCTGCGACATCTCTTCATGCGACTGCAGCGCCGCCTGCTCCCGACGGGCATCGCCCAGCCGACGCTCCCAGTCCGCCCAGGCTGCTTCCTCCTGCCGAAGCCGCTGCGCTGCATCGGGCGTCAGCGTGGACTTGTCGATCGACTGGAAGCTCACCGTCGCCGCGGGCGGCGCGGCGAGCACGGCCTGCAGCATCGCGTCCTCTTCCGCGTAGAAGGCGCGGGTGACCTGCTCGCCGAGCACGCGCCGCCTCACCTGCTGCCGCTCGGCTTGAGCCGGCGCCCAGGTGTTGCGGTCCCGCATGTCTACCTGCAGGTTGAACGCATGCTTCTGCAGCTCGACGTAGCGTCGCCACACATCCAGCACCTGCTGCGCCGCGGCGTGTCCGGCGAGCGCCGTCACGTCGTGCTCGACGTAGGCGGTGATCTCGTCGAGCGTGGCTTCGCCGACCAGGCTCAGCAACTGGTCGAAGCGTCGCCGCAGCGCCATCGTGGGCTGGAGGCGGCCTTCGCTGTCGATGTCCCATGCGCCATCCAGCGACACGCCGCGCAGCGAGCTCTTCTCCTCGAGCCAGTGCTCGAAATCCTCCGGCGAGCGCGGCGCCGATGCAGAGGGCGCCGCCGCGCCCAGTGAAGCGAGGACTGGATGAGCCGGCGCTTGAGGTTGCGCCGCAGGAGACGCCAGGGCCTGAGCCCGCGGAGGATCCGGATCATCGATGTCGCTCCACAACCAGGCCGCCAGGACCAGCGCGCCGCCGACCACGGCAGCCACCCATCGTGTCGGCGCGTTCATTCACAGGCCCGTGGTCTTCAGCCGGTTGGCCTGGGCGCGCAACACCGCGACCGGGTCGGACGAGAAGAGCCCGCGCAAGCCCAGCGACTGGTTCACCTCGTCGAGGTGGTTCCACGCGTAGTTGTCGCGCAGCACCGTGCCCCAGTGCGACGAACATTGGCCCACGAGGCCGTCGTTCTGCTCGAAGCCGAAGTACAGCGAGGTGATGCCCAGCAGCGCATCGGCAGGGTCGAGGAAGTTGGTGAGCACCGCGGTGCCGCCCAGCGAGTAGTAGAGGATGCCGTTGACCGCCGCCGCGCCTTGCCCGCACGAGCTCGTCGGCTTGCCGGCGGGGAAACGGCTGTTGAAGCTGGCCGCGCCCGCGCTGTTGAGCGACAGCAGCGCAGCCAGCGAATCCTGCGGCGCGCGCGGGGCGCCGGACAGGAAGCTCTCGAAGCTCGCGAAGGCGTTGGCGATGGACGCGACCACGCCGGTGAGCCCGAGCGTGTCGAGGTCCCTTTGCAGCTTGTCGGCCACGGGGCTGCCGGCGTGCGGCGTGCCGACCGTGGTGACGGAGGCGACGAGGTCGGGCGCGACGCCTGCGACGTAGCGCACCGTCTGGCCGCCGTGGCTGTGGCCGATCAGGTTGAACTTGGTGTAGCCGTAGGCCGCCTTCAGCCGGCGCAGTTCGGACAGCAACTGCTCGCCGCGCACCTCGCTCGCGTTGGCGGCGGACTCCTGCGTGATGAAGACCTTGGCGCCGCCGCTGCGCAGCGCGGCCGGAATGCCATACCAGTACTCGATAGGCCCGAGCGAATCGAAGCCGAAGAGGCCGTGCACGAGCACGATGGGGTAGCGGGTCTGGGTGTAGGTGTCGGCATGAGCCGGTGCAGCGGCGAAGAATGCACCGCAGATTGCGAGGGCGGCACACCAGAGGCGGGCAGCGCGAGAGAGCAAACCGTTCATCGTTTCTGTTCCCTGTTCATCGACCGAAGATCGCGGCTGCGCGAGGCGGCCGCACGGGGCACAGGTGTGCGCAAGGGCACGGTTGTAGGCCTCGGTGCGGCGTGCCGCACTGACTTCGCGAGTCAAAGAAGCGGCCGCGCGAGCCAGGGTGGGGGAGGGGAAACGAGGGGTGTCGAAGGCGCGTGGATTGCTCAGCGCGCTACTTCAGCGTCACTTCAGGACGACCCACGCTGGCGCATGGTCGCTCGCACCTTCGCGCCCGCGGACCTCCTTGTCCACGCCCGCGTCGACGAGCTTCTTCGCGAGCTTCGGGCTCAGCAGCAGGTGGTCGATGCGCAGGCCCGCATCACGCGGCCAGCGGTTGCGCATGTAGTCCCAGAAGGTATAGACGGGCTCGCCTGCGTGCTTCTTGTGGATGGCGTCGGTCCAGCCCTGGTCGAGCAGCCGCTGGTAGGCCGCGCGCGGCTGCGGCTGCAAGAGCGCATCGTTCTTCCACGACCGCGGGTTGTAGATGTCGCCCACGCCGTCGGTCGGTACGATGTTGTAGTCGCCGCAGATGACCACCGGCTGCTCGGAGTCGAGCAGCTCTTGCGCATGCAGGATGAGCCGCTCGTTCCACGCGTTCTTGTAGTCGAACTTGGGGCCGGGCTGCGGGTTGCCGTTGGGCGCGTACAGGCACGCGACGACGATGCCGCCGACCGCCGCCTCGAGGTAGCGGCTGTGCGAATCGTCGACGTCGCCCGGCAGCGCGCGGCGGATCACCACCGGCGTCGCATCGCGCGCGAGGATGGCGACGCCGTTCCACGACTTCTGCCCCTGCCACACCGCCCCGTAGCCGGCGTCGCGCAGGGCGACCTCGGGGAAGTTCTCGTCCGGCGACTTCAGCTCCTGCAGGCAGGCGATGTCCGGCTGCGACTCGGCCAGCCATTCGAGCAGGCGCGGCAACCGGCTCTTGATGCCGTTGATGTTGAAGGTGGCGATCTTCAAGCGTTCGCGCTCGACGGGTTCAGGGGCAGGCGTCGGGCTGCCGGCTCACCGCGGCGAGCGTTTCGCTGCTGAACCAGAAGAAGTAGCGCGTGCCTTGCACGTTCACATCCTTGAGCGTGTTCGCCGGCGTGCCGGTGGTGGCCGCGCTTGCCGTGGGCGTGCCGCTGGTGCTCGACTTCAAGGGCAGCGCGGTCGCGGCACTCGAGCCGGCGGTCTTGGTGGCCTTGTCGTTGCCGCCCTTGGCGCTCGGCGTGCCGCGTTGCGGCATGGCGGACGTGGTGGCGGCTGATGCGGGAGGCGTCGTGTCGTAGATCACCGGCACCATCCAGCCCGCGTGCCGGCCCCCGGTGCCGTGCAGCGCACAAGGCGAGCCCTCGGGGGCGCCGATGGTCAGCTTGCGCGGCGCGCTTTGCGGAGGCATCGTGAGATCGAAATAGTTGTTCACCGTCGACTCATAGCGTGTCGGCGGGGCGGATCGGGCCACCGTGGGCGCGGCGGGTGGGGCCGACGACCACGACGCGCAGCCGGCCAGCGCAAGGCTGGCCGTGGCTGCGAACAAGACTTCCAGGGCGAGCCTCTGCATGGGGACCTCTCTCGGACTTCGGTGATTGTCGAGACGTTTTCTCACAAGTTGCCGGGCATGCCAAGCGCTACGCGAGATGCCTGAGGTGGCGTACTGGTATCTCGACCATTGCGCGCCCTGCGAAGCCGGGACAATGCGAGGCCCTTTCCCGCCATCCTGCGGTCTTCGTTTCATCCCACGATGCTCTTCGCCCAACGCGCCTTCATGCGCTTCTGGTACGCCCGCCTGTCGGGCTCCGCCGCCAACCAGATGATGATGGTGGCCGTCGCGTGGCAGATGTACGACCTGACGGGCAGCGCGTGGGACTTGGGCCTCGTCGGCCTCCTGCAGTTCCTGCCGGCGTTGCTGCTCACGCTCGTCACCGGCCACGTGGCCGACCGCTACGACCGCGGTCGCATCCTCGCGTTGTGCATGGTGGTGCAGGCGGCGCTGGCTGCGGGCTTCGTGTTCGCGAGCGCCGAGCACTGGGTGAACCGCGAATGGCTGCTCGCGCTCGCCGTGGCGCTGGGCACCGTCAAGGCGTTCCAGATGCCGACCTCGCAGGCGCTCGCGCCGCTCCTGGTGCCGCCCGGCCTGCTGGCGCGGGCGCTGGCCTTCAGCTCGGCCGGCATGCAGGCCAGCATCATCGCGGGGCCGGCGCTCGGCGGCTTCATCTACGTGGCCGGCGCGCATGCGGTGTATGCCGTGTGCGGCGTGCTCTTCGCCGTCGCGGCCGCCTTGTTGCTGGGCCTGCGCTACGACCATGCGCCGCCACCCAGGCAGCCGGTGACGCTTGCCACCATCTTCGCGGGCGTGAGCTACATCTGGCAGCGCAAGGTGGTGCTCGGCGCCATCTCGCTCGATCTCTTCGCCGTGCTGCTGGGCGGCGCGACGGCGCTCTTGCCGATGTTTGCGCGCGACGTGCTGCACGTGGGGCCCTGGGGCCTGGGCCTGCTGCGCGGCGCGCCGGCGGTGGGGGCGCTGGCGATGTCGGTCGTGCTGTCGCGTTGGCCGGTGATGCGGCGCGTGGGCCGCGTCATGTTCGGCTCGGTCGCGGTGTACGGCGTGGCCATCCTCGCCTTCGCGTTGTCGCGCGACTTCGTGCTCTCGGCATTGGCGCTGGCCGTCTCCGGCGCGGCAGACATGGTGAGCGTGGTCATCCGCCAGTCGCTCGTGCAACTGGAGACGCCCGACGCCATGCGTGGCCGCGTGAGCGCGGTCAACTCGATCTTCATCGGTGCGTCCAACCAGCTCGGCGAGTTCGAGTCGGGCGCGGTGGCCGCATGGCTCGGCCCGGTCGGCTCGGTGCTGTTCGGCGGCATTGGCACGCTGCTCGTCGTCGTGACGTGGATGAAGCTCTTCCCCGCGCTCGCGCGGCGCGAATCTCTTTCCGAGCCCGCGAAGTCCGCACCGTCTTGAGTCGCGAGCCAAGCGTTTCCGGAAGTAAAGGTACGAAAAACCGGCGCTCCAACGGCCCTAGGGATATGCCTGCTGTGCCACGATGGCTACGCTGCATGTCAAGCGGCGGCGCTCTCGTCCCGCGCGCCGCTTCCAGTCAAGGAGTTCGACATGGACACGAAGCTCGACCCGGCGGATGACGTCCTCTCCCCAGCAAAGTCGCGCAGCCTCGTCGTCATTGCCTTGACCATCGCACTGCTCGGCCTCACCACGCTCGACGTCACGCCCAGCACCGCCCGCCCCCACGGCGGCGACCCGCACTCCTTCGATTGCATCGTCGCCTCTGCCATCTTCGCAGGCGTGAACCCGTCGTCCTCCGAGACGATGCACTGAACGCGGGCGCTTCGTTCCGAGCCCGCCCCCCAAGCCTGCGTCCTACGCCTGAAGAGGCGGCCGTCCGATGGGCCGGCGCTCCCGTTTTCGGTGCAATGGCTTGCGGCATCGCCTTCGCGGCTTTGCCTGTCTTCAACCCGCAAGACCAGGAGCAGCACATGAACAACGAGAGACCCCTCGCCAAAGGCGAACCCAAGAACCTCGACCGCGACATCAACCGTGATTCGAACCGCGATCCCTTGAGCGGCGCGCCCGGTGCGCACCCGGTGGGCACGGGCATCGGCGCGGCAGCAGGCGGCATCGCCGCCGGCGCCGCGGTGGGCTCGGTGGCGGGCCCGGTGGGCACGCTGGTGGGTGCCGCCGTGGGTGCCGTGGCCGGCGGCCTGGCCGGCAAGGGCGTTGCCGAGCTGGTGGACCCGACCGCTGAAGAAGCGTACTGGCGCGAGAACTATTCGAGCCGCCCGTATGTCGATGCGGCCTACGGCTATGACGACTACAGCCCGGCCTACAACTACGCGCTGCAGAACTACGACACCTACCGCGGACGCAGCTTCGACGAAATCGAGAGCGACCTGGGCCGCGGCTGGGATTCCGCCCGTGGCGAGTCGCGCCTGGGCTGGGACCGTGCCAAGGAAGCCACCCGCGATTCGTGGAACCGGCTGAGCAATGCGGTCGAACGTGCCATCCCCGGCGACTCCGACCACGACGGCCGGTAAGGCCGGGCCAGCGCCACGCGCTGCCAGGACGGGCGAGGGGACTCGCCCGTCCTGGCTTGCGCCCTTGCACGAGGCTCGCGATGATGGGGTCGTGAAGCCCGCGATGAGCCCCAGCGCCCCCGACGCCACGAGCCCGCATCCGACTGTCGGCACGGCGGGCGAGCTCGACGGCGAGACCTTGCGCACCGAAGCGCCGAGCGAATGCCACCCCGACCTCGACCGTTATGCGGTGCCGGCGCTGGTGGATGCCTTCGTCGACGACCAGATCCACGCGCTGAACGCCGTCAAGGCGGCACGCCACCGCATCGCCGCGGCCGTCGAGGCGGCGGTGCCGCGCATCGCCGCCGGCGGGCGCCTGGTCTACGTGGGCGCAGGCACCTCGGGGCGCCTGGGCGTGCTCGACAGTGTCGAGCTGTACCCGACCTTCTCGTGGCCCAAGGACCGCGCCATCGGCCTGCTCGCCGGCGGCCAGCAGGCGATGTTCGAGGCGGTGGAAGGCGCGGAAGACAGCCTCGAGCAAGGCCGGCTCGACCTCACCGGCGTAAACGTGGATGCGCGCGACGTCGTCATCCTGCTGGCGGCCTCCGGCGCCACGCCGTATGTGATGGGTGCGCTCGAAGCGGCCCGCGCGGCCGGCGCGCTCACCATCGGCATCGCCAACAACCCGGCCGCGCCGGTCACGCTGGGCGCGGAGATCGCCATCACGCTCAACACCGGCAGCGAGGTCATCTCCGGCAGCACGCGGCTGAAGGCCGGCACCTCGCAGAAGATCGCGCTCAACACCTTGTCCAGCGCGATCATGGTTCGGCTCAACAAGGTCTACGGCAACCTGATGGTGGACCTGCAGCCCACCAACGCCAAGCTCCTGCGCCGTGCGGTGAGCCTCACCATGCGGGCCACCGGCGCGAGCGAAGACGCCGCCCGAGAGGCGCTCAACGCCAGCCGCTACCAGGTCAAGGTCGCGATCGTGTCGATCCTGAAGAAGATCGGCGTGGACGAAGCGCAGGCGCGGCTGGACGAGGCGGACGGCAGCGTGAGGGCCGCGTTGGCCGTCTAACTCGTCGCGCTCACTCGCCGATTCGCGAAGAGGTGCGACTCCATGCCGGCGTAGGCCGCCAATGCGATCAGCAGGGGCCCGACGAAGTAGATCGTCCGGTACGCAAGCATCGCCGCCAGCAGCTCATGCGTGGGCACCTGCGAGCCCAGCATCGCGAGGAACACCGTCTCCAGGACGCCGAGGCCCGCAGGCACGTCGATGACCGCCAAGGCGAGCGAACTCGCCATCAGTGCGCCCAGCACCGCGCCGAAGGGCACGCCGTGCTGCAGCAGCATGGTCAGCACCCACGCGAGCAGCAGCCAGTTGGTGGCGGAGACGGCGCACTGCAGCGTGGCCATGGAGGCGGAAGGCAGGGTGAGCGTGCGGCCCCGGATGAGCCATTCGCGGCCGTGGGCCATGTGGCAGGCCGCGAGGTACGCCGCCAGAGCCGTCAGCAGCAGCACGCCCACCGCTTGCGACATGGCCGAGGCCACGCCCCAGCCGTCGGGAATGGCCATGAAGCGCGTGGCGAAGGCGAGCCCCGCGATCAGCACGAAGCCCAGCCAGTTGGTCGCGACGTTGAACAGCCAGATCGCCGCGACTTTGGGCGCGTCCAGCCCGTGCGCCATGTACAGCCGGAAGCGAAAGCCGACGCCGGCCGGGCCGAGGTTGAGCGCGCAGGCGTGGCTGATGAAACCGATGGCGAGCACCCGGCCGACGGGCACCCGGTGACGCGTGACGTGCCGGGCGATGAGGTCGATGCTCGCGTAGACGAGGTAGCTCGCGGCGGTGAACACGAGCGCCCAGCCGAGCCGCTCGTGCGGCATGCCGGCGATCACGCCGCGCATGCCCGCCCAATCCACCGACCGCAGGTGGTGCACCCACAGGGCAATGCCTGCGACAAGCAGCCCGGCGGCGAGGATGCGCCGCAGCCAGGGCGTCAGGCGCAGGGCGTCAATGCCGCGGCTTGGCGCGGCGTTCGAAGTGCGTTCGGGTCCCACGTGAGAGTTCGGAGGCCACGAAATCCACGGCCTGCTCGGGCGGCATCACGGCCGTGCGTTCGAACGAGAGAAGGTCGCGGGCGATGTCCTGCGCTTCATCGGGATCAATGCGCTGGTCGACCTGGACGATGCGTTGGGCGCAGCGGTTCAACCAGACTTCGGTAGGCAGCTTGTCCATGGGCGTTTCGTCCTCCGGGTGACGGTACTTGATGCCATTGCGCCTCGATGGCCGCGGCTTGGCTGTAGGAGAACACGCCGCTTACCGATCGGAGCTGCCCGCATTTTTCGGGGCATGGCTTTCGGCCGTCTTACCGCAGAACCGATCTGGGGCTGGAAAACGACGCCTGCCGCAAGGCCGGTGTCAGCCAGGCGGCGCATGAGGCCAAGGGTTCTAGGCCAGGGCCGCCTTCATCTGGCGCCGCTTCGACGCCACCCGGCGGTGCGTCTCGCGGGCATGCGGCACCCAGCCGCGCCAGCGCCAGCGCGCCGCCATCATGAGCCCGCGCAGCCATTCGTCGGCGGCATAGGCGAACCACACGCCGGCCAGCCCGAAGCCCCAGTGCACGCCCAGCAGCCACGCGCCGCCGGCCATCACCAGCACCATCGACAGCGCGCCCGCGGCCACCGGAAAACGGGCGTCGCCGGTGGCGCGCAAGGCGTTGATCACGACGAGGTTGAAGGTTCGCCCGGGCTCCAGCAGCACGGTGATCCACAAGAGCGTCTGCGCCGTGGCGATGACCTGCGGGTCGGAGGTAAACAGCGGCAGCGTCCAGCGGGCGGTGAGTGCCATGAGGATGGCCAGCGTCGTGGACACGGCGATGCCGACGCCCAGGCTCCTGCGCACCAGTTGGTTGGCCTCGTGCAGCGCTCCCGCGCCCACCATGTGGCCGACGAGGATCTCGCTCGCGAAGCCGATGGCCAGCCCGCACAGGAGGATGAAGTTCATCAGCTGCATCGTGTAGCTTTGCGTGGCCAGGGCGCCCGCGCCCATCTTGGCGACCATGGCGATGGTGAACATGAGAGCGAGCCGGTAGGCGATGCTCTCGGCCGCGCCGGGCAGGCCGATGTGCAGCACCGGCGCGAGCCGCGGCCAGTGCAGCGTCCACCAGTCGCGCCGCTTGGGCACCAGGTCCAGGCGCTGGCGCCACAGCCACAGGTGGAAGGCGATGCCGAAGGCGCGGCTCGCGACCATCGCCATCGCGAAGCCCTGCAGGCCGAGCGGCGGCAGCGGCCCGATGCCGCCCATCAGCGGCCAGCACAGCAGCAGGTGCAGGCCATGCATCGCCACCATGTTGAGCAAGGCGTCGCGGGCGCGCAGGTGCGCGCGCATCACTGCGGACATGACGGCGTTCAGCGCATCGAGCGCGAGCGCGAGCGCGAGGATGCGCAGGAAGGGCAGGGCGAGCGCCAGCACCTGCGCCGGCGCATTCATCAGCCGCAGCAGCGGCTCGGCAAAGGTGGAGACGCCGGCCGCGGCGAAGAGGCCCATCCAGCCGGAAGCGCCCAGCGAGGCACGCGCTGTCTGGTCGGCCGCGAGCCGGTTGCCCGCGCCCAGGTTCTGCGTGATGACCACGCTCACGCCCACGCTGACGATGCGAAACAGCAGGAAGAAGGTGGCCTGCACGTGGTTGGACAAGGCGAAGGCGCCCGAGGCCGCGTCCGAGGTACGCGACGCGATCGACAGGCCCACCAGGCCCACGAAGATGCCCAGCAGCAACTCCGAGAACAGCGGCCAGGCGATGGTGAAGAGGGCGGGGCGCGGCTGCGTCGCGAGGGTCGTGCGGGACATCTTGGAAAGCGCTTTCTTGGACAGCAGTGTCGTTGATTTCGCCTGGGCGCCGGCCGCGCCCTGAATGGATGGGCATGTTGATTGCCCAGGTTTCCCTTGCCCATCGTTTTTGGCGCGCCTGTGGATGACGCGGAGCGCAGATGCAGGCAAACCATCGCAACGTAGTTTTCACTTCGCTACAGGAGATATGCAATGACCAAACTGTCCTCCAGCCTGACCCTCGCCGCTGCGGCTGCCGCCCTTGTGTGCGCCATGGGAGCGTCCGCGCAAACCTCGGGCACGTCCACCGGCACGTCGGGCACCACCACCGGCACGACCAACGGCACGACGCCCAGCACCACCGACACCTCGGGCTCGACCTCCACGAGCACGAGCGGCACGGGCTCCACCCTGAGCGGCACGCCGTCCGGCACGTCGTCCACCGACAGCAACCTCAATTCGTCGACCAGCACCAGCACCAGCGGCACGGGTGCGACCACGACGACGACCACCACCACGACCGACCCGGCCAGCTCGACGATGTCGAGCACGTCGACCCCGAGCACCACGACTGCCCCGAGCAGCACAAGCACGGGCACGAGCGCTTCGGGCACGAGCACCGACAGCACGGGCGCCGCAGCTTCGACGAGCACCGACTATTCGTCGACGAGCGGCACCACCGCGCCGAAGCGCCGCGCCACGCGTGCGGCTCGCGCCGACCGCGGCTGATCGACGGCATGCCAACGAAAAACCGGGCCTCGGCCCGGTTTTTTCATGTGTGGTGCCTGGTCTGAACCGTCAGGCGCCGTCCAGGTAGAAGGCGGTGGCCACGCGCGGCACGGTCTGCGGCGGCTTGTTGCGACCGCCTTCGCGAAAGCCGAACACCTCGGCCGCCGACCGCGTCTCGGGCAGCACGTAGATGATGGTCTCCGTTTGCGCGACGGTGGGCGCGAGCACGTGCTCGTAGAAGGCGGTGGGCAGGTTGATGCAGCCGAAGGAGATGCGGTGCTCCGCGGGTTTGGGCGACTGCAGCCGCTGCAGCCGGCGTTCGGCCGGGTTGTTCGTGATCACGCGGTGCATGGAGACGGCCGCCTCGTAGTCCACCCAGACGATGTCCGCGCCGTGCCCGTTCACGCCCGGCTCCGCGACGAAGCGGCCGGCCGGCGTGGTGCGCTCCTCGGGCGCGATGTTCGACAGTTCCCGGTCGCCGACACCCGGCGAGGTGTCGTCGCCCTTGGTGAGGCCCAGCAGCACGGGCGCCGCGCCGCGCAGCTTGCCCTCGGGCGTGAAGACGTAGATGCGCGCACGCTCCTTGTCGACGATGACGAAGGCCGAGCCCTCGTTGTCACCCGAGTTCAACACCCAGCTCGCCACCTGCGACGCATCCTTCGAAGGCTTCTCGCGCCCGAACTCAGGTCGCTTGACAGGCGTCGCGGACGCGCTGCCGCTGCCTGCCGACGCCGTGGTCGTGAGCGAGGCCGCGGCCATGCGCGTGGCCCCTGCAGGCCCATGGCGCTGGCCGGCTGCGACCGCGGCGGAAGCGGCCAGCAGGCTCGCGAGCAACAGGGGTGTGACGGCGAATCGGGAGCGGGGCGGGTACGGCATGAGGCGGTTCAAGCGGGGTGGATGGGCAGGACAAGGCGGGCGTGGCAAATGCCGTTCCCGGCTTGTATCGTCGTGCTGCGAGATGTAGTCGGTGGCGGCTTGCGAAGGCATGGCATTCGTGCTGACTCCTTTACCAGCTTGCCGGCTTTACCGGCGCCAGGCGCAACAGCATGTGTCATGAACGCCTTATTCACATCAGTCTTCACATTGCAAGCCCGATCTTCAACAAACAGCCCCCAGTCTTAGGGGTGGCCCCGTGTCCGGTTGCGCGCCTAGATTCCGTTTCGCCAAGAACGAACAAGCAAATACGGGGAGACTCTCGTGCGCAAATACGGGCTTGCAGAGCATTCGACGACGGCGCTCCACATCATCGTGTGCACATCGAGTGCTTCGGGCGATCTTGGTTCCACACTCCTTGCGATCTTGTCTGCGAGCGAACTGCCGGCCGAGGCGACGCTGTGCGGTTTCGGCGCCACTCTGCCTGCCTGCGACCTGCTCATCCAGGTCGTGTCGACCGACGATGTCGGCCAGGCGGTGGCGCAGCTCGCGCGCCTCAAGACCACGGCGCCCGGCTGCGCGGTGATCGTCGCCGCGGTGGACCTGGGTCCAGGCGAGCTCGGCCACCTGCTCGCCGGCGGCGCCTGCGACTTCCTGCGCACACCCATCGCCGCGCACGAGCTCGAGCTGCGGTCGGCCCGCGCACTCGGCGTGGCGCCGGCGCCCGCCGCCGCCATGCCGCGGCCCATCCACCCGGCGCTGCGCGAGCTCATCGGCGACAGCCCCGCCTTCACGCAGCAGATCGCCCGCGTGCCGCTGCTCGCGCGCTACGACGCGAGCGTGCTCATCCTTGGTGACACCGGCACCGGCAAGGAGGTCTGCGCGCAGGCCATCCACTACCTGTCGCCGCGTGCGGGCGGGCCGTGGGTGGCGGTGAACTGCGGGGCGATTCCCAACGACCTCGTCGAGGCCGAACTCTTCGGCCACGTGAAGGGCGCCTACACCAGTGCGCACAGCTCGCGCGCGGGACTCGTGCGCGAGGCCGAGGGCGGCACGCTCTTCCTCGACGAGATCGATTCGCTGCCGTATGGCGCCCAGGCCAAGCTGCTGCGCTTCCTGCAGGACAAGGAGTACCGGCCCGTCGGCTCGAACCAGGTCATGCATGCGGACGTCCGCGTGATTGCCGCGACCAACCGCAACCCGGCCCAGCTCACGGCGCGCGGCGCCTTCCGGCAGGACCTGCTCTTCCGTCTCAACGTGCTCGCATTGCACCTCCCGCTGCTGCGCGAGCGGCAGTCCGACATCCCGAGCCTGGCGCTGTACTTCCTGCGCGCGGCGGCCCGCCAATGGCAGAAGCCCGCGCCCAGCCTCTCGGCCGCCGCGCTGAAGAAGCTGATGGCGCACGAGTGGCCCGGCAATGTGCGCGAGCTCAAGAACGTGATGGAGCGTGCGGTGCTCATGTCCGACGCCGCCCAGCTGGGCGCGCAGGACATCGACTTCGATGGCGGCTTCACGCCCGACGCGCTGCCCGACAACGACGAATCCTTCCGCGCCGCCAAGGCCCGCGTGGTCGAGAACTTCGAACGCGCCTACATCGAGAACCTGCTGGCCACCAATGCCGGCAATGTCACGCATGCCGCGCGTGCGGCGAAGAAGAACCGGCGGGCGTTCTTCGAGCTGATGCGCAAGTACAAGATCGAATCGGGGGCGTATCGGGAGGATGCTCCGGCTGCTTGAGCGTGGGGGGGCGGAGCAGACGATGCCCGTGCCTGGGGGCAGGTATGCTGCCGCCTTGGTTTGCAGTCCTGACCCCATGGCCCTCAAGAAATCCGAACTTTATTCATCGCTCTGGCAGAGCTGCGACGCGTTGCGCGGCGGCATGGACGCCAGCCAGTACAAGGACTATGTGCTGGTGCTGTTGTTCATCAAGTACATCAGCGACAAGTACGCCGGCAAGCGCTACCAGCCGCTCACCATCCCGCCCGGTGCCAGCTTCGCCGACATGGTGGCGCTCAAGGGAAAGAGCGACATCGGCGACCAGATCAACAAGAAGATCATTGCGCCGCTGGTCAAAGAAAACGAGCAGCTCTCGCTGTCCGACTTCCCTGACTTCAACGATGCCACCAAACTTGGCACGGGCAAGGAGATGGTGGACCGGCTCACCGACCTGGTGGCCATCTTCGAGAACAAGGCGTTGGACTTCTCGAAGAACCGCGCTGACGGTGACGACATCCTCGGTGACGCCTACGAATATCTGATGCAGCACTTTGCCACCGAGAGTGGCAAGAGCAAGGGCCAGTTCTATACGCCGGCCGAAATAAGTCGCATCATCGCCCAGGTGCTGGGCATCGCCACGGCACCGACGAGCCACGAAACCACCGTGTACGACCCGACCTGCGGCTCGGGATCGCTGCTGCTCAAGGTGGCCGACGCGGCGCACAGCAAGCTCACGCTCTACGGCCAGGAGAAGGACTCCGCCACCAGCGGCCTGGCACGCATGAACATGATCTTGCACGGCAACCCGACGGCGGAGATCAAGCAGGGCAACACGCTGGCCGACCCCAAGTTCCGCGAAGGCAAGGCCGGCAACGAAAGCCTCAAAGTCTTCGACTATGTCGTGGCGAATCCGCCGTTCTCCGACAAGCGCTGGAGCACCGGCATCGACCCGCTGCACGACCCGTGGCAGCGCTTCGAGGCCTTCGGCGTGCCGCCGGCCAAGCAGGGCGACTATGCCTACCTGCTGCACATCGTGCGATCGCTCAAGAGCACCGGCCGGGCTGCCTGCATCCTGCCGCACGGCGTGCTGTTCCGCGGCAATGCCGAGGCCGACATTCGCCGCGCGCTCATCCGCAAGGGCTACATCGAAGCGATCATCGGCCTGCCGGCCAACCTGTTCTACGGGACCGGCATCCCGGCTTGCATCGTCGTCCTCGACAAGTCGCGCGCGGCCGAGCGCGTGGCCGCCGGCACCGGCATCTTCATGATCGACGCAGCCCAGGGCTTCATGAAGGACGGCCCCAAGAATCGCCTGCGCGAGCGCGACATCCACCGCATCGTCGATACCTTCCAGCGCCGTCAGCCCGTGGCGCGGTACGCCCGGCAGGTGAGCCTGCAAGAGATCGAGAAGAACGGGCACAACCTTAACCTGCCGCGCTACATCGACAGCCAGCTGCCCGAAGACCGGCAGGACATCGAAGGCCACCTGCGCGGCGGCATTCCCGAAGCCGATGTGACGGCGCCGGACAGCCTGGTCAGCCGCTACTGGGCCGTGTGCCCGCAGCTCGAACGCGCGCTGTTCAAGGTCAACCGGCCCGGCTACCTGGTCTTGGCCGTGGACAAGGCGGCCATCAAGTCCACCATCCACGGCCATCCAGAGTTCGCCGGCTTCATTGATCGGATGAACGCGCATTTCGCGACCTGGCGTGGCGTGCAGGCCAAGGCACTCAAGGCCCTGCGCCCGCACACCCCCGAGGCGCAGCCCAAACGCGTGATCGCCGAGCTGTCCGAGAGCTTGCTGGCCCACTACCTGGGCCAGCCGCTGATCGATGCCTACGCCGTCTACCAGCACCTGATGGATTACTGGGCGCAGACGATGCAGGACGACGCATATTTGATCGCCGCCGACGGCTGGCAGGCGCAGACCTACCGGGTGATCGAGACCGACAAGAAGGGCAAACAGAAAGACAAGGGCTGGGCTTGCGATCTGGTTCCCAAGGCGCTGATCGTGGCGCGCTACTTCGCAACGGAACAAGCCGAGCTGGATGCGCTGCAGGTTGAGCTGGAAAGCGTGAGCGCGAAGCTGGCCGAGCTGGAAGAGGAGCACGGCAGCGAGGATGCAGCCTTTGGCGGTTTCGACAAGATCAACGTGGCGGCGGTGAAGGACCGGCTGCGCGAGATCGAGGGCGAGGTGAAGGTCGAGATCAAGGCGGCAAAGGCGGGCAAGGGCCTAGTTGCCGTTACCGGTGAGCCGCAGGAGCCCGTCGCGGACGAACTGCGGGTGCTGCTGGAATGGCTGAAGCTGGCCGCCGAAGAGTCGGCGCTGAAGAAGCGCGTGAAGGAAGCCGACGCCGCGTTGGACGCTGCCGCCTATGCGCACTTCCCAAAGCTCACTGAGGCCGAGGTGCAGGCGCTGGTAGTGGACGACAAATGGCTCGCCACGCTGGACGCAGCCGTGCATGGCGAGATGGACCGGCTGAGCCAGCAGCTTACGGCGCGGGTGAAGGAATTGGCGGAGCGGTATGAGACGCCGCTGCCACGATTGAACGAGCGCGTGGCGGAGCTTGAGGCGCGTGTGAACCGGCATCTGAAGAAGATGGGGTTCGCATGGACATGACGGAAATGGCCGCGGTCTATCGTCCAATTCATGAGGCGGAAACTTTCGTTCAAACGGACATCGGATTGCTTCCGACGTCTTGGCGAGTGAGTTCTCTGGGTGAAATCGCTACTGTCAGTGCTGGAGGGACGCCAAGTCGAAACGTACCTTCTTATTGGGATGGTGGAATTCCTTGGATCACGACGGCTGAAGTCGACTCGTCAAACATTGACAGAGCTACGCAGTCAATAACGCTAGATGGACTGAAGAATTCTGCGGCAAAGTTGTTGAACCCGGGAACCCTGCTCCTTGCCCTCTATGGTCAGGGCAAAACACGCGGCAAGGTCGGCTTGCTTCAAATCGCGGCCGCAACGAATCAAGCATGTGCAGCGATAGAACTCGATCGAGGTCATTCCAGCGCTTTTGTCTTTCACTTTTTACGTGCCCAGTACGAGAACATCAGAAAGCTGAGCAATATCGGGAATCAGGAGAACTTAAGTGGTGCGATTGTCCGTTCAATAAAGATCCCGCTTCCTGCCCGATCAGAACAACAAGCCATCGCCGAAGCGCTCTCTGATGCGGATGCCCTGATCGAATCTCTGGCGCTGCTACTGACCAAAAGGCGCCAGATAAAACAAGGCGCCATGCAGAATCTGCTCACCGGCAGGAAGCGCCTTGCGGGTTTCAATGATTCGTGGCCCCAACCCACGTTGGGGGAGCTGTTTGACTTCAAGAATGGACTGAACAAGGCCAAGGCGTTCTTCGGTCACGGAACTCCCATCGTGAACTACATGGATGTCTTTTCCGCGCCAGCACTGTTCTCAGAAAAACTTGTTGGGCGAGTTTCTGTTGTGGCAGACGAACTCCGGAACTACGACGTGCGCAAGGGGGACGTCTTTTTCACTAGAACATCTGAGACAACTAACGAGATCGGACTCTCTTCCGTCATGGTTGATGAGGCCGTGAACGCAGTATTCAGCGGTTTTGTCCTCCGCGCTAGGCCACGCGACAAGCGATTGAATAGTCGATTTGCCGTATATGCACTTCGGTCGGAGTGCGTCAGGGCGCAAATCGTGGCTCGCGCTTCGTACACCACGCGTGCTTTGATAAACGGCCGCCTACTTGGCGCAGCGAGGGTGCCGATGCCTCAACCCAGGGAACAGGAAGCACTCGCAGAAATTCTCGAAGATATGGATGCAGGGATCCTCGCGGTGGAAGGCAAGCTCGATAAGGCTCTCCAGCTGAAGACGGCGATGATGCAAGCGCTGCTCACCGGCCGCATCCGCCTGGTTCGGCCTTTGTGAAAGAACCCGCCATGCCTGCCACCCGCGAAGACCAGCACATCGAATGGAAGGAGTCGTGGCGCGACGAGTACCTGCGCTGGCTCTGCGGCTTCGCCAACGCCGAGGGTGGCGTGCTGGTGATTGGGCGCAACGACCGGGGCGAGGCGGTGGGGGTGAAGAACGCCGACCGCCTGCTGGAAGAACTGCCGAACAAGATTCGTGACGTGCTGGGCATCGTGGCCGGTGTGCACCTTGTTCAGGAGGGAGGCAAGGACCTCGTCGAGATCCACGTCGAGGCTTACCCCAGCCCGATCAGCTACAAGGGCGAGTACCACCTGCGCAGCGGCAGCACCAAGCAGGAGCTGAAGGGCGCTGCGTTGGATCGATTTCTTCTGCGCAAGCAGGGCCGCAGCTGGGACGCCGTGCCGGTGCCCCATGTGGCGGTGGACGACTTGTCGAGCGAAGCCATCGCGCGGTTTCGCAAGCTGGCAGCGCGCAGCCAGCGGCTGGATACGGCCACGCTGCAGGAGCCGGATGCTGCGCTGGTCGAAAAGCTGAATCTGCTTGAGGGCCACTACCTGAAGCGCGCGGCGATCCTGCTGTTCCATGCCACGCCGCAGCGCTGGTTCATCGGTGCTTCGGTGAAGTTGGGCTACTTCCGCAGCGACACCGATCTGGTCTACCACGACCAGATCGAGGGCGATCTGTTTGCTCAGTCGCAGCGCACGGTCGAGGTGTTGTTGGCCAAATACTTGAAGGCGGTGATCAGCTACGAGGGCTTGCAGCGGGTGGAGACGCTGCCCGTGCCCGAGGCTGCGCTGCGCGAGGCACTGCTCAATGCACTGATCCACCGCGACTATGCCGTGGGTGCGCCGATCCAGATCCGCGTGTACGACGACCGGCTGCGCATCTGGAACCCTGGTGAGTTGCCGGAGCACTGGTCTGTGGAGCGCCTCCTGCAGGCGCACCCATCACGTCCGTTCAACCCGACCATTGCGAATGCCTTCTTTCGCGCGGGCGAGATCGAGGCCTGGGGGCGTGGCATCGAGCGCATTTTCGATGCCTGCCGGCTGGCCGGTGCGCCGGCGCCGCGGCTGGAGTACACGGAGGGTGACTGGTCGATGGAGTTCGCGTTCTCGCCAGCGTACCTGTCGGCACTCAAGGGCTCATCCGGGCAGGTTGCTGGCCCGGCGGCGCAAGTCACCGGGCAAGTCACCGGGCAAGTCACCGGGCAAGTCACCGAGGAAGTGGAGCGGTTGGTCTTGGTGCTGGATGGTGCGATGAAGCGCGCCGATATCCAGCAGGCACTGGGCCTCAAGCACAGGGACAACTTCCGCGACGGGTATCTGCAGCCGGCGCTGGCCGCCGGACTGATTGCCATGACCGTGCCGGACAAGCCGCGAAGCAGCCGGCAGCAATACCACCTGACCGACACCGGGCTGGCACTTCGCGCCGATCTTCTTGCCAGGAGGCCCACATGACGAGCATTGGCCAGCCCGAGCGCGCCACGCAGAACCGCGTGATGGCGCTGTTCCGCGATGAACTGGGCTGGCGCTACCTGGGCGATTGGTCAGACCGCGAGGGCAACGCCAACGTCGAGGAAAGCCTGCTCTCGCCTTGGCTGCAGCAACGCGGCGCCACGCCGGCGCAGATCAGCGCCGCACTGCTGCGCCTGCGCACCGAGGCTGGCAACCATCACCGCACGCTGTATGCGAACAACCAGACCGTGTACGGCCTGCTGCGCTACGGCGTGCAGGTGTTGACAGCCGCCGGCACACAGACCCAGACGGTGCAACTGATCGACTGGCAGAACCCGCAGGCGAACGACTTCGCCATCGCCGAGGAGGTGACGCTCAAGGGCGACCGCACGCGGCGGCCCGACCTGGTTCTGTACGTCAACGGCATCGCCATCGGCGTGATCGAACTGAAGAACAGCCGCGTGTCGGTGGGCGATGGCATCCGCCAGTGCCTGTCGAACCAGTTGCCGATGTTCCATGAGGCCTTCTTCAGCACGGTCCAGTTCGTCTTTGCGGGCAACGACTCCGAGGGGCTGCGCTACGGCACGGTCGGCACGCCGGAAAAGATGTTCCTGAAGTGGAAGGAAGACGAGGCCGACGACAGCCGTTTCAAGCTGGACAAGTACCTGCTGAAGATGTGCGACAAGGCGAGGCTGATCGAGCTGATGCACGACTTCGTGCTGTTCGACGGCGGTGTGAAGAAGCTGCCGCGCGTGCACCAGTACTTCGGCATCCGGGCGGCGCAGGCCAATGTGCGAGAGCGCAGAGGCGGCATCCTCTGGCACACGCAGGGCAGCGGCAAGAGCATCGTGATGGTGTTGCTGGCGCGCTGGATCCTGGAGCAAAGGCCGCAGGCACGGGTGGTGATCGTGACCGATCGCGATGAGCTGGACAAGCAAATCCAGCGCGTGTTCACCGATGCCGGCGAGAAGCTGCACCGCAGCCGCAGCGGGCGCGACCTGATGTCGCAATTGTCACAACCCGCGCCGCGCCTGCTGTGCTCGCTGGTGCACAAGTTCGGCGTGGAGGCGCGCGGGCGCGGCCAACGCGAGTTCGAGGCCTTCATCCGGGAGCTGGAGTCTCAGCCCGCGGCGGCGGTGGGCGAGCTGTTCGTATTCGTGGACGAATGCCACCGCACCCAGAGTGGCCGGCTGCACAGGGTGATGAAGGCGTTGATGCCCGAGGCCGTGTTGATCGGCTTCACCGGCACACCGCTGCTCAAGGCCGACAAGCAATCTAGCCTGGAGGTGTTCGGCGGCTACATTCACACCTACAAGTTCAGCGAGGCGGTGGAAGACGAGGTGGTGCTCGACCTGGTGTACGAGGCGCGGGACATCAACCAGCGCTTGGGGTCGCCCGCGAAGATCGACGCCTGGTTCGAGGCGGCGACCGAAGACCTGAACCTCTGGCAAAAGAACGAACTCAAGGCCAAGTGGGGCACGATGCAGCAGGTGCTGAGTTCGCGCTCGCGCATGCAGCGCGTGGTGGACGACATCAAGTTCGACTTCAGCGTCACCAAGTTCGGCAAGCCCAGGCTGTCGAGCGGCCGGGGCAACGCCATCCTGGTGGCCTCCAGCATCTACGAGGCCTGCAAGTACTTCACGCTGTTCAATGCGGCCGGCACCGGCTTCAAGGGCAAGTGCGCCATCGTCACCTCGTACAACCCGCAGGCCTCGGACGTGACGACCGAAGAGGTGGGCGCCAATACCGAGAGCGACAAGCAGTTCATCTTCCACACCTATACCGAGCTGCTGAAGGGCGTGCAAGCCAAGCCCGGCATGAGCGCCACCGAGACCTACGAGGAGTGGGCGAAGGCGTTGTTCGCCAAGGAGCCGGCCAACATGAAGCTGCTGGTGGTGGTGGACAAGCTGCTCACCGGCTTCGACGCGCCGCCGTGCAGCTATCTCTACATCGACAAGTCCATGCAGGACCACGGTTTGTTCCAGGCCATCTGCCGCACCAACCGGCTGGATGGAGAGGACAAGGAGTTCGGCTACATCGTCGACTACAAGGACCTGTTCAAGAAGGTTGAAAAGGCGATTGCCGTCTACACCTCGGAGCTGGACCACAGCTCAGGCGGCGCCGACCCCGAGGTGATGATGCAAAGCCGGCTGCAGATGGGCCGCAAGCGACTTGACGATGCGGTGGAAGCGCTGGCGCTGCTGTGCGAGCCGGTGGCGCTGCCGCGCGGCGAGCTGGAACACATCCGCTATTTCTGCGGCAACACCGAAATCGCCACCGACCTGGCTGCGCGCGAGCCGCAGCGGGTGATGCTCTACAAGGGCGTGGTCGTGCTGCTGCGTGCCTGGGCCAACATGGCCGAAGAACTCGAAGCCGCTGGTTACTCCGAAGCCGACGGCGTGCGCCTGCGCGAGTTGCTGCACCACTACGTGAAGTTGCGGGAGATTGTGCGCAAGGCCAGTGGAGAGACGCTGGACCTGAAGCCCTACGAGGCGGACATGCGACACCTGATCGACACCTACATCGAGGCCGAGGAGCCGCGCCAGATCTCGCCGTTCGAAGGTGTCGGCCTGCTGGACCTGATCGTCAAGACCGGCATCGCCGACGCAATTGCCACCGGCATGAGTGAGCTGAAGGGCAACCGTGACGCGATTGCCGAGACGATCGAGAACAACGTGCGCAGCAAGATCGTCAAGGAGCACCTGAACGATCCGTCGTTCTATGAACGCATGTCGGCACTGCTGGACGGCATCATCAAGCTGCGCAAGGAAAAGGCGGAGGAATACGAGCAGTACCTGCAGCGCATTGCGCAATTGGTACAGCAGGTAGAGGCCGGCCGGGCGGAAGACTCTCCCATCGAGTTGACGACGCCAGGGCGTCGGGCGCTGTACAACAACCTCCAGCCCTGGCTGGCTGCGAGGCCTGAGTCGCATCAAGTGGCCCAACCAGCGCCGGCCTGGGGTGGCGGTACGTCCGATCCGGCTCTGGCGCTGGCCTTGCGGATCGACCGGACGGTCAAATCGATCCGGCCGGATGGCTGGAGGGGCAATCCGGCGAAAGAGAACACGATCAAGGCGGAATTGTTCGCGCTCCTGCGGGATGCCGAGCAGGTCGAGCGCATCTTCTTGATCGTCAGGGCTCAGGGCGAGTATTGATGCCATCCCGCATTGCCCTGGGCGCCATCGAGGCGGACGTGGTGTTCAAGGACATCCGCAACGTGCATCTGACCGTGCTGCCGCCGAAGGGGCGGGTGCGGATTTCGGCGCCGCGGCAGATGCCGCTCGACACGGTGCGTGTCTTTGCCTTGTCCAAGCTCGCGTGGATCAAGGCACAGCGCGAAAAGATGGCAGGCCAAGATCGAGAGGCGACGCGCGAGTTTCTAGAGCGTGAGAGTCACTACGTCTGGGGCCGCCGCTATCTGTTGAAGCTGGTGGAGATCGATGCCGTGCCGTCGGTCGAGCTTCGCCATCGCACCCTGGTGCTGGCCGTGCGGCCGCACACCGATGCTCTTGCCAAAGAGGCGCTGCTCTCGCGCTGGTATCGCGATCAAGTCAGGGCGCACGCAGCAGGGCTGGTGGCCGACTGGAGCCGGACCCTCGGAGTGGACGTACCGCGCGTCCACGTCCAGCACATGAAGACCAAGTGGGGAAGCTGCTCGCCAGTGCGCCGATCGATACGCCTCAACACGGAGCTGGCCAAGAAGCCGCCGGGGTGTCTGGAGTACATCGTCGTGCACGAGTTGATGCACCTGTTGGAGCCGACCCACAGCGAACGTTTCAAGGCGCTCATGCGGACCTTCTTGCCCGAATGGGAAGATCGGCGGCGTGAACTCAATCGGCTGCCCGTCAGGCACGAGGAGTGGCTCTATTGAGTCCAGCATCCTTGCGGCCGCGGCATCACGCCGCTGGCCACGCGGCATCCCTACATCGGTTCCTTGCGACGGATGACGCTCGCGCGGTTCGCGTCCTCCGGATAAAGAAAGTGCACCTCGGCGTGCCGCCAGACGCCGAGCCACACCATGTTGGGCGTGAAGGCGTCATGGTCGTTCTCGGAGAACGGGCGGTCGTGCGTGGTCACTACGCCGCGGTAGGGCTGGTGAAGGTCTTCGAGCGCGTGCTTCAGCGCATCCCCGGAAGCATCACCCTTGGTCTGGAAAAGTGCACGCAGCATGAGATGAATCGCGTCGTAGCTCTGTGCCGCCGACATCAGTGAGCCCACCGGCTCCTTGCCTGCCTGCCGCTTGAGCCGCGCGATGAACGAGGAGCGGCGTTCGTTCGACAGGTCCTGGATGATCGACTGGACCATGATGGCGCCCTCGGCAGCCGGCCCGGCCCTTTCCGACACCGTCTTGAACGACATGGTCCACGGTCCGTACAGCGGCGCAGCGAGCCGCCCCTCTGCTCTCGACTGGGCGACCACGGCGAGCTCCGGCCCGACGCTGTAGCCGACAATGACGTCGGCTCCGGCCGCCTTGGCTTCGAGCATTTGCGCGGTCAGCGTCTTGACGCCGAGGTCGAAGCGCGCCACGTACACCGGCTTCAGGCCCTTCTCTCCGAGCAAGCGATCGACGTCCTTCAGGCCGCCTTCGCCATAGCCTGTCTTGTCGGCGAAGACGGCCACCCGCGTGTAGCCGCGGCGCATGATGTCATCGACGAGTCGACCCGCCTGCACGCCGTCTCGCGGCGACATGCGGAAGATGTAGCTCGAGGCGGGCGGGTACTTGGCTGTGAGGATGGTGGCGGTGGCCACCGGGATGACGAGCAGGTGCTTGTGATCCTGAAAGACATCGAGCGACTTCGCGGCCACGCCGCTGTTGCAGTAGCCGACCGTGAAGTCCACCTTTTCTTTCAGCACCAGCTCCTCGGCGATCTTTCGGCCTTCATCCGGATTGGCCTTGTCGTCGCGCTCGACGAGCTCCACCGGGCGACCCAGAAAGCCGCCGACCTCGTTGATCTCCTTGGCGGCCAGCTCCGCACCCATGCGAGCGCTGTTGCCGAAATCGGCCGATCCACCTGTGAAAGGGCAGATGAAGCCCACCCGAATGGGCTTGGCGCCGGCGCTGGTCTGAGCCTCGGCGGCTCCCAGCAAGGCACTGAACATCGATGCGGCGAGCACCGTTCGAGTCAAGGAAGATCTCATATCGAATCCAATCAACGAGGCACCGGCCATCTGGAGTTTGTGCTGGGAAACAGTATTGAACTCAGAAGCTCTCCCAGTCGTCCGTGCCGGTGCGCTGGATCGACGGGGCGGGAGCTGCCTCGGGGACCGCAGGCGCAGGGGTCTTGGCCTGCTTGGGCTTGACCGAGCCGAAGTTGGGTCGCGTCACATTCTTCGCGCGATTCGGTCCGCGACGCTCCACCGAGGCCGCGGTGGCGGTACTCGCGTTCGACGAGTAGCTCTCGGTTTGCCCGATCTTGAACACCGCCACCGCTCGAACCAATTGAAGGGCCTGTTGCTTCATGCTTTCGGCCGCTGCCGCGCTCTCTTCCACGAGCGCCGCGTTCTGCTGCGTGGCCTGGTCCATCTGGCTCACTGCTTCGCCGACTTGCGCCACGCCGGCACTTTGCTCGGAGCTGGCTGCACTGATCTCGCCCATGATGTCTGTCACGCGCTTGATCGAATTCACGATCTCGGTCATCGTGGTTCCGGCCTTGTCGACGAGGACCGTCCCCTGCTCCACGCGCTCGACGCTGGTCGTGATGAGCGTCTTGATCTGCTTGGCGGCCTCCGCGCTGCGCTGTGCGAGATTGCGCACCTCTGCGGCAACGACGGCAAAGCCCCGGCCTTGCTCGCCCGCACGCGCCGCTTCGACGGCAGCGTTGAGGGCGAGAATGTTCGTCTGAAAGGCGATCCCGTCGATGACGCTGATGATGTCCGCGATCTGTTTGCTGCTCTCGTTGATGCCCTTCATCGTGGTGACGACTTCGTTGACCACGTCGCCGCCCTCGATCGCCACCGACGATGCGCTCAACGCGAGTTGACTGGCTTGCTTGGCGTTGTCGGCGTTTTGCCGCACGGTCGAACCCAGTTGCTCCATCGAGGCGGCCGTTTCCTCCAAGGCGGACGCCTGTTCTTCAGTCCGGCCTGAAAGGTCTTGATTGCCTTGGGCGATCTGGGCGCTGGCAGTGGCAATGCCGTCCGCCGAACCGCGCACCTGTCCGATCAGGCTCACCAGTTGCCCCTGCATCGCGCCCATCGATGCGAGCACGCTGCCCGCCGGTGCCGAGTCGGCACCGCGGACCGGACTGAGATCCCCGTCGGCGACGCGCTTGGCCGCGTCGCTCAAGTCGGCGGGCTCCGCACCCAAGGAACCCACCAGGCGACGCGTGATCAGCCAGCCCAGCAACGCTGCCATCAGGGCTGCAGCGGCGCTGACCGCCAGCAGCACAGCACGCTGGTTGGCGTAGCTCGCCGCGGCCGCTTCGGTGTCGTGGTGGGCCAGCTCCTCGGTGAAGGTGATGTATTCCTTGCCGGCGTTGAGCAGTTGCGCGAGCAGCGGCCGGCATTCGCGGTTCATCTTGTCGATCGCTTCGTCGTGCTTTTCCTCTGCGGCCAACTTGAGGATGCCAAGCGCGACCGGTGAGTAGGCGGATTCGACCTTCTCCATTTCGGCTGCCAGCGTACGTTCCCGCTCGGCCACGTCGCTCGCTGCAGCCACGGCTTCCTTCAGCGCCTTCATGGTGGCCTGTACGTCTTCGTGTGCCTTGACGGCCACGGCCTTCTCGGCCTCCCGATCTGCAGGCGTCTTGACGAGCACCATGTTGCGTACGGCGATGGCGCGTCGATTGGCGGCACCGCGCAACTCGACGGCCAGGCCCTCGCGCTGTGCTACGCCACGGACGTAGTTCGAGAATCGGGCATTGGCCTCACCAAGGTTGCGCAGCGCCAGCAGGCTCACGAAGAGCACGATCACGGCGAGAGCGCCGAAGGCCAGGATGAGTTGCTTCTTGACGGACAGGTTGCTCATGGGGTTGCTCCAAGAAGATTCAGTGCAGGTCAGTGCCGTTCAAGCCCATGTCGGGGCTGGACATCAGCTCTTCGATGTCGACGAGGATCAGCATGCGGTCGAGATTGCCTTGCTTGAAGGCACCGATGCCGGTGATGTAGCCGGCGTCCACGGACGTGTGGAACTCCCGCCGAGGCGAAACGTCAGGCACTCGTGGGGTGTCGCCGTCACTGCAGTACGGCCAAGATCGCCGAGCAGGATTCCTGCGGCTCGCGCTGCAGGTGCGATGTCTTCAATGGCGCTCATCACTTGGTTCCAGAAAGAGTCGAACGGGCATGCCAAGACCGCGTGGTGCACGTTGGCGTAAGGACTCCCTGAACCGTGCTCAAGACGGCTGCGGATGCAGCTCCTGATGACCTATCGGCATTGGCCAGCGTTACTGAATCATTTCTGATCCACAGGACGAGAACTGTCGAAACAGCGTGTGAAATTGCGGCCTTTTCCGAGAATCACCGGCCGGCGGTCGCAGCAGGACTCGGAAGTCGGTAGGGGCACGCGGCATCCAGCCTGAGGGCGGGCTCGGCGGGGGTGGGCCTGGAGACGGGATACGTCCGCGGACGGGTGTCCTGATCCAGGCGCAGCGCCAGGTCGGCCGCTGACATCGGACGCCCCAGCAGATAGCCCTGGGCCTCGTCGCAGCCCATCTGGCGCAGCATCTGCAATTGGGCATCGGTCTCCACACCCTCGGCCACCACGACCAACCCGAGGCTGTGTGCCATCGCGATCACTGCCTGGGTGATGGTGGCGTCGTCCTTGTCCTCGGGCAGCCCGCGGATGAACGAACGATCGATCTTGACGGTCTGCGCCGGCACGCGCTTCAGGTAAGACAGGGACGAGTAGCCCGTGCCGAAGTCGTCGATCGAAATGCGCACGCCCATGGCGTGCATCCGATCCAGCACCCGACTTGCTCGCTCGGGGTCGGCCATCAGCACGCTTTCGGTGAGCTCCACTTCGAGCTCCGACGCTGCGATGCCGTACAAGCTCAGCGCGTCGAGCAGATCCTCCATCAGCGTGTCGCTGGCAAATTGCCGCGCCGACAGATTCACGGCGACCGACGGCGCGGCCAGGCCGGCGTTGCGCCAGTCGCGGATCTGGCGGCAGGCGGCTTGCATGACCCATCGGCCGATCGGCACGATCAGCCCGAGCTCCTCGGCCAGCCCGATGAAGTCTCCCGGCATCACCAGGCCACGCTGCGGATGGGCCCAGCGCACCAGCGCCTCGACGCTGCGCATTGCGCCGCTCGCGATGTCGATCTTGGGCTGGTAGTGCAGGAACAGCTCGCCGCGCGCGAGAGCCGATCGAAGCTCCGACTCCATGGCGAACTGGCTCGCGGCCACGTCGGCCAGCTCGGAGGTGTAGAACTGAACGTTGTTCTTGCCGCGTTCCTTGGCCCGGTACATCGCGGCATCCGCATGCTTGAGCAGCGTGGCGGCATCCTCGCCATCGGCGGGGAACACGCTGATGCCGATGCTGCCGGTGACGTCCAGCCCGCAGCCTTGCACCGTCAAGGGCTGGCCCATGGCAGCGAGCATCTTCTGCGCCACGCCTTCGATATCGGAAGCGCCGCCACCGCCTTCGAGCACCACGACGAACTCGTCGCCGCCCAGCCGCGCCACCAAGTCGGTTTCGCGCACCGCAGCGCGCAAGCGGCCGGCCATCGCCTGGAGCAACTCGTCGCCGGCTGCGTGGCCCAAGGTGTCGTTGATTGTCTTGAAGCGGTCCAGGTCGATATAACAAACCGCGAACCCACATCCCTGCCGGCGGGCACGTGCCACCGTGCGGTCGAGCTCTGTGAAGAACATGTTGCGATTCGGCAGCCCGGTCAGGCTGTCGAAGCAGGCGAGCTCCTGAACCTTCAGATCGGCCAGTGCGGCCTGCGTCACGTCGCGACCGACACCGCGGTAACCAAGGAATGCACCACCCTCGTCGAATACGGGCTCGCCATTGATGCGCACGAAACGCTGCGTGCCGTCGGCACGTGTCAGCGAATAGGTGAAGTCGCGAAAGGCCTTGCGGTCCTCGATGCAAGCCTCATAGGCGGCCAGCGCTTCCGCAGGTGCGTGGAAGCTTCCGGTCACCCTGCTGCGACCCAACATCTGCGACGAGTGGATGCCGGTGGCAGCTTCGAAGCCCTCGGAGACGTAGGTGAACTGCAGGTCCGCGTCCTGCTCCCAGATCCAGTCGGCCGACAGCGACAGCAGGCTCGACAGGCGGCCCTCGCTCAGGCGCAGCGCTTCGGTGCGCTCGCGCACACGGCTGTCGAGCTGGTCGCGGTCGGCGCGCACGGTGGCGTACAGCGACGCCATCTCCTGCGACGCCAGGTCTTGTGAGCGCTCCAGCAGATAGCTCTCCTGGTCGTGCTCTTCGTAAGCGCGGCTGACCCGCTGCAAGAGCTCGCTCCAGCCGGGTGCATCTGGCGGTACTGCAGGGTCGATGCCCAGCCGCTTGAGCTGCCGCCGCAAGAGTGGATGCAGGTTCATCGTCGGGATGTCGCGCCGCTCAGGCTTCGCTGAACACGGTGACTGTCATGGTCTGGTTGTGCAGCCCGCTGGCGCCGCCGGGGACCGACGGCGATATCTCGCCATAGGAGTAGAAGCCGACGTGCGCCGTGCGCAGCGGCGCGACTTCGAGCACGGTTTCGATTTCCTCCTCCGTCCGTTCGCCCAGGATGAGGCGCCGGCCGACGCAGCTCACTGAGATGATGAGCGCATCGTCGGTCTCCGACAGCGACTGCACTGCCTGCCGGGCGGCCTGTGCGGCACTGCAGATCAGCTTGTCCGTGTTGGCCCGCATGAGCCGCGCGATGCTGCCCTGGGGCACGTCACCGGCAAAGGTGAGGGACTGCCGGGCCTCGTCGACGCCGAGGATGGTGCGCACCACGCGCTGGCTGGCGGCATCTGGGCGCACGGACAGCGGGAAGAGCAGAGCAGTGCCGGGCAGGCCGTCGGCGAGCTCGCCCAGGTAGGTCTTGTACAGGTCCAGCGCCGGCTCGCCGTCGAGCTCGTAGAGCACATTGCCCTCGGATCGTGTGATGCGGCGCTCGGGGCCGAAATCCGACCACCCGCCGTCGCATCCATGCCCGACCCTCAGCCGTTCGCCATAGAAGCCGACCGCGCAGATGCGGTTCGCTTCGGGCCGGTCGCGGTCGAGGACCCAGGTGTGTGCAAAGCGGCTGCCATCGCCGGCCAGTCCGCCGGTGATCGACACACCCGCCGGCAAGTGGCGGGTCAGGCCGTCGACCAACGGCGTGCCATTGACGCACAGGCCGTCGGAGAGGACGAACACGGCGCGCAGGTCCTCGCCGCCGAGGTGGGCAGCCAGCCGCACACCTGCGTCGAAGGAATCGGCGGTACCGTCCACGCTGGTGAACGCTCGCCGCAGGCGGGTGTGGTCGAAACGCACCACCGCCACGCTGACACTGGCGTCGTGGACCTGCGTGCCAGCGATCTCTCCGGAGGTGGAACAGCCGACGAGCACCGACTGCGGAAACGCCGCGGCGAGTTGCGCGAAAGGTGCAGGGTTGGCCGAGAATTCACTCGCCGCAAAGGCCAGCACGAGTGTTTGGGGGCCGTCCATCTCTGCAGGCAGCGGGCTGTCCCAAGCCGTTCCTGTGCGAAAGGTCACTATCTTGTGAAGCATGGGAGATCCTGCGCCAGCCCGGCGTGTTGTTATGCCGTGCTTATCGGCGCTCCGCATCCGGGCTTGCTGACCTTTACGCAGAGCCCGTGCGCACGACACCGTCGAGTGGGGTCGCTCAGCCCTTGGACGCGTGGATGGTCTCGCCGCGCGCCAGCATCGCCACCAGCTGGGCGATGCGCCTGGCGCGCGTCTCAGCCTTCGCGGCCGTCTGTACGCGCCACAGCACCGCGTAGCGATTGGCTGCGTTGACCGTTGCAAAGAAGGCCTTGGCCTTCGGCTCGGCTTCCAGCGCCGCTTGAAGGTCCTCGGGCACCTCGGACGTGCGCGCTCCGTCGTAGGCCTGCGCCCAGCGTCCGTCGGCCTTGGCGGCCTCGATCTGCGCGTAGCCCGGCGCCTGCATGCGGCCCGCCTCGATGAGCGCCGCGACCTTGTCGACGTTGATCTTCGACCAGATGCTGCGCGCGCGCCGCGGCGTGAAGCGC
>Ga0157377_10000154_pt1 | contig 42274 bp, 39 predicted proteins | sample M55metaG_FD_121116 | JGI IMG/M metagenome (GOLD analysis project Ga0157377, IMG submission 121116) | Miscanthus rhizosphere microbial communities from Kellogg Biological Station, Michigan, USA - M5-5 metaG | ecosystem: Host-associated > Plants > Roots > Rhizosphere > Soil | place: USA: Michigan...
CGTGCTGCAGCACGACCCGTTGCAGGACATTGCGCTGATGCCGGGTGACGTGGTGACGGTCTACAGCCAGAAGGACATCCGCGTTCCGGTCGCACGGCAGACGCGCCTGGTATCGCTGGAAGGTGAAGTGGCGGCGCCCGGCGTGTACCAACTGATGCCCGGGGAAACGCTGCGTGGATTGATCCTGCGGGTGGGCGGCTTCACTGCCCAGGCCTACGTGTATGGATTGGAGTTCACCCGCGAGGAAACGCGGCAGCGCCAGCGCGAGAACCTGCAAGCCGCGATGCAGCGGCTGCAGGCGCTCTCCGCCACCCAGGGCGCGCGCAATGCGGCCAATGCACGTGATGACACCGGAGACCGCAGCGCCGCCGTCAGTCAGGCCGCCACCCAGGCGCAGATGGCACGGCTGGCACAGGTGCAGCCCAACGGCCGCATTGCCTTGGAGCTGTCGCCGGATGCGGCATCCGTCGAGTCGCTGCCCGATGTACCGCTCGAACATGGCGATCGCGTCAGCGTGCCGGCACGCCCCGGCTTCGTCACGGTGGCAGGCGCCGTGCTGAACAACAACGGCTTCCTGTGGAAGCCCGGACGCACAGCCGGCGACTATGTGCGCCTCGCCGGCCTGGACGAAGCCGCGGAGCGCGACAACATGTTCATCCTGCGCGCGGACGGCACGGTGTCCAGCGCGACGGACAAGCGCGGCTTCTTCGGCTTCGGCGGCGTGGAGTCGCAGGTGCTGCAGCCGGGTGACGCGGTGATCGTCCCCAACCAGCTCGACTATGAAACCTGGGGTCGCGCCCTCGTGCGCAACCTCAAGGACTGGTCGCAGATCTTCTCGCAGTTCGGCCTCGGCGCGGCTGCGATCCAGACGCTGCGGAAGAACTGACCATGAGCGGACGAGCGATGGACCCGAACGAGGTCACCGAGATCGAGGAAGACGAAGGGCCGAGCGTTTCGCTGGCCGAGTTGCTTGCATGGCTGGGCGAAGGCAAGCGAGTGATCGGCTTGGTGACGCTTGGCTTGGGCCTCGTCGCGCTGGCCGTGGCGCTCCTCCTGCCGCCCATCTACACAGCCCGTGTCACGCTGATTCCGCCGGGCTCGCAGCAACAAAGCGGCTCCGCGGCCGCGCTGGCCGCACTCGGCTCAATCGGCGGCCTGGCGGGCGGCTTGGGTGCGAAGACGCCGGACGAGTTGTACGTGGCGCTGCTCAAGAGCGACAGCATCACGCGCGAACTGGATCAGCGCTTTGGACTCAAGAAGCGCTACAAGGTGGATCTGAACGAGACCTTGCGCAAGGTCATCGGCCAGTACATCCGCGTCACTTCCGACAAGAAGAGCGGCGTCATTCAAGTGGAAGTGGATGACAAGGATCCGAAGTTCGCCGCCGACCTCGCCAATGCCCTGCCTGCAGAGCTCACCAAGCTTCTGTCCCGCCTGGCGGTGACCGAAGCGCAGCAGCGCCGGCTGTTCTACGAGCTGCAGCTCAAGGACACCAAGGAGCATCTGATCAAGGCCGAACAAGACCTGCGCGCCGTGCAGGAAAAGTCCGGCGTGATCGTGCTCGACAAGCAGGCCGAGGCGCTGATCAGTGGTGCTGCGCAGCTGCGCGCCCTGATTGCGGAACGCGAGGTGCAGTTGAAGGTGCTGCGCACCTCAGCCACTGACCAGAACCCCGACGTGATGCGCATGAGCTCCGAGCTGCAGGCCTTGCGCGCGGAGCTGAGCCGCATGGAGTCCCGCCAGGGCAGCACCGGCGCCAATGCGAGCCCCGTGGACCTGCCCGTGGGCAAGATCCCCGAAGCGGCGATCGACTACGTTCGCGCGCGGCGGGAACTCAAGCTGCAGGAAACGCTGCTCGAAGGCATCGTCCGCCAGTACGAACTCGCCAAGCTCGACGAAGCCAAGGAAGGCGCGAGCCCGCAGCTGGTCGACAAGGCGCTGCCGCCGGACTACAAGTCCAAGCCTTCGCGCGCACTGATCGTCCTCGGCGGTCTCCTGCTCGGCCTGATCGGCTCCAGCCTCTTCGTGATCATCCGCAGCTATTCGGCTCTTGCCCGCGAACAGGATCCGGAGCGCGCCGCAGCCTGGCAATCCGTGCGCCGGGCATGGCGACTTCGCCGCTGATCGGACGCGTCGGCGCCTTCGCCGGCGCGACGATGCCGCAACGCATCGCGGCATCGCAGCATTGAGGGCCTCAGCCGGCCAGCACGCGGGCGAATACCTCGCTGTCGACGTTGCCGCCGGTGAGCGTGATACCGATCTCGCGGCCGGCCCAGCGGCCGCGCTGTTGCATGGCGGCCGCAAGCGCCGCGGCGCCTGCGCCCTCGGCCACGTTGTGGGTGTCGGCGAACAGCGCTCGCATCGCGGCAGCGACTTCATCGTCCGTCACCGCGACGATGTCCTCGACCTCGCGCCGGATGATCTGCAAGGCCTCGTCGTCGGGCACACGGCAAGCCATGCCGTCAGCCAGCCACGTGCTCACGGGCGATTCGACGGCGTATCCGGCGCGGAAGGAGTCGAGGTAGGCCGTCGCGTGCGCCGACACCACGCCGATGATCCGCGTGCGCGCGCCGGCGTGGGCACGCGCCGCGGCGCAGGCGCACACGCCCGAGCCCTGCCCGATGGGCACGAAGACCACCTCGGGTTGCACGGCCTCGAAGAACTCGACCCAGTACGTGCTCACGCCACGCACGAGGTCCGGATGGAACGCCGGCACCACGTGCAGGCCATGGACCGAGGCCAGCGATTGCGCATGCTCGCGCGATGCCTGGAAGTCGTCGCCATGCTCGATCAGCTCCACCCCCAGCGCACGCATCGCGGCGTTCTTCTCCACCGAATTGCCGTGCGGCACCACGATGGTGGCGCTCAACCCCGCCTCACGCGCGGCGAAACCGACCGACTGGCCGTGATTGCCGCGTGTCGCGCTGATCACCCCGCGGCAATCGGGCTGGTTGCGGCGCAGCGCATCGAAATAGACCAGCCCGCCGCGCAGCTTGAACGCACCGACTGGCGTGTGGTTCTCGTGCTTGACCCACACGCGTGCGCCCACGCGCTGGTCGAGCAAAGGCCAGCGCTGCTGAGGCGTGGGCGCGAAGACGCGGCGGACGATGCCTCGCGCGTCGGCAATGGCTTCTCGGGTGAACATCGCAGGCTCCTCAACAAGTCGTGAGACGGACCTCGCCCTGGGGCGTGGACAGGATGGCGGCAAGCGTCGGCGGGCCATCGGCGAAGCGCACACCCGGCGCCGAACACACCGCCTGCGCCGTGGCTGGCAAGCCGCCGATTTCCAGTCGCTGCAGATGCACGCCGCTGTCGCACATGCCATCGACCGGATGCTCGTGAGTCCACTGGATCAAGGTCGGCAACGCGCCATCAAAGAGCCGCGCACCATCGGGCCGCACGCTGATGCGCCATCGCAGCAGGCCGCGCTCGGTCTCGCGTTGCGCGCCCAGCACCTCGCCGCGATCGATGCCGGCTTCGCGCAAGCGCGCGCAGCACGCATCGATGTCCTCGCATCGAGCCACCCAATGAACGAGACGCGGCCCTTGGGCCAACACTGCTTGCATCGCCGGCGAATCGAGATCGAACCAGCGAGTGCGCCCCGGGTGCGGCGCCTGCGGATCGATGGCGATGATCTCGAGGTAGGCCCGTGGCAAGGCAGCCGACGCGATCGACATGACACGGTTGTGCGTGCCCATCAGCGCGTGTTTGCCCCCGCCTGTCGGCCTCGCGCCCAGCGTCGCTTCGCACCACGCGACGCCCTCGTCGAGCGTGCGTGCGCCAATCACCAGGTGATCGATCGCCAGCGCGTTCACAGGCTGAGCTCGCCCCGGATGACAGTGACCGACTGCCCGCCCACCCACACGGTGTCGCCCTGGCGCTCGATGTGCACGCGGCCGCTGCGTTCCATGCGCGTGCCCTGCGCCGCGACATAGCGCGCCGGCGCGATGCCTTCGTCGATCAGCCATTGCGCGAGGCTGGCATTGAGGCTGCCGGTGACCGGGTCTTCCGGAATGCCGATGGGCGCCGCGAAGCCACGCACCTCGAACTGCACGTCGCCGCTCGCATGCCGGCCGATGACGCCGACCTTCGCGAGGTTCTTCAGCAGCGCATGTTCGGGCTCGATGCACAGCACCGCGTCGGCGTCCGACAGCACGATGCCCATCCACTTCGGGCCGTTGTCCAGCCACTGCACGGCACGCACCTGCGAGGGCGGCACGCCCAGCGCGGCGAGCACCTTTGCCAGCAGCTCCGGCTCCACCGGCTCGCGCCGGGAAGGCGGCGCGGCAAAGGCGGCACGCGCGCCGTCGAGCCGGATGTTCACGAGCCCCACACCGCATTCCTGCACGACACGGCCCGCTTGTTTCGGCCGGCCGCCGTGCTCCATCCAGGCATGGCAGGAGCCGAGCGTCGGATGGCCGGCGAAAGGCAGTTCGCCACCGGGCGTGAAGATGCGCACCCGATAGTCGGCCTCGGGCGAGGTCGGCCGGGAGAGAAAGGTCGTCTCCGACAGGTTCGTCCAGCGCGCGAAGGTCTGCATCTGCGCGTCGCTCCAGCCTTCGGCGGCGTGGACGACGGCCAGCGGGTTGCCGCGCAGCGGCGTGTCGGTGAACACATCGACCTGGGTGAATGCGAGTTTCATGCGTGGCGCTCCTTCAATGTCTTGGCCAGTGCCTCGACGCCTTGGGCAATGCGCCCCTCCGACACGGTGACGAAGGACAGGCGCAGGGTGTTGAGCTTCGGATGGTCGGCGTAGAAGGCCGAGCCCGGCACGAAGGCCATGCCGTTCTCCACCGCATGCGGCAGCAGCGCCATCGCATCCACGCCCTCGGGCAGTTCGAGCCAGAAGAACATGCCACCCACCGGCACGTTCCAGCGGCAACCCGGCGGCATGTGGCGCTCGAGTGCCGCGCGCATCGCATCGCGCTGCGACTTGTACTTCGCGCGGATGGTGGGCACGTGCTGGTCGAGGAGGCCGTCGCGGATGACCTCGTGCACCACCCGCTGGTTGAAGCTGGGCGTGTGCAGGTCGGCGGCCTGCTTGGCCTGCAGCAGCTTGGGGTACAGCGTCTTGGGTGCGACGACGTAGCCCAGCCGCAGGCCCGGCGCCAGCACCTTCGAGAACGAGCCGAGGTAGACGCAGCCATCGGCCCAGCGCGAGGCGAGCAGAGCGGGCGGCGGCGCGTCGAACCACAGGTCGCCGTAGGGGTTGTCTTCGACCACGGGCAGGCCGATCTCCTGCACCTTCTTCATGAGGGCGTCGCGGCGGGCCGCATCCATGCAGCGGCCGCTCGGGTTCTGGAAGTTCGGCAGCGCGTAGAGGAAGCGCGCACCCTTCGCGATGTCGAGCTGGTCGGGCAGCGGGCCGTTGTCGTCGCAGGGCACCGAGACGAACTCGGGCTCGTAGGGCGTGAATGCCTGCAGCGCGCCGAGGTAGGTGGGCGACTCCACCGCCACGCGGCTGCCCGCGTCGATGAGGATCTTGCCGGCCAGGTCCAGCCCCTGCTGCGAGCCGGTGGTGATGAGCACCTGCGAGGCCTCGGCCTTCAGGCCCTGCCCATTCAGTTGGTGCGCCACCCATTCGCGCAGCGGGCCGTAGCCTTCGCTCGCCGCGTACTGCAAGGCTTCGCGCGGGTTGTCGCGCAGGACGCGCTCGGCCGCCTCGCGCATCGCCTCGACCGGGAAGGTGTCCGGCGAAGGCAGGCCGCCGGCGAGCGAGATGATGCCCGGCTTCTCAGTGACCTTGAGGATTTCGCGAATGATGGACGGGTTCATTCGCTCGGCGCGTCTGGCTTGCTGGAACGTCATGCGTGTTCCCCTCCTTCGGGAACCAGGGTCGGACAAGAAACTGGGGTCGTCACGAAGCCGCCTTCATGTGCGTGGGCATCTTCTTGCCGATGAACACGGTGGCGATGACGGCGATGGAAAACATCACGGTGACGGGCTCGAGCCGCTCGCCGAGCACGGGCACGGCGAACAGCAGGGCGAGAAAGGGCTGCACGAGCTGCACCTGGCTCACCCGCATCGTGCCGCCGAGCGCGAGGCCGCGGTACCAGGCGAAGAAGCCCAGCCACATCGAGAAGAGCGTGACGTAGGCGAAGCCCAGCCAGGCCCCCGCATGAACAGTGGCGGCGCCGACGGGCCAGGTCGCCCAGCTCACCGGCGCGGTGAAGGGCAGGCTCAACACCAGCACCCAGCAGATGACCTGCTCCGCCTTCATCTGCGCCGACAGCCGCGCGCCGGCGACGTAGCCGACGGAGGCACTCGCGACGGCCGCCAGCAGCAGGCCGTCGGCCGCGCTCAAGCGCCCGCTGCCGCGCAACGCCGCGAAGGCCAGCACCAGGCCACAGCCCACCACGGCGCAGGTCCAGAAGCCGGCGGACGGCCGTTGGCGGAAGGCGATGGCCGCGGCCACCGCGGTGCCCAGCGGCAGCACGCCGGTGATGACGGCCGCGTGCATGGCATCGACCTCGCGCAGGGCGAGCGAGAGGAAGAGCGGGAATCCCACGACCGTGCCGAGTGCCGACACCGCGATGGCGCCGAGCTGGTCCCCCCGTGGCCGCGGCGCGCGGGTGGAGAGCAGGTAGACGACGCTCAGCACACCGGCCGCCGCGGCGCGACCGGCCGTGACGAAGAGCGGCGGCAATTGCGGATCGGACGCAGGCCCCACGGCCAGGCGCGTCATCGGCAGCGTCATCGCGAAGATGACGACGCCGACCAGCCCCCACCACAGGCCGCGGGTTTCGTCGTGTCGGGTGGGCGTCATGCGAGCGCCATCCAGCCGGCGGTGGCCAGCAGCAAGGCGCCCATCGCGCGGTTGAACCACAAGAGGCGGGCACCCTGAGACAGCCACCGACGCAGCAGGGCGCCGGTCAGCGCGTAGGCGAGGTTGCTCGTGAGCGCAAAGCCCAGCATCACCACGCAGACGATGGCCAGGCGCTCTCCGGGGTTGCTCGTCGGCTGGCCGGCGCTCGTCGCGACCCAGCCGCCGGCCAGCGCCAGGGCCAGCATCCAGGCCTTGATGTTGACGAACTGCAATGCCACGCCTTGGGCGAAGCTCACCCGCAGCCGGTCGCCCGTCGCCTCACCCAAGGTCGACGATCGCGCCAGTTTCCACGCCAGCCATACCAGGTAGGCGATGCCGAAGGCCTTCACCGCCAGTCGAAGCATCGGCATCGCAAGCACCAGCGCGCCGAGTCCCAGGCCGCAGGCCAGCATCATCAGCGTCCAGCCGGTGGGCACCGCCACGATGAAGCCCAGCGCGCGACGCAGCCCGAAGTTGGCGGCAAGCGCGGTGGACAGCGTGGTGTTCGGTCCGGGCGTGAAGCTCATCGCGGTCGCGAAGAGCAGCAGTGCGGTGATTTCCTGGGTCGACATCGGACCAGTCTACGAGGCAGCTCCAGCACAGAGCCAGTACACTTTTCCCTCACAGGATGCGATCTGTATTGGCGATTCGGCCAACACATCGTGGTTTGTCCAAGACCTCTTCACAGGTGTCCAGCATGAGCAACTCCACAGTCGGCGCCGGCCCAGGCGCCCTCTCCCGCGGCGCGGACACCACCCTCACCGACCAGCTCTCGGCGCGCTTTTCCGAACGCATCCGGCAGCGCTTGCTCGCGCCCGGCACGCGCCTGCCCTCGGTGCGCGAATGCGCCCGTCGGCATGGCGTGAGCGCGTACACGGTGGTGGCCGCCTACGACCAGCTGCAGGCGCAAGGCCTGGTCGAGGCACGCCGGCAGCGCGGCTTCTTCGTGCGCGAGACCATGCCCGAGCCGGCGCGGCCGCCCGCCGCGAAAAGCCCGCCGGCACCCTTGCCCATCAGCGCCACCACGCTGATGCGCGGCATGTTCCAGCCGCCCGGCGCACACCCGATGCCGGGCCTGGGCACCCTGCCCATCGAGTGGCTGGACCTGCCCATGCTGAGCAGTGCCCTGCGCCGCGTCTCCAGCGGCTCGCAGCTCGCGCCGCTGTCGTTGCAATACGGCCAGCCGGCAGGCGACCCGCGGCTGCGGCGGGCGCTGGCCACGCGGCTGGCCGACCACGGCGTGATGGCCACGCCCGAGCAGATCATCACCACCGTCGGCGCCACGCATGCGCTGGACGTCGTCACCCGCTCGCTCGTGCATGCGGGCGAAAGCGTGCTGGTGGACGAGCCCGGCTGGTCGGTCGAGTACGCGCGGCTCGCGGCGCTCGGCCTGCGCGTGCTGCCGGTGCCGCGGGGCGAGGACGGCCCCGATCTCGCTGTGATGGAGCGGCTGATCGAGGCGCACCACCCGCGGCTGTATGTGACGGTGTCGGTGCTGCACAACCCGACGGGGGCCTCGCTGTCGCTGGGCAGCGCGCACCGGCTGCTCAAGCTCGCGCAGCGTCACGACCTGCACATCGTCGAGGACGACAGCTACGCCCACCTCGCGCCGGCGCACCTGCCGCGCATGGCGGCGCTCGACGCGCTGGAGCGCACGATCTACGTCTCGGGGTTCTCGAAAATCCTCGCGCCTAACTGGCGGGTGGGCTTCATCGCCGCGCCGCCCGGGCTGGTCGACCGCTTCGTCGACACCAAGCTGCTGAGCACGCTCACCACGCCCGGCCTGCTCGAGCAGGCGCTGGCGCATTGCCTCGAGCATGGCCTGCTGCGCCGCCATGCCGAACGGGTCACCGCCAAGCTGGACGCCGCACGCAGCCGCGCGGTGAAGCTCGCCGAGCAGCACGGCTGCCGATTCGGCGCGCCGCCGCGCGGGCTCTTCGGCTGGGTGGACGTCGGCGTGGACACCGAGCGGCTCGCGCGCGTCATGCTCGACGACGGCTGGCTGCTCGCACCCGGCGCGCTGTTTCATGCCACGCACCGACCGACGACACTCATGCGCATCAATTTCGCGACGACGCAGGACGCACGCTTCTGGCGCGCACTCGCCGAGGCCCGTTCCGCGTTGTGAAGTCCGACACCGCAGTTCCTAAGGGCTTCATTTGCATTGCAGCAGGCACGGGCTACAGTTCGTGACACAGCACACGTTCCGACATGTTCGAGTCCACGATCCCCTTTGGCGAGCCGGAGCTGATGCGCGCGAGCGCATACCGGCTCTACCTCAAGGAACTCGAAGCCGACGCGGCTGAGAGTGGCGTCAGCACGCGCATCTCATCGCTGAGCCCGTCTCTGCGCGCCGACCTCTACCGCTTCGAGCAAGACGGTGCGACCTCCGAGGTTCTCGAAGTCGTCGCCGCCTGCGTTCGCCATGCCAAGCGCGTGACGATCCATCTGCAGCGCGGCGAGCATGTCGTGCCGCTCACCGTCTTTCCGGAGGAACGGCTGGTGCACTGCCCGCTGCCGATGTCGCAGCTGCTGGACGAGCCGACGGCGCTGCAGGTGATGCACGTGGAACCTGCCATGCTGCGACCGCCGGGCAATGAGGAGAGCGGCCTGGTCGGCGAAAGCCGCATGCACGCACCGCTCGCGCCGCTCTTGTGGGAGCTGGCCATGCGCGGCGCACGCACCGAGCTGCTGCCGGAGATCGCCGGACCGGCGGTGTACCGCGTGACGCCGGGGCTGGAGCTGGGTGCCATCCCTGCGTCGAGCACGACCATGGCAGCCATCTACCGTCTGCGCCGCGAGAGCGCGACGCTTCGCGAGATCAGCGATTGGGCCGGCATGGACCGCGAGCGCGCGGTGCGGCTGTTGAATGCGCTGTACCTGCAGGCTGGGCTGATGGTCAGCCGCTCACACCCGACGGCCATCGGCGAAAGCTGGTTCGGCGGGCTCGGGCGATAGGTCGTGGCGCGCTGAGGTTCGATTCACTTCACCACAGAGGACACAGAGAACACAGAGGAAGAGCAAAGCTCTGTGCTCTCTGTGCCTTCTCGGTGTGCTCTGTGGTTGAAATCGGCCCATGCGGCAGTGTCAAACCACCTCAACGCTTGCCCAGAATCTCCCAGCGCTCCAGCGCCGCCATCAGCTCATCGTCGATCTGTGCGTAGCGCACCTGTGCATCGGCGACACGCTTGGGATCGCTCGCGTACAGCTCCGGCTTGCCGAGCAGGTCCGCCAGCTCCTTCTGTTCGGCCTCCAGCGCGTCAATGAGGCCCGGCAGTTCGTCGAGCTCGCGCTGCTCCTTGTAGCTGAGCTTGCGCGGCTTGGGGGCGGTCGGGTCGGCCTTGAGCGCGGGCGTCGCGCTACTCGGCTTGGCTTTTTCCGCCGGCTTGCCCGGCTCGCGCAGCGAACGCGCGCGGTCGCGCTGCAGCTTCCAGTCTTCGTAGCCGCCTTCGTACTCGCGCCACAGGCCGGGCTGCTCGTCGCCTTCCCAGGCGATGGTGCTGGTGACGACGTTGTCGAGGAATCGCCGGTCGTGGCTCACGAGGAACACGGTGCCGGCGTAGGCCTGCAGCAGCTCCTCCAGCAGCTCGAGCGTGTCGATGTCGAGGTCGTTGGTGGGTTCGTCCAGCACCAGCACATTCGCCGGCAACGCGAAGAGCCGCGCAAGCAGCAGGCGGTTGCGCTCGCCGCCGCTCAAGGTGCGCACGGGCGAGTTGGCCCGCTCGGGCGAGAAGAGGAAGTCGTTGAGGTAGCTCATGACGTGCTTGCGCGCGCCGTTGAACTCCACCCATTCGCTGCCCGGGCTGATGGTGTCGGCAAGCGTCGCGTCGAGGGCGAGCTTGCTGCGCATCTGGTCGAAGTAGGCGACCTCCAGGCGCGAGCCCTGGCGCACCGTGCCGCTGGTGGGTGCGAGCTCGCCGAGGATGAGCTTGAGCAGCGTCGTCTTGCCCGCGCCGTTGGGGCCGATGAGGCCCACCTTGTCGCCGCGCAGGATGGTGGCGTTGAAGCCCTGGACGATGACCTTGTCGCCGGCAGCCGGCGCAGGGCCGCTCCCAAGCGGCTGCACGCCCCCTTGTGGGGCTGACTTGAACACCATGCCCACGTCCTTGAGCTCGGCAACGATCTTGCCGCTGGGCACGCCGGAGTCGACGTCGAGGCGAACCTGGCCGAGCGAATCGCGCCGCGCCTGCCGCTGCGCGCGCAGCACTTGCAGCCGCTGGATGCGTGCCACGCTGCGCGTGCGCCGCGCCTCCACGCCCTTGCGGATCCACACCTCTTCCTGCGCGAGCAGCTTGTCGGCGCGTGCATTGGCGAGCGCCTCGGAGGCCAGCTGCTCTTCCTTGATGCGCTCGTAGGCGCTGAAGTTGCCGGGATAGCTGCGGATCACGCCACGGTCGAGCTCGATGATGCGCGTGGCCACGCCATCGAGGAAGGCGCGATCGTGGGTGATCAGCATCACGCTGCCCTTGAAGTTGCGCAGCAGGTCTTCCAGCCAGGCGATGGAGTCGAGGTCGAGATGGTTGGTGGGCTCATCGAGCAGCAGCACGTCAGGCACGGCGACCAGCGCCTGCGCGAGGGCGACGCGCTTTTTCATGCCGCCCGAGAGCTCGCCGACGATGCGGCTACCGTCCAGGTGCAGCTGCGCGAGCGTGGTGTCCACCCGCTGCTCCCACGTCCAGGCGTCCAGCGCCTCGATGCGTGTCTGCAGCGCGTCCAGGTCGACGCCTGGTGCATGTTCTTCGTACTGCTGGCGCACGGCGCGCGCCTCGGCGACGCCTTCGCTCACGACGTCGAAGATGCTCTGGCTCAGGTCGAACACGGGCTCCTGCGGCACGTACTGGATGCGCAGGCCCTGCGTCATCTGCAACAGGCCGTCGTCAGGCTTCTCCAGCCCGGCGAGGATCTTCAGGAGCGAGGACTTGCCCGCGCCGTTGCGGCCGATGAGACCCAGCCGCTCACCGGTTTCGAGCGAGAAGTTGGCATCGTCCAGCAGGGCGACGTGGCCGAACGCCAAGTGAGCATTGGAAAGCGAAAGGACAGCCATTGGCGCACCGGATAAAAACGCCGATTGTCCCCTGCGGCGCCAGCCGCTTCAGCGAACCCGTTTCAGGCGCTCCGCACCGCCGACTCGAGCGCGTCGACAAACATGCGCGGCACGTCGAAGCCCGTCTGCTGCGTGATCTCCTGGAAGCAGGTCGGGCTGGTCACGTTGATCTCGGTCAGCGAGTCGCCGATCACGTCCAGGCCGATGAGCAGCAGGCCACGCGGCGCCAGCACCGCGCCGATGCTCTCGGCGATCTCGCGGTCGCGGTCGCTCAAGGGTTGAGCCACCCCCTTGCCGCCGGCGGCCAGGTTGCCGCGAATCTCGCTGCCCTGCGGGATGCGCGCGAGCGAGAACGGCGCGGGCTTGCCGTCGATCACGAGGATGCGCTTGTCGCCCTTGACGATGTCCGCGAGGTAGCGTTGCACCATCACCGTCTGCGTGCCCTGCCTGTTCAGCGTCTCGGTGATGCTGCCCAGGTTCAGGCCATCGGGCCCGACGCGGAAGATGCCCATGCCACCCATGCCGTCCAGCGGCTTCAGGATGATGTCCTGGTGCTCGGCATGGAAGCGCTTGATCGCCTGCTCGTCGCGCGTCACGAGCGTGGGCCCGATGAATTGCGGGAACTCCATGATCGCGAGCTTCTCGGGGTGGTCGCGCAGGGCCGAGGGCTTGTTGAACACACGGGCGCCCTCACGCTCAGCCTGCTGCAGCAGGTGCGTGGCGTAGAAGTATTCGCTGTCGAAGGGCGGGTCCTTGCGCATGATCACCGCGTCCAGCTCGGCCAGTGCGAGCCGCACGCGGGCGCGCTCGTCGAACCACGGCTCGGCGCCGCCGGTGAGCGTGATGTCGCGCATCGTGGCCATCACGCGGCCATCGCGCTCCCAGGCCAGGTCGGCGGGCTCGCAGGCGAGGATCTGGTGCCCGCGCGACGCGGCTTCGCGCATCATCGCGAAGGTCGAATCCTTGTAGGTCTTGAAACCTTCCAGCGGGTCGGCAACGAAGAGGATTTTCATCATGATCACGCGGTGCGGACGGGCCGCCACTGTTGCACAAAAAGCGCGATGGCGCCGGCCACCACGCCCCAGAAGGCCGAACCGATGCCCCACAGGCTCAGTCCGCTCAAGGTGACGAGGAAGGTGATGAGCGCGCTCTCGCGATGGGCATCGTCCTTGAGCGCGACAGCCAGGCCGCCGCCGATGCTGCCCAGCAGCGCGAAGCCCGCGATCGCCACCACCAGCTCGCGTGGGAACGCGGTGAGCATGCCGGTCACCGCCGCACCGAAAAGGCCGATGACGCAGTAGATGGCGCCGCAGCTCGCAGCCGCCATGTAGCGCCGGGCCGGGTCCTCGTGCGCCTCGCGCCCCATGCAGATGGCCGCGGTGATCGCCGAGAGGTTGAGCGCGAAGGCACCGAAGGGCGCGAGCAGCAGCGTCGCCACGCCCGTGAGCGTGATGATCCTGGAGATGGGCATCTGGTAGCCCGCCGCGCGGATGGCCGCCACGCCCGGCAGGTTCTGCGACGCCATGGTCACGACGAAGAGCGGCAGCGCGAGGCTCACGATGGCCGGCAGCGTGAACTCGGGCATCACAAACACCGGCATGGTGAGCTGCCACTGCACGCCGTCGAGTTGCAGCCGGCCCTGTGCTGCCGCGAAGAGCGTGCCGGCCACGAGCACCGTCGGCACCGCATAGCGCGGCCACAGCCGGCGCCCGAGCAGGTAGGTGCCGAGCATCAGCAGCACCAGCGCAAAGGCCGACTTGAGCGCGATGAAGGCATCCAGCCCGAAGCGCGCCAGCACGCCGGCGAGCAAGGCACTGGCAATCGGCATCGGGATGCGGTCCATCAGCTTCTCGAACCAGCCGGTGATGCCGAAGAGCGTGACGAAGGCCGCGCACACGATGAAGGCGCCCACCGCCTGCGCCAGCGTGAACTGCCCGGATGCGGCCGCGGTGGCCAGCACCGCGGCGCCCGGCGTGCTCCACGCGACCATCACCGGCTTGCGCCAGAAGAGCGAGGGCAGCAGCGAGCACAGGCCCATGCCCAGGCCCAGCGCCCACATCCAGGAGCTGATCTGCGCCGGCGTCGCGCCCAGTGCGGTAGCGGCCTGGAAGACGATGGCCACGGAACTCGTGAAGCCCACGAGCACGGCGACAAAGCCGGCGGTGAAGGATGAGAGCGAGAGGTCGCGCAGGAATCGCATCGCGCGAGGATAGCGGCCAGCCGATGGGCTTGCCCGCAGCGGGAGAAGCCCTGCGGACGTCAGCGGGTGGCGAAGCTGCGCTCTCGCCGCCTGACGCTCAGATCTCCACCTTCGATCCCAGCTCCACCACGCGATTGGTCGGCAGGCTCAGGTAGTCCGCCGCTGCCGAGGCGTTGCGGTGCATGCCGGCGAACAGCTTCTCGCGCCACGCTGCCATGCCGCTGCCGATGGTGGGGATGACGATGTCGCGCGAGAGGAAGTAGGACGTCTCCATGTCGTCCAGCGCGAAGCTGCGGTTGTGCAGCAGGGCCAGCGCCTCGGGCACGTCGGGCTCGTTCTTGAAGCCGAAGTGCAGCGTGACCTGCCAGCAGTCGTGGCCGAGCGGCACCATCTCGCTGCGCTTGTCGAAGCCGATCCACGGCACTTCGTGCTGCTTCACCGTGACGAAGAGGTTGGTCTCGTGCAGCACCTTGTTGTGCTTGAGGTTGTGCAAGAGCGCGTTGGGCGTGATGCCTTGCTCGCTCACGAGAAACACCGCCGTGCCCGCCACGCGCATGGGCGGGCTCACGAACACCGCCTCGAGGAAGCTCTTCAGGTCGATGGCGTCGTCGCGCAGGCGCTCGGCCATCAGCGCCCGGCCCTGCTTCCAGGTCATCATCAGCGAGAACATCACCGCGCCGATGATCAGCGGGAACCAGCCACCGTCGATCACCTTGACGATGTTGGCGCTGAAGTAGGTGATGTCCACCATGAAAAAGAAGACCGTGGCCGCGAAGCTCAAAGCCCACGGGTACTTCCAGCCGTAGCGAATCACGAAGAAGGTCATGATGGTCGTGATCGTCATGTCGATCGTGACCGTGATGCCGTAGGCGCCGGCCAGCTTGCTGCTGGAGCCGAACACCAGCACGGCACCCACGATGCAGGCGTACAGCCCCCAGTTCACGAAGGGCACGTAGATCTGCCCCGTCTCGCGCACGGAGGTGTGCAGGATCCGAAGCCGCGGCATGTAGCCGAGCTGGATGGCCTGCTTGGTGACGGAGAACGCGGCCGAGATCAAGGCCTGCGACGCGATCACTGCGGCGCAGGTGGCCAGCGCGATCAGCGGGTAAAGCGCCCACTCCGGCGCCATCTCGTAGAAAGGGTTGGCCACCTTCTCGGGCGACTCCAACAGCATCGCGCCCTGGCCGAAATAGTTGAGCACGAGCGACGGCATCACCAGGCTGAACCAGGCCGTGCGGATGGGCCGCTTGCCGAAGTGGCCCATGTCGGCGTACAGCGCCTCGGCGCCGGTCACGCACAACACGACGGAGCCGAGCGCCACGAAGGCGGTGTGCGGATGCAGGAAGAGGAATTCGAGCGCGGGCAGCGGGCTCAGTGCGCCAATCACCGCGGGGTTGCGTGCGATGTGCACGAGGCCCATCACCGCGATGACCAGGAACCACAGGGCGGTGACCGGCCCGAAGAACTTGCCGATGCCACCCGTGCCGTGGCGCTGCACCATGAAGAGCACGGTGATCACCACCAATGACACCGGGACGATGTAGGCGTGCAGCCCCGGCGCGGCGACTTCCAGGCCTTCCATCGCGCCCAGCACCGACACCGCCGGCGTGATGACGCCATCGCCGAAGAAGATGGCCGTGCCGAAGATGCCCAGCATGAGCAGCCGCCGCCGCAGCTCCGGCCGGTCGCGCACCGCCTGCGAGGCCAGTGCGAGCATGGCGATCAGGCCGCCTTCGCCGTTGTTGTCGGCGCGCAGGATCAGCACCACGTACTTGATGGACACGACGACCGTCAGCGTCCAGAACATCAAGGACAGCACGCCGAAGATGTTGGCCTGCGTGAGCGGCACGTGTCCGTGCGCGAAGACTTCCTTGAAGGCGTACAGCGGGCTGGTGCCGATGTCGCCGTAGACGACGCCCAGGGCGCCCAGGGTCAAGACTGCCAGGCTGGAGGTAGGACGGTGCTGGTTCACGTTCAACCGCGGCGGCTCGGACCCCGCGCGGCTTTGTTATGGGGAAAGCGATTGTGCGCCTGCCGGGCATCCACCTCACCACGGGAAGCCGGGGAGTCCGATCAGGCCACAGTGCCTTTGTTGCACTGCAGCAACTTGTGCGCTATGCGCCGCCCAGCCAGCTACTCGTAGATCTCGGCGTCCGGATCGGTGGCTTCGAGCTCGTAGCTTGCAGCCACCATCGCGAGCCGGGCGATGACGCCGTACATGTAGAAGCGGTTGGGGGCGCTCGCTCCCGGCTTCACACCCGGCTTGGGCAGCTGGTTCGATTCCGCGAAGGCCAGCGGCACGAAGCTCGCCCCCGGGGAGTTGAGGTTCTCATCGACGCCGCGCTCGGCATTCACGCGGTAGAAGCCGCCCACGACATAGCGGTCGATCATGTAGACCACCGGCTCAGCCACCGCGTCGTGCACGCGCTCGTAGGTCGGCACGCCTTCCTGCAGGATGACCTCGGACACCTCCTGGCCGTCCTTGATGACGCTCATCTTGTTGCGCGTCTTGCGGTTCAGCTCGGCCAGGTCCTTCGGGTCGCGCACGGTCATGATGCCCATGCCGTAGGTGCCGGCGTCCGCCTTCACGATGATGAACGGCTTCTCCTGGATGCCGTATTCCTTGTACTTGCGGCGGATCTTGGCGAGCAGCGCCTCGGCATTGCTCATCAGGCATTCGGCGCCGGTGCCGTCGGAGAAGTTCACCTCGCCGCAGCGCGCGAACATCGGGTTGATAAGCCACGGGTCCATGCCCAGCAGCTTGGCGAACTTCTTGGCCACTTCCTCGTAGGCCTGGAAGTGGTTGGTCTTGCGGCGCACCGCCCAGCCGGCATGCAGCGGCGGGAGGACGTATTGCTCGTGCAGGCTTTCCAGCACTTTGGGGATGCCGGCCGAGAGGTCGTTGTTCAGCAGGATGGTGCAAGGATCGAAATCCTTGAGCCCCAGGCGCCCGCGGTTGCGCACGAGCGGCTCGACGGTGAGCGAGGTGCCGTCGGGCAAGGCGATTTCGGTCGGCGCCTTGATTTCCTCGTTGAGCGTACCCAGCCGCACGTTCAGCCCGGCCTGGTGGAAGATCTGCACCAGCCGCGCCACGTTCATCAGGTAGAAGCTGTTGCGCGTGTGGTTCTCGGGAATGAGCAGCAGGTTGCGCGCTTCGGGGCAGATCTTCTCGATCGCCGCCATCGCCGCCTGCACTGCCAGCGGCAGCATCTCGGGCGTCAGGTTGTTGAAGCCGCCGGGAAAGAGGTTGGTGTCCACCGGCGCCAGCTTGAAGCCGGCGTTGCGCACGTCCACCGAGGTATAGAACGGCGGCGTGTGCTCCATCCACTCCAGGCGAAACCAGCGCTCGATGGCCGGCAGCGATTCGAGGATGCGCTGTTCCAGTTCGTTGATCGGGCCGGTGAGCGCCGTGATGAGGTGAGGAACCATGGAGGGTGACCCGAATGAGGAAGCCACGCCGCAATGGGCAGGGCATTGGAGTTTCCGAAGATTCTAGGCATTTGGGGTGGGCGCCGCTCGGGACAAGTGCCACAACCCGAAAAGGTCGCGATGCAAGCGCGCGAAGCAGAGCGCCCATCAAGCCACGCCCGCGGGACTGGCTCCGCCAGCCCGCTGGGTGGCGCCCCTCGGGGGCAGGAGCGCCAGCGACTGGGGGGCCAAGAAACACAAAGGCCGCCCGAAGGCGGCCTTTGACAAGACACGAGTACCGGCTTACTTGCTGTAGGCCGTTTCGCCGTGGGACGAGATGTCCAGGCCTTCGCGTTCTTCTTCTTCCGTGACCCGCAGGCCGATCACCAGGTCGACGATCTTGTAGCTGATGGCAGCCACGACGCCCGACCAGACCACCGTCACGCCGACGGCCTTGGCCTGGATGATGAACTGCGCCCAGATGCCGTTGGAACCGACCGTGGCCGTGACCCAGTCGGTCACCATGCCCGGGCCGCCCAGAGACTGGTGGTTGAAGATGCCGGTGAGCAGCGCACCGATGATGCCGCCCACGCCGTGCACGCCGAACACGTCCAGCGAATCGTCCGCGCCGAGCAGCTTCTTCAGGCCGGTCACGCCCCACAGGCACAGGAAGCCGGCAGCGCCGCCGACCACCAGTGCACCCATGATGCCGACGTTGCCGGCGGCGGGCGTGATGGCGACCAGACCCGCGACGGCGCCCGAGGCGGCACCCAGCATCGAGGCCTTGCCCTTGAGCAGCGATTCACCGATGCACCAGGCGAGCACCGCCACGGCGGTGGCCGAGAAGGTGTTCAGGAAGGCGAGCGCAGCGCTGTTGCCGGCTTCGAGGGCGGAACCGGCGTTGAAGCCGAACCAGCCCACCCACAGCAACGAGGCACCGACCATCGTGAGCGTCAGCGAATGCGGCGTGAAGGCTTCGCGGCCGTAACCGACGCGCTTGCCGACCATGTACGCACCCACGAGACCGGCGACGGCCGCGTTGATGTGCACCACCGTGCCGCCTGCGAAGTCGAGGGCACCCCACTGCCAGATCAGGCCGGCCGTGGCGTTGACCTTGTCCACCACTTCCTTGCTGGTGTAGGCATCAGGACCTGCCCAGTACCAGACCATGTGCGCGATCGGCAGGTAGCTGAAGGTGAACCACAGCACCATGAAGGCGAGCACGGCCGAGAACTTGATGCGCTCGGCGAAGGCGCCGACGATCAGGCAGCAGGTGATGGCCGCGAAGGTCGCCTGGAACACCACGAAGACGATCTCGGGAATGACAACGCCCTTGCTGAAGGTGGCTGCCGTCGAGAACTCGCCCTTCATCGGGTCGAAGACGCCGTTGAGGAAGAGCCGCGAGACACCGCCGAAGTAGGCATTGCCCTCCGTGAACGCGATGCTGTAGCCGTAGAGGACCCACAGCACGACGATCATCGAGAAGGTGACGAACACCTGCATCAGCACGGACAGCATGTTCTTGCTGCGCACGAGGCCGCCGTAGAACAGCGCCAGGCCCGGGATCGACATCATGATCACGAGCACGGTGGAAATCAGCATCCAGGTGGTGTCACCCTTGTTGGGCACCGGCGCGCTGGCCGCGGCAGCAGGTGCCGAGGCAGCGGCCGCGGCCGTCGTGGAGGCCGACGCGGCATCCGCCGGAGCGGCTGCCGTGGTGGTGGCCGCAGCCGGCGAAGCCGACGCAGCCACGGCGGCGGCGGGCGCCGACGCGGCGGCGTCGGCCGCGATGGACGCGCCGGCGAAGCCCCAGGCCGCGAGGCCCAGGGCGAGGGTGGCAATGAGTTTCTTCATGGTGGTGTCTCTCTCTGGTGTGATGACGTCAGAGCGCGTCTTTGCCGGTTTCGCCCGTGCGAATGCGGACGACCTGTTCCAACGACGAAACGAAAATCTTCCCGTCGCCGATCTTGCCGGTGCGGGCAGCGGCCTCGACGGCCTCGATGACGCGATCCACGATGGCGTCGTCCACGGCCGCTTCGATCTTCACCTTGGGCAGGAAGTCGACAACGTACTCCGCACCGCGGTACAGCTCCGTGTGGCCCTTCTGGCGGCCGAAGCCTTTCACCTCGGTCACCGTGACGCCCTGAACGCCGATGGCGCTCAGGGCTTCGCGCACTTCATCAAGCTTGAAGGGCTTGACGATGGCAGTCACCATTTTCATGGTCATCTCCAGGTTGAATAAGGGATCAGAAGGTCTTCTTGACGGCGAGGACCAAGCCGCTGCGACCGAGGTTCTTGCCCGACGGCGACGGATACGCGATCACGCCGTTGTCGGTCTTGGCATCCGTGCCCACGACGGCCGCGCTCCAGGTGAAGCCGGCAGCGTCCTTGGCCACGGTCAACGAGTAGTCGGTGTACGAACCGTAGCTCCAGTTCTTGACCTTCTGGTGGCCGATGTGCGGCGTGACCGCGAAGCCGCTCACGTCGAAGGTGGCGCTCAGGTCGAGGTAGCCGCTGCCCTTGCTGTCCAGCGAACCGAAGAGGTTGGTCAGCGAGTGCGAGTACTTGAGGGTGGCCGGACCGAAGGTCAGCGCGCCGTAGAGCTCGAGCGTGTTGGCGTTGGCGGCGAGGTTGCTCAGCTTGTTGCTCGGGTACCAGTACTGCAGCAGGCCGACGTCATAGCCGAAGTCCTTCTGGATCTCGCCCTTGTAGCCGCCGTAGAAGTCGATTTCCACCGGAGCGCTACCGGTGTCCACGCCGGCGATGGTCCCTGCGTCCTTGATCCAGGAGATGGTCGATCCCCAGGTGCCCACGTAGAAGCCGTTGGGCAGCGCATAGTCGGCGCCGCCTTGCAGGGCGGGCTTCAGACGGCTCTGCGAGATGCCGCGATAGCGGTAGTCCGTGGTCAAGCTGGCGTTGAACGACAGCGGGTTCGCGTCCTCCGCGTGGACTAGCACCGGCAGGGACGTGACGACGGTCGCAGCGGCCAGACTCAACAGGGTCTTCTTCATCGGGTGGTTCTCCAGGGGGTTTTATGAAAGTGCCGGGGCGACTTCTGCAGCTTTTGTGCCCGCTTGCAACAAGGCTTGACCGCCCCAACGAAGCGCATTGACGCCCCGAAATCGTGCACAAGCGCCGTGCCGATCGGCTGGCGGTCAGGTTGCGGGCGGCTCTTTGGTGCATGAGGCATGCGGCCACGCTTCGCCCCTCGGGGTGGCCCACAAGGGGCGCGCGCGGCGGGCGGGTCTTGCGCAGAATCGCCGCCCATTCACACAACAAGACAGGAAGTCCCGATGTCGTTGGCCGTCCTCCACAGCCGTGGCCTGCACGGGCTTGCGGCGCCCGAAGTCACCGTCGAGGTGCATCTGGCCAACGGGCTGCCAAGTTTCACCGTGGTGGGGCTGGCCGACACCGAGGTGAAGGAGGCACGCGAGCGGGTGCGCGCCGCATTGCTTCATAGCGGCCTGGACTTTCCCCACAACAAGAGGATCACTGTCAACCTCGCGCCCGCCGACCTGCCCAAGGAGTCCGGCCGCTTCGATCTCGCGATGGCGCTCGGCATCCTCGCCGCCAACGGGCAGATCGACGCGCAGAAGCTGGCGCGCTACGAGTTCGCCGGCGAGCTGTCGCTGGCCGGGCACCTGCGGCCGGTGCGCGGCGCGCTCGCGATGGCGCTGGCCATGCGGCGCATCGGGTCGAGCCGGGCACTCGTGCTGCCCGAAGCGAGCGCGCGAGAAGCGGCGCTGGTCGAGGGCCTGAAGATCCATCCGGCCGCGCACCTGCTGGACGTGGTGCAGGCCCTCGTGCCCGACGAATCCGCGCAGGGCCTGCCGACGCTGGTGGCCGAGAAGCGCGCCTGTGCGGCGTCATTCCCCGACCTGCGCGACGTGAAGGGCCAGTCTGCCGCCAAGCGGGCGCTCGAACTGGCCGCTGCCGGAGGGCACAGCTTGCTGATGGTCGGACCGCCCGGCACCGGCAAGTCCATGCTGGCGCAGCGCTTCACCGGGCTCCTGCCCGTGCTCTCCGAAGACCAGGCCCTGGAGTCGGCCGCCGTGCTGAGTCTCACCGGACATTTCGACGTGTCTCGCTGGGGGCAGCGGGTGCTTCGCACACCACATCACACGGCGTCGTCGGTGGCGCTGGTGGGCGGTGGGTCACCGCCGAGGCCGGGCGAGATCTCGCTGGCGCACGAGGGCGTGCTCTTTCTCGATGAGCTGGCCGAGTATCCGAGGGCCGCGCTTGAGGCCCTGCGCGAGCCGCTGGAGACGGGGCGCATCGTCATCTCGCGGGCGGCGCGGCAGGCCGAGTTCCCGGCCAGATTCCAGCTGATCGCAGCGATGAACCCGTGCGCATGCGTTGCCCAATTGCCATGAGTTTGAGGAGACGAGGGATCGTCTCCGTCGTTGCCGTCTTCTCCGCCTCCGTGAGCACCACCCGATGATCCTCCACGTCGGATCGGCGTCGGCGGCGCATAGAAGAGGTGAATTGCGACCTCACCTTCGCCCACGTCGATCCGCTCGGTGATCGTCTCCACGATGCGCCGCTTCTCCTCATGCGGCAAGGTCGCCCAGCGGGAGTACAAGTCGCGCGCCTCGGAGACGATGTCTTCATGCGAAAGGGCGCTGATGCTGAGTACATCAATCTCCGCCTGAAGCGCGGGAATCGCATCATCGAGTTGCGCACCCCGCTCCGACAGCGGCCGGTACTTTGCACCAAACCCACGCTTGTCGATCATTCCGGACTGATACAGGTCGTAGAGCTTGTCCGTCTCGGCAGTCAGCTTCGCCCGCTCCTTCGTGAGCGTCGCAAGCTCCGCGTGTTTGACACCGATGGCGGCATTCTGTTGTTGCAACTCCTTTGCAATCTCCTCCGGAGCAAAGAAGAACCGCTTGAGTTCCTCATGGAAGATCGCCTCAAGGTCGTCTGTGGGAATCTTGGTACGACAGGCTTGGCAGATGTACTTGGGACTATTCGACGGCACATACATGACCTTGCCGCAGTGGCAGTATGTGACTCCGGCAAAGAGATGTCGCACGTGCTTTGCGATGCGCCGTCCTGTCCCTTTGCGCCCCTTCATGATCGCCGCGCATTCCTCCCAGAGTTCCTCGGAAATGATGGGTGGAACCTCAACGAGCACCCATTCCGATTCAGGTTTGAGTACCCACGCTTTCGCGTTATCAGAGGATGAGGTGTAGTTCGCGCGACGGATGCCCTTGGCGGTCGGGTCCTCTATCAAACGACCCACCGTCGTATCGGAAAAGAGGGCGCCGCTCCGTGTGCGATGTCCTCGCTCATTCAGCAATCGGGCGACGGTTTTCTTGCGCTTGTGCTCTTGGAAGAGCTGATGCATCAGTGCGCGTACCGGAGCTTCCTCGGGATGCGGGATGAGTTTTCCTTCAACCCACTGATATCCAAACGGCGGCTGCCCGCCAAGGGACTTGCCCAACTGCGCGCGTATGGGAACAGAGGCGGCAACGCGGGAGGCGATTTCCTCGCGCTCCCATTGGGCCATTGCCGCGATCATGGTGTAGAAGAGGCGGCCGGCGGGTGAGGAAGTGTCGATGGATTCGGCGAGCGATATTAGGTCGGCGCCGTGTGCCCGGAAGGTATCGGCAAACTCCAAGAGTTCCTTGGTATTGCGCGCGAGTCGCGCGAGTTTCGAGAAGATGAGTCCCGTGATGTGCTCGCGCGCAATGTCGGCAAGCATGCGTTTGGTTTCGGGATACTCCTTTACAGTTTTCCCGGACATGGCGTCCAGGCGGTACACCTCGACAACTTCCCACCCCTTCGCTTCCGCATAGAGGCGCGCGCGTCGTTCGTGATGCTCGGGGCTTTCGCCTTTCACCTGATCTTCGGTAGAGACGCGAATCCAGATGCCGATGCGTTTGGCGTGTTGCATGGCGAACTTCCTTCAAAAGAACAAAAGAAAGAACAGAAAAGAACTTCTGGCGGCTGTCGGTGCATCGTTGTGGCCGGCCCTCCACGTCCGACCGCATCAGGCGAGCCCGGCCGGGTGCGCGGGCGCCTTCGCTTCGGAAACATCAGACTCCGGTAGCGCGAGGAGCGCAAGCGCCGCCGCATCAAAGAGCGCCTGTCGCGCGTCCTCGCTCATCCAAGGTTTTCGTTTCCGAGGAAGTTGCACCGCAAGCACTGGGATCGCCTTTGCGACCTCCTCGGCAATTGCATGCTTGGTGTGCACGCCGAAGTGCGCACGGAGGGCGGAGCGGGTAAAGCGCTGCACACGCATCCCGCGGGCTTCCGCCGCCTTCGTCAGTTCCGCAAGCAAGGCCACGATGCGCGGATGGCGGCGTGCGGTGCGGATGTCTTCGACGATGAGCGCAGACGGCGCGCACCGCTCCATGAGTGCTGCTGCAACGCGCAGCGCCTGCCCATTCTTGTCGCCCCCGCGCGCTTCTCTCACGCCCCAGTCACAAAGGCGGTGCGCTCCGTCGATGACGATATAACCGAGTCCGCGCGCAGTTGGTGCGAGCCCCAGCAGCGCGCCCACGCGGGGCGCACTCATATTCCTTTGCCGTTATCCCCTCCGACAATGGAACAGACTTGCGCAAGGAGTTCACGCTTGCGCGCTGATTTCGAGATGGTATGGTGAGTGAGTCCACGATCAAAGTCCGTGACGCGCGCGCAGAAGCGCTGCTCGGCATGATCGGAGAGTTGGGGAAACAACTCTTTTATGGAAACGCCAAATAATGCGGCGCAAGCAAGCGCGATCTCTATCGAAGGGGCGCGCTTTCCTTGTTCAATGCGGGCGATTTCGTTACGGCCCGCATAGCCAAGCAATGCTGCTAACTCGCACTGCGAGAACCCCCACAGTTTCCGATGCGTACTAAGCGCACCAGAGGCGTGACGTATGATCATAATATTATTGCTCACCCCTCCATTAGCGGAAATGCGAGCATATATTCAAGATAGTTGCTTTACACATTCAAAAACAGACGCGGAAATGCACCCTTTGAGGCCCCGTTTTGCTGATATGGGGACATGGGGAGTTCCTGCGGGGAGGCGGCGCTTGTGGTTAAGCGCTCTTTTCACGGCGTAGGGCAATGAAGGGGGCGCAAAACTATCCTCCCCACCTCCCCCTGTCCTGTGGATAACTATCTATGTATATCGGTAGTTGATTCAGATATGCCCCCATCCATGCTCACCGCATAGCGCGCAGCAAGCTGCAGCAGATGCGCTTCTTGATTGAGTGGCAACACAAAGATGCCGTGCCGTTTGTATGTATAGAGGCGCAAGCGGGTGCGGAGTATCTGACCGATATAGCGCGGCGTGATCGGTCGCACAAACTCGCTGCCATAGCGGGCAATGAACGCGTCCGTGATCGCAGCGACGGTGAGGTATTCGTGATTCGTTGCCTTCCACAGCACACAGAGCACTTCGAGCACCAGCGCTTCACTCGTTCCCGAGCGTTGCGCACGAATGGCGTCTTCAGTCTTTGTCGCTCCCCGCATGATCGCTGCACGCAGGGTCGTGCCTTCGGCCACGGCAAGCAAGGGCGCCATGATTTGATTCAAACGCGGCGAGAGGCGGGCGTCATAGCCTGCGGCGTCAATGGTTGCCGTGTGGCGTGTGGTGAAGCGATAGTGGAGGAGTTTATTGCGCAGGAGCGTTGCTTCCGCGCGCTGCACGTCGGGGAGATTGATCGGGATATCCGCGCGGAGCGGACGCTTGCCCATGTCTTCGGTGAGAAACCGACTCTCGAGCGCAGGATCATCAAAGGAATTCCGCATCGCAACGATCTTGGGGCCGAAGACGTTGAAGGCGCGGGGGTCGAAGGTTTGCTGCGGTGTCACTGCACTGCGGAGCACAGGGAAACCGCGCACGTTCCCATTGTTGAATATCTTCACCAGTTCGGCGCGCTCATCGCTGAAACGAAAGTCGGTCTCATCGGCGATGAGGGTGGCACCGAAGGTATCGAGCGTATAAAAGATTGGAGAGACGGTCGAGGCACCGCTGGCGAAGAATGGTTTGTAGCAGATTGAACCAACGACAAGTAGCGCACGCGTTTTACCGCTTCCAAAGTCGCCACGAAATCGCAAATATGGCAGTTCATTGAATGCGTCATATACCCACGACAAGAGGATATATGCAGTCGCAATTGCACGGAAGTCCTCCGACAGATCAAGATAGCGGTCGATATATGCCATGATGTCGTGCACCAGTTCTTCGCACGAACCGAACGGTGTGGCGCACTCGGGAAGCAAGAGTACGTCGTGACGGATCAGGTTGTTTTTGGGAGAAACGGGCACGCAGGTTCTCCCGTCTCTCCCGGCGAATTGCTCGATGTATTCGCTCACTCCATCGTGGTGGCGTGCAAAGCGGGTGCGGCCCGTGTTTTTATCGTACAGGAGTTCGACAAGGCCCCCATCGGGGAGCAGTTGCGAGACGACGGCGGTGCTGCGCTCAGCGCGCGGTTGTTGATTATTGTGTTGCATCGCCTCACGGTATCGTGAGAGATATTTTCGTGCGAGACACGGGAATGCATTCGCGCAACACACATATTCGTGTCCTTTTGGACACGAATAGGACATGCGGAGACGTACGCCTCCATGTCTTTGACAAATTTCTATTATGCGGGAAGCTGATGGCAGCACCCCGCGGTGCGCTGTATATATGCGCTATTTTCTCTATTGCCGAAAATCCACCGAATCCGAGGATCGCCAAGTCCTCTCCATCGACTCACAACAAAGCGAGGCGTTGCGGACGTTCGCCAATATTCCCGGCCTTCAGATCGTTGAGACATTCACAGAGTCATATAGCGCAAAGTCACCGGGGCGTCCGGTGTTCAATACCATGCTTACCCGACTCGCAAAGGGCGAAGCAGACGGCATTATCGCGTGGCACCCTGATCGCCTCGCTCGCAATGCCATCGACGGCGGGCAGATTATCTATCTCCTCGATCAAGGAAAACTCAAGGACTTGAAGTTCTCCACCTTCACCTTTGAGAACAATCCGAGCGGGAAGCTCATGTTGTCCATGCTCTTCGGCTTCTCAAAATACTACGTCGACGCGCTGAGCGAGAATATTAAACGCGGCAATCGCGCGAAGGTCGAACGCGGTTGGCGTCCATCGAATGCACCGCTAGGTTATCGAAACGATCCAGCGACGAAAACGATTATTCCCGATGGGGTGCATTTTCTCACGGTTGAGCGCATCCTTCGGCTTGCGCTTTCGGGAACACAGAGCATTCGCTCCATTCTCAGGATCGCAACGGAAGAATGGGGGTATCGCATGCCGGATAACCGGCGCTATGGTGGACGCTCGCTCGCCATGTCCACGCTGTACAAAATCCTAGCCAACCCTTTCTATGCAGGCCAATTCCTTTGGCACGGAAAACTCTATCCAGGCAAGCATAACGCGATGATTACCATGGATGAGTTTCAGCGCCTTCAAAAATGGCTTGGGCGAACGGAGCGAGTGAAGGCGCAGCGGTATTCGTTTCCCTTCACTGGATTCATTCGGTGCGGAAACTGCGCACGTATGGTCACGGCGGAGCACAAGGTGAATCGCAACGGTCTCCGTTATGTCTACTACCACTGCACAAAGCACCATACCGCGACGCAGTGCAAAGAGCCGTATATCGAAGGAAAGGCGCTGGAAGCCCAAATGCTGGACTTCGTTGCGCGACTCACAATTGATGAGGAGAAGGCACGGGAATTCACCACAGAAGCATACCGCCTGGCGTCCGCGACGCCGAAGAGCACGAGTGACGCCCAAACGGCGATTGCAGCAGAGGAGCGCGACCTCGAAAGGCAGCTCGCCAATCTCACGAGCTTGCGCGTGCGCGACTTGATCGACGATGACGAATACCTGAGGCGGCGGAAAGAAGTGGAAATTGCACAGACAGCGCTTGCGGATCGGTATGCGCAGCTGGACGGCGGGCGCGCATGGATCGAACCCGCGGAGTTACTGATTTCATTCCACAGTCAAGCCATATTTTGGTTTCTCAACGGATCGGATGAGGTCAGGCGACACATTGCGACAACGCTTGGATCGAACTTCTCCCTGACAGCAAAAAAACTCAACGGGGAGGCCGTGAAACCGTTTGTGCAGGGAAGAAAATCTGTGCGGTTTCTCGAAAGGTGCAGCTGCGGCAGGCACTATCGAATAGATACCGAACAAAAAGACACGGGGATCGAACTTCGGGAAAGTGAAGAATGTGACCCTCAGTCGCCCATTGACCTTCCAAACGTGGATGGAGCATCATCCTTTCTAAAGGACATTCGAACCCGGTTTATTGCACGCGAGCCTGCGCTTTTAGCCTTGATCGATCGGGTAAAGGGGATCAAAGCCATGGTGGAAGCCCAGGGTCATAAGGGGGCCTCCCTTCCTCCGGAGCTTTGTGCATGAGTATCCAAAACAGGTGGAGGAATTGCAGATACCGTTGCTTGGCGTCGGTAAAACTCAGTTCCTCCCCATGATGCTCTTTCAGATACTCTTGGAAACAGATAATGCTTTCATTTGTGGGCATGCAGTCAAGCATGCTCCTTGTTCCTCATGCCGTAACGACGCGAGAATGTAACGAATAAGGAGTCATTCTCGCGTCGGAAAGCGAGGCGTTATGGTGGCAGAGCATCGGAAACCATCTGGAGGTAGCGGGGCGTGGATAAGCCCCGTTCACGATGTGTTCTCTTTGTTCCATGCAAGAAGATAGAACCCAAACACAAATGCGGCGTAGTACCAAGCGGGTACGAGCCCCAAGGTCGCCACGACGCTGCTACTTTGCGCAAGTACACCCGTGATACCTAGTCGGCCATGCAAAACTCGTGAGACCCGCATGAACGCTTGCTTGGCAGGGTGATCGCCGATGGCAAGAACTCTCGGAATCGAATTCAATGGATATCGATTTCTGGGAGTTTGGAGAGCCCTGCCGATGGCCACCGACGACTTCTTCCGCGCCCGCCTGGACACGATGATCGATATGCGCCATCCGCTGGTGGTGCTTTCCACGCGCATGCCGTGGGAGCAGATCGAGGCAACGCTGGCGCCGCTGTTTGCCCACAAGGCGCGTAGCGGCCGCGTGGTCGAACACGCCGACATGTTTGGCCCGGCGATGGCGCTCGAAGGTGCGGGCATCAGCAATCGTGGCCGGCCGCGTCTGCCGATTCGACTGATGGTGGCGTTGCTGTACCTCAAGCACGCGTATGGCGAGAGCGACGAGTCCGTGGTCGAGCGCTGGGCACAGGACGTGTACTTCCAGTTCTTCAGCGGCAACGACTACTTCGAAGCGCGCTTGCCGTGCGACGCCACGCAGATCGGGCGATTCCGCCGCGTGCTCGGAGAGGCCGGCGTCGAGCAGTTGCTCAAGACGACGATCGAAGCGGCGGTGAGCATGAAGGCCATCAAGCCCGCCGAGTTCGAGCGAATCATTGTGGACACGACGGTGCAGGAGAAAGCCATCGCCCATCCCACCGACAGCCGATTGTTGGAGGTCGCGCGCGAGAAGATCGCGCGGCTCGCCAAGCGGGCTGGCATCGAGCTCAAGCAGACACACGCGCGTGAAGGCAAGACGCTGCGTCGGCGCGCAGCCGGCTACGCACACGCCAAGCAGTTCCGACGCTTGAAGAAGGTGTTGCGCCGGCAACGAACGATCCTCGGCGCTCTGATGCGCGACGTGCAACGCAAGATGGTTGAGTTGCCGCAGGAACTGCGCGACGGGCTGAACGTGTGGCTCGATCGTGCCGAACGAATTCGCTCGCAGCGTCCGCACCACAAGAACAAGCTCTACGCGTTGCATGCACCGGAGGTCGAGTGCATCGGCAAGGGCAAGGCCCGCAAGCCCTACGAGTTCGGCGTGAAGGTGACCTTGGCGGTGACGCACAAGCAAGGCCTGATGGTCGGCGCGCGCAGTCTGCCCGGCAACCCGTATGACGGCCACACGCTGGCCGCGCAGCTTGAGCAGACGAACACCCTGCTCGAAGACATCGGGGTGAAGCCCACCACCGCCATCGTCGACCTGGGCTACCGCGCCGCCGCGGCCGATGTGGCACCCGTGCAAGTGATCCATCGTGGTCGACACAAGTCGCTCACTGCGTTGCAGCGCAAATGGTTGAAGCGGCGTCAGGCGATCGAGCCGGCCATCGGTCACGCCAAGCACGACAACGGCATGGATCGGTGTTGGTTGAAGGGCAGCGAAGGCGACGCGCTGCATGCAGTGTTGTGCGCCGCGGGCTTCAACATCCGCTGGTTGATGCGCGCCATTGTTCGCCTGGGCCTGGCGGGCCTTCTGTTGCGACTGTTCGCGCTCGCCCGCTCGCTTCACAACTTCACCAGAAGACTCCTGCAACTCACCGGCCCGTCCATCACCGCAGACCCTGCTCATCGCCTCGCGGCGTGATGAACCAGAGTAGTTCGAAATTTGCAGGCCCGACTACCTAGGGCCATGAGTAATGCGGAAACGGCCGTGTACATTGGAAATTTCGTGTAGTGCTCAACGACGGCGATCCCCATGTGCGCAAACATTGCGCAGAGCGAGGCATACACTGCCTTCGCGACGAAGATCACCAGTGCGAGCAGGTACAGGCGCATACCGGATGCTTCGGAAGGCACCTCAACAATGATGCTCATTTCCGTCACCGAAAGTACCAGGCCGGTTTGCAGCACATGTGCGGAAATGACCAAGGGGTACGCAATGAGCTTACTCAGGTCTTCAATCGACTTTACGTCTGCGAATCGGGGAAACCAATCTGCCATGTATCTCCTAGGAGCTAACGAAGCGAAGTGATTGAGATAGCGTGCGGGAGCGCCTTGACAACACTGTCATTACTGCACGCATTCTCGTCGGCATCCCACGCATTCGCAAAGCGTCGCTTCTTTCACCAAGACAGGAGGCATGTAAGCAACTTCATATCCGACCCTCATTCCCTGGGTAATTGTCCATGCCTTCACTTCGATGGAGACGGTGCTTAAATCACACGCACTCGCATGGAGTTGGGTTTGCTGTGTAGCAATTCGATACTGTTGAAGGTGACGCCGCTCATTTTCGTCCGATGGAGAGGTACTAGATATCGCTAGAATTGCGCCCCGTCATTCATCACAAAGGGATAGAATTATATGGCAACGCTCCAAGACCTCCTCGCAGAGAGGCAGCAGCTCGACCTACAGATTGCGCGCATGCAGTCCGAAGCACGTACCGAGGCCATCGCCACGGTGGGGCGGCTCATGGCTGAATATGGCCTTACGATTTCTGACCTTGGCGCAAAGGTTAACGGGCGCTCACCATCCACGCTCGAAGGGAAAAAGGTTACCGTGAACTACAATAATTCGGCCTCCTGCGAGCTATGGAGCGGGCGTGGGGTGTAGCCGAAATGGTTGAAGTCGGCGATCAACGCAGGAAGAAGGTGGGAAACTCGCGGTATAGGGCGAGAAGAGGCCGAGTACGAAGCATTAGTGCGCCTGCTGCGTGGCAGACTTTGCGCCGGATGGTTTAACCATCCGCACGACGACACAAGAAAGGAAGCCCGCCGACAGCGTGACGCTGCGCAAGCGGGCCTCAAAGACGATGGTTTCCGTCGCTGTCGGCACCCCCAAGGTATCGGGATGTTTGCGAGTGTTCTTCGTCTCACCGGAGAAGGGCGCCGCGGACGAAGGTGACGAAGCGCATCAAAGAAGCAATGGCGGGCGCGTCGATTGATGTGCTGGCACCGGAGGAGATTGTCGCGGCACTCGGGCGAGGAGTTTTTGGAGCGCCGCCATACTGATGAGTTTCCTATGTGAAAAATGATGACGGCCTCGATTCTAGAGCCCATCAGCATCACGGGACGGACGGAGTTTGTGGTTGTGTTGGTACGGGAGCAGCGGCAGGTGCGGGCGAGGGTGCCGCATTTTCAGTCGGCGTGGATGGGCGCCCGACTCCACGGATCGCCGCGACTAGCTCCGGCATTGTTTCAAGGAATTTATGAAGCAGCGTGCGAGTAAAGGCATCGAGCTTGATATCGCGAAACGCCGTATCAACTCCTTCGTGCCACTGAAAGGCGGCATCCAATTCTTTAAAATCAATTTCCCCTTTTTTAAGATAGACATATAGCCTGCCAAATCGCAGCGCATGGCGGCGTTGGAATAGAGCAATTCCTTCATGAAGACAGGCACGGGCGATACTGGCGAGAAAATAGGCCCCGATCAAGGCAACTGCGCTAATTGAAATCGAGTGGAACAATACAAGAATCGCTTGCGGCCACTCGTCCGGTAGTTTTTCCAAATCGAAACTCTTCACGATGTAGACCGCAGTTTCATATAAAAGAGCGAGAATTGATGCAGACAATAAGACCCCCATGCCGAGAAGTAATCTTCCTCGCAAGGTTATGAATTTTTGCGCTCGCTCGACGTAGAGATTCGTAGCTGCAAGCGCATAGGTTCTTGCATTCGCATCAGTGATTGGCCCAATCTTCCTTCTTATGATTTCCAACGCCTTGAGTTGATCGTCGATTTCATCGATGTGCTTCTGCCAATTTGCACTGAGTTGCATTTTCCTTCTCCTCAAATAGAGAGTTGTGAATCACTGATCACGTTGGTTGGCAAAAATTTATGTGCATAGAAATAAAAGATCGCATGTCTTGCATGCGATCAGGATCTCAAAGATTTCCTATCATGATTTCTTCATAGAGCTTTTCGAGGCCGTCGAGACTCTGGTGCCCAATCAAGAAGAGAATCATTCCTGCCAGGTATTCCTGACGCGTATCCACCGGCGGTTCGTCAGTGAAGGCATCGTTCATATGCGGAGTATTCAAATCTGGCTTCAGGGCATGGGCGTGTCTCGCCGCGATCCACACAAGTGCGGTCCTGCAATCTCGGGCATTGCCGCATTTCTCCCAGCGTACATGCTTCAACAGGTAGGTCGCCGTATTCAATACTTTGTAATCACTTGACGATGTTCTAGGCTGGGTTTGGCCCGGGACTTCTTTCTTTCGGGAGAACTGAAGTAGCATTTTCACTCCTTGGTTGAGGGACACTCGCGCAGCAACAACCCAAGGGCGGTTCCATACGCGCTTGTATCTCTTAACCAAGGAGTGATAATCTCGATTCACAATACCTATATGCAGACTTTTGTCAACAATATGTTCTGTCGGCGCTATAATATGCTTGTAAATATGGGGGGGGACTCGTTATCGCGGCCCGCGTCATTTCCCCAACCCTTTCGCAAGCACCCCCGCAATCGCCCTCCTTCGCGCGGCATCCTCCTCGGGTGAACACTCTTTCCGCGATACCTTGACCTTGTAGCCGCGCACGACAGTTTCCGTCGCCGTCGGCACCCCCAAGGCATCGAGTGCCGCGACAATCTCCTCCGGCGACAGCACCTCAATCGGTGCACCCGGCATCGCTTCCTTTATTCGCTTCGCCACCTTCGTCCGTTGCGCTTTCTCCGGTGAGACGAAGAACACCCGCATGCATCCTGCGGCAAGACATTTCGCGAGGTTGCCTTCCTCGTGGACGGCCGTGGTGGTGATCGAAATTTCGCAGCCGACCCTGAGCCCTTCGCGCTCCAAGAGTACGTCTGCCTGTCCGTCTCCCGCCGCACCTTCCACGGTTGCTTTCCACCCGCGCTCCTCTGCAAGTCGCTTCACCAACTGCTGGAGATACTTGTGTGCGGCACCGCCGCGTCCGGAGGTGGCGGGTGGTCGCGGGCGTCGTAGTGGTGCGGGTGGTGACGATGACGGGAATATCTGCACGGGTGGCGAGGTAAGAGGAGGTACTACAGACACGCTCGTGGTCTCCGGCGCAGCAGGATGATGCTGACCACCAGCAGCAGGAACTTCCTCGCGCATCTCCACCCATGGCGTTGCATACCGCTCCCGCGTACGGGCCACGATGTCCGCCCTCTGCTCCTCCGCCACAGCGTCATCGACAAGCGCAAGCGGCATCGTCCGCAGCATGCAGTCATTTGCTGCACCGCCAATACGCACGATGGCATCGCCCCGGCCAAGCCGCAGGATGTCACCGGCATCAAAGAAGCCGAACCCCTGCGCGAGCGCCTTCGCATCACCCTCGCCCACGCGAAAGACGATGCGGGTATGGCAGTTCCCCAGAAGCGCACTTTCGATCCGTGGCACGTCGGCGAGTTGCGCGCGCATCTGATGCGCCAGCGTGAGTCCAAAACGATACTTGCGCCCCTCGGTCGCAAGGGACTCCATCGAGGGCGTGACGAAGTGCTGGAACTCGTCCGCGTAGCAAAAGAAGGGACGACGCTTTTCCTTTGGAATCTCTTGCCGCGCGAGTGCCACCTGATGGAGCTTCGCCACAAGGAGACTGCCCAAGAGCCCAGCGTTCTCCTCGCCGATCATTCCCTTGGATAGCTTCGCCAGGAACACCCCGCCACCATCCATTACCTTCCGCAGATCAAGCGCCGCATTTTTCTGCCCCACGATGTTCCGCACGATGCGCGGACGCAGGAAGGAATCAAGCCGTGACAGCAGAGGCCCGATGGACTTGTTTCCGATCTGCGGGTAGTCCTCGCGCCAGAAGCGGCGCACGTCGGCATCGGGCACGCCCGCAAGGTATGCCGTGCGGAACGTTGCATCACGCAGGAATTGGCGCAACTCCACCAAGGTGCCGCCCTTCGGATGCATGAGGAGGGCAAGCACCGCCTCTCCCAACACGCTCGACATGGTGTCGCCCCAGGAGGTAGCAGAGCGGCGAATGATGGCAACCAGGTCAGACGACAAGAGATTGCGTTCAATCTCCGTGCGTGCAGCGAGGATGTTGAAGCCGACCGGGTATGCGGTATCGGCAGGGTCAAAGAGGATGATGCGCTCCCGTGCATCGTCGGGAATGCGCGCCATGATGTCGTCGATCAGCTCGCCATGAGGGTCGAGCACGGCAACGCCGTATCCCGCGGCAATGTCCTGAAGCGCCATGCCGGCGAGGAGTGTGGACTTGCCGCACCCCGTACCCCCGAGTACCCATGCGTGCCCGAAGCGCGACTCGTGGTCGATGCCCACGGACGACACGACACCCCGATAGCGATGCATCCCGAGGATGAGGTCGTGCCCCGTCGCGCTGTCAGGAAGCGGGAGACTGCGTAGGAGTGCCCGGACGAGCGCCGGATGCCGCACGGTGCTATCGGGCAGATGCACCAGTCCAACCAACTCCGCCGCCGAAAGGATCATCCCGGTGCGACAGGTAGTCCGAGACAGCAGACACGAAGGCGATGCATCGAACGCCCTCGGTACAAGGCTATTCCCGTCCTCTCGCGCATACTGCGCAAGGAATGGCTCGGTGCGTGCAAGCAATGCCCCCGGGTGCGCTGCTTGTGCGCCGATGCGCAGCGCTGTTGCGAAGAGCCTCGTGCGCGTCTTCTCGGCGGCAGCCTTGAGGAACCACGGTGCATCGGCAATGAGGCATCCGCCTTCACCATCATCAAGCGCATCGTGGATCGCATCCCGCCAGGGGTTCTGCGTCGGCGTGATGAGCACTTGCAACACCAGGAACTCACCCCTGCCTGCGGCGGCAAGCGCTGGCACCAATGCCGCATAGGGATCGACAGGAAAATGCTCCCTTGAGGGAAGCGGAAGGAAGAACTCATCGGCGAGTCCGCACTCGATCATGCAGTGGTCGGCATCGTCCGTCCACAGTGCGGTGAGCCGGTCATCCTCTTCCGTGAGCGCCACATCCGGGAGGACGCCTTCAATCGTGGCGCGCACGTGCTCCGCATCACAGGCACTACACACCAGTTGCAGGGTGACGCGCCCACCGCTGCCGATGAACTCGAAGGACAAGGGAAAGCGTGTGGCGGCAAGCGCGCTCACGAGCTGCCCCATCACCCCTGCATCAGTCGACGCATCGGGAGGCACGGAGAGTGCATAGGCCGTAAGCGCATCGTCCGGAAGCGCGGGAAAAGGTTCCTGCTCCTCGTATGGCACAACCGGAGGTGGCACGTGCTCCGGTCGAAAGAGCCGCGCGATTGCGGCGAGCAGCCAACTCACAAGGGTATGTCGGCGCCCTTCATCGTCGTGGTGCGCCGGAGGCAATAGCTCGGGCAATAGGAAGAACGGGCGGAAGGGCGGCTCAAGCTGTACGGGCGCTGTTGCGGTCATCCCTCCGCGCCCGCGTGTCTCCCATCGGGCGAAGCTCGCAGCTATTGCCTCCGCAAAGGAGGGCATGACACTATCGTCCGCCGGCAAGCTGCGCGAAGAAGTCGCGCATGAGAGGTTGCTTCTCTTGGGTGGTGAGTGCGCGGCTTCCAGCAAGGTCAATTGCCGCCTCAACGGCTTCCATCACCGCAGCATGCGTTGCGGTCTGGAACATGAGCGCGGTATCGACGCGGTAGTACGTGACGGGTTTGGCGGTATCCCACAGCCATGCGATGAAGCGGCCGATGAATGGGAGGGCTGCGAGGAAGGCCACCAGTCCCGAGCGCACTTCGCCGAGCCACCAGGAGACAAAGAAGCCCTTCCCGAAGGGCGCGGCACAGATGTGGAAGACATGCTCATTGCGCCGCACTTGCAGGTACTCACGCTTTGCGGAGAGGAGTCCGCCTTCATGGAGGTTGACCCGCTCCACTTTCGTGCCCTCAAGGTTGAGGGCGGCAAGGGCGCGCTCCACGTCCGTATAGAAGGCGGCGGAGGTCTTCGGCATGTCCTCCACGCGGTAGTGCCAGTGCGAAAGAAACGTGGCTGCAACTGCAACGCTCATGGTGACCTCCTTCGTTCCCTCGTGTCCTTATTGAGCGCGCGAGGTTGGGGGCTGTCGATCCCCGTGATGAGGGGGGCGGCGACTACGGCTTCTTCAGTGCCTTCAGTGAAATCAGCAACTCGTCGAGCTTTTGATTGAAGTCGTCCGCGCCTTGCCATTGCTGTACGCGGGCAACGATTTCGCTCACGCTTGCCTGCTTCAACCTTTTGATGTCGGCTGCCATATCGCGAAAATCGTTGAGCGCCTTCTCGTCCACTGCCTTGCTGAACTCACTTTGATGAGCTTCGACATACGGTGCCAAGACTTCTACGATGCGCCCCAACTGTCGCCCATAGCTGTACTGACCGCTGATGCGGTGTTCCGCTTGCGGATCGGTTGAGCCGGCGTAATTGACGTTGATGAGGCCGATCTGCCCCCAGGCGCGAATCCATTGCGTCACGTTGCCGGAAAACGCTTCTCGGATCTCATGCAACTGATTAGTCCATTCACGCAACGGCGCGTAGAAGTCGAGAGGGCGCATGGTGCGGGTTATTGCGTTCTCCGTTGACTGCGATTTGGGTGTCGGCATGCCTCATCCTCGTTGAGTTGGTGATCGGGAGGGTTCATTCGACGTGTTGCGCAAGCCGTGTTGCGCAAGCGCAAGACCCAGCGCTTCGCTCGCGGCAAGGAATGGTGCACGGCAGTGAGTCGGAGCGCAAGAACCCGATCTCCCGCAGATGAAGGTTGTTTTCAAGACGGTAGAACCGTCTCCGCCGGAAAAGCCGGCGAAGGTGCACCATCGATCATGAGCCGACAGTTGCCAACCTTATCCACAACTCGCTTCCATCGAAGCGAGCTTCCATCCCTGGTCAACTTTCAGTCCGCACGGCCGACTTCGTACCCTCGAGGTTGAAGGCGGCAAGGGCGCGCTCTACGTCCGCGTAGAAGGCGGCGGAGGTTTTCGGCATGTCCTCTACGCGGTAGTGCCAGTGCGAAAGAAACGTGGCTGCTACTGCAACGCTCATGGTGACCTCCTTCGTTCCCTCGTGTCCTTATTGAGCGCGCAGAGGTTGGGGGCTGTCGATCCCGGTGATGAGGGGGCGGGACACTGTCCGAGGAGAGATGGCGCAAATTCAAGGAGGATCGGAGAAAATTTAATGCAAAAAATGGTCCTAGGGATTTGAGGTGACGAAATCCTGGGCGATGCTTTGCTTAAAACGCGCCCCCTTGCGAAGATGCGTATTAGAGAGGTGCTCCCTCTCCCATGGAAGGGTTGCATACGCCGTTATTCAATTAAACACAAGGGTAGCTCGATGAAATCAAAACAAATGGCGCAATGCATCTTGCACCGCGCTGGCGTGACATTAATATTCGGTGTCGCCGGGTGTTCGTCACTTCAAGACGGGCTCAGCAAGACGGTTTACATGGATTATGATCAGGTTTACAACTTTCAAACTTACTCATTCCAACTTCCCAATGCGCTGTCGAAGATGGCAGAGACGAATGGAGACGCGATCCCATTTCAATATGGGATCGCGAATCTCAAAGCCGAGATAAACGGATTTTTCGCTGTCTTTGTTGTTTGCAACGTTCGCAATGAGGCGTCAAAATCTCAAACTTTTCCTTACGACGTTCATAATTTCTTTGTTGAGTACGATGGCAAGAAGCACTTCTACGGCCCACTGAAACCCAAGACATACTCAGATCTTTCGCTCCAATTCGGAGGCCAGCCAGCCATCAATAGCTTTGTAACTGACGTCTTATACGGCGAGATTAATCAGGGCCCTGAAATGGACACCTTCCCAAAGGGGTACTATCCCACTGTCAACTATCGTTTTGCCATCTTTGTTAGCAAGGATTCTCCTGGTCCGTATCCTCCATTGTCCGAGCCACTAAAGCTCCAGTACGAAGGGTACCCAAACGTGATGGCTCCACGTAATCTGCCGCCAAAATATACTGAGAACGATTACAATTGGCCTGTGAAGAAGTCGAATATCGATACAAGTTGCCGTCAATGATATTGAATCGGCTTGGGAATTTACCTGCGACCCGCGTCAACGCTGGGGCAAAGGGGTGAATGCCGATGAAGGGAGCCCCCAGGAATGAATTCAATGGCGCCGAGGCCCTGGGATTCACTACCTCGCATTTGAAATTGCATCTCCCGGCGCCACCGTCTCCGCCGAGAAAGCGGGTGATGGCGCCCCATCGATCATCAGCGTGAGCACGATATTGCGATTCGGTAGATGGAGCAGGTCTTCTGCTTTGAAGTGCGGCGCGAACTCACGCGCCAGAAGCGCAGCATCGAGTGCCCCCACCCGAAACACGATGCGCGTCCCCGCATTCCCCAGGACAGTCTCGCGCACGTCCGCATCGAGCTGTCCCATGTGTTGATGCGCGAGCGTGAGGCCCACGCGGAACTTGCGTAGCTCGGAAATCATGTCCGCTATCGAGTGCGTCGTGTAGCTGTGGAATTCGTCGATGAAGAGGAAGAACGGACGACGGTTTTCCTCCAGCATGTCCGCCCGGCTGAAGGCAGCAAGACTCATCGCCGTCATGAGGATCGCGCCCAGGAGTCCTGCGCTGTCTTCGCCGAGTTTCCCGCGCGCCAGGTTCACCACGAGCACCTTGCCCTCGTCCATGAGGCGGCGGAAGCGGAGCTTGATAGGCGCGGTGACGAAGAAACGTTCCATACGCGGATCGGCCAGCAAGGCACCGATCTTGTTTTGAATCGGTGCGAAGGCATCTCGTTGGTATGACGGGGTGTATTCCGGATACTCCGTCTCCCAGAAGCGGCGCACCTGTGCATTGGTGACGCGGGTGAGCACATCGGCGCGGAATGCCTCATCGCTGCCGATACGCAAGATGTCGGGCAAGGAGGCGTCTCCTGCGGCGATGAGCGCATGGAGGGCATTGCGGAGCACATGCTCCATGCGTACGCCCCACGAGTCGCTCCAGCGCTTCTTCAAGGCTTCGAGGAGTCCGGAAGCGGCAAGGGGCACCCAGGTCGGCGATACCCCGGCGAGCGGGTTGTATCCGTAGGGGCAGGCAGGGTCAGACGGATCGACCACCACCAGATCATCGGGGCGCAGTTTTGTCGCCGCCGCGATCACCCGCGTTGCAAGGTCACCATGGGGATCAATAAGGGCCACGCCATGTCCTGCCGCAATATCACTGCGAATCAGCGTTTCGAGCAGCGTGGTTTTGCCTGTTCCCGTTTTTCCGATAATGTGAATATGCGCAAAGCGATCGGCATCGTAGATACCGAACGACTTATGCGGCGGGCGGGCATTACTACGCGCGAAATATGCGATACGGCGACGATATTCCATCGACCAACGGTAGCGCGGGCGGGAATATCGAAAAAGGCGCGAAAAGGAAGCGTTCTTGAATACGCTTTCGCGTCTTTTATGCAAACTGCGCATGCATGAGTATGAAGAGCGGACATTTGTCCTTCAGTACGAGGAAATCCGCTCACCATGGAATATCGGCACTACACCCACATACCGACCGAAGTGCTCCTCGCAGCACTCATTGGCGCCGAGGAAACTGCGGCGCGTTATCAGGGAGAGTTACGCCCGTTTTTTGAAGTAAACGGGGATGCTTCTCCGACCGAGTTGACACCCCTGCTGGCGGCCCGTGAACTCATGCGCCGCTGGGTCGCGGAGGGGTTGAAGAAGCGCGGCGAGGAATTTTGCTCGCCGGTCAACGTGAAGCAGTACCTGCAGCTTGCGTTTGCCGGTCAAGGTCACGAGAGCTTCGTCGTCCTCTACCTCAATACGCAAATGCAACTCATCGAGGCAGAAGAACCGTTCCGTGGCACGCTCACGCAGACGGCCGTGTATCCCCGCGAGATCGTGAAGCGGGCGCTCCATTGGAATGCCGCGTCCGTGATCTTTGCGCACAACCATCCGAGCGGCGAAGTGGAACCGAGCCAAGCCGATATGCAGCTTACCGCTACGCTCACGAAGGTACTCGCAGTCATCGACGTGACGGTGCTCGATCACTTCGTCGTCGCCGGCAGTATGGTCGCGAGCTTTGCCGAGCGGGGGCTGCTATGAATCGTGATCCACGCGCCAGGTCAGTCGCAGATGCCCTCGAAGCGCTTTCTCGTGCGTCCGTCGCTGAGATGCTCCGCGAGATGAGTGCTTCGCTCGGCAAGCTCGCCGGGTGTGCCTATCTCTCGCCGACACAGGAGCGGCACATCGAGAGGGCCGCGCAGCACATCAATGCCGCAGTCGCCGAATGGATCGGTGCCGTGATGGACAGGGAGGCGCTCCGGCGATCAGAAGAGGCGGAGCATCCGTGTTCAGGTTGTCCGCACTGCCCCGGGCGCAATGCCGACCACACCGCCACCATGATCGACATCTATCACCACGACTTCGGCAAGCGCGAGTTCACGCCGATGCAGTTGCAGTCCCTCATGATCGCCGTGCACAACCTCGCCACGATTTCGAAGGAGATTGTGAAAAGCGCGCGGTAAATGCACGTCGCTGAAGGCCCATCGAAATCGATGGGCCTCTTCTTTTGCAATCTGACTTACCTTCGATCCGTTGGGCGGCCATGGCCAAAAAGGGCGCCGACCATACGTCAGCGCCCACAAGACCCCGCTGCACTGTGTTTCTACTGCGCGGGCTTCTTCTTGTCCGCACGCAATCGCAATCCGCCGACCAATCCGATCAGGGACGCGATGAACATGCAGCCGTAGTAGAAGTCGGATTTCAGGGTCCACGCACCATCGCCTCGCGAGAGTGCGTCCATATAGTCAGTGACGGGCCGGTGCACAAAGGCCCAAAACGCCAGTACAAGCGCGCTTGTGATGAGCACTACTCCAATTACGTGATTCCGTGTCATGTGTGCCATTTGTCTTCCTCCTGCTCTTCGGTCAATACGTTCGAGGTGGTGGCCTTTCTCGCTCCACCGCAGTCGTTGACGTAAACCTGCAACGGGTGTGAGCGCTGCAAGCGCGATACCGAGCGTGCCGGTGACAAACAGCAGCACCGTGAACCCGGTGAGTAGATTGTGACGTAAACACGGCTGACTTAAAAGCGGCCGGTCGAGAGACTTGGCCGCGATGTCGCGCAGCGCCGGTTCACCTCCTCCCCCTTCGGCTTCTGCGCGCGAGTTGCTGGCGATCAATATCATTCGCCTTCGCGCAGCGCGGGGCTGGTCACAGGAAGCACTTGCGTTCGAAGCAGGCCTGCATCGGACATTCATCGCCCATGTCGAGCGGCACGCGAGAAATATTTCGCTCGACAACATCGAGCGCATCGCGGGCGCCCTCGGCATTGAGGTCTTCGAGCTGCTCAAGCCCTAACTCAGAAAACAGTTAGTGCATACATTCATCGCTACTCAAGAACTCGTCTTGTACTGAAGCACCCCATCGCTGTTCTTGTCGCCACCTCTTATTTGCGGCCGACATGTGTCGGTCGGTTGCGGCAATCGCTGCTCGCTGCGGCGCAACCCGTACGACGGCCACACGGTGGACAGCCAACTCGAACAGGTCGGCATTCTCACGGGGCACACGCCGAAGATCGCCCTGGCGGACCGGCGGGATTATTGGAAGACCACTGACAGCCCGCCAAGAACTGGCTCGAGGGCGCAGATGGCGACGCGCTTCACGCCTTGCTGTGCGGCGCTGGGCACAATCTGAGGATGATCCTGCGGCACCTGCAGGTGCTTTGCTTGGCCCTACGGAACTCAGATAGCACTGCTGGAGTTCCTCGCTGCGCGCCCAAACGAACCTGCACCACTTGCGTCGCTGGTCCAGTTCCATGACCAACATCAACAAAAGGCCGGCACTACCGAGTACCAGCTCCGCGACTACGTCAACTTCTTGGTCAACTTTGGTGTGGTCGCCGTTGGAGGGCAGGAGAACGCCTACGTTTACACGATCACCCAGTATGGCGTGGAGTTTCTGTCGTACATCAAGGCCAACTACCCAGCCAACTGGAATGAACGCGCCTTCTAGCCGAGCGCCAGCGACTCAGCACGGGAGAGCGCGGGCAAACCCTTCCATCGAGCGGACGGTTTCCAGCGGGCTGCGCCCGCTGGAAACCGCCGCTCATGTCAAACGTTGAGGCTGTGCAAAAACTCGATATGGCAGATCGCCCATGACTGACTGCGAAAATCGACCTCATAGAACGCGCGCCATTGCGCGATCGTCGCTTTGGCAAGGGGTCAAGTACCCCCGAAA
>Ga0157377_10000155_pt1 | contig 42108 bp, 46 predicted proteins | sample M55metaG_FD_121116 | JGI IMG/M metagenome (GOLD analysis project Ga0157377, IMG submission 121116) | Miscanthus rhizosphere microbial communities from Kellogg Biological Station, Michigan, USA - M5-5 metaG | ecosystem: Host-associated > Plants > Roots > Rhizosphere > Soil | place: USA: Michigan...
AGCTGCACCTCTACGTGCCCGACGCCGACGCCGTCTACGCGCGCGCCGTGGCCGCCGGCGCGCGGACGCTGCACGCGCCGATGGACCAGCCGTACGGCGACCGCGAGGCGGGCGTGGAGGATCCGTTCGGCAACTACTGGTACATCGCCACCCACGGCCCCGAGATCCGCCCGGAGGGGTTCCGCAGCGTGACGCCGTTCTTCCACGCGCACGGCGCGCCGGCCTTCCTCGACTTCCTGCGCGACACCTTCGACGCGCGCGAGTCGGCCCGCTACGCCTCGGACGATGGGACGATCCTGCACGCGGTGACCGTCATCGGCGACTCGGCCATCGAGGTCGGCGAGGCGCACGCGCAGTGGCAGCCGATGCCCGCCGCCCTGCACGTCTTCGTCGACGACGCCGACCGCGTCTACGAGCGCGCCCTCCGCGCCGGCGCGCAGCCGCTCTTCGCCCCGAGCGACGCGCCATACGGCCAGCGCATCGGCGGCGTGCTCGACGCCGACGGAAACCGCTGGTACATCGCCACGGTGTTGTGAAAAACGTGGAGCGGCGGGCTTCAGCCCGCCGACGGCGGCCTGAAGGCCGCCGCTCCAGCGCAGCGTTGGTATCACCCGTGCTACCATTTAATCGTGCCGCTAGTGGTACTTGACACGAGCGTCCTGGTCGCTGCGCTGCGTTCTCGACAAGGTGCTTCGTTTCAGCTGCTGTCCCGCGTCGGCACAGGCGCATTCGATGTCGCGGTTTCGGTACCTCTCGTTCTCGAATACGAGGACGCACTGCTCCGGCAACGACCGTCGACCGCGCTGACGGAGGACGACATCGGAGCGGTGATCGACTATGTGTGCAGCGTCGCGCTTCTTCAGGACATCTTTTTTCTCTGGCGTCCCGCGCTACGCGATCCGGGTGACGACCTGGTGCTCGAACTGGCCGTTGCCGCGAACTGCGACGCGATCGTTACCCACAACATCCGTGATTTTGCCGGCGCTGAGCGTTTCGGCGTGAGAGTTGTAACCCCAGGAGCGTTTCTGAACGAACTGCGAGGTTCCCGATGACCGCGTTGAGTCTGCGTCTGCCCGAGTCGCTGCACCGCAAGCTTGCGGAGCTGGCGGAGCGCGAAGGCATCTCCATCAATCAACTGATCAACTCGGCCGTCGCCGAGAAGATGGCGGCATTGATGACCGAGGAGTATCTCGAGGCGCGCGCCAAGCGCGGCGATCGCCGCAAGTTCAGGGCGGCGCTGGCGAAGGTGGCGAACGTCGAACCGGCGGAGAACGATCGCAGGTAGGCGGAGCTCAGCGCAGCGCCCGCTCGAACACCACGATCGCCGCCGCGAGCGCGAGGAGCGCCACCGCCTCCGCCACCACGCAGCCGGGGAGGATGGAGCCGCCGAAGATGACCGCCTGCATCTGCGCCAACGAACGTCGCTGGACGAACATCACGATGGCGACGACGACCAGAAAGACGGCCCCGATCACCGCTCCGCCTCTTCCCTGATCACCGCAGCGCGCGCCGTCAGCAGTCGCGTGAGGTAGCGGCGGAGCAGCACGCGCTCGGCGATGCGGCCGAGGAGGCCGAGCGGCGCGGCGAAGACGAGCGTGTCGGTCATGGTCGTGCCGCCGACGGTGGTGGCCTCGAACGTGTGGTCGTGCACGAACGACTTGAACGCGCCGCGCTGCATCGCGTCCTGGAAGAAGCGCGGGCGGTCGAAGGCGGTGATGCGGGAGGTGAAGTGCTGCGCGATGCCGAAGTGCCTCGCGCGCCACGTCACTTCCTCGCCGAGCTCGATCAACCCGCTGGTCCGTCCGGCCACCGCGCGCTCGCCCGTGTGGGCCATCGACCGGACGTGCAGGTCGAGATCGCGCGCGGCGTCGAAGCAGCGCTCAGCGGGTGCATCGATCCACGTCTGGACGGTGATCGTCGTCGTCAATTCTTCGGGAAGTCGGGGTGCGCCTTCACTTCCTCGATCTGCAGCGTATGCCGCTCGCTGTGGCCGGAGAGGAAGAGGAACCAGCCGTAGGCGTCGAGCGGTCCGAAGAGAAAGTGATTGTCGGCGTGCGTGCGGAGGTCGCCGCCGCTCGCGGCCAGGGCGATCGTCGCGGCGCGCTCCTTCTTGAAGGCCTCGGTGGCGCCGGCCGGCGTGCCGAAGCGGTTCGTCGGCACCAGCGGCTCAGGCGCCTTGAACTTCTTGGAGCGGTCGACCAGCCCCTTGCTGATCATCTCGTCCTTCTGGATGCCGGCCTTGATCATCTCCGGCGTGGCGTCCTTCTTCAGCACCTCGGCCACCATGCCGCGGATCATCGGCTCGGCGGCGGCGATGTGCTCCGCGCACTCGGCCACCGACCAGCGGTCCGGCGCCGGCTTGAAGTTCCACTGCGCCTCGGAGAGACCCTCGATCGACTTGAGGAAGTGGGCCTGCGTCCGCTCCAGCTCCTTGACGATTTTCTGGTTGTCCGCAGCCGGCTCGGCGGCGAAGGCGGCCGCGGCGATCAGGATCATGGCGATCACGGAAATGACGTGTTTCATCAAAGACTCCTCGCGTTCGTTTGGGGGGACAGCGGTCATCATATCCTTCCGCTCGCTTGCTCGTCCGCTTCACGGTCCGCGTCGCGGTGTTCCTGGCCGGCGCCACTCTGATGGCGCTGGAAGTGGCGGCGTTCCGCATCGTGGGGCGCACCTTCGGCTCCGCGCTGCGCGAGACCACCACGGTCATCGCCGTCTTCATGGCGGCGATGAGCATCGGCTACTGGGCGGGAGGACGGGTGGGCGACCGGTGGCCGTCGCGGCGGACGCTGGCGGCCATCCTGCTGCTGGCGGCGGCGGCGATGGTGGTCGTCCCGGCGCTCGACCGCGCCGTCTCGCCGCGCATCGCCGACTCCGGCGCCGCGCTCGCGCTGCACGCCTTCATGGCCACCGCGGCGCTCTTCTTCATCCCCACGCTCTTTCTCTCTGCCGTCTCGCCGGTGGCGGTGCGGCTCTGCGCGGTGGAGACGGCACAGAGCGGCACGACGGCGGGATCGATCGCCGCGCTCTCCACCATCGGCAGCATCGCCGGGACGATCGCCAGCGCCTTCGTGCTGCTCGACTGGCTGAAGAGCATCGACCGGACGGTGATCGTCCTGGCGGCGACGACGCTGGTGGCCACGCTGCTCGTGCTCACCGGCGAGCTGCGCGGCCGGCTGGCCGTCCTGGCCGGCGCCGCGGCCGCCGTCCTGGCCGGCGCCTTCGCGCTGGTCTGCGGCACCGGCACCGCCGCGCGCAACGATCCCGGCCTCCTCTTCCTGCAGGACAGTCCCTATCACCACGTGATGGTGCGCGAGCACTCACGCTTCCGCATCCTGAAGTTCGACTGGCGCGCGACGCAGACGTCGATGAGCCTCGACGACCCCAACGGCCCGGGGCTCGAGTACCACGACTACGCGCACATCGCGAAGCTGATCAACCCCTCCGCGCGCAGCCTTCTCCTCATCGGCCTCGGCGGCGGCACGGTGATCAAGCAGTTCGCCCGCCTCTATCCCGACATGGAGCTCGAGGCGGTGGAGATCGACCCGATGGTGGTCGACGTGGCGAAGCGGTTCTTCCACGTCACGCCGTCCGAGCGGCTGCGCATTCACTCGATGGACGGCCGCGTCTTTCTCCGCACCGCCGGCGCGCGGCAGTGGGACGTCATCCTCATCGACGCCTACACCACCAACCGGTACGGCTCGACCATTCCCGCGCATCTGGTGACGCGCGAGTTCTTCGCCGAGGCGGCGCGGCATCTCACGCCGCGCGGCGTGCTGGGGTTTCACTGCTACACCAGGAGCGATGCGCCGATGGCGCGCGCGCTCCACAAAACGCTCGCCGCGCAGTTCCCGACCGTGCTCGCCTTCGCCGGCCCGTCGTTCACCGAGTTGTTTGCCACGATGTCGACGGACGTGCCGACGCAGGAGGAGCTGCTCGCCCGCGCGCGTCCGCTGCCGTGGGCGCCGCTGCGCTCGCGCGTGATGATGCGGGTCGACGCGCCGCTGTGGTCGGACGCCGATCCGCTGCTCACCGACGACTACGCGCCGGTCGACACGCTGCTGCGCCGCGTCAGCGACGCTCCCACGGCGCCACAGGACCGGCGATGACCGCGAACAGCGGATGCGGCTCCGGCAGCGCCACGCCGCGTGTGCGGCGGTGCCACTCCGCGCTGCGCACCCGCAGCTTCGCCTTCAGGTGCTTCCACTCATAGCGCAGCTGCCCCTCGGTGACTTCGAGCCGCCGCCGGCGGCGCAACGGCGGCAGCTTCGACTCGTCGAACCGATACCCGCGGCTCCGCGCCTCGGCCGCGATGGCGTGGAGGTACGCGCCGATTGCGTCCGGCCTCTCGCGGAAACGCTCGAGCTGCGGATGCCGCGTGTAGCCGCGCGTCCGTCCCGCGAGCACCGCCTGCGCCAGCAGCCCTTCGCGCCAGACCGCGACGAGACCCTGCGGGTCGAGGTACCGCGGATGGAGGGACCAGAGACGCACGCGCCTCAGTCCGAGGTGATGGAGTAGGAGCAGCTGCCGCGATTGCCCGCGCAGGCGAAGTTCAACCACTCCCCCTGGCGCACCAGCACCTCGATCGTCTCGGTCTTCCCGTCCGGGACGGCGTAGCGCTTGAGCACCTTGTCGTCGGCGTCCATCAGACGGACTTCCGAGTCGGCGCCCTGGCAGTTGTCGCTTGCCTTGACGATCACCCGCTCGTCGATCTTGTCCGGGTTGGAAAAGACCAGCACCTGTTTCCCACAGCCGACCACGACCCGCGCGAAGATCCCGGAGGGCACGGTGGCGCACGCGGCGAGGACGACGGTAGTCAGGAGGACTGCAGCTCTTCTCATCTCGGCTGACTACGATACACGAGGCCGCTACTTCCGGAAGGTGCGGACGTGCCTGACGATCTCGCGAATCTCGTCGGCACCGAGCTTCCCCTTGTAGCCCGGCATCTTGTTCTTGCCGTTGACGACGACCGCCGACAGCTGCGCGTCGGTCTGCTTCTGCACGTCGGGCAAGCTGAGGTTCTTGACGTTCATCGACTTGCCGATGGCGGTCTTGCCGCTGCCGTCGGGGCCGTGGCACATCGCGCACTTGGACTTGAAGAGACTCGCGCCATCGGGAGCGGCCATGGCCGGAACGGCCAGAAGGGTGAGCATCAGAATCGTGGGGATTTTCATATGCGCATCATTTCATGCCGCTGGCGGTGGGGTATCCGAGCCGCGTCCATTCCTGCAGCCCGCCGCGGAGCACCTTGGCGTTCTGCACGCCGGCGTGCTGGAGGATCTGCACCGCCTCGATGGCCGCCTCGTCGTGCGGGCAGGTGCAGTAGGCGACGATGGTCTTCTCCTTCGGCAGGAACGGCACCTCCCCTTCCACCCGCGAGAGCGGAATCTGCAACGCGCCGGGAACGTGCGCGACCAGATACGCCTCGGCGTCGCGGACGTCGAGCAGCGTGGCGCCGTTCTGGTCGACCAGCTGCTTCGCCGCAGCCTGCTCGATGAACGGCACGTCGGCCGGCGCCGACGCCTCCGCCGCCGCGGGCGCGCTCGCTTCCGGCGGCGCCGCCGGCTTGCTCGAGCGAACGACGGCGAAGGCAACGAGCCCGACGACTACGACGGCGGCGACTGCGTAAATGAGATTGCGTGGCATGGTGAGCGCAACATCGTTTCGCCGGAATCAATTCGTCACTTGCAGATGGTTGTCACCGAATCGGTGCCGGTGATCCCCGTCCCGGTCAGCGTGGCGGACGTGGCGCCGCACGGAATGGCGGCGTCGGACGTCCGGAAGTGCAGCAGCAGGTCGAGATCGCCGTCGCCGTCGACATCCTCCACATGTCCGCGCCCGTGCGCCTCGACCGCGTTGCCGGGCCCGAAGCGGACCGCGGCGACGTCGACGGTCGTGGCGTCGAAGGCCGGAGTGGTCAGGATGGCCACCGGGATCACGCCGCCGCTGCCGATGTTGATCGGGTTCGTGGCGCTGCCCGGCTTGATGTCGATGATGACGGTGCCGGCCGGCGGCGGCGCGGGCGTCGGCGAGAACTCCAGGCCGGAGAAGAACTGGAAGGCGCTGCCGGTGACGGTTGGGTTGCTGATCACCGCGCCGGTCGACGTGTCGACGGTGTAGATCCGCGCGTCGGTCTCCGCGCTCGGCGTACCGGCGAAGAAGATCCGGTTGCCGGCCGCGTCGAGCGCCACCACGCCGGACGACGATCCGAGCGGCGGCGCGATGCTGGCGCTGACCGGCGTCACCGCGCCGCTGACGGGATCGAGCAGCGCGATCTGCCGCCCGCCGTCGCCGGGGTTCTGCCAGATGAAGAGCTTCGACTCGGCCGCGTCGTAGACCATGCCGAGGACGGCGACGCCGGCGCCGACCGCGGGCGAGCCGAGGACCGCGCCGGTGGCGGTGTCGACGGTGTAGATGTGCTGGTTGGGATCGGGGCTGGGCGTACCGACGAAGAAGAAGCGGTTGCCGGCGGCGTCGAGCGCGGAGACGCCGGACGGCGCGGCGTTCGGCGCGTCGATCGACGCGCTCACCGGCGTGATGGCGGCGGTGACGGGATCGATGCGCACCACCTGCCGGCCGGAATCGCCGGGGTTGCGCAGTCCGTACAGCGCGCCCTCGCCCGCGTCGTAGTCGAGCGACTGGAACGGCATCGACGCGCCGCCGGCGATGGTCGGAGATGAGAGCAGCGCGCCGGTCACCGTGTCGACGGTGAAGATCCGCTCGTCCGTCTCCGCCTGCGGCGTGGCGACGTAGAAGAGACGGTTGCCGGCCGCGTCGAGCGCGTTCACGCCGGACGCCGCGGGCGACGGCGCGGAGATGCTGCCGCTGACCGGCGTCACCGCGCCGGTGGCCGGATCGACGATGACCACCTGCCGGCCGCCGTCGCCGGGGTTGCGCAGTCCGAAGAGCGTTCCGCCGAATGCGGACGCGGCGAGAAGAACGGTCAGAGAGAGGACGAGCGGGCGCGCGTTGTTCATGATGGGAGGAAGTCTAACGCCGCGCCTCGCTCCCCTCGAACTCCAGCTTCGAGTCCTTCAGCTCCCTGAGCGGCGCCAGCTCGTAGACGTTGCGGTAGCCATAGGTGAAGAGCGCGATGTAGGTGGAGAGGTTCAGCGACGCGCGCGCCGCCTTCTCCGGGAACGGCCCCTCGGCCTTCTCGAAGTTGTTGTTGCAGTAGATGAGGATGCGCGTCGACGGATCGGGGATGGTGTCGCGCAGGCTCTGCACGGCGATGTCGGGGAAGCTGAGGTTGATCGCCCCCTTGACGTGCAGCTGGTCGAACTTCTCGCGGCTGCGCGCGTCGAGCACGATCGTCCCCGCCTCCCGGCTCATCCGGATGAACTCCTCCTCGGAGACGCGATGCGTGGCGCGCTGCCGCGCCGCCTCGCGCGCGACGGCGAGGTAGCCGTCCATGTCGATGCGGGGGTTGTCAGCGGCGACGACGACGGCGGCGGCGAAAAGCAGGTGAATCATGTCTCTTCGACGTTCCAGCCCGGATTTCGTCGCGGATCGTCGGCAAATGCCGTAACGCTTAGAATTCAGGCCGCCCATGCCCAACCGCGATCGCCGCCCCGCGCTCTTCCTGAGCAGCACCGTCGCCGATCTGTCCGAATACCGCGAGGTAGTGATTCACGTCTGCGATCGGCTCGGCATCGACGTGCTGGCGATGGAGGATTTCGGTCCCGATCCCCGCACGGCCGTCGCGCTCTGCCAGGCGAAGGTGCAATCCGCGGATCTGTTTCTCGGGCTATACGCCCATCGCTACGGCTATCAGCCGGAAGGCTTCGACGGCACGAGCATCACCGAGCTCGAATACGAGTGGGCATCAAAGCGGAGGCCCGCCCCGACCGTCCTGCTGTTCCTGATCGACGAACAAGAGCGGTGGCTTCCCAAGGACTTCGACTACGGGCCGGAGCGCGAGCGCCTGCTGCAGTTCAAGGAACGCCTTCGCAAGAAGCACGTCGTTTCGAACCTCACCACGCCCGAACGATTGAAAGAAGATCTGTTCGTCCACCTTCCCAAGTTCATCGAGGAAATGGGCGATCGCCCCGCGGACGTCAAGGTCATCCCGGCCGCGCCCGACCTGTTCGCCGTTCATCCCTACGCACTCCTGCAGACGCGGCAGGTGATCGGCCGCGAGACGGAGCTGGGCACGCTCGATCGATGGGTCGGCGATCCGGCCGGCGAGCTCGCCGATGCGCGATTGTTGTGCATCGTCGCCATCGGCGGCATGGGAAAGAGCGCGCTGACGTGGAAGTGGTTTCTCGAGCGGGCACCTCTGGCTATGCCGCAGATGGCGGGAAGGCTCTGGTGGAGCTTCTACGAAGCCGACGCCGGCTTCGACCGCTTCGTGGTCACCGCGCTTGCCTACTGCAGCGGCCGCGATCCGGCGGCGGTGGAGGCCCTCTCGCCGATCGACCGCGAGACGCAGCTTCTGTCGATCCTCGACTGGCAGCCTTTCCTGCTCGTGCTCGACGGCCTGGAGCGAGTCCTCATCGCCTACTCCAATCTCGATTTCGCTCATCTGGCGGACGAGCAGCTCGACGAGCAGACGGCGAACGCCGTGGCCGGAGCGCGCGGCCTGCCGCAGGAGGCCGGTAGTTCGTTCATCGGGCAGCACCGGCTTCGGAAGACGATCGATCCGCGCGTCGGGAACTTTCTACGCAAGCTCACCCGCACGCGCACCGCGCGCATCCTGGTGACCACGCGGCTCTATCCGTCCGAGCTGCAGACGGTCACCGGCCACGAGCTGCCCGGTAGCGCCGCCTGGTTTCTTCGCGGCCTCGAAGCAGAGGACGCGCTCGCGCTGTGGCGGGCCATGGGCATCTCCGGCAGCGACGGCGAGCTCTCGAAGGTCTTTGCCACCATCGAGAACTACCCGCTGCTGATCCGCGCGCTCGCGGGCGAAGTGGCGCGCTATCGCCCCGCTCCCGGCAACTTCGACGCGTGGCGAGAAGCGCACCGCGACTTCGATCCCTTCTCTCTGCCGCTGGTGCAGGCAAAGTCGCACGTGCTCGCCCACGCTCTCGGCAACCTCGAGACCGACGCCGGCCAGCTGCTCTCCACGATCGCCGCGTTCCGCTCCCCCGTCGCCTACGACACCCTCGGCGCCTTGTTCGTCCAGGGCCGCGGTTGGTCGCCCCAGAAGCTCGACGAGACCTTGACGCAGGTCGAGGACCGCGGTCTGGTGGGTTGGGACAAGAAGACGAATCGCTACGACTTACACCCAATCGTCCGCGGGGTGGTGTGGCGGGGGCTGGATGAGGTCGCGCGGAGCGCCGTATATGGCGCGCTGGAACGGCACTTCTCAGCGATCGCTCCGTCAGAAGCCAAAAGGATCACACTCGAGGAGGCGTCGCCGCTCATCGAGCTATTCACTGCACTCGTCGGTCTTCAGCGCTATGACGACGCGGCGTCGCTTTACTTTCAAAGACTGCATCACAAGTTCGGTTTCCTTGATGCAGGACTGGGGCACGTCAACATCGCAATGCTGGAGAGCCTTTTCCCCGACGGAATTAACCAGCCCCCTAGAACTACCCAATATGCCGGTGGAGTGTTGGCGCAACTGGGCCATGCGTATGGGGCATACGGACGGCTTACGGAAGCCTACGAGCTCTTCTCGCGTGCGCTGAGCGAAACAAGCGATATCCACCACCAGAATCTTTCGGAAGCGGCGGCAAGACTCGGAAGGCTTCGCCAAGCTCTGGAAGAAGCACGCACGGTCGCGAACGTCCCTTCCAGCAATACCATGTCCAAGTACTTCATCGGCCTTCTTGCCATTTGCGAGGCACGTGTAGGCCAATTCCGAACGGCGCATGCGTTACTCAGGACGATGCGCCCGGATGAATTTTTTGATCCTGACTACTATCGGGTATCCGTTCTTCTTTTTGAGGGCCGCTACGAACGCGCTGCCACGATCGCGCGACGGAAAATCACGCAAGGCACCAAATACCCTGAGTCCTGGAGCTTCATCCTGGCGAAGGCTCGCATCGGCATCGGCGAGACCAATGAGGCCATCGGGCTGTTTGCCGACCAGCTTCGCAATGCTCGGGCGATGGGCGCCGTCCAGCTGGAGATCGAGTTCCTCGTTCATCTCGCCGATGCTCATCGCCGCCTCGGCCACTTAGCCGAGAGCCGGGGCTTCCTCGATGACTTGGCCGAACCGGCGGCGAGGGGACCCTATCGCCTGATCCAGGCCGATGCGCACAACGTCCTTGCGGAGCTCGAGCGCGACTGCGGCAATCATGAAGCCGCCGTCGCCGCGGCGCAGGACGCCTACCGCTTCGCGTGGTGCGACGGGCCGCCTTACACCTACCACTCGGCGCTGGAGCGCGCGAAGACACTGCTTCGCGAGCTGAAGGCGGAACCGCCCGAGCTGTAGCTCACAGCACCCTGGCGATCGCCATCATGGTGTTCCAGTTCCGCGTCGTGGCCGGCACCCCGAAGAGCCGGTCGAGCGTACCGAGGTAGCTGATCACCTTCATGTGGCGCCGGTAGAGGCCGAAGACGAAGCGGTTCTCGCGCGCCACGACCTTCAGCAGCCAATCATCGTTTGGCGGAAGACGGATGGGGGTGGATGGAGCGGCGCGGGGGCGGCGGGCGAGGACGCTGACGAAGCGGACGATGCCGGGGCCCGCCGGCTGGCCGGCGAAGGGATCCTGCGCCGTCATCCGGAGGATGTCGCGGCCCTGGCAGATGACGATCTCCGTATCGAACGGCAGGCGGCGCGCGAATTCGGCGCGGAGCCGGGCCACGCCGACGGGCGCGCGGATCACGAAGGTGCCGGCCGCGCCGATGTTGACGGCGTCGAGGTGCTTCAGCTGCGCGGCGAGCGCCGCCGGGCGGAAGGTCCGGTGGCCGCCGACGTTGACCCCGCGCAGCAGGACGATCAGTGCCACGGGGAGATTTTCTCCCGCGAAGCCCTCTAAGTCTCCAAACAGAGGGGAGAAACACCATGGCCGACCCCAACAAGGTCACGGTCTACTGCGACTCGTATCTCACCAGCACCGCCGCCACCGACCTGGCGAACGGACCGTACGGAACGGTCGTGCTGCCGCTGGCTGAGGCGAACGACGAGATGCTGCGGCAGAACATCCAGCGGCTGAAGTCCGAGGGACTGGTACGAAACGTACTGTTTGCGCTGCGCGGCGACTACCGCGCCGTCATCGTCAACAAGCCGGCCTACAAGGCGGAGCTGGCGAAATCCCTCGCCTACTACGGCGCCGACGGCGTCGACCTCGATCCGGAGGAGGCGGGGCCGAAGTACTTCGACCTCATCGTCGAGCTGACCGCCTTCGTCGCCTCCCTGGGGAAGATGGTCATCGCCTCGCCGTCGTCGCACCCGCAGTTCTGGGCGGAGGTGCTGAAGACCACCGGCACGCAGATGAGCTGGTGGAACCTGCAGCTCTACCACGGCTGTGACTACGGCGCGTGGGTCTGCGCCATCGTGGAGAGCGGCGCCATGCCGAGCGAGGTGGCGCAGAGCTTCGTCGTCCCCGGCTACCACGTCGCCTGGAGCACGCCCGACGCCGTGGCGTACGAGATCGAGGGGCTGCGCCTGCTGGCCGGCTACCTGGAGGGCGTCTTCCTCCGCCGCTACGAAGACCTGCAGTCGCGCGGCGCCGAGTGGGCGCGCGCGGTCTGGAGCGGACTGGGAACGTCGCGCTCCGAGGCGGAGCGGCCGTGGAGGGCCTTGGTCAGCGCGTAGCGCTGACCAAGTTGGGATGTTGGGCCGTTAGGATGTTGGGACGTTCCGGCGGCGGCGGGCGGGCGGGACATCCCAACATCCCAACCGCCTAACATCCCAACTTCTCCGCGCACACCTTTTGCGTGCTTCCGCGCCATGTGGCGCCGCGACACCTTCCGCGACCGCGACGACGCCGGCCGCCAGCTCGCGGCCGCGCTCGCGGAGCGTCTCGCCGGCCGCGATGACCTCCTGATTCTGGGCCTGCCGCGCGGCGGCGTCCCCATCGCGGCGCACGCGGCGCGCGCCCTCGGCGCGCCGCTCGACGTCTTCATCGTCCGCAAGCTCGGCGTCCCCGGCCACGAGGAACTGGCCATGGGCGCCATCGCCAGCGGCGGCGTGCGGGTGCTGAACCGCGAGGTGCTCGACTCCATGCCGGTGCCTTTGCGCGCGATCGAGGAGGTCGCCGCGCGCGAGCAGCGCGAGCTCGAGCGCCGCGAGCGCGAGTATCGCGGCGCGCGTCCGCCGCTCGACGCCCGCGGCAGGACGGTGGTCATCATCGACGACGGCCTGGCCACCGGCTCGACCATGCGCGCCGCGGTGCGCGCGCTCCGCGCCATGGAGCCGCGCGCGGTGATCGTCGCCGTCCCCGTCGCCGCCAGGGAGACCTGCGACGAGTTCCGCCGCGACCCCGACGTCGACGACATCGTCTGCCTCAGCACGCCCGAGCCGTTCCAGGCGGTGGGGCTCTGGTACGACGACTTCACGCAGACGACCGACGAGGAGGTTCATGCCCTCCTCCGATGAAGGACTGGTTCGGATCGACGCCGGCGGCGCGATGCTGGAGGGCAACCTCTTGATCCCGCCCGGCGCGAGCGGCGTGGTGCTCTTCGCGCACGGCAGCGGCTCGAGCCGCTTCAGCTCGCGCAACCGCTATGTGGCCGAGGAGCTGCGCGCCGGCGGGCTGGCCACGCTGCTGATCGATCTGCTGACGCCGCGGGAGGAGCCGCACCTCCGCTTCGACATCGACCTGCTCGCGCAACGACTGGTGGACACGATCGAGTGGCTGTCGCATGACCCGGCCACGAGCCGGCTGCGCGCCGGCATGTTCGGCGCGTCGACCGGCGGCGGCGCGGCGCTGGTGGCCGCGGCGCGGATCCCGGAGCGCGTCGGCGCGGTGGTCTCGCGCGGCGGGCGCCCCGACCTGGCCGGCGCCGCGCTGCCGAAGGTCAAGGCGCCGACGCTGCTCATCGTCGGCGGCGACGACCTCCCCGTCATCGGCATGAACGAGGAGGCATACGAGCAGCTGACCTGCACGCGGCGGATGGAGATCGTCCCCGGCGCGTCGCATCTCTTCGAGGAGCCTGGGACGCTGGAGCGCGTCGCGGAACTGGCACGCGGGTGGTTCGTCCAACACTTGTCATGAGGAGAACGCTCGCCTTTCTGTCGCTGCTGATCGCTCCCGCCCTTTTCGCCCAGCGCGAAATCGTCCGTCCCTCGTCGCTCAGCACCCTCGGCTTTCAGCTCGAGCGGCTGGAGGGGATGATGCGCGATCGCGCCGCGGCCATCCGCCGCGACGCCTTCCTCGTCTCGCAGCTGGTCGCCGGCGTCGGCGAGCTGGACGACTTCCAGCGCAACGCCGCGCTACAGAAGGCCCGCGACCGCGTCGACGCCGCGCAGCGCCGCGCGCGCGATAACCCCGCCGCGCCGCTGGTGGTGCAGACCGCGCTGAGCCAGACCATGGACCTGGTGGTGAAGGCGCAGCAGCAGTCCTCGACCGCCGACCTCCCCACGCTGAAGCGCGACATGCTGCGCAACACGCACGTCATCCAGCAGGTGCTGTTCCGCGAGCTGCAGGACAGCCGCGCCGACCGCCAGGCGATGACCGACCTGCAGGCGCGGCTGGCGCGGATGTCGACCGAGCTCGATCAGGCCCTCGACGAAGCGCTCGGCTCGACCTTCGAGTACTTCAAGGCCGGCGGGCAGTGAGTCAGCGGAGCGGCGGCGTTCCTAGTGGCCCGTCTTCACGCTCGCGGCGGTCTTCCCGTCCGCCATCATCTTCACCACCACCCGGTGGCCGACCTCGGGCTTGGCCGGCGTGAAGACGGTCTTCGGCGAGGTCTGGATGGTGACGTCCTTGCCGTCGGTGGTGTGGATGGCGAAGCTGCCGTCGTCGTGCAGCGCGGTGACGGTGCCCATGTAGGTGTGCGCGTGGCCGGCGTGCCCGAACGCGGCGACGGCGGCGAGCAGCGTCAACATGACAGCGAGAGTGCGGATCATCAGTGTCGGTCTCCTTCGAGGAACTTCATCTCTTCGTACTCGGCCGGCGACTTCGGGTTGAGCCGTTCCATCTCCTCCAGTTCCGCCGGCGTGACGGCCGGGAGGTGCCGGATGAAGTGGACCAGCTTCCAGGTATCCGCGTCATCCGATCCGTCGCCGAAGGCCGGCATGCCGGTGAGGCGCACGCCGTTCCGGATGATCGAGAACAACTCGCCGTCCGAAAGATTCTGCGTCCCCGGCTGCCGCATGTCCGGCGCCTTCGGATAGAGGCCCCGTCCGATCTCGGTCTGGCCGCGGCCGTCGTTGCCGTGGCACGTCGCGCAGTGATCGGCCCAGTGCGCGCGCCCCTCGGCGAGCACCGCGGCGTCGAGCGGAACCGGATTGCGCGCACGCCGCATCGCCGCCGGCGTGGCGAAGCGCCGCACGATCCTGGCGATGAATGCCTCGGTGCGCGTCGGCGTGTCGCGCGCGCTGACGCCGCGCCGCAGCAGCGCCGTCACCGCGACGGCGGCAGCGATCAGCAGCAGGGCGGCGACGGAGGCGATCAGGCGTTTCACGACCGGTTTCGCACGCGCAGAAAGAGATACAGCGAGCGCGGGTTCTCGCCGTAGAACGGCTCGAGCGAGCGCGGAATCGAATAGAGCGTCACGTTGCCGCCCACCGCGCCGGAGAAGGCGCCGGCGGCGAGGACGTCGCGCGAGTAGCCGAGGGTCAGGGCGCGAACGCGCGCGAGGTGCACGTCCGGCACCTCCAGCTCGTCCTTGTCGACGATCTCGCCGCGCGCGGTCACGTAATTCGCGCCGCCGAACTGCCACACGCCTTCGGCGGCCCACGACGACGTCGAATGCCCGTGGCTCTTCTCGTTGCGGCCGAAGATGACGCTCGCGTCGAGCCCCGCCTTGCTGTACGACACCGAGGCGGTGGTCCGCTGGATGTCGCCCGGCTCCGCGGCCTCGGGTTCCTCGAGATGTCCGGTCGAGAGCTGCGCGGTCCAGTTGGGCGTCGGGTCGAAGGTGGCGCGCACCGACCAGGAGTCGAGCTTGCCGGTGTCGAGGTCCCAGCGCTTCTCGTCCGGCTCGCGGCCGTGGAAGCCGCTGACGCCGAGGCCGAAGATGCCGCGCTGCGCGCCGATGGTGAGGACGCTGCCGGCGATGTGCGTGGAGTCCTGCACGTGATGGCTGAGCGTGGCCTGCGGAATCTCGGCGGCCGAGGCGCGGTGCGGATAGGCCACCGGGCCGAGGGCGGGATCGCCGTGCGGCGCGGCGTAAAGGTAGACCACGCCGTCGCCGATGGGACGCGCGTACTCCGCGGCGAGCTCCATGAAGAAGTCGTGCGGATGCTGCGCGTCGACGATGGGACGCCCGCCGATCGTCTCGCCGGTCTGGAACAGCTCCGGGTATTTGTCGCCCACCGTCAGCGGCTCGAGGCTGAGCATCGTGCGCAGCATCAGCCTGCCGCCGCCGAGCGGGCGCTCGGCCATCCCCATCGCCCAGTTGGTGGAGAAGAGCTTGTCGTCGCCGCGCGGTCCGCCCTGCACCACCTGGCTGAGGAACCCGGCGCCGTGCAGCATGACGTGCCAGTCGCCCTGCTGCGTCATGGTCATGTGCATCGGCGCGGCGGCGGGATTCATCGCCGTGCCGGAGGCGTGGCGCATCAGCAGCGCGCTGGCCGGGTCGGAATGCGTCGACATCTGGTGGTGCGCGTGCTCCATCTGCGCGAGGGTGAAACAGAGTATGAGACTGATCATCGGATCTCCTTGAACGTTCGGGTGGCGGGCGCTCGAAACGAACGGGAGATCAGATGATGAAGGTGGCGAGGAGGGTATGCAGGCCGACGTCGCGGTCGCAGCGCATCGCGCCGAGGGTGATGAAGCTGCGGTAACTGACTTGTGGAGCGGCGGGCTTCAGCCCGCCGGTGCGGACGACGGCGGCCTGAAGGCCGCCGCTCCACAGGCGGATCACGATGCGGCGCTCGACGGTGCGCGGCGCGGTCGACGGCTGCTGCCGCGACGCCGCGCCGTCGTGCGCCGCCGCCGCGATGTGGCAGAGCGGCAGGACGCGGTGCATGGCGCGGTGGAACGGCAGCACGCAGCAGCCGAAGAGCCACACCGAGGCCACCAGCGCCGGCAGGGTGAGCGCCAGCGCGATCGATGCGGCGGCGATCGTTCGCTTCACGCCCGAACGATACACTGTTGCCGATGCTCCGCATTCCCCTCCTCGTCCTGCTCGCGGCCGCGCTCGCCGGCATCCCACACCCGGCGCCGCCCGGCAGCAGCGAGCCGTTCCTCTTCGCCGACGCGAAAGGCGGCCTGCTCGCCAGCTGGATCGAGGCCAACGACGCCGGCGGCGCCGCGCTGCGCTTCGCGCGCTACGACGGCCGGTCGTGGTCCACGCCGTCCACCATCCGCACCGGGCGCGACTTCTTCGTCAACTGGGCCGACATCCCCTCGGTGGTCTCCGACGCGCGCGGCACGCTCTACGCGCAGTGGCTGCAGAAGACTGCGGGCGAGCGCTACGCGCACGACGTCTACTACGCCGTCTCGACCGACGGCGGCGCAACGTGGACCACCCCCGCGCTGCTCAACCGCGACGGCAAGGCGGCGGAGCACGGATTCACGTCGCTGGTACCGCTGCCCGGCGGCGGCGCCGGCGTGGTCTGGCTCGACGGGAGCAGCGAGGAGACGAAGCTGCGCTACGCCGTCATCGACCGCCACGGCCGGCTCTCCGGCGAGACGGTGCTCGACGAGCGGGTCTGCGACTGCTGCGCGACCGCGATGACGGCGACGACCGGCGGCGCGCTGGTGGCGTATCGCGACCGCTCCGCCGAGGAGACGCGCGACATCTCGCTGGTGCGAAGCGGCCGCGCGGGATGGACGAAGCCCGCGCCGCTGCACGCGGACGGCTGGCGCATCAAGGCCTGCCCGGTCAACGGCCCGCAGCTCGACGCGCGCGGCGACGCCGTCGCCGCCGCCTGGTTCACGCTGGCCGGCGAGCAGGCGTGCGTCTACGCCGCCTTCTCGCGCGACGGCGGCAGGACGTTCGCGCAGCCGGTGCGCATCGACGGCGGCGCTCCCGCCGGCCGAGTCGACGTCGTCGCCCTCCGCGACGGCGCGCTCGTCGTCTGGCTCGAAGGCGGGACCGCGCCGTACATCGCGGCGCGCCACGTCGCGTCGAAGGGCGCGCTCGGGCCGGTGCTCAAACTCGGCGACGCGAGCGGCGCGAACGCCAAGCCGATGCCGCGCGCGGCGCTCGCCGGCGAGACGGCGTACGTCGCCTGGACCAGTCCGGGAGCGGACAAGCGGATCCATCTCGTGGCGATCGCGGGTCAGTCCATGCCCACCAAATCCAACAATTGACCCGCCGAGTGCGCAGCGATCGACCCTCGCCGCGCATTCACCTTCCATCGATTCAATTACTTACGTCAATCCAGCGGCTGGCCTCGGTCTTGGAGTAGGGAGCGCCCTGAAAGGGGAAATTGATGACCAAACGACTCCTGTCTCTCGCAGCCCTGGTGGTCCTCGCAGCCCTGCCGCTCTCCGCCTCGCAGTTCATCCAGCTCCCGTTCGATCAGGTGGCCCGGCAGGCGACCGTGATCGTGCGCGCTACCGTCGGCCCGGTGACGAGCGCCTGGGACGACGACCGCGAAGTGATCTTCTCCACCGCCACGCTGAGCGTGCGGCGCTACCTCGCCGGCAGCGGCCCGCAGACGCTGATGGTGCGCGAGGCCGGCGGCACGGTCGGCGACTACACGCAGGTGGCCATCGGCTTTCCGGAGCTGCGCGAAGGGCAGGAAGTGGTCCTCTTCCTCTCGCCGTGGGACGACTCGGCCGACTACCGCATCGAGGCCTACAACCAGGGCAAGTACCGCGTGAAGATGACGCCGCACGGCGAGATGGTCTCGCCCGATCCCGACACGCAGGGACACGAGCGGACCTTCGACGGCGGCGTGGGACGCGTCCGCGCCGCGGCCGCCGACGAGGAGCACGGCTTCTCCATCGACGAGCTCTCGTCGATGATCACCGCCGCGCGCGGCGCCTCCGAGCGCCCGCAGTTCGACCGCCGCAAGTAGCGACCGTGAGGAGATGACATCGTGAAAAAGAACATCGCATTCGCCTTCGCTCTCGTCCTTCTCGCCGCCGCCGCGGCGCCGGCCTACGCCTACACGCTTCTCTCCCCCACGCGCCGCTGGAAGAACACGCCCATCTCGGTGGTGGTCAACCGCACCGGCAACGACAGCATCACCGACAGCGACAAGGGCGTGACCGCGGTGGCCGGCGCCATCAAGGCGTGGGGCATCATCTCGTCGAGCACGTCGAACGCCCCGGCCGTCCGCGGCCAGGCCCCGGTGACCATCTCGCTGCACGACAACGGGCACCTCTGCAACGGCAGCTGCCTGGCCGCCACGCTCACCGGCTACTACCACCAGGAAGGCAGCGCCTATTACATCGACGACGCCGACATCTACACCAACACTCGCTTCGACTTCACCTCGTCGCGCGAGGGCGACGGCTGCTCCGGCGAGTACGACATCGACGGGATCATGACCCACGAAGTCGGCCACGTGATCGGCCTCGGCCACTCCAGCGTCACCGGCGCGACGATGTACCCGTCGGTCGGCGCGTGCGACTTCGGCCCGCGCACGCTCTCCAGCGACGACACCGCCGGGAAGAACGCGCTCTATTAGCCAGGGTTGATCTCGACGGGGGCGGCGCCGCCGCCCCCGTTTCAGGCGATGACGAGCGCGCCCGGCGATCCAGCACGAGCGTTGCCCCCCAGGCAAAGTGACATCTATAGATTGCTTAATTGCAGGCGATCTGCCTCCGCCCGACTTGCTGCCGTGGACGATCGCTCGAATCAAGCCCACGATCCGAGGCAGAGGGCGGGGAATGAGACGGGGCGCAGCCAGCGATGGAGGGCATTTCAGGGGCGAAGCCGGAGGTTCGACGGGGGGCGGCGCCGCCCCCCCTTTCAGTAGATCCCCGGGATGAACCGCTTCGTCCGCTTCGTGTAGTCGGCGTACCGCTCCCCGAACGCGCGCCGCAGCAGATGCTCCTCGGAGCGCGCGCGCAGCTCGCTGCCCAGCGCGAGGAGGACGAAGCCGCTCCAGACGATGACCGTCGGCACCCAGATGGCCGACCCGAGCGCCAGCAGGTTGATGCCCGTGTAGATCGGATGGCGCATCAGCGCGAAGGCGCCGTTGGTCGCCAGCTCGTGGCCCTGGTCCAGCTTCGCGCGGAAGCGCCAGGAGTGGAACGAGGCGACGGCCCACGACATCAGCACGCCGCCCGCGGCGATGACCAGCGCGCCGGCGATCCGTTGCCCGCCGAACCACTCCGGCACGCGGCGCGGCAGCACCGCGTTGCCGATGCCGAAATAGAGCACGGCGAAGCCGAGCATGTGAAAGGCGAGCACGGTCCGCGAGAACGGCGCGGTGAACTCCTGCGAGGTGGTCGCGGCGCTTTCCGCGGGAGCGGCATCGCGGCGCAGCAGCATGCGCGTCGCGCCGAACGACGCCCAGAAGATGACGTGAGCGGCGTAGAGGAGCAGGTCGGGGTTCTTCATGGGGAGATTATGCCGATCGTTCGCAGCCACGACTCGACGAGCCTCGGCCACTCCATGATGGGCGATTCCGTCCGCCGCAGCCCGAAGGCGTGGCCGCCCTTCACGTACACGTGCATCTCCGCGGGTACGCCGGCCTTTTGCAGCGCCGCATGGTAAACGAGCGAGTTCTCCACCGGATCGACAGGATCGTCCTGCGCCTGAAGCAGGAACGTCGGCGGCGTCCGGCCGGTCACCCGAATCTCGGGGTTCAGCTTGAAGTTCGTTTCAGGGACCGCCAGATGTCCCGGATAGAGGGCCACCGCAAAGTCCGGCCGGCAGCTGACGTTGTCGGCCGCGTCGACCGCCGGGTAGAGGCGCTTGGCGAAATGCGTGCTGACGGCGGCGACCATGTGCCCGCCGGCTGAAAATCCGAGCACGCCGATCTTCCGCGGATCGATCTGCCACCGCGCCGCCTGAGAGCGCAGCAGGCCGATCGTCCTCTGCGCGTCCATCAGCGCCGTCGGACAATCGCGATACGGCCCCACCTTCACGCACGGCACCCGGTATTTCAGCAGCACGCACGTGATCCCCTTCGAGGTCAGCCAGTCGCAGGCTTCCGTCCCCTCCAGGTCGATGGCCAGCACGTTGTAGCCGCCGCCCGGGAAGACGACCACGGCCGCGCCCGTGTTGCCGCCCCGCGGCGAATAGACGGTCATGGTGGGCCGCGAGACGTTGTCGACATACACCCACGGCTTGCCGCCCACCAGTCGTGGGTTCCCGGCCGGGTCGACCACCGTTGCGGCCACTTCCGGCCCCTTCACCGGTCGCGCGTGAGGCGGCGCACCCGGCCAGATCGGCACCTGCGTATGGCCGGCCGACGGCTGCCATCCAGACTGGCTGGCGCCCAGCCGCGACGTTCCCGCTGTAAGTGCAAGAAGGGCAAGCAGAACTGACCGCATTCGATCAGTTTACCCAACGCTCCTTTCGCGCGGGGCACGTGCACCCCCAGGCCAAAGTGACAAGCGCAGCCTGCCATGCGCTCGCGCGGCCGGGGTTACGTTATAAAGTGGACCATGCCTTCCCGTATCTTCCTCTTTCTATTGATTCTCGGCTGCAGCGCCGCGGGCGCCGGCCAGCCGCTGGTCATCGGGCAGAGCCAGCATCTCCATTCGTCGGTGCTCAATGAAGATCGCAGTTACCGCGTCCATCTGCCCGAAAGCTACGCGTGGGCGAAGGACCGGCGGTACCCCGTCTTGTACTTACTGGATGGCGAGTCGCACTTCCTGCACACGTCCGGCGCGGTCAGCTATCTCGCCGCGCAGGGCGACATCCCGGAGATGATCGTCGTCGCGATCGACAGCACCGTCCGCATCCGGGACTTCACGCAGTCGGACTGGTCGACCGCGTGGCACGGGGGAGGCGGCGCGGCGAACTTCAAACGCTTTCTCTCGGGCGAATTGATCCCCGGCGTGGAGCAAACCTACCGTACCGACGGCTTTCGCGTGCTGGCCGGCCATTCCGCCGGCGGCCAGTTCGTCCTGTACTGCCTTACCGCGGAGCCGTCCCTCTTCAAGGCCTATTTTGCATTCAGCCCGAGCCTGGACTGGGACGACAATCTGCCGCAGAAATCGCTGCAGAAATCCTTCGAGGCGACGAGTTCCCTGAAGGCGTTTCTTTACACCGCCCGGTCGGATGATGCGGGGCGCGCATTGGCGGACTACGAACGGCTGGTCGAAACGCTGAAGACGAAGTCGCCGCAGGGATTCCGGTGGCACAGCGAGGCATTCCCCGACGAAACCCATGGCAGCATCCCGTTGCTCGCCGAGATCGACGCGCTCCGGCGGCTCTACTTCGGATACCGTTTGCATCCCGATCTTCTCGCGAAGGGGCTTGCCTTCGCGGAAAAGCACTTCGAGAACGTTTCCAGGACGGTAGGGTGGCCGTTGCCGGTTCCGGAAGGCGTCATCAATGAGTTTGGCTATGAGGAACTAGGCGCCGGCCGCACCGAGGCCGCAATCGCCCTCTTCAAGCGCAACGTCGCGGCCAATCCGAATTCCGCGAACGCCTACGATGGCCTGGCCGACGGCTACGAAAAAGCCGGCCAATGGAAGGAAGCGGCGAGTGCATCGGCGCGCGCGGCGGCGTTGGCCGTGGAGTTCGATCTCAAGAACCGCGCGTACTTTGTGAGCCACGCCGAGAAGGTCAGGAAGCGCCTCGAAGAGGAGTCCAGGAAATCGCAGTGACGCCGTTCATCGCTCCGTCATCCTGCACGGCGCTAGACTTACCCCCCATGCGACACCGCGCCATCCTCATCACCCTCTTCCTCATCGCCTGCCGCGAGTCGGCGCAGCCGCCGGCGGCGGCGCAGAGCAGCGCGCCGGCCGCGGCGGCGCTGCGGCATTACGAGATCCGCTTCGAGCAGCTGCCGGCGCCGTTCGCCACGCAGTCGTCCGGCAATCCGCCGGTGGTGGAGGCGCAGCCGGCCGGGGCGCAGCTGCAGCTGCCGCCGGGATTCAAGATCTCGGTCTTCGCCGCGGGGCTGGACGACCCGCGCACCATGCTGCTCGCGCCGAACGGCGACGTCCTCGTCGCCGAGCCGGGCGCCGGCAAGGTCACCATCCTGCGCGGCACGCAGCGGTTCACCTTCGCCTCCGGACTGAACGAGCCGTTCGGCCTGGCGTTCAACGGGCCGTGGCTGTATGTCGGCTGCGTCAACGCCGTGGTGCGGCTCCCCTACCAGGCGGGCCAGACCGCGGCGACCGCCAAGCCGCAGCAGCTCGTCTCGCTGCCGACCGGCGGCCACTCCACGCGCGGCGTGCTGTTCGACCGCACCGGCACGAAGATGTTCGTCAGCGTCGGGTCGCAGTCGAACGTCAGCTCCGGCGAGGATCCCCGCCGCGCCGCCATCCTGGTCATGAACCCTGAAGGCCAGGGCGAGCGGATTTTCGCGGCCGGCCTCCGCAACCCGATCGGCATGGCGCTGGAGCCGGCCGGCGGCGCGCTCTGGACCGTGGTCAACGAGCGCGACGGCCTGGGCGACGACCTCGTCCCTGACTACGCCACCGAGGTCCGCGAGGGCGCCTTCTACGGCTGGCCTTACGCCTATCTCGGCCCGCACGAGGAGCCGCGCCGCAAGGGCGAGCGCCCCGACCTGGTGAAGAAGACCATCCCGCCCTCGGTGCTCATCCAGGCGCACTCCGCGCCGATCGGCATGGCCTTCTACAACGGCACGATGTTCCCGGCGCAGTACCGCGGCGCCGCCTTCGTCGGGCTGCACGGCTCGTGGAACCGCTCGAACCGCACCGGTTACAAAATCATCAGCATTCCGTTCAAAAACGGGAAGCCGGCGGGCGGATACGACGACTTCGTGGCCGGCTGGTCGACTGACGAGCGCAGCCGCCACGTCTGGGGCCGTCCGGCCTGCCTGCTCGTGCTCGCCGACGGCTCGCTGCTGATCTCCGACGACGGCGCGGGAAAAATCTGGCGCGTGACCTACGGACGGTGACGATCTTGCAATTCGATTTCACGGAGGTTGAAATCGAATGGCAAGACGGGAAACGAAAGCCTCGACCGCGAAAAAGGCCGTGAAGAAGGCCGGCAGCGCGATCGCCCGAACCGCGAAGAAGCTCACCTCGAAGCTGACCGCCGGCAAACGGCGCAAAGCCGAGGAGCCGGTGAAGGCGAGGGCGGCCGTACGCGCCACGCCGAAGGTCAAGAGCAATCGCGCCACCAGCACCACGAAGTCGCGCCCGACCAAGCGGACGACCGACGTTCCGCTGGACGTGGTGGCCAGGACGTACACCCCGCAGCAGACCAGTCTGAAGTCGTCGTTCCGGGCCACCGGCGCCGACCAGCAGCGCGACCAGGACGTCATCAGCCGCGGCCGCGCCGATGACGGCTTCGGCGACGAAGATCACTACACCAACAAGTCAGGCAACCCTCGCATCGGCACGCACGGCCGTACGTACGAGCCGGGCGAAAAACGGCAGCGATAAGGAGAACAACATGGAAAGCATCGGAACGACCGGCATCACCAACGCAACGGACGGCGGTACCTCGTACGGCGGATCGACGGGCTCAGGGACGGGCTTCGGCCAGGGCAACACCGGCACCGGAACCTGCGCCTCGTGCGGGCAGCCGCTCGGCGGCAGCCGCGGCATGGAGCAGTTCCTCGGCAAGCTCGGCATCAGCGACGACATGATCAACAACCTCAAGTCGTCGATGCAGAACATCGACGTGGAGGAGTACCTCAACACGGCGCGCGACTACATGAAGAACGGCTCGTCCAAGGCGACCGAGTTCGCCAAGGAGAACCCCGGCAAGGTGGCCGCGGGCGTGGCCGTCCTCGCCGTCGGCGCCGGACTGCTGATCAGCGCGCTCAACAAACGCGACTGACGTTGTTTCTCGCAGCACTGCTTCTCGCGACCGCTACCGCCGCGGAACCTCCGCGGCGGGCGGTCGCGCTCACGTTCGACGACATCCCCGGCGTCGCCTACCCGCGCGCCGACGTCTGCGACGGCAAAGCGGTCGCCGCCTGGAACGCGAAGCTGCTGGCGACGCTGCGCGCGCACCGCGCGCCGGCCCTGGGGCTGGTCACCGCCTCGCGCACCTGCGACGGCGCCATTCCGCTCGCCGCCATCTTCGAGCAGTGGCTCGACGCCGGCCACGACCTCGGCAACCACTCCTACTCGCACTGGGACCTCAACAGCCGCCCGCTCGCCGACTACGAGCAGGACGTCATCCGCGGCGAGGCGCCGCTGCGCGACCTGCTGGCGAAGCGCGGAAAGAAGCTCGTCTACTTCCGCCATCCGATGCTGCACACCGGCGACACCGCGGCCAAGCGCGAAGGACTCGCGAAGTTCCTGCGCGAGCGCGGCTACGTCGTCGCGCCGGTCACGCTCGACAGCGAGGAGTGGGTGTTCGCCGAGGCGTACGCGCGCAACCCGTCGAAGACGATCGCCGATGCCTACATCCCCTTCATGGAGTCGAACCTCGACTTCTTCGAGACGCGGACGCGCCAAGTGGTGGGCCGCGACATCCCGCACATCCTGCTGCTGCACATGAACGCGCTGAACGCCGACACGCTCGACACGCTGCTGCGGATGTACGAGCGGCGCGGCTACCGCTTCATCACCGTCGACGAAGCGCTGCGCGATTCAGCGTACAAGCTGCGCGACGGCTACACCGGCCCGCAGGGGCTATCGTGGGTGCACCGCTGGGGCGTGGGTAAAGGGATGCCGGTGGTGATGGAGCCGAGGGATGTGGGGGTGGTTGCGAGGTAGCGGGGTTGCGGGGTTGCGGGGTGCCTTAGGCCGGGCAGCGAGGTTTCGAGGTTTCGAGGTTTCGCAGCGCCCAGGGCCGTCACGAACGATCAGCCTTTGGCGCTGCGAGACTTCGCAACCTCGATACTCCGCTACCGCTTACGAGGCCGGGTTGCGAGGTAGCGCAGTGCCAAGGCCGGGTTGCGAGGTAGCGCGGTCTCGGGGTCTCGCAGCGCCCAAGGCCGGCACGAACGATCAGCCTTTGGCGCTGCGATACCCCGCAACCTCGATACCCCGATACCTCGTTACCGCGCTGCGAGACCGCGCAACCTCGATACTTCGCTACCGCTCCCCGAGACCTCGCTACCCCGCAACCTCGATACTCCGCTACCTCTTCTTTTCCATTGCCCGCTTGAACGCCAGCGCCATGGCGCTTTCGCTCTCGCTGCCGGCGTCGCCGCCGCGGTCGTCCATGAAGCGGACGTACTCGTCGCGCTCCGCGGCGGCCTTGGCTGCCTCGTGGCTGAGCGAGATGCGCTTGCGCGTCCCGTCGACGCTCATCACGCGCACGGCCAGCTTCGTTCCCGGCTCATAGGCGCGGGAGGGGTCGCCGCCCGGCGGCACCACGATCTCGGAGTTCGGGATCAGGCCGGTCAGGCCCGGCTCGAGCTGGACGAAGATCCCCGGCGCGCCGCCGTGATCCACGGTCCCCTCGACCACGCGGCCGATGCCATACTTCTGGTTGACGTTCTCCCACGGATCGCTGGCGGCCACTTCGCGGAGCGACAGCGAGAGGCGCTTGCGCGACGGGTCGACCTCGCGCACCCAGCCGGTGACGTGCGTGCCGATGGCGATGGTGTCGTCGCCCTGCTTCACGCCGAACGGCAGCTGCGAGTAGTGGACGAGACCGTCGATGCCCGGCTCGACCTCGACGAAGAGGCCGAAGTCGGTGGTGCGGACGATGGTGCCGCTGAACTGCGAGCCGGCCGGATAGCGGTCGGCGACGTCGGACCAGGGATCGGGCTCCTGATCCTTCATCGACAGCGAGATGCGCTTGCCGTCGTTCTCGAGCTTGATGACCTTGACGCGGACGTGCTGGCCGAGGGTGACGACCTCTTTGGGATCGGTCACGCGGCGGCGGCTCATCTCCGAGACGTGGAGCAGGCCGTCGACGCCGCCGAGGTCGACGAAGGCGCCGAACGGCGTGATGGTCTTGATCGTCCCTTCCAGCTCGGCGCCGGGGACGATGGCCTTGCGGGTCTCGTCGGCCTTCTGCGCGGCCGCTTCCTTCAGCAGCGCGGCGCGGGAGACGACGATGCGGCGGCCGTCGTCGGAGAGCTCGGTGACACGGAACTCGTACGACTGGCCGATGAACTGGTCGGGGTTGTCGATCTTGCCGAGAGCGATCTGCGAGAGGGGGCAGAAGGCGCGGAGACCGCTGATGTTGACGTCGAATCCGCCCTTGTTGCGGCCGGCGATCTTCCCTTCCACCGGCAGGCGGTTCTCGTACATCTGGCGGAGCAGGTCGAGGGAGGCTTTGCCCTTGGCCAGCTTGCGCGAGATGCGGATGTCGGGCGACGTCTTGACCACCGTGCCTTCGACGGTGTCGCCGACGTCGAGCCCGTCGAGCTCAGCGGCGGCCATGACGGCCTCCGATGGGCCGCCGTAGGAGACGAACGCGTCGTCGCCGGAAATGGAAACGATCTGGCCGCGGAGCAGCTCGCCCTGCTCGGGAGTCTTGAAATTCAAACTGGCTTCGAACGCCTCGGCGAAGCTCGCTTCGGCGGTATCTCTCGACTGGGTCATTGGCTGCAGAAACCTTTCAGATGAGCTCTCTCAGGTCCGTGAGATCGGTTGGGCAGCGTATCTTACTCGAAACCCTGGAAAGTCGACACGCCGGTGCAGGAGGAACGCAGGGCCAGGGCCGCATGATTCCGGCAAAAAAATTTTCATCCCCTCTTGCCAAGGTCCCGGTGCGAACTTATGTTGTCGATCCCTGCCGCGCCGGATGCACCACGGCTGATGTCAACGACGCGGGAGGTCGCCCCGGGAGGCTGTGGATGTCGGGGTGCTGCGACGCGGATGCTCCTTTGCAGATGCCAACGCGCCGCCTCAGTCGTGACGGGCAAAGGCCGTCGGGACAGTCGATCCGGATGCCCTCTGGTGGCTGTCAACGGATCGAGAATGGGCCCGCGAGATCAGAGATCGCGGGCCTTTTTGTTTTGCGGACCTCTTTGTTTTGGTTGATGAGTATGTCGACACGCGTCTATCTCGTACGCCACGGCGCCACCGAGCTCTCGGCGGAGGATCGCTTCGCCGGCGCCATCGACGTCCTCCTCTCCGATGCCGGCCGCGACCAGGCCCGCCACCTCGGCGCCCGCCTGGCCCACGAGCAGATCACCGCGGCCTACGCCAGCCCGATGCAGCGGACGGTGGAGACCGCGCGCCTGGTCGCCGAGCCGCACGGCATCGAGGTGCGCACCGACGACGGCCTGCGCGAGATCGCGCACGGGCGGTGGGAGGGAAAGACGCGCGCCGACGTCGAGCGCGAGTTCGCCGAGGAGTACACGCGCTACGAGCACGACCCGTTTTCGTTCGCGCCCTCCGGCGGCGAGAGCGGCCTGCAGGTCACCGCGCGCGCGCTCCCCGCGCTGCTACGAATCGTGGAGGCGCACTGCGACCAGCGCATCCTGATCGTCTCGCACAAGGCGACCATCCGCCTCCTGCTCAGCTCCCTGCTCGGATTCGACCCCCGCAAGTACCGCGACCGCCTCGACCAGAGCCCCTGCGCCCTCAACGTGATCGACTTCAAGAACCTCACCCACCCGCGCCTCACGCTCTTCAACGACACCGCGCACTACGACTACGTGCCGGAGGTGCCGCATGCGAGGTTGTCGAAGGTTTGGGGGAAAGGCTGAGTCCTGAGTGCGGAGATTCTAGTCCTGCGTCCTGCGTGCTGAGTCCTGCGTGCTCAGGAGGCTTCCCCGTGCTCGAGGCGATCGGCGAGGACGCGAAACGCCAGCGCTCTTGCCCTGAGTGCTGAGTCAAGTGGACGCAGGACGCAGCACGCAGGACGCAGCACGCAGGACTCAGGACTAGAAACTCAGCACTCAGCACTCATCACTTTACGACGAACTGCCCCCGCGCCAGAACCGGGTCGCTCGCGTAGTAGATGCGCAGGTTCTGGCCCTTGTCGTTCACCGTCACCGACTGCACCTTCCAGATGCCGCGCGGGGCTTTGGGGTCGAGGCGGAAGGTGCCGACCCAGCTGCCTTCGCCGCCTTCGGGGGAGAAGGCGAAGAACGTTCCGGCGTTGGTGCCGGGGCCGGTGACCTGGCCGCTCAGGCCGCCGATGCCGCAGGAGTCGTCGCTGACCTGCACGCGGACGGTCATCGTCAGGTCGCCCTGGCTGATGGCGAGGAACGGCTTGTCGAGGGCGAGGTTCTGGATCACCGGCGGCCCGGAGTCGCAGGTGGCGCCGGCGATGTTGAGGCGCACCGCGGCGACCAGCGGGTTGTCCGCCCGCACGGTGGTGTAGTTGTTCGCGTTGTCCTGCATCTGCACCTGCTCGAGCTGCCACTCGCCGCAGTCGAGGCACTCGGGCGGGGTGACCGAGCACTCCCAGTTGTCGCCGTCGCCCTTCTTGCAACCGTACCCGAGGCGGGCCTGCTTGGCGGGACTGACGAAGACGGCGGAGACGAGGCGGACGCCCGACTTGTCGTCCTCCGCCTCGATGAAGAGCGAGTTCGACTCGCCGGTGTGCATGGCGCGGCGGCCGATGGAGACCGCGCGCAGCGTCGGCGGCGAGGAGTCCGACCGCGACGAGATCACCTTCAGCACCGCGTTCGGCGGGATGGTCCCCTGCGCGAAGTTGAGCGTGCTCATGTTCGTGGCCAGATCGCTCATGTTGAGGAAGCTGATCTTCCACGTCCCTTCCTCGGCGTCCTTCGGGATGGTCACACGGCTGATGTAGCGCTTCGACTCCCCTTCCCGCTGCTGCGCGAATCCCTGCAGCGCCTTGCCGGTCGGGCTGGTCAGCGTGCCGGAGATGCCACGGATGCCGGAGATGTCGTCGTCGGCGGTGATGATGAGCATCGTCTCCTCGCCGTCATGAATCTGTGGCGGGTTGAACTCGACGGCGATGAGCTGCGGCGGCGTGGTGTCGGAGTTCGGGTCGGCCGGCTCGTCGCTCGACTTGGTGGATGACGACGAGGAATCGGATCCGGAGCTCGACGCCGGCTGGCCCGGCGGGCTGCTTGAAGGCTGGCGGCCGGCGGCGGTGCCGACCGGCTTGAGCGGCCTGACCGGCGCCGGCTGCGGCGCGGGGACAACTCGCGGCGGCGGCTGCTGCTGCGCCTCGACCGCGCTCTGCACCGCGGCGGCTTCCGGCGAGTTGCCCATGGCCAGCAGCTCGCGGTAGCGCTGCTCGCGGGTGAGGACCGGGGCGGCGGGCTGGGCGGCGGCGGCGGCCGGGACGAGCGTGCCGGTCTCGGCGACGGTGGCCGGAGCCGGCGTGGCGACCGGCGCGGCGACCGGCGCCCGCCCGGAGGCGGCCGGCGCCGTCTCCATCGTCCGGTAAACGCGGACGCGGTACGCCAGCGCGCCGGCGAAGGCGACGGAGAGGAGCGTCAGGAAGACGGGCAGGAATGCGAGGCGATGTCTGGTGGCCACGGAAAGCTCAGTTGACTCCACCAGGAACAGCGAGGGTGAAGGGCGCGATTTCTGCGCGGAAGGTTTCGCCCGCCGGGGTGCGCATGAAATAGGCGCCGTGCATTGAGCCGACCGAGGTGCGCAGCGGGCAGAAACTGGTGTACTCGAAGGCCTCGCCGGGACCCAGCAGCGGCTGCTCGCCGACCACCCCCGGCCCTTCCACCCGCTCGGTGTTGCCGTCGGAGTCGGTGATGTTCCACTCGCGGCTGATCAGCTGCGCCGGCTCGCTGCCGACGTTGGAGATCCGCACGCGGTAGGCGAAGAAGTAGTACTGCTCGCGCGGCTCGCTGCGCTCCTCCACGTACACGCTTTCCACCTCCACCCGGATACCGCGCGTCGTCGTATCGCTCATCGAACGATGAATGGTAACCGGTTGGGACGTTGGGACGTTGGGACGTTGGGATGTTGGGATGACGGGATGTTGGGATGTTGGGATGTTGGGATGACGGGATGACGGGATGACGGGAAGTAGCCGCTGGCCGCATCGGTCATCCTGTCATCCTGTCATCCTGTCCTTTATGTTTGCGCCCTTTCTCGCCGCGGCGGTTGAGCTCTCCACCATCATCGTCCCCATCCGCGCCTCGCTGGCGCCGCTGCTGCCGGTGCTGGAGGCGCAGGTACCCAAGAAGCAGGCGAAGCTCGACGCGTACGAGCTCGACCCGCAGAAAAAGTTCGGGATGAAGTACCGCGTGGAGCGCGATCCGATCGCGCTGAACATGATCGGCACCGGCCTGCACGCCACCACCACCGTGCACTACGCGATGGAGGGCTGCCGCCGCACGGTCAAGCCGTTCATCAACCAGGAGGTGATGTGGCCGTGCGTCTCGTGCGGCTTCGGCGAGCCGATGCGCGACGCCTACATCGCCATCGACTCCACGCTCTCCTGGGACGCGAACTGGCGGCTGCAGTCGCGGACGCGCGCGCGGCCGGCGGAGTTTCCCAACGGCTGCCGCGTGACCTTCGCCGCGGTGAACATCGCCGACTGGAAGATCGCGCCGCTGGTGAACCAGCAGCTGCAGCAGCTGACCAAGACCATCGACGCGAACACGCCGCGGCTGACCGACGTCCGCCCGCGCGCGGCGCAGGTGTGGTCGTCGCTGCAGGCGCCGCAGGAGATCGCGCCGCGCACCTGGCTGGTGATGGAGCCGGCGGAGGTGGCGATGGCGCCGCTTACCGGCTCGGGGCTGAACATCAGCAGCGCGGTGATCCTGCGCGCGCGGACGCGCGTGGTGGTCGGCGACCGCCCCATCGTCGCGGCGAAGCCGCTCCCGCCGCTGCGCACGATGCAGAGCACGGCCGCCGGCGGCATGCGCGTGCCGTTCGGCGTGGAACTGCCGTACGCCGAGGCCAGCCGGCTGCTGACCGCGAGCTACGGCAGGCGGAAGTATCAGGACATCACCGTCGACGCCATCCGCCTGGCTCCGGGAACGAACGGCAAGCTGGCGGTCGAGGTCGACGTCGACTACCGCGCCTCGGTGCTCCGCAAGTATCGCGGGCCGGTGCTGCTGGAAGGGACGCCGGTGTTCGACCCGGCCACGCGCACCATCGCGCTGAAGGACCTCGACTACGCGCTCGACCCGAAGCGGCGTAGTCTCTTCCTCCGGATGGCCGACCACTTCGCGCACGACAACCTCCGCGCGCGGCTGGCGGAGGGGGCGCGGTGGTCGGTGGCGCCGCAGATCGCGGCCATCCGCGGCGAGATCGCGAAGGCGATCGTGCGGCCGCTGGCGCCGGGCGTCTTCCTGCGCGGGCGGGTCGACGACGTCACGCCGGTGGCCATCGGGCTGCATCCCGAGGGGATCGCCATCGACGTGGTGGCGACGGGGAGCGCGGAAGTGGAACTGCGGTGAAGATCCTCCATCTCATCCCGTCGCTGACGAGCGGCGGCGCGGAGCGGCAGCTGGGCTACCTGACGCGCGAGCTGGAGCGGCGCGGCCACGAGGTGCGCATCGCGTATCTGTACCCCGGCCCGGCGCCGTGGCAGTCCGAGGGGCTGCCGGCGGAGCCGCTCGTGGCGCGGCGCCACCGCGATCCGCGTCTTCTTGCGGAGATCGTCCGGCGCATCCGCGCGTGGCGCCCCGACGTCCTGCAGACGTGGTACGTCGAGAGCGACATCGTCGGCGGCGTCGCCGCGGCGCTGACGCGCACGCCGTGGGTGCTGCGCGAGCCGAACACCGGACGGTTCTACGAACGGCGGGTGAAGGCGCCGCTGCGCAAGGCGATGGCGCGCGCGTTGACGGCGGCGGTGGTGGCGAACTCGGAGGGAGGGTGCGCGTATTGGGGAAATGGCGCGCGCCTGATCCGCAACGCCGTGCCGGTCGGGGAAATCGACCGCGTCGCGCCGGCGGAGCCGGGCGGGCGGCCGGTGGTGGTCTACACCGGGCGGCTCGAAGCGATCAAGAACGTCGACGTGGTCATCGCGGCCGCCGCCGCGGCGAACGCATCGGTCATCGTCTGCGGCGCCGGGCCGCAGCGCGCCGCCCTCGAGCTCCTCAGCGGCGGGCGGGTGCGCTTCATGGGCCACACGCGCGAGGTCTGGCCGGTGGTCAAGGGGGCCGACCTCTTTGTCTCGCTCAGCGACTTCGAGGGAGCGCCCAACTCGACGCTGGAGGCCTTCGCCGCCCGCACGCCCGCGCTGCTCTCCGACATCCCGGCGCACCGCGCGCTGGCCGGCGACCACGCGGCGTTCTTCGCGCCGCCGCGCGACGTCGACGCCACCGCCGCCGCCATCCGCGCCGCGCTGGCCGACCGCGACGGCGCCGCGGCGCGGGCGCGCATCGCGCGGCTGCGCGTGGAGTCGATGACGGTGGAGGCGATGGCGGATGGGTATGAGGAGGTGTATGAGGAAGCAGCGAGCAGGTAGTAGCGAGCGGCGAGCAGGAAAGCGAGCAGGTTGCAGCGAGCAGCAGCAAGGCTCGCCTTTCCTGCTCGCTGCTCGCTGCAACCTGCTCGCTACTACAAAGCTACTCCCCCCGAATCTCGGCGAAAAACGCCTCGCTCGACACCGGCCGGCCCAGGAAGCGCTCCACCAGGTCGCGCGCCGGCTCCTCGCTGCCGCGGCTGAGAATCATGGCGCGGAAGCGGCGCCCGGTCTCCTCGTTCATGATGTCGGGGCCGAAGGCGGCGATGAGGTCGAGCGCGATCACCTTGGCCCACATGTAGCCGTAGTAGCCGGCGGCGTAGCCGCTGGCGATGTGCTCGAAGGTGCCGGGGAAGGCGGTGTCGTCGACGTAGCCCATCGGCGTCGAGGCTTCCATCTCCGTCCAGACCTCCATCGCCGGGCGCGGCGCCTCGCCGGAGAGCGCCATGTCGAAGGCGGCGTAGAGGTGCTGGCGCCCGTAGTCGATGCCGGAGCCGAACTTGCGCGCCGCGCGGAGGCGCGTCACCAGCTCGTCGTCGATGGCCGGGCACTCCGCGCAATGGTTGCGCAGCAACATCAGGCTCTCCATCCGCGAGGCCCACTCCTCGTACATCTGTGACGGCGCCTCCACGAAGTCGCGCTCCACGCTGGTCCCGGAGTGCTGGTTGTACTCGGTCTCCGAGAGCACGCCGTGCAGCACATGCCCGAACTCGTGCAGCAGCGTCTCCACCTCGGCGTGCGTCAGTCCCTGGCGGTTGAAGTTCGTCACCAGCGCGGAGATCGGCTTGCGCCCGGCGCGCTTCGAGACGCCGCGCACCGGCCAGGCCGCGGCATGCTTGTACTTGTCGGGACGCGGATAGAGGTCGAGGTAGATGCCCCCGATCAAGTCACCGTTGAGGTCACCGCTCCCGGCGTCCTTCACGTCGAGGTAGAGGACGTCCTCGTGCCACGTCGGGACGATCGCCTCGTCGAAGCGGACCCCGTACAGCCGCTCGGTGATCTCCAGCATCCAGCGCAGCGTCGGCAGCGTGGGGAAGAAGGCGCGCAGTGCTTCCTGGTCCACGGCGTAGCGCTGTTCGCGCAGCCGCTCGCGGTAGAACATGACGTCCCAGCGGTGGATCTTCGAGCCCTTGATGGCCGACAGCTGCGCCAGGTCGGCGGTCTCGCATTCGGTGACGACGTTCTTCACCTCGTCGAGGAAGCGCGTCACGGTCTCGGGGTTTTCCACCATCCGGCGCTTGGTGACGTAGTGCGCGTAGCTGGCCACGCCGTACAGGTCGGCGATCTCCTTGCGCAGCGCCACGATCTCGTCGAGGATCTCCAGGTTGCGCGCCGTGCCGCGGTTGGTGTTGGCGACGTAGTAGCGCTTGCGCGCCTCCTCGTTCACCGCGTTCATCATGAACGGCAGGTAGTCGGGATAGTCGAAGCCGACCACGATGTTGCCGTCGTCGTCGCGCGGCACGCGCTCCAGGTACGCCGGCGGCAGCCCCTCGCACTCGGCCGGGGTGAAGGTCAGCACCGTCTTGTTCTCGCGGATGTTCTTGCCGAACTCCTGCGCCAGCTCGGTGAGCCGCTCGGAGATCTCCTTGAAGCGCTGGCGCTTCTCGGCCGGCAGGGCCACGCCGCTGTCCTCGAAGGCCTCCAGCAGGTCCTTGCGCAGCTGCATCTGCGCGCTGCTGGCCGGCACCACGCGCTTCACGCGCTCGTACAGCTGCTCGTTCTGGAAAAGCTCGGTCATGAAGACCGACTCGTCGATGAGGGCGCGGTCCGCGGCGTCGCGCACCGCGGCGTCGGGATGGACGCTGTTGAAGAGCGAGATGGAGCCGAAGGCGTCCTCCAGCCCGATGGCCACCCGGTCCCAGGCGTCGAGCACCGCCGCGGGGGAAACGGCGTCGAGCGGGACGCGCTCGATCTCCGCCAGTTTGGTGCGCGCCTCATCCAGCGCGCGGCTCGCCGCGCGCGCCAGTTCTTCCGCATCGTAGACAGGAAGTGTGGCGCGTTCGGGCAGAGTCACGGTGTCGGCCATTCGAGGCGGCAAATTCTAAGGCAGTCGGAATCTTTTCTACTGCAAATCGCGTACATACACCCATGCGTTTGACCCTTGCGTTCCTCGCGGCGCTTGCCGCCGTCTCCCTCTCCGCCCAGACGCCCCTCATCGAGCAGGGGCGCGCCGCCCTCGTGCGCGGCGACGTCGACGCAGCCATCGACCTGCTGGAAAAGGCCGTGGAACAGACTCCTAAGAGTTCCGAGGCGCATTACTACCTCGGCGGCGCCTACGGCGAAAAAGCGCAGAAGAGCAGCATGTTCGGCGCCGCGCGCAACGCCTCCAAAGCCAAGGACGAACTGGAGACAGCGGTCGCGCTGAATCCGAAATACATCGAGGCGCGCTTCGCCCTCGTCCAGTTCTACGCCTTCGCCCCCGGCATCATGGGCGGCTCCTTCGACAAAGCCTTCGACCAGGCCAAGGCCATCAAGGCGCTCGACCCGCTGATGGGTCACCGCGCCTACTCCTCCATCTACTCGATGCAGAAGAAGCCCGACCTGGCGAAAAAGGAATACCTGGACGCCATCCAGGAGCAGCCCACCTCGGCGAAAGCGCACAGCTGGTACGGGCAGTACCTGACGAACGCGGAGAAGAACTACCCCGCCGCCTTCGCGGAATTCGACGCCGTGATCAAGATGGACCCGGCCTACATGGCCGCCTGGTACCACATCGGCCGTACGGCGGCGATCGCCAACGCGAACCTGCCGCGCGGCGAAGAGGCGCTCCGCAAATACCTCGCCCATACGCCCAAGGAAAACGAGCCGAAGCTCGCCGACGCGCACTACTGGCTCGGCGCGATCTACGAGAAGCAGGGAAAGAAGACGGAAGCGAAGCAGAACTACCAGGCGGCGCTGAAGCTCAATCCTGACCTGAAGCAAGCGACGGAAGCGTTGAAGCGGGTGTCGTGAGGATCGGGTAAGGGTCGATCGCCTCGCCCTTCCACCATTGCTTCTCCGCCGTCAGCCGCGCGATGGCGAAGTGCAGATGCGGCGTGTTCGGCGGCGCGTTGCCGGTTGTGCCGACGTAGCCGAGCACCTCGCCGCGCTTGACGCGGATCCCCTCGCGCATGCCGAGGGCGTAGCGGTCGAGATGCGCGTAGTAGTAGACCAGCGTCTCCGAGGCATCGAACTGGTAGAGGGTGATGCCCCCCGCCTTGCTGTTGAAGAGCTTGCGGATGGTGCCGTCCACCGCCGCCAAGACCGGCGTGCCGCGCGGCGCCATGATGTCGAGCGCGTGGTGGACGTGCCCCGCGCGCGCTTCGTTGAAGGTGGGTTTGATGGCGCTCGGCGGAACGCCGAGGACCGGGATGGCCACACCGGCGATGACCGTTGGCGGTTGACCGTCGACAGAGGGCGCAGCCAGGGCCTGGGCCTTTGGCTCCTGGGCCAACTGCCAACTGCCAACTGCCAACGCAGTGGCCGCGAACGCGACCAGCGCGCCCCTCAAGATCCATCTGCCCATGTGCAGGGGATAATCGAAGGAGCATGCCGGAACTTCCCGATGTGACCGTCTACGTCGAGGCACTGCAGAAGCGCCTTGTGGGTCAGACACTTACGAAGATCCGGCTTGGCAACCCGTTCGTGCTGAGGTCGGTTGATCCGCCACCTTCCGAGGTCGCCGGGCGCGCTGTGGTGGACATCCGGCGCCTCGGCAAGCGCATCGTCATCGAGCTCGACGGTGGATTCTTCATCGTCATCCATCTGATGATCGCCGGCCGCTTCAAGTGGCTGCCGCCCAACGCCAAGATCCCGGGGAAGCTCGGCCTCGCCGCGTTCGACTTCGAGCACGGGACGCTGCTGCTCACCGAGGCGGGGTCGAAGCGCCGCGCGGCCATCCATCTGGTGAGGGGCGAGGGGGGGCTGGGCGAGCACGACCGCGGCGGGCTCGAGCCGCTGGAGATGACCTTCGAGCAGTTCCGCGACGCCCTGACGCGCGAACGCCACACGCTGAAGCGCTCGCTGACCGACCCGCAGCTCTTCAGCGGGATCGGCAACGCCTACTCGGACGAGATCCTCCACCGCGCCCGCCTCTCGCCGGTGCAGATGACCACCAATCTTTCCGCCGACGAGCTGGCGCGGCTGTACGACGCCACGCGCGCCACGCTGGTCGACTGGACCGACCGCCTCCGCCGCGACGCCGGCGACCGCTTCCCGGAGAAGGTCACCGCCTTCCGCCCGGAGATGGCCGTGCACGGCAAGTACAACCAGCCCTGCCCCGACTGCGGCACCCCCGTCCAGCGCATCGTCTACTCCGAGAACGAGACGAACTACTGCGCCCGCTGCCAGACCGGAGGCCGCCTGCTCGCCGACCGGGCCCTGTCGCGCCTGCTGCATGGGGACTGGCCGAGGTCGATTGACGAGCTGTGAACGGAGTTGCGGGGTCTCGGGGTCTCGGGGTCTCGCAGCGGCAGAGCCAACCGGCGGCTAACAAACGTCATAGCGGCAACCGGCGCGAGCCCCGCGAAACCTCGCAACCTCGCAACTCCGCAACCCAGCCCGCCCCGAGACCCCGAGACCCCGCTACCCCGAGACCCCTTCTAACCTTCACGTTCCACTGGCGTCTACAGCACCAAGGACATGACGTTAACCACCCTCGCCGTAGACTTCCCGAGGCCAGTGATCACGTCCGCCACACAAACCGACGATCTTCGCCTGGCCGCGGGCTGCGCGGCGGGCAACTCGGATTCGTTCTCCGAGGTCTATCGCCGGTTCGGTGAGCGGATGAAATCGATCGCCTTCAACCACCTCGGCAACATCGCGGACGCCGAAGACGCGGTGCAGGAGACCTTCGTCAAGCTGCACCGCGCGGCCAAGGGATTCACCGGCGAGGCGGCGTTCACCACCTGGCTCTACCGCATCCTGGTCAACACCTGCCTCGACGCCATCCGGAAGCGCCGGCGGCGGATCCAGGAGGCGCCGATCGACGACGAGCTCTCGGGCGGACGCGCCGGGGCCAGCGTCGACGACGCCAAGCGGATGACGCTGCGCAAGATGCTGGCGGACCTGCCGGAGCAGCGGCGCGCGGTGTTCGTCCTGTTCGAGATCGAGGGGCTGAGCCACGCCGAGATCGCGGAGATCCTGGACATCAGCGAAGGGAATTCGAAGTGGATCCTTTTCGCCACGAAGAAGCAGCTGCAGGAAGCGTGGCGGGGGAATCAATCATGACAATCAAGTGCACAGAATTTGACAACCTTTTGATGGAAGGCGACGAGCTGGCCATGGCCACCGCGGCGAAGCACGCCGAGGATTGCGCCGCGTGCGCGGCGAAGCTCGCCGACTGGAACGACATCTCCGCCACCGCGCGCGGGATGCGCGCCGAGTGGACGAACGACATGCTCTGGCCGCGCATCGACCGGGCGGTCAAGCGTGAGGGCCGCCGCGGCTGGACCCGGATGTGGCAGGTCGCGGCGGCGATGACCATCTTCCTCTCCGTGGCCGCCATCGCCTGGGTCACCAGCGAGCGGCTGCGCATCCGCGAGTTCGACCGCGTCATCTTCACCGCCGACGTGGTGGACGAGGTGGAGAAGGCCGAACGGAGCCACGTCGCCGCCATCGACCGGCTGGAGAAGCTGGCCGAGCCGAAGCTCGACACCCCCGACACGCCGCTGATGGTCAGCTACAAGGAAAAACTGATGCTGCTCGACGACGCCATCGCCGAGTGCCAGACCGGAATCGAACGCAATCGCAACAACGCGCACCTGCGCAAGCAGCTCCTGTCCATGTACTCCGAGAAACAGCGGACGTTGCAGGACGTGCTGCGGGAGGAAACCAATGCTTCGCATCAATAGACTCTTCATCGCCGCGGCCATGCTCGCCGCGGCGCCGCTCTTCGCCGAGACGACGTACCGCTACGAGCAGAACGTCGACCGCCACCTGACCTATCGCGGCGGACGCATCGTCATCGACCACAGCTTCGGCCCGCTCGAAATCCGCACCGGCAGCGGAAACGAGATCAGCCTGCACGCCCGCATCCGCTCGTCCGACGACGACATCGGCCGCCAGATCAGCGTGGAGGTCTCGCCCGCCACCTCCGCCGGCGTGACCATCCGCACCCGCTACCCCGAGATCCACATCCACGGCGGCTCGATCTCCTACTCGGTCGATCTCGAGCTCACCGTGCCGAGGGACGCGCCGCTGCAGGTGAAGAACCGCTTCGGCAGCATCGACGCCACCGGCGTCCACGCCGCCAGCGAGTTCGTCAACGCGCAGGGATCGATCACCGGCCGCGATTTCAGCGGCAAGCAGCGCCTGGAGAACTCGTTCGGCTCCATCCACCTGGCCGGAAGCGCCGGCGACACGACGGTGGTCAACTCGAACGGGTCGGTGACGGTGACGAACGTCGACGGCGCGTTGTCGATCACCAACCGCTTCGGCTCGGTGCAGGTGCTCGAGGCGAAGTCGGTGGCCGTCCGCAACGCGAACGGCTCGGTCGACGTGCGCAACATCGACGGGAACGCCTCGATCATCGACTCCTTCGCCGGAGTGACGGTGGTGAACGTCCGCGGCGATCTCGATCTGCAGAATCAGAACGGACGGGTCGACGCCCGCGACATCCGCGGCAGCGCGGTGATCCGCAACTCGTTCGCCTCCACCGACTTTCTCAACGTCGGCCGCAACCTGACCATCACCAGCAACAACGGGCGCGTGGCCGGCAGCGCGGTCGGCGGCACCGCCACGATCACCGGCAGCTTCGCCAGCGTCGAAGTGCGCGACATCAACGGCACCACCAAAATCACCAACAGCAACGGGAACGTCACCGCCACCGACATCCGCAGCGACCTGAACGTCGACACCCGCTTCGGCCTGGTGCGCGCCGAGCGGATCAAGGGCTCGCTCGACGCCGACAACGCCAACGGCGGCGTGACCGCCAGCGAGATCGGCGGCAGCGCGCGCGTCCGCACCAGCTTCGCCTCAGTGTTCCTCAAAGGCGTCGGCGGCGCGGTGACGGTGGAGAACGAGAACGGCTCGATCGGCGTCTCGGCGCTCCGCGGCAACTGCAACGACATCAGCCTGAAAACGACGTTCGCGTCGATCAAGGTGGACCTCCCCGCCGGCCAGGGCTACAGCGTCGATGCCCGGACGAGCTTCGGCTCGGTCACCGCCGAGATCCCGCTGACCATCTCGCACAAGAGCGACAACGCGCTGACCGGCACCATCGGCGGGGGCGGGTGCCGGCTGACGCTGGTCGACTCGAACGGGAACATCACCATCGGGCGGGAGTGAAGCGACGCCGCGGCGTGAACGCCCCGCCGCTCCGGAGCCGCGACTTTTGACCCTCGAGGCAACCGCCGCAATTGCGGAAAGGATCAGAAGGCGCGTTTATATGTGTAAATGAACGCTCTGGCCACGCAATTACGCACGGGCGGCGCGAATCTGGCCTCGCGCAGCTCGCGCTCGGCGAGGGTGCCGAGGGCGGGATCGCCGGTGGTGTTGGAGACGATGCGGGTGGAGACGACGTTGCCCTTGACGTCCACGCCGGCCTCGATGGTCACGATGCCGTGCGCGGAACTGTCGGAGAACGCCGGCTTGGGCGTCTTGAGGAAGGAAAAATCGGAGTCGGGCGGGCAGCCGCCGCGGCGCGGGCGGGCGGCGGCGCCTTCGCGCACCACGTGCTGCGACGACACCCAGCCGCTGGTGCCGTCGGCGCGGCGGACGCGCAGCCAGTCGCCGGCGTCCTCGAGCACCGCCAGGCGCTCGCCACGCCGCGCCTGGCCGATCACCTCCCCATTGGCCGACGCGCGCACGTTCAGCGTCGAGGCATTGACCCGCACGCTCCCGATCTCGCGCTCCTCGCCTTGCGCCGGCGCGGAGGCGGGAGCGGGCGGCGCGGGGGCCGGGGCGGGCGGCGGGGGCGCGGCGCACGCGGCCAGGAGCAGCAGCGGGAGGACGCGCTTCACGATCCCAGCCGCTTCACCAGTGTGTAGAGGAACTGCAGACTCTCGTAGAACGACGTCACCAGCACGCGCTCGTCGCGTCCGTGCGCGCGGTTGTCGCCCAGTTCCGAGAACAGCCCCGAGACTCCGTATGTGGGGATGCCGGCGTTGCGCAGATAGAGGCCGTCGCTCGCGCCGGTGGCCATCAGCGGCATCACCGGCACGCCAGGCCAGAATTCGCTGGTCACCTCTTCAATCGGTTTCATGACGGCCGGGTCGAGCGGCGACGGCACGCTCGGCTTCGCCGTGTCGACCCATTTCACGTCCACTTCCGGGTCATTGACCGCCTTCACGACCGCGTTGCGCACGTCCTCCGGCGGCTGGCCGGGAAGGATGCGGCAATTGACCAGCGCCCGCGCGCTCTGCGGCAGCGCATTGTCGGCGTGCCCGCCGTCGAGGCGCGTGGCCACGCAGGTGGTGCGCATCAGCGCGTTGTACGCGGCGGTCTCGGACAGCCGCGCGGCCGCCGCGGTGTTGCCGGCCACGAGCGCCTTCATGTCCGCGGCGGTCTGCCCTTCCTCGATGCGCGACATGCGATCAAAGTACGTGCGCGTCACCTCATTGAGCTGCAGCGGGAACTGATGGTGCTCCAGCCGCGTCAGCGCATTGGCCAGCTGATAGATCGCGTTGTCCTTGCGCGGCACCGAGCTGTGGCCGCCTTTGTTGCGCGTCTCCAATGCGAGGGTGACGTAGACCTTCTCGCTGGCGCCGACGCCGTTGTAGAGGCGCTTGCCGTCCTTCAGCCGCCCTCCCCCGCCTTCATTGAGGGCGAAGGCGGCGTCGATGAGGTCGCGGTGCTCGGCCAAAAGCCACGACACGCCATTGTGCGGACCGGTCTCCTCGTCGGAGGTGAGCGCCACGATGATGTCGCGGCGCGGCACCCAGCCTTCCCGCTTGTAGCGGATCAGGTTGGCGATCCAGATGGCGGCCATCGCCTTGTCGTCGCTGGTGCCGCGGCCGTAGAAGTAGCCGTCCTTTTCGGTCAGCACGAACGGATCGAGCGTCCAGTCGTCGCGCCGGGCCTCGACCACGTCGAGGTGCGCGAGCAGCAGGATCGGCTTCTCGCGCGTCGAGCCGCGCAGCCGCGCGATCAGGTTGCCCTTGCGCGGCGCCGGCGCGAGCACCTGTACGTCCGCCGCCGCGAACCCCGCCGCGCGCAGCCGCGCCGCCATCGCCTCGGCGGCGCGCGTGATGTCGCCGCCCGGATCGACGGTGTTGATCTCGATCAGCTCTTTATAGATGTCGCGCGCGAGCTGAGATCCTTCACCGTCTGCGCGGTTCAGGATGACGGCGGTCAGAAGGGCAAGAAGGATCTGCATGCGCGGCGGATTCTAAAGCCGCCGCCCCACCGCCGGAACGATGATCCGCAGCTCGTCCATCAGCCGCGCGAACTGGTCGGGGTAGAGCGACTGCGGGCCGTCGCACACCGCCTTCTCCGGATCGTGGTGCACCTCGATGAGCATCCCGTCGGCGCCGGCGGCGACGATGGCGCGCGCCAGCGGCATGACCTTGTCGCGCCGCCCGACGGCGTGCGAGGGGTCGGCGATGATCGGCAGGTGCGACAGCTTCTCGATCACCGGGATGGCGCTGATGTCGAGCGTGTTGCGCGTGTACGTCTCGAAGGTGCGGATGCCGCGCTCGCAGAGGATGACCTCGTAGTTGCCGCCGGACATGATGTACTCCGACGCCAGCAGCCACTCCTGGATGGTGGCCGACATGCCGCGCTTGAGCAGGATCGGCTTGCGGATCTGGCCGAGCGCCGACAGCAGGTTGAAGTTCTGCATGTTGCGCGCGCCGA
>Ga0157377_10000156_pt1 | contig 41750 bp, 35 predicted proteins | sample M55metaG_FD_121116 | JGI IMG/M metagenome (GOLD analysis project Ga0157377, IMG submission 121116) | Miscanthus rhizosphere microbial communities from Kellogg Biological Station, Michigan, USA - M5-5 metaG | ecosystem: Host-associated > Plants > Roots > Rhizosphere > Soil | place: USA: Michigan...
CGCCGGAAGAGGCCGCGCAGTCGGAGATCACCGGCTACCCTCCGGCCGCGCAGATCCTCAACCAGCTGGTCAACGCCGTCTTCCTCGACGTCATCGACGAGGACGTGGTGCGGATGGAGCGGCTGAACGAGATGATCCGCAAGCTGCCGTACGAGGACCGCGACGGCTTCAAGCCGATCGACCTCTGCGTGCTGCGGCCGTCGATCGACATCGGCAAACTGGCCGCGGACTACGAACAGTACCTGCCGCGGACCATGAAGCTCTTCATGCGCGCCGCCGGCTCCCGCGAGACCGACTCCGCCGACCTGGTCTCCATGCTGATGTTCGAGCCGCACTACCTGGAACTGCTGATCAGCATGGGCGAGCGCGACGTCACCGCCCGCGCCGACGACCTCCGCCAGTTCCTCGGGCGGGCGGCGGCGCCGCAGATCGCCGCGGTGTAAACTCGGGCGCCATGGCCCGCTCGAAAGTCGCCGACGAGGCCCGCGCCGCGCAGATCGAGGCAATCCGGAAAATGACGCCGGAGGAGCGCGTGCGCCGCGTCATGGAAGTCCGCGAGCTCGGCCTGCAGCTCTACATGGCCGGCATGGGCGTGAGCCGCGAAGAGGCGATCCGGGCAATCGAGCGCGCGAAGGATGCCGATCGGCGCCGGCCGTGATCGCGCGCATTCAGGCCCTGCTCGACCGGCTGGGCGTGCAATACGCCGTCATCGGCGCGATGGCCATGGCCGCACGCGGATATCCGCGCTTCACTCTCGACTTCGACTTCCTGACGACGAACAAAGAGGTCTTGAATCGCGACGCATGGAACGCGCTCATCGAAGGCGGCACCGTCGTCGAAGTCCGTAAGGGCGAGTTCGACGATCCTCTTGCCGGCGTCGTCCGCGTGGGCAATCCTGCCGAAGTCGACGTCATCGTCGGCAAGTGGAAGTGGGAACAGCGCGTGGTCGATGATGCCGAACTGCTGCAGGTCGCCGGGCTGATGCTGCCGGTGGCGCGGGCGAGCGATCTCGTTCTGATGAAGCTCAATGCAGGGGGCATCAAGGGGCGCCTCGACGTCATTTCAATGCTCGAGCACTGTCCACGCGAACAGCTCATCGCGGAGGTCGAGTCCAAGCTCGGCGACCTCCCATCCACGGCTGAGAAAGAGGCGCGTGCGATTTGGCAGGAGATCCTGGCCGAGCGGTAACGCGGCGTAACCGAGCCGTTGTACAAGCGTGAGACGGCTGTCGCGCATGCGCGCAACGCCGTTGTACACGCGCGTGACGCCTGTCGCGCATGCGCGCAACGCCGTTGTACACGCGCGCGACGGGCGTTGCACCAGTGTCATCCCGAGCGTAGCGAGGGACCGGTGTGGGCTGGGCGGCGCGCCACCCGACCACACCGGTCCCTCGCTACGCTCGGGATGACACCGCGGTGTTTACCGCACCGTCGCGCCGTTCGCCCGCATCGACGCCAGCACGATCTCGCGGAACTCCGGGGTCATCGCCGCCGCGGGGATCGCGGTGTAGGCCGCGGCCACGCCGTAGGGGAAGAAGAGCCAGACGTCGTCGAACTGCCAGAGGACGCGCGCCGGCGTCCAGCCGCTGGTCGACTGCTGCTGCGGCATGCTGAAGGTCATGCCGTGCTCGTCGGCGCGCGCCGTCACCTCGGGGTAGCCGAGTCGGCGCGCCAAGGCTCGGGCATTCCGGCGATAGCGGAGGAGCAGCGCCGCGTAGACGGCTGCCAGCCCGGCGATGACCGCGACTCCGATCCAGGTCCGCTGCAGGGCGAAGAGCACGGCGACGATCAGCGCGACGGAGTAGATGAGCGTCGATCGCGAGTAGCGCGACAGGAATCGCCGCGTCGCGATCGCGGCGAGAGCGTCGTCGTACCGGTAGCGGATCTCGCTCACGCGTGCGCGTGGTCGTGATCGTGCTCGTGCACCTTGCCGGCCGCCCCGCTCTCCACCTCCCGGGCGATGATGCGGGCGATCTCGCGGAACGCCGCGGCGGCGGTCGACTTCGGGTCGAGCACCACGATCGGCTCGCCGCTGTCGCCGCCCACCACCACCTTGGCGTCGAGCGGCACTTCGCCGAGGAAGGGGACGCCGAGCATGTCGGCGGTGCGGTGGCCGCCGCCGTGGCCGAAGATCTCCTCGCGCTCGCCGCAGTGCCGGCAGATGTAATAACTCATGTTCTCGATGATGCCGAGGACCGGCACGTTCACCTTGCGGAACATGGCCAGCCCTTTGCGCGCGTCGATCAGCGCCACGTCCTGCGGCGTGGTCACCACCACCGCGCCGGTCAGCGGCACCTTCTGCGTCATGGTCAGCTGCGCGTCGCCGGTGCCGGGCGGCAGGTCGATGATCATGAAATCGAGCTCGCCCCACTTCACATCGGTGAGGAACTGGTCGAGCGCCTTCATCACCATCGGCCCGCGCCAGATCACCGGCGTGTCGGGGTCGGTGATCAGCCCGAGGGACATCGTCTTGATGCCGTGGTTCTCCATCGGCATGATCTTCTCGTCGGACTCGTCGATCTGCGGATGGCCGTTGATGCCGAGCATCATCTGCTGCGAGGGGCCGTAGATGTCGGCGTCGAGCATGCCGACGCTGTAGCCGAGGTCGCGCAGCGCCAGGGCGAGGTTGGTGGAGACGGTCGACTTGCCGACGCCTCCCTTCCCGGAAGCCACGGCGATCTTGTACTTCACGCCGCCGAGGAGCTGCTCCGCGGGACGCGACGCCGCGCCGGGGCCGGCCGCGTTGCGCGAGGCGACTTCGAGATTCACGCGGACGTTGGTCACCCCCTCGAGCGCGCGGACGGCCGCCTCGGCGTCGCGAGAGATCTGCTGCCCGGCGCTCGGATTCTCGGTCTGGAAGTGGATGGTGAATGAGACTTCGCCGCCGACGGCCACCACGTCCTTCACGAATCCGAACGAGACGATGTCGCGGGACAGCCCCGGAAACTTGACGGTCTTAAGCGCCTCGAGAACCTGTTGCTGCGTTGGCATTCGGTTTCCTCTCCTCTTTGAACCGCTCGAATGAGGCGCGGATGATCGGGATGGCCTCTTCGGACGACCCGACCACCGAGACTGTCTGCATGTCGGGCGGGCTGACCAGCCCGCGCTCCACCATCGTCTGATTGATCCAGTCGATCAGGCCGTCCCACATTGTACCGACCAGGATCAACGGATGCTGGCGCACGTGCTTCACCTGCAGCAGCTGCCAGACCATGAACAGCTCCAGCGCGGTGCCGATGCCGCCGGGCATGACGATGAAGGCCGACGACAGGCGGATGAAGTGATGCAGGCGCGAAAAGAACGTCCGGTGGCGGAAGACTTTGTTGACGAACGGATTGGCCGCTTCCTCCGACGGCAGGTGGATGGCCAGGCCGAAGGAGCGCGAGTGGCTGTTGACCTGCCCCTCCATGGCGCCGGCGTTGGCGGCTTCCATCAGTCCCGGCCCGCCGCCGGTGACGATGTCCGCGCCCATCTTGGCCAGCTCGAAGGAGAGCTTCTTTACTTCTTCGTAGATCGGGTCGCCGCGCTGGATGCGCGAGCTGCCGAAGACCGAGACGCGGTAGTGCTCGACGCGCTCCGGCTGGATCTGGTCGAGGTCGTTGATGGTGTCCCAGAGCTGGTAGATCGCCTTGTCGAGGATGTGGGCGGGGTCGACGTTCGCCTTTTTGCGCTTCTGCCCTTTTCGGAGGACTTCGAGCTGCGGGGTGGTGGTCCGTCGTTTGTCGTTGGCCATGTCAGGTAGCGGCGGCGCAACTGCTCGGGGAAGCGCTCGATCGCGTAGCGCAGCATAGTACGAGGCATGCGCGAAACGTACCGCTGGAGGAAGCGCTCCGCGGCGGCGCGATCGCGGTTGGCCACCTCGCGCAGCATCCAGCCGGACGCCTTGTGGAGGAGATCCTCGACGTCGCCGAGCAGGATGGCGGCGATGCGCAGCGCGTCGTCGAACTCGCCGCGGCGGATGAAGTGCTGCGTGGCGATGATGGCGATGCGCCGCTCCCACAGCGACTCGGAGCGCGCCAGCCGGTCGAGCGTGGAACGGCCGCCGTTCCACAGGTGCGCGCCGACGATGTCGGGCGCGGAGACGTCGACCAGGTCCCAGCTATTGATCCGTTTCGTACGATTGAGGTAGAGCCGGTAGATCGCCTCGCGGCGGGTCTCGTCGCCGCGCTTGTACTGCGCCACCAGGATGACCAGAGCCAGCAGCCGCGACTCGTGCCACGGCGACTGCAGCAGCGCGTCGAGATCGTCGAGCGAGGTGTCCTTGAATTCGCGCGCCAGCGCGCGCAACGCCGGCACGGTGACGCCGAGAAAGCGGTCGCCTTCGCCGTACTCGCCGGGGCCGGTGCGGAAGAAACGGAGCGAGTGCTTCGCGCGTTCGGGGTCGGCGAGCGCGCGAAGCCGCCGCTCGATGCTCACTTGACGATCCAGACGTCCTTCGAGAACTCCTTGAGCTTCGGCTCCGCGGCGCGCGCATCGGCCTCGGAGGCGAACTTCACGCGGACGCGGAACGCCGTCCCCTTCTCCGTCGCGCCGCGCTCGACGAACGCGGTGTTGAAGCCGCCGTCGATCAGCTTCGCCGCGAGGGCGTCGGCCGTTTTCTGGTCGAGCGTGGAGAGGAGCTGCGCGAACGCGGGTTGGGATGTTGGGACGTTGGGCGGTTGGGATGAGGTGGGGGCCAGCTCGGTGATCGTCGCCGCGGCGGGTGCCGGGTCTACCGCGGGCGCCGGCGCGGGCGTCTCCGTCTTCGCGGCCGCGGGAGCCGCGGCGGGCGCGAAGTCGTCGTTGCCGATGCCGAGGTCGACCAGCCGTGCCTCGCTCTTCTTCGCCGGGCCCTCATTGACTACCGCGGGCTCCTTGCGGACCACGAGACGCTCGTCCGCCTGCCCCTTGCCGATCATCAGGCCGAAGGCGAACGAGGCGGCGAGGGACAGCAGCAGCAGGACGAAGGCGATGAAGGCCTGGCCCGCGGTCAATGAGATTTCGTAGTGGGATTGCTCGTCGTGGTGGAGCACTTCTTCGGTCATGCACACCCTCCCGTCACCTGGTAGAAGCCGCAGCAGGGGGTGCTGCGGCGTTCCAGTTTGTGTGATAGACGACGCCGTTGTCAAAGTAGATGGCCGAGGCGCCGCCGTCTTCCTTCGGGTAAATCCAGACGGAATAGACGCGGTTGTTCTGCACCACCTGCTTGATCCAGTCCTCGCGCGGCAGGCCGACCAGGCGGCGGACGTCGTCCTCTTTCATCCCGTTCTTCACTGTGACGAAGGTGGACATGGGGACGTAACGCCGCGCCTCGGCCAGCTCGATGCGCTGCCGGATGTCGGCGTTGTTGGGGTCGAGCGCCTGTGCGGTGCGGTACTCCTGCAGCGCGCGGTCGTAGCGCGAGAGGATGCCGAAGTACTGGTCGCCCATGATGACCTTCTCGCGCGCCAGCGCCTGCGCCGCGCGCGGGTCGTGTGTCCGCTCGTAGTACAGGGTGGCCTTGGTGGTGAAGGCCTCCAAGGTCGGCTCGATCTTCTGCAGGTTGGCGAGGGTGACCTCGATCATCTGCTTGCGCGACGCGTTCGCCGGCAGCGGCGTCTGCGCCTTCCGCAGCGACTCGATCCAGGCGTAATCGGCGGCGAGCAGGTTCCACTCGCCGTCGTTCGGCTCGGTGGGAGGGCCCGTTGGGGCGGTGGCGCAGGCGCAAAGGGCTGTGATCAGGAGGAGGGTGAGGAGGCGCGGCATTCGAGAGTTATTGTACGGGGGACGAGGAATGTTGAATGGTGAATGTTGAATGGGCGCCAAATCCTTCATTCAACATTCAACATTCAACATTTAACATTCCCCGTACCTCTATGTCCGACGATCTCAGCATCCAGGGCACCCTCGCCGAGACCACCGTCCCGGATCTTTTCCGTTCGCTGATGCGCAGCAGCGAGACCGGCATCGTCTCGCTCGACGCCATCGGGCGCACCGACGCGATCTACTTCAACGAGGGAAAGATCATCTTCGCCTCCAGCTCCGATCCGGACATGGGACTGGGCGAGATCCTGCTGCGGTCGGGCGAGCTCGATCTGCAGCAGTACAACCACGCCATGGAGCGGCTGGTGGTCTCGCGGCGCATCGGCGCGCTGCTCTGCGAGCTCGGCTACCTGCAGCCCGACGAGCTGATTCGCGCCGCCGAGCGGCAGGCCAGCGCCATCGTCCTCAACGCCATGGCCTACCGCACCGGCAGCTACACCATCGAGTTCACCTCGGCCTTTCCCGACGAGATCATCACCCTTCCGCTGTCGACCGAGCGGCTGGTGCTCGACGGCGTCCATCGCATCGAGTACTGGTCGCTCGTCACGCGCGGGCTGGGGCGGATGACGCGGGTGTTCGAGCAGACGGCCGGCGCCGACACGCGCGCCTACGCCCTCGAGCTGACCGACGACGAGGCGCACGTCCTCAGCCTGCTGCAGCAGCCGGGGACGGTTGAGGACCTCTGCGGCCGCAGCTACCTGCCGAACTTCATCACCTGCCGCACGCTCTGGGCGCTGCTGACGGTCGACCTGATCCGCGACGCGGAGAGTGAAGCGGTCGACGAGCGGCACGCGGCCGAGGAGTCGGAGTACGAGCTGGCGGCGCTGGTGGAGCGGTACAACGGCGCGTTCCAGAAGCTCTTCGCGCTGCTGTTCCAGAAGATCGGCGACCACGCCTACGACTTCATCGACCGCGTGGTGCTGCACGTCTCGCCGGAGACGATGCCGTACCTCAGCGGAATGAACCTGGTGGTGAACGAGGCGCGCGTCGACTTCGACCAGTTGCTGAACAACCTCATCGCTTCCGGCGTGCACGACCACGCGCCGGTGGTGCACAACGTCCTCAACGAGCTGCTCTACGGCTGGATCGTGGAGGTGCGCGAGTTCGGGCCGGAGATGGAGAACGAGGTGACGCGGGTGGCGAAATCGGTCGGCGCGCGGTGAAGCGCGACGCCGGCGCCGCGGCGCTGTTCATCGCGCTGGCAGTAGCGATGACCTGGCCGCTGGCGCGCATCCTCGAGCGGGGAGTGGCGTATCCCAGCGACCCGTACCACCTGACCTGGGTGCTCGACTGGGACTGGTACGCCACGCTGCACCAGCCGCTCCGCCTGTTCCAGGCGAACATTTTCTATCCGGCCAAGGACGCCTTCGCGTACAGCGAGCATCTGTACGGGATGGCGCTCTTTCTCTTCCCGCTGCGGATGATCGGCCTTTCCGCGCTGACCACGCACAACCTCGCCGTCATCCTCGGATTCGCCTTCTCCGGCTTCGCAGCGTATCTGCTGGGACGGACCATCACCGGCAGCGCGATCGCCGGGATCGCGGCCGGTATCTTCTACGCCTACCTGCCATGGCGATTCACGCAGCTGCCGCACACGCACAACCTCTGGGCCGGCTGGCTGCCGATGCTGGTGGTCGCGCTGCTGCAGTGCGCGCGCAAGCCGGACTGGAAACGCGCCGCGCTGTTCGGCGCGGTCTTTCTGTTCAATGGCCTCAGTAACCTGCACTACTTCGTCTTCGGCTCGACGGCCGTGCTGCTGTCGGTGCCGCTGTTCGTCCCCGACCGGAAGCAATGGCTGCGGATGGCGGCCGCGGCGCTGGTCGCCTGCGCGCTCATCGCGCCGTTCCTCATCCCCTACTTTCGCCTGGCGCGCGAAACCGGCATGCGGCGGTCGTGGGACGAGGTGAAGTCGTGGTCGGCAACGCCGCGCGACTGGCTCAATCCCGGCGCGACCAACCGGATGTACCGCGGCGTCTTCGACCCGAAGACCGATCCCGAGCTGTGGTTGTTTCCGGGCGCGATCGGCATCGCCGCGTCGTGCGCCGGCGCCTTCGCGGCGCGCCGCGAGCGGCGCACACTGGGCATCGCGCTGCTCTGGATGGGGCTGGGCTTCCTCGGCTCGCTCGGCATCCACGCGTTCTTCCACCGCTTCCTCTTCAGCCATGTTCCCGGCTTCAGCGCGCTGCGCGTTCCGGCGCGGTGGTCCGTCATCGCGTACGTCGGGATGACGATGCTCGTCGCGTTCGCCGCGGCGCAACGGCGATGGGCGGGCGCCGCCCTGGCGGCATTGCTGGTCGTCGAGCTGCACGCCGCGCCGATCCGGTGGCACGTCACGTCGCCGTCGATTCCACCGGTCTACCGCTGGCTGCGAACGCAGCAGGGCCCGATCGCGGAGCTGCCGATCGGCGGCGAGCAGGAGTTCGAGTACCTGCGCTTCGCCACCGAGCACCACCTGCAGACCGTCAACGGCGTCTCGAGCTTCGTCCCGCCGCGCTCGTTCGAGCTGGCGGGCAAGTGGGCCGATCCGGCGCGGCGCGGGGAGCTGCTCGACGACCTGCAGGCCATCGGCGTGCGCCTCGTGATCGTGCACGGCGACACCTCCTGGCTGCCGCCGGACCGCCTGCAGCCCGTCCAGCGCTTCGACGACGACACCGTTTTCGTCTTCGACAGCGCCGCCGCGGCGTTCGAGATTCACCAGTCGACGCGGGGCGCGCTCGAAACGCCATTGCCGAACACGCTGGTCAAAGGTGCAACGGACTTTCGCGGCTGGGCGCGCTCGCCGCACGGCGTCCGGCGCGTGAGCCTGCTGCTCGAAAATGGCGGCGTGCGCGTTCCGGCCACTCTCAACGGCGAACGCTTCGCCGCGCGCGTCGCGCGCCGGCCGTGGAATGTCGGCCGCGACACCGACGTGCAGGTGGAGATCATCGACGGGCGCGGTGAGCGCACGCTGCTCGAGGGTCGCTGGTTCTGGTGGGACTGATTCAGCGCCGCACGGCGCGCGCGTCCTGCACCACCGCCAGCCCCACCGCGTTCTTGGTGGTCGACTTCACGCGGTACATCGCGGCGTCGGCCTGGCGGATGAGGTCGTCCTTGGTGATGCCGTGCGTCGGATACGTGGCGATGCCGAAGCTGGCGGTGATGGAGACGTCGATGTTGTCGGCGAGATGGAACGTCGCGCTGACCAGCGCCTTGCGCACGCGGCCGGCCACGGCCACTGCCTGCTCCTGGTCGGTCTGCGGGAGGATGATGCAGAACTCGTCGCCGCCGAAGCGCACCACCTTGTCGATGCCGCGCACCGCGCCGAGGATCCGCTTGGCCACTTCCTGCAGCGTGCGCGAGCCGGCGAGGTGGCCGTACTCGTTGTTGACCATCTTCAGGTCGTCGAGGTCGAGAAAGATGACGCTGAATAGCGAGCCGTAGCGGCGCGCGCGCTCGATCTCCTCGTCGAGGTAGGCCTCGAAGAAGCGGCGGTTGAAGGCCTTGGTCAGGTCGTCGCGCATGGCCAGGTCGCGGCTGCGCGTCAGCTGGTAGATGTTGCCGACCACCGCGGAGACCGCGGCGACGTACTGCGTGACGTTTACGATGGACTGCTCGTCAACGCCGTCGTGCGGCCCGAGGGCGATGCGCAGCACGCCGATGAGGTCGTGCTCGATCTGCATCGGCATGACGATCATCCCCGCCGCGCGGTCGGCGGCGAAGGCGCGTCCCGAGGCCAGCGCGCGCTGCAGCACGTCCGGCGGAATCCCCGGCAGGAACTCGCCGGTCTCGCGCACCTCCGGATCGTTGGTGAAGCTGACCACGTAGCGCTCCAGCCGCGGGTCGTGCAGGAAGAGCGTGCCGAGCGGAAGGTCGAGGATCTGCAGCACCGTGCGGGTGATCCGCTCGCTGACCGCCGGCGCGTCGGTCATCTGCATCAGCTCGTGGATCTGCTTGAGATAGTCGACTTCCATCTCCAGCTGCGCGGCGTGCATGACCGTCTCGGCGAGATCGTTGGCCGCGTCGATGAAGTCCATCGGATGGGCGATGAAGACCTCGCGCGCCACGCGGAGATCGCCGGGGCGGCGGGGCTCGCCGGCGTCGCCGTCGTAGAGGACGACGCGCGCCAGCGCCTTGCGCGGCGCCTCCAGCGGGTGGGCGTCGACGTCGACCACTACCACGCGGCAGGCGTCCGCGTCGGACGGCGCCGTCGCAATCATGCAGTCCGGACAGCGCTCGCTGAGGATCGCGGCGAGGTCCGAGCTGCCGCTGTACAAGCCGATCGTTTGCCGCATTTCTGATGCCCGAGGAGGTCAGTTTACACGCAGTCGCCGGATGAGAAAGAGCAACAGTATCAGCGCCGCCACTGCAACGGAAATTGTGCGTCCGGCCACGAACGACTGCGGCAGGTAGCGGAGGCGCACCTCGTGCCGTCCCTCCGGGACGTAGACGGCGAGAAAGGCGTAGTTCGCGCGGAGGGTGCGGACGCGGCGGCCGTCGACGTAGGCGCGCCAGCCGGGCCAGGCGGTCTGGGTGACCACGACGTAGCCGGGCTTGTCCATGACGGCGTCGAGGCGCAGCCCGGAACCTTCGCGCGCGACGGCGATCCGCCCGGCGCCGTTGGGCCCCTCGCCCACCCCTTCGATCCAGGCGATTTCGGCAAAGTCCGCGGCGGTCTTCATCTCCACTGCAGCGTTGGCGTCGCCGCGGACGTTGCGCGGGATGAAGGCGCGCGACAGCACGCGCCCGTTCTCGATGAGGCGGGAGCTGTGATCCACCTTCACCTCGCGCCAGCCGGGGGGAATGGCGTCGGCGGCGCCGATGACGGCGAAGCGGACGTTCATCATCGCCAGCACCGGATGCGCGAGGTCGGTGACGGGCCAGATGGCGAGGAAAGTGTCGGTGCCGAGCGGAGCGAAGGTCATCGCCGTCGCGCCGCGGACGTCCTCCAGGCCATACATGGTGGCGATGTCGGGGACGAGCGTCGGGCCGGGCGCGGCGATGCGGAACGGCTCGCGCACGTGCTTCAGCGGCTCGAAGAGCGCCAGCGGCGGATAGGCCACGTTGCGCGGGTGGGTGGGGACGAGGTTGCCGTCGGCGAGGACGCGCTGCGCCAGGATCAGCGGCAGCAGCAATTGCGGGCGGCCGCGGAGGAAGGGGACGGCGGCGAGCGGGGCCAGTTCGGCGATGATCTCCAGCCGGTCGCCGCCCGCCGCGGCCCCGACGGCCAATAGTACGAATAGTACGATTGGCGCCCAGCGCGCGCCGCCGGCATCGACGGCGAAGGCGGCCAGCACGGCCAGGCAGAACGGCACCAGCGACACCAGCCGGTCGTTGATGGCCACGTCGAACAGCGGCAGCCGGTGCAGCAGTTGCGCGACCGGCCAGGCGTTCGCGCCGGCCAGCAGAGCGAAGAGCCCAAGAGCGGCGAAGAACCACGTCTCGCGCGAGCGGGCGCGCGCGATCGCCGTCACCGCCAGCGCCAGCGCGATGCTCCCCGCTTCCGCGCGCGGCAGGTACGGCAGCGAGCGGCGGAAGGGGAAGAGATCGCCGAGCAGCGCCGCCTTCACCGTCCCCGGCGCCACCTTCAGCGGCGACTTGGCGTACATCTCCGCGCGGACGCGATGCTCGCCCGCCTGCGGCGCGGCTTCGAAGAACGGCAGCAGCGCGACGGCGGTGAGGAGGAGGGCGAGGACGCCGGCGATGAGAACCGCCACAACGCCGGAGCGCCGGCCTCCCGCCGGCGCTCCGCCCAGCAGGACGAATGCCCCGTACACCGAGGCGATCACCACCGAGTGCAGCAGCGTCTCCGGATGCCCCGCCACGATCATCAGCACGAAGGCGACCGTCAGCAGCGCCGCCTCCCCATGTCTCACCGCCCGCCGCATTCCTACCAGCAGTAGAGGGGTCTGACCCCACGCAAAGCCCAGGGGCCAAAGGATTTGGAGGGCGATTGGGGCGGAAAACGTGAAAATCGCGGCGGCGATCAGCGCGGCCAGCTCGCTGCATCCGAGGTCGCGCAGAAAGAGGAACGTCCCCAGCCCGGCCAGGAAAAAGGCGATCGACGCGGTGTAGGTGAAGCTCGCCGCCGCCGGCAACAGCAGCGCGATCCAGGTGAACGGGCTGTAGACCGCCGGCTGCATCGCCGCGGCGAGCGGCTCGCCGCACAGCTCAAAACGATTGAGTAGCGGCCACTCCCCCTCCCCCACCGCCCGCCGCACCGCCTCCCGCCACGGGATGAGGATGAAGGCGATGTCGGTGAGCATCGGGTTCCGCGCCGGCCCGACGCCGAGCTCCGCGCGCACGTCGGCCAGCGGCGGCACGTCGTACGGCAGCTCCACCGGCGCGTAGACGCCGCCGGTGAAGACCGCGCGGCCGGTGAAGACGAGCGGCAGGAGCAGCAGCACCAGCGCCGCGCCGCGCGTGAGCGGCGTGACGAAGCGGTGCGCGGCGAGCAGCAGCGCGGCGGCCGTGGCGAAGTAGAGGAGTGCGATCATGCGCGTCGATGAAGATCGCGCAGATCGTCGCGGCGGACGCCGGCGAATACGGGCGGAAGTCGCAGCGGATCGATTTCGCGGCGCTGTCGGAGGCGGGCCACGAGGTCGGAGTGTACCCGACGGCCGGCGCGCAGCTCGTTCACGTCTACGGCCGAACGCGCGTGCGCGGCAGGCATGTCATCGACGCGGAAGTCGAACTCCCCGAGGCGGTCGAAGCACGCTGGTGGACGGTCAGCCGTCAACCGTCAACGGTCCACACCCTCGGCACTTTCGCCCGCAAGCCTCTGGAAAACATCATCAAACAGACCTACGCCCGCATTAGCCGCACGCGCGACGACGTCGAATGGCGCCTCTTCGAACGGCCACCCGCGCCCGAGGAGATGGCGGAGATCGCGGTGTGGGTTGATCCGGGTGATGACCGCGACGGCTTCGTGGCCGAGGCGCTGGTGGCGGGAAACGTTGTGGTCGCGTCGCGCACTACCATCAACGTGCAGAGGCTGGAACATGGACGCACCGGATTCCTGGTGCCGCTCAACGACCCGAACGAGCTCACTCATGCGATACTCTCCGCCCTGTTCAAGCCGGAGCAGGGTCAAGGAAAGACTTCGGCTGCCAGACAAACGATCGCCAAATTTCGCCCACGCCAGCGGCTGCGCGCGCTGACGACGCTGTACGAATCGCTCCTCCGATGATCCGTCTCGACGAACTCCCCAACGCCCAACGCCGCGCCATCGATCTGGTCCGGGAAGTCGCGACGGAAAAACAGTTCCGCCCTTTTCTCGTCGGGGGCCCCGTGCGCGATCTCCTCCTCGGCCGCCACGACGTGGTGGACGTCGACATCACCCTGGAGCACGACAGCTCGCCCTTCGCCCGCGCGCTGGCCAAGCACATCGGCGGGCGCGTCCGCTCCTTCCCGCAGTTCCTGACCTACAAGGTGACCGCCAACGGGCTGCCGGACATCGACATCGCCACAGCGCGCACCGAGAAGTACCGCAAGCCGGGCGCGCTGCCGTCCGTGGCGCCGGGGCGGCTGTCCGACGATCTCCTCCGCCGCGACTTCAGCATCAACGCCATCGCCGTCGATATCCTCGGCGGCGCGATCCATGACCCGGCGAATGGCGTGGCGGACGTCGACCTCAGGCAGATCCGCATCCTGCACGACCAGAGCTTCGCCGACGATCCGACGCGCATCTATCGCGCGCTGCGCCTCGGCGCGCGCCTCGGATTCGCGCTCGATCCGCACACCGAGGCGCTGATGCGCGCGGCGGTCGCCGCGGGCGCGCTGACGTCGGTGTCGCGCGAGCGCATCTGGCGCGAGCTCTTCCTGACCATGGACGAGGCGGCGGCGCCGCGCGCGCTCACCGCGCTGGCCGAGGCGGGCGCGCTCGACATCCTCTTCGACCGGCGCAACGAGGGACTGTCGGCACGGCTCGGCGGGATGAAGCAGGTCATCGACGCCGACCCGTCGCTCGACCGCTACGTCCTCTACACCGCCGCGCTGCTGCACGGGAACGCGTCGCCGGTCGACCTCGAGGGCTCCGGTTTCTCGCAGAAGCGCGCGCGCAACGTGATGCAGGTGGCCAACGAGCTGCCGCGCTTCGCGGACGCCATCGCCGAGGCGACCTCCGACCGGCAGCGCTTCCGGCTCCTCAAGGCGACGACGCCCGAGGCGCTGAGCATTCTCGGCGCGGCGCATCCGGCGCACGTGGAGCGCTACCGCGACTACGCAAAGTTCACCTTCGCCCTGCGCGGCAACGAGCTCGACGTCCCGCCCGGCCCGCACGTGGCAAAGGCGCTGGAGCGGGCGCGCGAGGCGGTCTTCACCGGCGAGGTCAAGCCGGAGGACGCCCGCGCTTTTGCGCGCGAAATGGCGATGAAGTACCTTAGTCGGGAATGAGCGAGCAGGGGTCAGCGAGCAGCGAGCAGGGTCGCAGAAACCTCCTGCTCGCTGCTCGCTGCTCGCTGCTCGCCTTCGTCGCGACAACGGCGCTCGCGCAAGTTCCGCAGCAGGAACCTCCGCATGACATTTCCAAGGTAGATCCCGCCCCCCTCGGCGGCGCGATCTCCGTCCCGCTGCCGGAGAAAGAGCGCAAGCGGCTGGAGAAATACGAGATCCCGGAGCTGGTCGGCAGCCGGCAGGCGCTCGGATCGCAGCTGATCGACGGACGGCTGCCGCGCCCGATGCTCGACTACATCAACGAGCAGGGACCGATTCACCAGCGGCTGTCGATCTTCGAGGGCGGGCTGGTGGTGGTCGACGCGCACGGCGCCGGCGCCACGATCCGCAAGAAACTGATCATCCCCAGCGACGCGGTGGGCAACTACATGAAGGCGATCACGCCGGCCTCGCTGCTCGACGTGCGGACGACCGACGTGGTGGGGCCGCGCGACGGCCGCCGCAGCGTGCTGCGCCTCTACGACGGTGTGGGCGCTGCCGCCCTCGGCAGCGCGGCGCGCCCGGGGGCGGGCGCGCCCACACAGTACGTCGAGCGTGAGTTCGATCCGATGTCGACCGTGCCGAAGCGGCTGAGCGACATGATCATGCCGCTCGAAGACCTGCTGCGCGCGCTGTACGAGGACCGCACGGTGACCAACACGGTGGCGAACTACACGGCCAAAGTCGGCGACCAGCTGGTCGGCGACGACCAGAAGGTCTACCGCGTGGCACGCATCGTCGACGACCACATCGTCGAGCTGCAGTGCCTCAACCAGCCGACGCGGCTCTACGTCGAGATGAAAGACCTCTACCTCTACTTCATCGGCACGCCGGGAGCGGCGAGCCGCTAGATGTCGTCGCTGCGCGTTACCGCAGGCACGCTGCGCGGCCGCCGCGTCCCCGTTCCGCCGCGCAACGTCCGCCCCACCTCGGAGCGCGCGCGGCAGGCGTACTTCAACATCGTCGCCGGCCGCATCGCCGGCGCGCGCTTCCTCGACCTCTTCGCCGGCAGCGGGATCTTCGCGCTCGAGGCGGTCTCGCGCGGCGCAACTTCAGCAACCGCCGTGGAGCAGGACCGCAAGTCCGCCGCGAATATCGAGCGGCTGGCGTCCGAATGGAGCGCGCCGGTGACGGTCCTGGCACGCGACGTCTTCACCGTCCTGCCGAAGCTGGGGACGTTCGACCTCGTCTACGCCGACCCACCGTACGAGTTCGGCCGCTACGACGAGCTCGTGGAGGCGATGGCCGCGGTGATGGACGAGGGGACGCTGGCGGCGGTGGAACATCGCCCCGGACTGAAGCTGACCGGCGAGACGCGCGAATATGGCGGCGTATCCATGACATTCTTCACCCGATGAAAGAGATCGATCCGACGGAACTGCAGGAGATGCTCGCCGCGGAGGAGCCGCCGCTGCTGGTGGACGTGCGCGAGCCGGTGGAAGCGGAAATCGCGCAGATCGGTGGCTCGCTGCTGATCCCGATGGGCTCGCTGCCACAGCGTTTGCAAGAGATCCCGAAAGAACGCCCGGTGGCACTCTACTGCCATCACGGCGTCCGTTCGCTGTACGCGGCGGAGTGGCTGGCGCGGCAGGGCTACCGTACGCTGTCGCTGGCGGGGGGAATCGACCGGTGGGCGGCGGAGATCGAGCCGGCGATGCGAAGGTACTGAACGAATGGAACTGACACTCGACGACGAAGGCACACACACCCTTTTCGGCAATCACGACGAAAACCTGCGCATGCTGGAGGACGAGTTCGGCGTCAAGATCTCGTCGCGCGGCAACGAGATCTTCGTCACCGGCAACAAGGACAGCATCGCGCCGGTGGAGAAGCTGCTCGCAGAGATGCAGCAGCTGATCGAGCAGGGCTATCCCCTCAAGCGCTCCGATGTCCACACCGCCATGCGCGTGCTGCGCGACCGCCCCGAGGCCAACGTGGTCGACTTCTTCACCGACGACGCCATCCAGGCCGCGGTACGGCGTGTAGTCACGCCGCGCAACGTGGCGCAGAAGCTCTACCTGCAGGCGATGCAGGACAACGACATCACCTTCGGCATCGGCCCGGCCGGCACCGGCAAGACCTTTCTCGCCGTCGCCGCCGCCTCCGGCGCGCTGGCGGAGAAGGCCATCAAGCGCATCGTCCTCTGCCGCCCCGCGGTGGAAGCGGGCGAGCGTCTCGGGTTCCTCCCCGGCGACATCGCGGAGAAGATCAATCCCTACCTTCGCCCGCTCTACGACTCGCTCTACGACATCATCGGCTTCGAGAAGGTGGAGAAGCTGATGGAGCGGAGCGTGATCGAGATCGCGCCGCTGGCCTTCATGCGCGGCCGCACCCTCAACGACGCCTTCATCATCCTCGACGAGGCGCAGAACACCACTCCCGAGCAGATGAAGATGTTCCTCACCCGCCTTGGATTCGGCTCGCGCGCCGTGGTCACCGGCGACGTCACGCAGGTCGACCTCCCCGACGGGCGCAAGTCGGGGTTGCGCGAAGTGCGGCGCATTCTCGAAGGGATCGAGCGCATCAAGTTCTTCGACTTCAGCGACCGCGACGTGGTGCGCCACCCGGTGGTGGCGCGGATCGTCACCGCGTACGACCGGGCGGATCGCGAGAAAGAGCAGCAGCAGTGAAGGTGGAGGTGGCGGGCCCTGCGGTCCCGCGCCTCAGCCGGCGCGCGATCGCGGAGTTCGCGCGGCGCGTGCTCCGCGCATGTGGGACGGGTTCTCAACCCGTCCGAATCGCCGAGCTGTCGATCGCCTTCGTCGACGACACCACCATGCGCGCGCTGAACCGGAAGTTCCGGCATAAGAACAAGACCACCGACGTCCTCACCTTCCCTGAGGAGATCGTGATCTCGCTCGACCAGGCGCGACTGCAGGCGCGCGACGAGAAGCATTCGCTGGCAACCGAGGTGCGGTACCTCATCGCGCACGGAATCCTCCACGCGCTGGGGTACGACCACGAGACGGATGGCGGCGAGATGAACGCGCTGGAGCTGCGCGTACGGGAAAAAGTCGGGCTGGACTAGCCCAGGTCGACGATCCCGTCCTTCCACAACTTGTAAAAAATCAGCATGGCGTCGGGCTCGCGGATGGGGCTGATCTTGATCAGCGACCCGATGTCGTAATGCCCGTTGATGCGGGAGAGGATGAAGCCCTCGTTCGGCGTGAAGTTCATCGAGGTGATCTCCTCGATCGGCTTGACCACGCGCGGAACGCGCGAGTCGATGAGGCCCTGCTGGCGCAGATCGCTGAGGATGGCCGCCTCGGCGCCCTTGATGGCGCTCCGCACGCGCATCTGGTTCGGGTCGATGTTCTCCGCCGCGCGCAACAGCCGCTGCACCTTCTCGTACTCCTTGCTGCGCAGCGCCTGCTGCGCGCGCTGCACCAGCGACTCGACCTCGTCCTCCTCGCGATAGGCGGGAATCTGCCCGGTGACGGGACGCTCCTCGCGCACCGCGGCGGCCTTGGCCGGCTCGGCGTCGACCAGGTTGATCGCGCCGCTGCGGACGAGGCGATAGAGCGTCTCGCAGACCATGAAGGTCGACGAACGGCTCTCCAGGACGATGTCGGCGATGGTGCGCTGCCCGTCGATGGCGGCGATGATGGTCTTCTGCGCGTCATCGAGCGGCTCGCTCTCCAGCGGCTTCATCACGGTGGGAATCACGGTGTCGTTGGGGATGATCAGGCGGATGCGCTGCCACTCGTCGACGCGGCGGGTCCCTTCCATGATCAGCCCGGTCACGTCGACCTGCAGCGGGATCATCTCCATCGTCGGCACCTCGTCGTCGATGAAGTGAAAGTCGCCCTCGCGCCAGAGGAAGATGTCGTAGATGGCCTCCTCGGCCTTGAGGCGCATCAGCCGCTGCAGCGATTCCTCGTCGATGACGTCGATCATCACCAGGATTTTGCCGAGGAGGATGCCGGACTCCGCCTGCACCTGCATCGCCTTCATCAACTCCGGCTCCGACATGTAGCCGTGGCTCATCAGGAACTGGCCGAGGTACTCGCGCGGGTCGTTGGAGGCGGAGGAGATCACCCGCCCGCGCTTGAAGAAGATCTTCTTCTCCACCGCTTTCTTGCCGACGATCAGCGTCCCCGTCTTCTGCCCGAGACTCAGCCACTGGAGCAAGTCTCCGGGCAGCATCGTTTTGAGATTTCCGCTGACGCCCATGGGAAGGGGGCAGATTATATGGTTCGTTTGCACGGCTATCATGTCGCCGTGACCGACAAACCCTACTTCGACGACAGTGATCTCGCCGCGCGCGGCTTCGATCCGGCGAACGACCTCGGCGAGCCGGGGCGGTTTCCGTACACGCGCGGGCCGCAGGCGTCGATGTATCGCGGCAAGCTCTGGACGATGCGGCAGTACGCCGGCTTCTCCACCGCGGCGGAGTCGAACCGGCGCTATCGCTACCTGCTCGAGCGCGGCACGACCGGGCTGTCGGTGGCCTTCGACCTGCCGACGCAGATCGGCATGGACTCCGACGACGCGCGCGCGCGCGGCGAGGTCGGCAAGGTCGGCGTGGCCATCGACTCCATCGACGACATGGAGACGCTCTTCGACACCATCCCGCTCGACCGCGTCTCGGTCTCGATGACCATCAACGCGCCGGCGTCGATCCTCCTGGCGCTGCTTCTCGTCGTCGCGGAGCGCCGCGGCGTGGAGTGGTCGAAGCTGAGCGGCACCATCCAGAACGACATCCTCAAGGAGTACGCCGCGCGCGGCACGTACATCTTCCCGCCGGCGCCGTCGCTCCGCATCGTCACCGACATTTTCGAGTTCTGTGCGAAGGAAACGCCGCGCTGGAACACCATCTCCGTCTCCGGCTACCACATCCGCGAGGCCGGCTCCACGGCGGTGCAGGAAGTGGCCTTCACCCTGGCCAACGGGCTGGAGTACGTGCGCGCCGCGGTCGAGCGCGGGCTGGCGGTCGACTCCTTCGCGCCGCGCATGTCGTTCTTCTTCAACGCGCACAACGATTTCCTGGAAGAGGTGGCGAAGTTCCGCGCGGCACGGAAGCTGTGGGCCATGCTGATGCGCGAGCGGCACGCGCCGAACGATCCGCGCTCGCTGGCGCTCCGTTTCCACAGCCAGACCGCCGGCTCCACGCTCACCGCGCAGCAACCGGAGAACAACGTGGTCCGCGTCGCGTATCAGGCGCTGGCCGCGGTGCTCGGCGGCTGCCAGTCGCTGCACACCAACAGCCGCGACGAGGCGCTGGCGCTACCAACCGAGGAGTCGGCGAAGATCGCGCTGCGGACGCAGCAGGTGCTGGCGCACGAGACCGGCGTCCCGGCGTACGCCGATCCGCTCGCCGGCTCGTACCTGGTCGAGGCGAAGACGCTGGACATCGAGCGCGAGGCGCGCGCGCTGATCGAGAAGATCGACGCCATGGGCGGCGCGCGCGCCGCGATCGAGTCGGGCTTCGTGCAGCACGAGATCGGCGAGTCGGCCTACCGGGCACAACGGGCCCTGGAAGAGAAGAGCGCCATCGTGGTGGGCGTCAACGACTTCACCGACGACTCATCGGCGCAGCTGCCGATCCTCACCATCGACGAGAGCGTGGAGCGCGATCAGGTGGCGCGGCTGCGCGCCTTCCGCGAGACGCGCACCGGCGACTGGCGCGCCGCGCTGGCGGCGCTCGACGATGCCGCGCGCTCGGGCGCGAATCTCATGCCGCGCATCGTCGACTGCGTGCGCGGCGACGCCACGGTCGGCGAGATCGTGGCCACGCTCAAAAACACGTTCGGCGAGCACCGCGATCAGGGTTTCTGATCGCGGCGCCCGCCGTGTGAGGGGGAACGTGTTTACGGGTGGACGGAGATGATGAGGGTGCCGGTGCTGGTGTTGCCGCTGGCGTCCTTGACCTCGACCGTGATGGTGTAGTGGCGGTCGATGCCGGAGGTGCGCTCCGAGCGGAGCTGAATGGTCAGGTCGCCCGTGATGGCCCAATCGGGCGACGTATCGCCGTCGCCGCCGTCGTTGACCGGCTGGTCCGAGGTGATCGAGATGACCTTGGCCGTCGGATGAGCATCGACCGCGTCGGTCGCCTGAACCAACACGGTGATGTCGGACATCTTGTGGTTGTTCGGCCAGAGGACTTCGCGCGGCGTGCCGTCGATGTTGACGATGGTCGGCGCGGTGGTGTCGCGCACGGTTACCGTGAACGAACCGGTGCTGGTGCCGGCCGCGTTGGTGGCCGAGCAGTTGACGGTGGTGGTGCCGAGCGCGAAGGTGGAGCCGGAAGGCGGCGTGCACGTCACCGGGCCGTCGGCGCCTTCAGCCGTGGCGGTGAAGGTGACTACGGCGCCGGCCGCGCTGGTGGCCTCGGCGACGATGTTGTCGGGGAGGTGCAGGATCGGGGTGACGATCACCTTCACTTCGAACTCGCCGACCGCGACGTTCGCGTGCGCGTCCCCGGCGAAGCACTGCACGATGGTCTTCCCCTCGGGGAAAGTCGAGCCGGAGGGGGGATCGCACGTGACGGTGAGCGGGCCGTCGATGTTGTCCGTCGCCGACGCAGTCCAGGTCACCACCGGGTTGAGGGTGACGATGTTGCCCGGAACGACGATGGTCGGGAGCGTCGTATCGGTCACCACCACGGCGAACGATCCGAACTGCGCGCCGGAGCTGCAGTTGACCGTGGTCAGCCCCATCGGGAAGAAGGAGCCGGACGCGTGGTCGCAGCTGCCGTTGACGTCGAAGTCGACGTTGCCGCCCTGAGCCGAGGTCGCCTCGCCCACCACGACCTCTGGCAGGTTCAGCGGCGGATTCGGGTCTACCGGCAGCGCGATGACGGTGAGCGTCGCCGGTCCGTAGATCCGCTGCGCGCCGCCGGTGTCGGTGGCGATGACGCGCACGGACCACTGCCCGGGCTCGTTCGTCACGCCGAGCGGCACCCAGACCTCCGAGAGAAACGGATTCTCGGGATCGACCTGAGGCGCAACGTTGATCACGTTGTCGCCCTGGGCATAGGAAATGACCGTCGACTCGGTTCCGAGACTCGCACCGCGAAGGGTGAGAAAGTTCTCGGTATCGTACTGCTGGAGCTGCGACGGCGAGATGCTCAAGTCAAAGGACGACTGGGCGAATCCCGCAACCGCGAATAAAGACAAAGCTATCGCAAGGATGAATCTCTCTCTCTTGTGCATGGCGGGAAATTATGCGCCTTGTTCAGCCTGACTGGAACAACTAATTTCGGAAAGTTCTATAATCTCCGGCGTTGATGCCCACCGCCCGCCTCATCCTCGAAGACGGCACCACCTACGACGGCGAATCGTTTGGTTCCACGGAAAACGCCATCGGCGAGGTGGTATTCAATACTTCCCTCACCGGCTACCAGGAGATCGCCACCGATCCGTCGTACCGCTTCCAGATCGTGACCATGACCTACCCGCACATCGGCAACTACGGCATCGAGCGCGAGGTGGCGCAGAGCGAGGAGCCGCAGGTGGCGGGCTTCGTGGTGCGCGACGCGATCGAGACGCCGTCGAACGTCCACTCGCAGATGTCGCTGGCCGATTACTTCCGGCAGCACCGCATCGCCGCGATCCAGGGGATCGATACCCGCGCGCTGACGCGCAAGCTCCGCAACGAGGGGGCGATGCGCGGGATGATCACCACCGACGCCGCGCGCGGCGTCGACGACGTGGTGGCCGAGGTGCGGCGCGCGCCGTCGATGAGCGGGCTCGATCTGGTGCAGCGCGTCACCGCGCTGCGCGCCTACCCGTTCGACGAGCACCCATCCGAGATCCGGAAGCGCATCGCCGTCTACGACTTCGGCTGCAAGCGCGACATCCTCCGCCACCTGACGCAGGAGGGCTGCGAGGTGACCGTCTACCCCGCCACCACCCATGCCGACGAGATCCTCGCCAAGCGCCCCGACGGCGTGCTGCTGTCGAACGGCCCCGGCGATCCCGAGCCGGTCACCTACGCGCAGGAAAACATCCGCGGCATGATCGGCAAGATCCCCATCTTCGGCATCTGCCTCGGCCACCAGCTCCTCGGCCTGGCCCTCGGCGGCCGGACGTACAAATTGAAATTCGGCCACCGCGGCGGCAACCACCCCGTGAAGGACCTCCGCAACGGCCGCGTCGAGATCACCGCCCAGAACCACGGCTTCGCCGTCGACCCCGACTCGCTCCCCAACACCGTCGAGCACACCCACATCAACCTGAACGACCAGACCCTGGAAGGCTTCCGCCACCGCACCGAGCCGATCCTGGCCGTGCAGTACCACCCCGAGGCGGCGCCCGGGCCGCATGACTCGTTTTACCTGTTCGGTGAGTTCATGCAGATGATCGACGAGTTTTCTGGTTCATCCCGCCGCTGAGCGACGGGATGAGCTAAGCCCAGCCTACTCGTGCCGCAACGCCTCCACCGCCAGCATCCTCGCCGCCCGCATCGACGGGATCACCGTCGCCACGAAGGAGACGGCGATCGAGAAGGCGCTGATCGCTGAAAGCTCGAGCGGACGGGTGACGAACGGAATCGACGAGACGAAGTAGACCTCGGCGATCTCCGGCGGAAACGACACCAGGTGGAAGCGCGTGATGATCCAGCAGATGGAGACGCCGAGGATCACGCCGGCCGCGGTGCCGGCGACGCCGACCATCGTCCCGTACCAGAGGAAGATGCGGCGCACCAGCCACGACTCGGCGCCCATCGAGCTCAGGATGCCGATCTCCTTCCGCTTCTCGTGCACGGTCATGATCAGCGTGGAGACGATGTTGAACGTCGAGACGAAGACGATCAGGCCGATGACGATGAAAAGCACCAGCTGCTGGATCTTCAGCATCGAAAAGAGCTGGCGATTCATGTCGCGCCAGTCGCTCACCGCGTAACGATGTTTCGTCCGCTGCTGGATGGCGCGCGTCACGTCGTCGAGCGATGCGCCGGGCGCGAGCTTCACCTCCAGCAGGTTCGCCGAGCCGCGCTCGTCGAGCAGCTGCTCCGCCTCGGCCAGGTCGATGAACAGCCAGCGCGCGTCGAACTCGTAGAAGCCGGTGTCGAAGACGTTCGTCACCACGAACGACGCGCTGCGCGGCATGAACGAGCCACCGTTGTCGGTCGGCACGGTGATGCTGATCGACGCGCCGGGCTGCACGCCGAGCTTCGTCGCCAGGTACTTCCCCACCGCCACGCCGCGCTCGCGCTCGGGCGTGTCGAACGCGCCGCGCGCGCCGACGATCTTGGCCAGCATCGGCGTGGTCCGCGCGCGGGACGGCTCGATCCCCTTCAGCATCACCTCGCTGCCGGTGGTGTTGCGCTCCGTCGTCACCAGCGCGTGCTGGAAGAGCACCGGCGCCGCCTCGCCGACACCCGGCGTCGCGCGGACGATGCCGAGCAGTCCCGACTTGTCGGAGATCGGTCCGTTGATGGAGTAGACGAAGATCTCCGCGTTCCCGCCGAGGAGCTTCTGCTGCAGGTCGCCGCGATAGCCGGTCATCAGCGCCATGGAGATGACCAGCGCCATCACCCCGATGATCAGCCCGAAGACCGACACCGCGCCGACCGCCGACACCAGCGCGTCGGTCGGCCGCCGGAGATACCGCCAGGCGATGGTCCGGGCGAGGCTCATCCGTCGACCCGCACGATGCGCCCTTCGATCGCGGTGGTGATGGTCTTGTCCGGCAGCGCGACGATGATCGCCTCGGTCGCCGTGCGGTAGTCGTACTTCGCCGCGTAGCCGGGCTCGTTGACGTCGCGGAGCAACTTCGGCTTGTCGGGATTCGACGGATCGAAGAGCGTGTAGCCATCGCCCGCGCCGCGATCGTAGAGGTACTGGATCGTCCCTACGCGGTAGGCCGCGGCGAGGTCGAGCGGACGGTAATCGCTCTCCCCGCGCCGCCGCACCTCGACCTCCTCGGCGTTGACGGCGCCGCCCGCGTGGTACTTGAAGCGGATGCCGGAGACCTGCAGGAAGCGCCCGTCGCCGGCGTCGACGCGCGAGACCGAATTGCGGAGCATGTCGAGCAGCTGGGCGCCGGTGACGTCGAAGTCGACCAGCACGTTGCCGTAGTAGAAGATCCCTTCCATGTCGTACTTCCGCACGGGGCCGGGCGGGATGTCGTCGTTGATGCGGATGCCGCCGCCGTTCATCAGGCCGACGTCGGCCTGCATCGTGTCGCGCGCGACGTCGGCCAGGAAGTTGCCGAGCGCCGTCTCGCGCCCGCGCACCGCCGGCTCCACCCCTTCGAGCAGGTTCTTGGTCAGGCCGATCTCGTCGTTGGGGCCGAGCTTCTTCGCCAGCGCCGCCTGCCAGGTGGCCACTTCCTTCGCCACGTCGGGATCGTTCTCGATCGTCTCGTCGACCATGACCCGCGTGGCGGTGACGGCGGCCTTCCCCGACTTCGGCACGCGCACATCCCAGACAATGACGCTCTTCGCGTCGGCGTCGGCCTTGGTGATCAGTGTGGAGCCGGCCGTCCGCTGGCCGTAGAGGTGATCGTGGCCGCCGACGATCAGGGTGATCCCGGGAAACTGGTTGGCCAGCGCCACGTCCTCGTCGAAATCCTCGTGGGTCAGGCCGATGATGACCTGCGCGCCTTTCTTTCTGAGCTCACGGATCGCCTTGCGCGCGGCGGCGTAACGCGCCGTCCGGTCGGTGAAGTCGATGCGGAAGTAGTCGGAGGTGCCGCTGTCGACGGTCAGGCCGAAGATGCCGACGCGCGCGCCGCCGATGTCCATGACGATGGTGTCGGACATGGTCGGTACCCGTTTGGCGAAGGTCTCGTCGCACTTGCCACCGTGGCAGTAGTAGACGTTCGACGCCACCCAGCGGAAGTCGGACTGCGCCAGGCGGCCGAGCGCGTAGAGCGGGTCGGCGTTCTCCAGCTCATGGTTGCCGAGGGTGACGATCATCCGCGGATCGAAGGCGGCGGGGTCGCCATCGAGGACGTTCATCACGCGCACGATCGGCTGCGCCGCGAGGTACTTGCTCATCACCGAGGGAAAGAGCGCGTCGCCGGCGTGCATCAGGAGCACCGGCGTGCCGTCGCGCTCGAGCTGCTTGCGGATGGTCCGCACGCGCGCCAGGCCGCCGACGGTGCCGCCGACCAGCCCTTCGATCTTGTAGACGTCGTTGATCTGCAGGATCTTGAAGTGGCCGTCGGCCGCGAGCGGCAGCGCAAGGAGCGACGACAAGACGACGGCCGCCAAACGTTTGCTCATGACGCAACTCTATAATCCGCGCCCATGAAACGCATCCTTCTGCTGCTCGTGGTCTGCGCGAGCTCCGCCACCGCCGCCCTCCAGTCGCCTTCGCAGTTCCTCGGCATGAAGGTCGGCGACGACCGCGTGCTCGCCGACTACAAGCAGATCGCGTCGTACTTCCGCGCGCTCGAGGCGGGCTCGCCGCGCGTGAAAGTCGAAGTGCTCGGCAAGACCACGCTGGGCGAAGAGATGATCATGGCCGTCGTCTCCTCCGAGGCAAACATGAAGAGCCTCGGCGCGATCCGGGAGACGGCGAAGAAGCTCGCCGATCCGCGCGGCCTCACCGACGCGCAGCTCGATGCGCTGGTCCACGGCGGCAAGTCCGTCGTCCTGGTCACCTGCAACATCCACTCGAACGAGATCGCCTCCAGCCAGATGGCGATGGAGTGGGCCTACGACCTGGCGCGCGCCACCGACGCGGAAACGAAGCGCCGGCTCGACAACGTCGTCCTGCTGCTCGTCCCCTCGCTCAACCCAGACGGGCAGACGCTGATCACCGACTACTACCGCAAGTACGTCGGCACGCGGTACGAGGGTGGCCGCCTGCCGTGGCTGTACCACCACTACACCGGCCACGACAACAACCGCGACTGGTTCATGCTGACGCAGGTGGAGACGCGCAACCTGAGCCGCGCCGTCTACCACGAATGGTTCCCGCAGGTGTTCGTCGACGAGCACCAGATGGGAAGCACCGGGCCGCGGATGTTCATCCCGCCCTTCGCCGACCCGGTCGACCCCGACGTCCATCCGCTGATCTGGCGCGAGGCGAACCTGATCGGGACGAACATGGCCTTCCGCCTGGAGCAGGCGAACAAATCGGGGATGATCTACGGATACTCGTTCGACGCCTACTGGCTGGGCGGGACGCGCAACACCGGCTGGTGGAAGAACATCACCGGGCTGCTGCTGGAGACGGCGTCGGCGCGCATCGCCTCGCCGATGGAAGTGGCGCCGAGCGAGCTGCAGGGCGGGACGAAGGGGCTGATCGAGTACAAGCCGACGGTCAATCACCCCAACCCGTGGCGCGGCGGCGTCTGGCGGATGCGCGACATCATGGACTACGAGCGCATCGCCTCCGATGCGCTGCTGGAGATCGCCGCGGACCGCCGCGAAGACCTGCTGCGCGACATCGCCACGCGCGCCCGCGCGGCGGTGGCGTTCGGCGGCCCGTCGGCGTACCGCATTCCGAAGCAGCAGCGCGACTGGCCGACCGCGCAATTTCTGGCGGCGCTGCTCCTCGAGCACGGCGTCGAGATCCTGCAGGACGCCGGCAGCGGCGACTACTGGATCCCGATGGCGCAGCCGTACTCGAAGTTCGTCGTCGAGATGCTGGAACCGCAGCGCTATCCGGAGATCCGCCTGCAGCCGGGCCGCGACATCCTCCGCCCGTACGACGTGGCGACATGGACGCTGCCTCTGGCCATGGGGGTGACGGTGGAGAAGCGCGCCGCGGCGCCGGCGTCCGCGGCGCGCGTGACGTCGATCAAACCGGAGACGAAGGCGGTCATCGCCAAACACGCAAAGGACAAGATGCCGCGCGTGGCGCTGTACAACCCGTGGGGCGGCGCGCTCGACGAAGGCTGGACGCGCTGGGTGCTCGACCAGTACGGCTTCGCCCCGAAGTCGCTCCATCCGCAGGAAGTGAAGGCGGGACTGGCGAACGCCGACGTCTTCATCCTGCCCGACGTCGACAAGGAGACGATCGCCACCGGCCGCCGGCGCCAGGAGGACGGCGCGATGCGCTACGACGAGGAGCTGCCGCCCGAGTACCGCGGCGCGCTCGACAAGGAGGCGACGCGCGCCTTCGTGGAGAACGGCGGGACGCTGATCGCCTTCAACGCCGCGTGCGACTACGTCATCGAGAACTTCAACGTCCCGGTGCGCAACGCGCTGGCGCGCGTCCCCGCGGCCGACTTCTCCGTTCCCGGCTCGCTGCTGCGCGTGAAGGTCAACACCGCCCACCCCGTCACCGCGAACATGCCGGCAGAGACGGCGATCTTCGTCGATCGCCCCATCGCCTTCGACACCACCCCGCCCGGCGCGGAGATGCAGCGCTGGGTGCTGGCCACCTACCCCGACGACGCCCCCGACATTCTCCTCTCCGGCTGGATCAGCGGCGAGGAGCGCCTGACGCGCAAGGCCGCCGCCGTGGCCATGACCTACGGCAAGGGCCGCATCGTGCTATTCGGGTTCAAGCCGCAGAACCGCGGGCAGACGCACGCCACGTTCCCCATGGTGTTCGACGCGATCTGGTGGCGGTAGCTACCAGATGGTGGTCACGCCGGGAAAGGCGCGAATTGAACGATCCTTGGTGACGACCGGCGCGTCGTGCACGATGGCCGTCGCAACGATCATGCGGTCGGCCGGATCCTTGTGCTCCCACTCCAGTTCCGCAGCCAACAGGCGTGCGTATCGAGGACGATCAATCGCGGTTCACTTCCCAGTCTTCCGGATCAACCGCAGGGCTGATGATGTCGCCGATGAACTTGACGCTTCCGAGCAGCGACTTCGGCGCCAGGGGCACCAGTTTCGCTACCGGCTTTCCGCGCTTTGTGACGATGATTTCCCGCCCGGTTTCGGCAACTTCGTCGAGCAGAGCGAGGCACCGTGCTTTGAATTCACCGGCTGCGATTTCCTGCTTTTTGTCCATGGTCACGTGATTGTAGTCACTTCAACTCGACCAATTCCAACTCCTCCACCGCCCGCCCGAGAAACTCGCTCGCCACGCGGCGGAAGCGCTCCTCCGCGTCGGTGACCAGGAAGGTGTAGCGAGCCACGCCGCCGTCCGGGGCGGGAGGGAGGGCGGCGGCGACCGTGCGGGCGGTGGTCTCGGCGCTGTCGACGATGGCCACGGCGTCGCCGACCACCTGCTCGATGGTGGGGCGGAGGATGGGATAGTGCGTGCATCCGAGGACCAGGGTGTCGATGCCGGCGTCGATGAGGGGCTCCAAGTAGATCTCGGCGACCTCGCGGGCGACGTGCGTGTTGGCCCACCCCTCCTCGGCCAGCGGGACGAAGAGCGGCGCCGGGGACTCGATCACCTCCACGTCCGGGGCAATCGCGTGGATCGCCTTCGTGTACGCCTTGGCCCGTACGGTTCCCTCGGTGGCGATCACACCGACACGGCCTTTCGTCCGCGCCACCGCCGCCCGCGCCCCCGGCTCCACCACCCCGATGACGGGAATGGGCAGAGAAGACTGAAGGGCGGGGAGGGCGGCAGCGGTGGCCGTGTTGCAGGCGACCACCAGCATCCCGATGCCGCGGTCGAGCAGGTGCGCCGCGGCCTGCTTCGCGTAGCGCGTCACCGTCTCGGGCGACTTCGTGCCGTACGGCACGCGCGCGGAGTCGCCCAGGTAGATGAGCGACTGATGCGGCAACGCGCGGGCGATCTCGCGGAAGACGGTCAAGCCGCCGACGCCGGAATCGAAGACGCCGATCGCGGCGGGCGAGCTACTCCTGCGCGCCATCCCCGGCCACCGCCCCTCCGCTTTCCCGCTTGATGTTGTACTGCTCGATCTTCTTGTAGAGGTTCGAGCGCGGCGTATCGATGGCCTCGGCGGTCTTGGAGACGTTCCAGCCGTTCTCGCGCAGCTTGGCCAGAATGAAGGCCTTCTCCGCCTCGTCCTTGAAGTCCTGCAGCGTGGAGAGGCGCATGGCGGTGGCGATGATGTCGCCGGCGGCGCGGAAGAACTCCGCCGGCAGGTCGGTGATGTCGATCGACTCGGCCGGCACCATGATCACCAGCCGCTCGATCATGTTGCGCAGCTCGCGCACGTTGCCGCGCCACGACGAATCGGCCAGCGCCTTCAGCGCGGCCGGCGTGAACTTCTTCGGATGCTTGTTGTACTCCTGCGAGAAGGCCGCCGCGAAGTGCTGGGCCAGCAGCGGGATGTCGTCGCGGCGCTCGCGCAGCGGCGGCGTGCGGACGGGAATCACATTCAGCCGATAATAGAGATCCTCGCGGAACCGACCGCCGCGGATCTCCTCCACCAGGTCCTTGTTGGTGGCGGCGATGACGCGGACGTCGACCTTCACCACCGTGGCCGACCCGACCGGCTCCACCTCCCCTTCCTGCAGCACGCGCAGCACCTTGGCCTGCGTGCGCAGCGACATGTCGCCGATTTCGTCGAGGAAGATCGTGCCGCCGTCGGCGGCGACGAACTTGCCGGTCTGCTTGCGCACCGCGCCGGTGAACGATCCCTTCTCGTGGCCGAACAGCTCCGACTCGATCAGCTCCTCGGGGATGGCGGCGCAGTTGACCTGCACGAACGGCATCCGCGAGCGCGACGAGCGGCGATGGATCTCGCGCGCCACCAACTCCTTGCCCGTCCCCGACTCGCCCTGGATCAGGACCGTCGCCTTGGTCGGCGCGGCGAGCTCGATCTGCGACTTCAGCTCCTTCATGGAGGCCGACTCGCCGACCAGCTGGTAGTCGCGCTCGGCGCGCTCGCGCAGCTCGTCGACTTGCTCCTCGAGCTTCTGCTGTCGCACCGCGTTGCGGACGGAGAGCAGCAGCTTGTCGCGATTGAGCGGCTTCTCCAGGAAGTCGAAGGCGCCGCGCTTGGTGCACTCCACCGCGGTGGAGATGTCGCCGTGGCCGGAGACCATGATCACCGGCGTAGCCACGCGCTGCTCCTTGAGGTTTTCGAGCACCTCGATGCCGTCCAGGACGGGCATCTTGATGTCGAGGAGGATGGCGTCGTAAGGCGTCTTGGTTGCCTTGTCGATCCCCTCCTGGCCCGAGCGCGCCTCGTCGACGCGGTAGCTCTCGTACTCGAGCGTCATGCGAATCGCTTCGCGGATCGCGGTTTCGTCGTCGACGACTAGAACACGGAACGGCATTGCCGCCACCTCGTCTGCATGAGTCCGGCCAATGCTAACCCGCTTGCTTGCAAGGTTGTCGGCGCGGCGCGTGCAATTCGGTGTTGCCAGACTGACTCATGAATGAGAAGGAGATGCTCCGTGGCGTCGGCGCGATGGCCGATGCGGGCAGGCGTGCCGAGGCGGCGCGCGCGCTGGCGGCGCAGCTCGGCGCGAACGATCTCATCGTCTTCGTCCACGACGAAAGCATCGGCCGCCCCCTCCCCGACGGCCCCGCGTGGCGCGAGCTCACCGAGCGCGCCATCGCCGAAGGCCGGGCGACGGCGACGATCGACGGCGAGCCGGTGCGGGCGGCCGGCTTGGAGGATGGCACCGTTGCCGTCCTGATCGGCGGCACGCCGCGCGAAGACGCGCTCGAGCTCCTTCGTCCGCTGCTGCCGCTGTTCGGCGCGCTGCTTCGGATGGAGGCGAAGGCGCGTCGCGCGGAAGCGGAGTCATATGTGGCGCGCCAGGCGGCGGCGCAGTCGAGCAACGAGCTGCAGCGCTCGCTCGAGGTCGCCGAGACCGCCAACCGCGCGCGCGATGAATTTCTGGCCACCATGTCGCACGAGCTGCGCACGCCGCTGACCAGCATCATCGGCTGGATCCAGCTGCTGCGCGCCGAGCGCGATCGCGCGCTGGTGGCCGAGGGCCTCGATACCATCGATCGCAACGCCCGCGCGCAGAGCCGGCTGATCGAAGACGTCCTCGACTTCTCGCGCATCAACGCCGGCAAGCTGCGCCTCGAAGTCCGGCCGATCGAGCTGGTCGACGTGATCAGCTCCGCCATCGAGGTCGTCCGCCCCGCCGCCGACGCGCAAGGGGTGAAGCTCGACTGCGTGCTCGACCCGAACGCCGGCGTGGTCTCCGCCGACCCCGACCGCCTGCAGCAAGTCGTCTGGAACCTGTTGTCGAACGCGGTGAAGTTCACCCCGCGCGACGGCCGGGTGCAGACGCGCCTGGAGCGCATCGGATCGTTCTGCGAGCTCTCGGTGAGCGACACCGGCGAAGGGATCGCCGCCGACTTCCTGCCGCTCGTCTTCGACCGCTTCAGCCAGGCCGACGCCGGCTCCTCGCGCCGGCACGGCGGCCTCGGGCTCGGCCTCGGCATCGTGCGGCACCTGGTCGAGCTGCACGGCGGCACGGTGAAGGCCTTCAGCCCCGGCCTTGGCAAAGGCTCGACGTTCATCGTGCGGCTGCCGCTGCTGGTGGCGCATCACTACGACGCGCCCGACGTGGTCAAGCGCGCCGCGGCGATGCCGCAACGCACGCCGGAGCACGACGAGCTGGCGGACCTCGGCGGCGTGTCGGTGCTGATCGTCGAGGACAACGACGACGCGCGGCGCATGCTGGCCGCCATCCTCCAACGCGCCGGCGCGTCGGTCGAGACGGCGGAGAACGCCGCCGCGGCGATGCAGCTGCTCGCGCGCGGCCGTCCCGACATCATCATCAGCGACATCGAGATGCCCGGCGAGGACGGCTATTCGCTGATCCGCCGCATCCGCGCCGGCGAGCCGGCGGAGTACCGCATCCCGGCTGTCGCGCTCACCGCCTACGCGCGCGGCGTCGATCGCGTGCGCGCGCTCGCCGCCGGCTTCCAGATGCACATGGCCAAGCCGGTCGAGCCGGCGGAGCTCGTCGCCGCGGTCAGGAGTCTGGTGACGAACGCCGGCCACCGCACCGCGCCGTCCTGACGTTGTATCGTGCCGGCGTGCTGCCGATCGGATTTCCCGTCCCGGGATGGACCGCCCGCCCGCTGCCGCCACGCACCCCAATGATTGGCCGGTGGTGCCGTGTGGAACCGGTGGACGTCGCGCGCCACGCGGCGGACTTGCACGACGCGAACATGGACGACGCCGAGGGACGCAACTGGACGTACCTGAGTAGCGATCCGCCGCCCGATGCCGACGCGTACGCGGCGTGGCTGGCGAAGATGTCGGCGGGCGGCGATCCGATGTTCCACGCCATCGTCGACGCGCGGAGCGGCAAGGCGGTCGGCGTCGCGGCCTTCCTTCGCATCGACGCGGCGAACGGCGTCATCGAAGTGGGCCACATCAACTACTCCCCGCGTTTGCAGCAGACGGTCGCGGCCACCGAGGCCATGGCGCTGATGATGCGGCGCGTCTTCGACGAGCTCGGGTATCGGCGCTACGAGTGGAAGTGCGACGCGCTCAATGCCGCCTCGCGCGCGTCCGCGGAGCGGCTCGGATTTCAATACGAGGGGATCTTCCGCCAGGCGCTGGTCTACAAAGGGCGCAACCGCGACACGGCGTGGTTCTCGATCACCGACCGCGAATGGCCGGAGGTGAAGGACGCGCTCGACCGCTGGCTCGATCCGTCCAACTTCGACGCCGACGGCCGTCAGCGCAGCAGCCTGAGATTGTTGCGCGCGCGCTCGTGAGCGGGATCGATGGCCAGCACCTGCTCGTAGACGCGAATCGCCTCGTCGCGGAACCCGAGCTTCTGCAGCGCCCAGGCGAGGTTGTTCAGCGCGTCGGGTGAGCGCGGCTGGAGGCGCAGCGCCTCGCGGTTGGCATGCGCGGCGACGAGCCAGTCGCCGCGGTCGATGGCGGCGACGCCGGCGCGGAAGGCCTCTTCGAAGCTGGCGGCCGTCGGCAGCGACAGCGACGGATCGATCCGCTGCGTTTCCTCGGCCAGCGCGCGCAGTTCTGCCTCCGGCCCCGCCGCGGCATAGACGCGCAACAGCAGCGACCGCGCCTCGGCGAAGCCGGGGCTGAGCCGCAGCGACTGGCGCAGGTGCGGCAGCGCCTCCGGCCCGCGCCCGCGCTGCACCAGCCAGCGCGCGTAGAAAAAGTGCGCGTTCGCCTCGGGGTTCAGTTCCAGCGCGCGCTGGAAGCTGCGCTCCGCCGCGGCGTCGTCGCCGAGCGCGCCCTCCACGATGGCGCGATTGATGGCCAGGATCGAATAGTTCGGCGTCAGCGCCTGCGCCCGCTCGAAGCTCGCCTTCGCCTCGGCGTACTTTCCCTTACCCATCTGCGTGAGACCGTAGTTCATCCACGCGCGCCCGTTGCCCGGGCTCTTGGCCACCACGTCGGCCCACAGCGAATCCTCGGTGCGCCAGATCTCGTTGCGCGCGCGCGTGCCGATGGTCATCGCCAGCAGCACGACCGTCGCCACCACCGGCAGCGCGCGCCGGGGAATCGCCGCCGCCGCGGCGAGGCAAAGCCCGATGTAGGCAAAGAACAACCGGTGCTCGTTGGACACCTCGGCCAGCGGGAAGAGCGACGTCGGCACGAGCGCGATGGCGAACCACGCCAGGCCGAAGGCGATCGGGCGGGATTTCACCCGGACGATGGCGACGATCAACAGCGCGACGAACGCGTAGCCGGCGATGGCGCCCGTGTCGTACCAGTGCTGGAAGGTGGCGAGGTCGGTGTCGGCCGTCAGCCCGATGGGGAGAAAGAAGAGGCGGAAGTAGTGCAGCCAGACGAAGGGCTGCGTGATGAGGTAGTGGTATGCAGAGCCGGCACCCGACTGCCACTCCGGCGCATTCATGGAGTTGAGGAACGCGAGCAGCGCCCCACCGACGATGAGCGGCGGCAGCGTCTCGCGCCAGGCGCGCTTCGGGTCGTCGAACCAGCGGATCCAGAGGAAGAGCAGCGGCGCGAAGACCACCAGCGGCGCCTTGGCCAGCGCGCCGATGGCCAGCGGCACGAGGTAGAGCAGCGTCCGCCGCGCGAACGGCGAGCGCTGGAAGAGGATGAAGCTGGCGAGGAGCCCGATGGCCGACAGCAGCTCCGAGCGCGCGGAGATCAGGTTCATCGTCTCCGTGTTCGCGGTGTGGACGCAGAAGAGCGTGGCGGCGAAGAGCGCGACCCACGCGGTTGCGGGGTCGCGGGGTCTCGCGGTCTCGGCGGGGTGGAGGCGGGACTCCGCGACCTCGAGACCCCGAGACCCCGCAACCCCGAGAAAAAAGACCACCAGCAGCGCGCCGGTAATGAGCAGCAGCGCGATCTGCGTGACGTGGAAGGCACGCGGCGCCAGCCCGCCGCCGCGCGCGTAGTCGAGGGCCAGCGAGAGCGTGACCAGCGGGCGGTAGGTGGCGTTCTGCGGCAGGCTGCTGAAGGTGTGCGCGTCGGTGAAGAAGAGCCGGACGTTGTTCAGGCTGCGGATGAAGAGATTGCTCTCGATGACGTGCGAGTCGTCGAAGTGGAAGGAGTTGTCGAGCGAATTCGCGTAGGCTGCGACGATGAGCGCGGCGGCGGCCAGACAGGCGAGAATGAAGAGGTTGCGACCCAATCGCGCTGATTATCACCTCGCTTTCGCGGCGCTACTCACGGTCGCCGCCGCGATCCGCGTCTTCCTCAACAACATCGTCGAGTACTCCCCCGCCGACGAGACGGTCTACCTGACCTACACGCGGATGCTGGCCAGCGGCGACACCTACGCGAGCATCGTCCGCCTTTTCATCGACGACCAGCGGCTGTGGGTCTTTCCCCACCCGCTGCGCTGGTCGTACCTCGGCGCGGCGCGGCTCTTCTGCGCCTTCGGCGACTGCACCCACCGCACCCTGGCCACACTGTCGACGGTGGCCGGGATCGCCGCGGTGGCGCTGACCTACCGCCTCGGCCTGCAGCTCTTCGAGCGGCGGACGGCGCTCGTCGCCGCCGCGCTGATGGCCACCTCGCCGCTGCAGCTGGCGATGGGGCGTCGCGCACTGACCGACGAGTTCTTCTGCGCGATGGTGCTGGGGGCGCTGGTGGCGATGATGTCCGTTTTGGGCGAGCCCTCACCCGGCGCTTCGCGCCACCCTCTCCCGCGCAGCGGGAGAGGGGCGCTGGTTGTTACGTGGATCCTTGCGACTACCTTTGCGTTTGGGGCTAAGGAGTTGTTTCTTCTCACCTATCCGCTGGTCCTGCTTTTCTGGTGGCTGCGGGAGCGGCGGGTCCGATGGGTGGTCTGGGCGCTGCCGCCGTTTCTCTACTACGCGGTCTTCTGTGCGCTGGCGGGCGACGTCACCTCGTTCTTCCGCGTGGCGAACATCACCATCTCGAACATGGGCGCGCCGTACGCGGCGCAGTTCCAGAACGGGCCGCCCCACCGGCTGCTGATCGACCTGCTCGCCGTCGCGCCGCTGGTGACCATCGCCTTCATCGCCGCGGCGGCAGCGGTGCGCGCGCCGGAGCAGCGCCGGCTGCTCCTCCTCGCCGGCGGGATCCTGGTCGTGCAGTCCCTGCTGTCGTCGAAGAACCTGCGCTACGTCATCTCCGCCGATCCGCTGATGCGGATCCTGGTCGCGTCATGGCTGCCGCGCGGGCGGTGGTTGACCGTCGCGCTGATCGCGAACGCGGTCGCGGAGCTGGCGATTTTCTACGTCATCTTCATCGCCGGAGACGTCTACGACCCGGTAACGCAGGACCTGCTGGGCGCCCTGAAGATGCTGCCGCACTGACCATTCACCGCGGCCCGGCCATGGTCCAATTGAGATCGGCGATGATATCGATCTCGATACCGGTGACGAGGATGGTGCCGTTCATCTTCCAGATCACGTTCATCCCGTTGCGGCGGTTTCGCCAGACGATGTCGGCTTTCCCGTCGCCGGTGTAGTCACCGACGGCGCCGATCGTCCAGTCGTTGTCGGCCACTCCCGGCAATTGCACGCCGCCGAGCAGCGTCCCGCCGTTCATCCGCCAGATCACGTTCATCCCATTCGTGGCGTGGCGCCACAACAGATCGTTCTGTCCGTCGAGATCGAAGTCCGCTGCTCCGGCGACATGCCAGTTCAAATCCACCGCGTACGACACCTCCGCGCCGGAGACGAGGGAGGTCCCGTTCATGGTCCAGATGACCACCCAGCCGGTGGCGTGGTTATGCCACACGATGTCGATCACGTCGTCGCCGTTGAAGTCGCCCGTCGCTTCGATGTTCCAGTTCGGATCGGACACCGCCGGCAGATCCGCCGCTCCGATGCGCGCGGTGCCGTTCATCAGCCAGACGGCGTTCTGGCCGGTCATCGGCCGCCGCCAGAGCAGGTCGGTCGCTCCGTCGCCGTTGAAGTCCGCCGCGCCCGCCAGCTGCCAGTTGACGTCCGGAACGGGTTGCAGTTCCGCTCCGCCGGCGAGCGTCGTCCCGTTCATGAACCAGACGGAGTTGTTGCCGTTCGCCGTGTTCCTCCAGAGGATGTCGGGCTTCTGATTGCCGTCGAAGCCGCGGTAGAGCGTGTTTGGAACGTAGTTGACCGTGACGTTCGCCGTGGTCTGCGCGCCGAGGAAGTGGGAATCGCCGCTGTATGCCGCGGTGATGGTGTGCATTCCGGTGGTGGCCAGGCGGATGCTCAGAGCTGCCTGGCCGCCGGCGAGCGTCACGGTCCCAACCAGCTGACTGCCTTCCGAGAAGGTCACGGTGCCGGTGGCGATCTGCGGATCGCCCGAATTTGCCGCCTGCACGACAGCGAGCGTGTTCGCCGGCTTCCCGAGACCGACCGTGGCAGGCGCGGAGAGGTCGATCCTCGACGGCGCGGCGCTCACGCTCACGGCGAGGGAACCGGTGACGCCTGTCGCGGCAACGTCGGTCGCCGTCACCGTTCGCGGCCCGGAAGTTTTGAACACCACCTGGAAGGCGTGCGTCCCCGCGTCTCCGGCGGTGAAGGCGAAGTCAGATGGAAGTACGGCGAGCGCGTCGTCGGAGGTGAAGTGAACGGTGCCGCGATAGCCGCCGGCCACGTCACCGGATGGCTCGCGCAGAGTCACCGTCACCGTGATCGGCACACCTGCGGTTGCGCTCGCGCTTCCGGTCGCCGTGAGCGTCAGCGAGCTCGCGGCGACGAACTTCGCCTGCACCGCGACGTCCTGCGAAAGCGTGACCGAACACGGCGGGAGGCCCGAGCACGCTCCCGACCACCCGGAGACGTACGATCCCGCCGCGGGAATGGCGTGCAGCGTGACGGCGCTGCCCAGCGGGAAGGCTGCGCTACAGGCGACGCTGCACTGCAGCGCTGCCGGGACGCTTCGTACGCTGCCGCTGCCGTCGAACGTCAGCGACAGCGTTCGCATCGGGACCGGCAGCGTCGTTCGCGCCGACACCTCGACGGCACTTCCCACCTGCTCGGCGCGCGCCACGCCCTCCCCTTTCACCGCGGCCATGGCCCAGGAGCCGCGATAGCAGTAGCTGCCGAGCTGCTGACCGCCCAGCGCGGCAATGCGATTGCGGAACTCTGTCCTACACGTGCCGCCGAGCTGCTGGCAGCCATTGGGCGGGAACTGCGTGAGGCCGGCCTCGTCGGCCACGCCGAACAGCAACAGCATGCCGTTCGGGACGGCGTCCAGGAAGGTGTTCATGGAGCAGAAGGCGTTGCTCGAGCTCCAGGTGTCGAAGATCTGCACCGGCTGTTGAAGCGCGCCGGTGGCGGGATCGAAGACGCCCACGCTGAATCCACGCCCGCCTCCCGCGCCGCCGGTGATGCGATACAGCCTGACGGAGTCCCGGAGCATCCATACCGTTCCGTACTGCGATCCGTACTCCTCCGCGTCCGCGCCGCGCGAGATGACGCGGTAAACGCCGGCCGCGGGCGGCACGTACGATGGATCGAATGCCGCGGTGAGCGCGGCGTAGAGCGGCCTCGGATTGCGGTCGATGTCCACGATTCCGAAATACTCCTCGTTGGCGTAGTCGTCCGGATGCGCGCCCGCGTAGCCGCCGCTGTTGTGCGCGTTGACCGTCCCCGCCACCTTCCACCATTCATCGCTGAATTCGAAAACGAATGCGCCGAGCGCCACCGCCTCGGGCGTGTTCGCGGAGAGATTCACGAACACCTCGTTCCATAGATGGAGATCCCAATCCGACTGCGTGACGCCGTCCTCCGTTCCGGCGCTCGTCGAGCCGGCCGACCGGAAGGCGTCGGTGCCGAATTCGCCGAGCAGCATCGGCTTCGAGGTGATGGAGGCCCACTGCGCGAAGAGATTGCCGAACGAGTTGCCGCGATAAACGTTCACTCCCCAGACATCGACGCCCGGGCAGACGCTCTGGACGTATTGCTGCGTGTCTGCGAGATGACGGCCGGCGTCGTTGATGTCGATCTCGCCGTAACTGGTGCTGACCGGATGCGCGGGATCGAGCGACTTCACCCGCGCGGCCGCGGTCTGCGTCCGCTGCGCGGCGTCCGCGACGCTCGAGGCCTTGCCGTAGTACAGGTTGATGTTCCACTCGTTCCCGAGCATCCACATCAGAACGGCGGGATGGTTCTTGTAGAAAGGCACGACCTGATCGATTCGCGCCAGGTCGTTCACCGCGTCGTCGACGGTCATCACCACCATGATCCCGTTCTCGTACAGTCGATCGAGAACGGCGGTCCCCGCCGCGTCGACACCCGGATCGAGGAGCAGGCGGACGGTATTGACGTGCATCGCCGCCAGCAGGGGGACGTCGATGTCGTCCCAGATCGCGAATTCCGGCCGCCGCACGGCGGCGTTTGCCGGGTCGCTGGGGAACGTGTTCGTGGTCCGGCTGGCTGGCGACCAGACGACGCCGCGAATGGTGAACGGAGCGGCGGGAGCGAGCGAGCCGTCGGCCAGTCGTTTGCGGACGATCAGCTGATGCCCGCTGACGGTGACCTCGCTGGGCGCCGCGGCGGCGTCAGGAGCTCCGAGGAGTGCGAAAACCAACGCGACGAAAAGAGCATACCGGCGCATGGAACCACCTCGAACTTCGCGGACAGGTATTCATCCTTAGGTATTCCAATGACGCCATAATCATTGGTCAGCTAATGACGACGGACCCTTTGAGGTTCCACGCCAATCCCTCACTGTTGTAATCGCTTACAATCCCGCGCGCCATGGAAGTATCGATCAATCTCGACCCCAAGCTCTCCAAGCTCGATCACCTCTTCGTCCTCGTCGCCGAGGGGGACAAACCGTCCAGGTGGAGCAAGGCCATCGACGACGCCGGCTTCGCCGGCCGCAGCGACACGGCGATCACCATCGTCAGCGGCGAGCCGAAGAAACTGACCCTGGTCGGCCTCGGCAAGCGCGAGAAGCTGACCATCCGCGCCGTCCGCGGCGCGATCTACGCGGCGGCGAAGACGGCGAAGAAGCATCGCGACCGCTCGATCGGCCTGGTCCTCCCCTACGTCGTCGACCCGCTCAGCGCGGACGAGACGGTGCGCGTCGCCGCCGACGCGCTGGCGCAGGCCGACTACAAGTACGACGCCTTCATCACCTGCAACAAGGACGACAAGCCGCCCGCGATCAGCGGGACGCTGATCCCGGTCGAGGGGATCGACGCCAAGCGCGCGAAGCACATCGAGTCCGAGGCGCGCGCGCTGGCCGAGGGAGTCCGCACCGTGCGCGACCTCGGCAACACGCCGTCGAACGTCATGACGCCCACCCGCCTGGCCGAGCGCGCCGAGCAGGTCGCCAAGAGCGTCGGAGTGAAGTGCACCGTCTACGGCCGGCGCGAGATCGAGAAGATGAAGATGGGCGGCCTGCTGGCGGTCAACCGCGGCTCGGCCGAGGAGCCGCGCTTCATCGTCCTGGAGTACGCGCCGCGCAAGGCGAAGCGGCACGTCGCGCTGGTCGGCAAGGGCATCACCTTCGACTCCGGCGGCATCTCCATCAAACCGGCGGAGAAGATGGAGGAGATGAAGTTCGACATGTGCGGCGCCGCCGCCGTGATCGGCACCATCGAGGCGGCGGCGAAGCTGGCCATCCCGGTCCGCATCACCGGCGTCATCCCGTCGACCGACAACCTCCCCAGCGGCAGCGCCTACAAGCCGGGCGACATCATCACCATGATGAGCGGCAAGACCGTCGAGATCGTCAACACCGACGCCGAGGGGCGGATGATCCTCGGCGACGCGCTGCATTACGCCTCCGAGCTGAAGCCGAATCACATCCTCGATTACGCCACGCTCACCGGCGCCTGCGTGGTGGCGCTCGGCAGCGAGGCCAGCGGCCTTTTCTCCAACGATGATGAGCTGGCTCGGAAGTTGATTGAGTGTGGTGAACGCGTCGGCGAACGCCTCTGGAGACTTCCCGAGTGGGACGAGTACAAGGACCTGATCCGCAGCGAGTGGGCGGACATGAAAAACTCGGGCGGCCGGTGGGGCGGCGCCATCAGCGCGGCGGTATTTCTCAAGGAGTTCGTGAATTGTCCATCGTGGGCTCACCTCGACATTGCAGGGACCGCGTACGCGGAGCACGAGACGGCGCGCGAGACGCGCGGCGCGACGGGCGCGGGCGTGCGCGTAACGGTATCGTTTCTCGAGTCGCTGTCGCGCTCCTGATCGTCGCCGCCCTCTCGGCCTGCGACCGCCGCCGCCAGGTGGTGCAGGCCGCGCCGCCCGTCGCAGCCGAGGAACCGTTCACCTCGATCGAGTCGCCGAGCCTGCAGTTCCTCCCGCGGCAGCAGGAAGCGGTGGTCTGGAAGCTCGACGAAGACCCGATCGTCATCCCCGCCGACCGGCTGCAGAGCTACCTCGGCGCCGACGCCGACCGCTACGTCGCCTACGAGGTCCTCGACACCACCATCGGCAAGTACAGCGGCACCGACGGCGGCAGCTTCGCCACCGTCGAGATCTACCGCTTCCCCGACTTCGTGAAGGCCTTCGGCGCCTACTCCATGCACAAAGACGGGCCGATGCAGTTCCTGCAGATCGCCAACGAAGCGTTCGCCAAGCCGCGCTCGATCAACATCTGGCGCGGGCCGTTCTACGTCCGCATCACCGGCGCCACGCGCGGCGACGCGCTGGTCCGTCTGGCCAGCTTCGTCGCCGACCGCATGCCCCCCGCGCCCAGCCGCCCCGCGGTCTTCAGCTTCCTCCCTGAGAACGGTCGCGTGCCGGGCAGCGAGCGCTACACCGCCGAGCCGGTGCTCGGGCAGCCGTACCTCGCCAACGCCTTCCGCACCACCTACAACCTCGACGGCGACGTCATCGAGGGGCTGGTGCTCCCCGCGGCGAACAAGGAGACCGCGGCGAAGGTGCTCGACGCCTACAAGTCGCTCTACGTCCGCAACGGCAAGCTGCTCGACCCGATCCCCAACCTCGGCGAGGACAACTTCACCGGCGAGGACCGCTACCTCGGCCGCACCATCGCCTTCCGCATCGACCGCTTCGTGGTCGCCTTCAACGGCTTCAAGGACCGCCAGCACCTGGTGGACCTCTCCGCCGCCGCCGACCAGCGCATCCTCGGAACCATCCGTAAACAGTTGGTGAACGCGGAGAAGCAGGCCGAGAACCCGCCGTCCGAGCAGGACGAGCGGCCGGCATGGATGCGGCGGTAACCCGCCGCAGGTTGGGCAAACGATGCGCGGGGTTGGGACATCGATGTCCCAGGGTGGGGCAAGCGATGCGCAAGGCTGGGACATCAATGTCCCAGGGTGGGGCAAGCGATGCGCAAGGCTGGGACATCGATGTCCCAGGGTAGGGCAAGCGATGCGCAAGGCTGGGACATCGATGTCCCAGGGTAGGGCAAGCGATGCGCAAGGCTGGGACATCGATGTCCCAGGGTAGGGCAAGCGAAGTACAAG